>Ga0210399_10000017_pt1 | contig 124687 bp, 89 predicted proteins | sample IncBWC14MmetaG_FD_150865 | JGI IMG/M metagenome (GOLD analysis project Ga0210399, IMG submission 150865) | Forest soil microbial communities from Barre Woods Harvard Forest LTER site, Petersham, Massachusetts, United States - Inc-BW-C-14-M | ecosystem: Environmental > Terrestrial > Soil >...
CCCAGGATCCCAACAGTCTGCAGCTCGACGGAGATCTGCTCGCAAGACTTGGCCGCACCGATGAGGCAATCGTCGTCTACAACAGAATCCTCGCAATCGATCCAGTGAACCGCTCCGCTCTTATCTCCATGGGCTACGCCTCGCGCAATGCCGGAAACGACCAGGACGCTGAGAAGTATTTCGAACGATTGGCGGCAGCCTATCCAACTCTGTACGTACCTTATGTCGCGCTGGGCGACATGTACGCGGCCCGTCGAGATTTTTCAAAAGCTGAAGCAGCCTACAGCAAGGGTTATGAGCTGGCTCCCGGCAACAGCCTGATCGTCGCCGGAGGGATGAACGCTGCCATCGAAACCCAGCACTTGCCCAAGGCGGCCGAGTGGTTGCGCCGCGCCACCAACGAAATGCAGCAGGAACCTCACCTCATGCGAGAAAAAGAGAGGTACCTGAGGTTCATGGGCGATTATCAGCAATCTGCGGACGTTGGCCGGGAAGCGATCAAGAAACTCCCCTCGGACAGGGATGTGGTGGTCTATCTCGGGTACGATCTACTCTACCTCCAACAGTACGACGATCTTCTGCAATTAACTTCGCGGTACGACGCCGTGCTCCCCAAAGAGCCCAACATTCCACTGCTAGCCGGTTACGCGCACAAACACGCCGGACAGCTGGAGCAGGCGCAAAACGACTTCAACCATGCTCTGGAACGCGATCCGGAGATAGTGACGGCATATGTGAACCGCGGATACGTGTTGCACGACCTCCACCAACCGGAAGCCGCCGTTTCGGATTTCGAATCAGCTCTCAAGCGCGAGCCCAAGAATGGCGAAGCACATCTGGGTCTTGCTTATGCCAGCCTCGATCTGCATCGCCCTCGACCGGCCCTGCAACAAGTACAACTGGCAGAAGAAGAAATGGGCGACTCCATGCCCATCCATCTGATTCGGGCAACAGCCTACGGGCAAAACGGGATGTTGGTGAAGTCCGCCGGTGAGTATCGCGCCGCGCTGAAGTATTCGCCAAATGACGGAGACCTTCATCTCGCGCTAGGTGACACGTTGTATGGGCAGCGGCAGTACCACGAAGCGATCGAGGAGTTGCAGGTTGCGCGTCAACTTTCTCCCGACAACGACGTCATCTACGCCCAGCTTGCACGTACCTACGCCCAACTGCAGGACCGAGAGCAAACACTGCACTATGTGCAGCGGGCAGATGAGACAGCCCTCACCGCAAAAGACCAGAAGCTTGGGGAAAGTCGAGTACTGGTTTCCACGGGACAGGCTTTGAGCCTGCTGGCAGACCACAACGGAGCCATGGAGCGCTTCGAAAAGGCGCTCGCAATGCCAGGCAGCGATCATATCAGCGTCCGTTTGGCGATTGCCCAACTGATGGCCAGCGAGGGGCATCCGATGGATGCGCAGCGGCAGATCGCGCTCGCGCTGATGGAGGGCCAGACCGAAGAAGCGCTACCGGCTACCGGTGAGCAGTTGATGGAGGCAGCCGACGTTTTCCTCAGCATGCACGACTACCAGCTGGCGCAAACCTACCTGAAACAAGCGCTGGCGGCAGGCGCGCCCGAGGCCTCCGTACGGATTGGCATGGCCAACACCTATCTTGCGCTGGGTGACACCCCGAGGGCGCAGGACCAACTCTCCCTGATCAGCAGTTCAACCGATAGCGAACTTGGCTATCAATACCTTCTGGCCAAAGCCAACGTGCTTCGTCAGGAACACCAGAACGCCCAGGCGCTCACCGCCTTTGCCCAGGCCGCCAACGCCGCAGGCGAACATCAAGCGGCTGAGCAGGATCTGCTCCAGGCCGGAGCGAATGAAGGACTGAGGATCAACCCTAAAGTAAGTTTCCTTTCGGATTTTTCCGTGTCGCCCATCTTCGAAGATACGACGGTTTATGTTCTGGATTCAAAGCTCGATGTTCCAAATCCGGCAGGCGGCGCGGGACAGCTTCCGCCGCCCCGTTCCTCTCTCCAGACGCAATGGACCGGCGCCTATCATCTCCACCTCGGCAATTTGCCCGACGCGAGCGGATTCTTTCAGATGCGGAATGCCCGCGGCCAAATTTCTTCGCCCGGTGCGGACACGATCGTCAATCGTAATACGACCGATTACTCGTTTAACTTCGGGCTGAGCCCCACCCTGCATCTGGGTACCAATGTTTTGACCTTCAACACTGGCATTCAGGAAACGGTTCGCCGGGATTCCGTGTCTCCGGTGCAAATGAATCAGAATCTGTTTCGACAGTTTCTGTATATGTCGACCAGCGCATTCTTCAACATGGTCTCGGTCAGCGGCTATGCCATTCGTGAGGCTGGACCCTTTACCAAGAGCACCCAGCATTCGCGCCAGCTGGCTGGCGCGCTCAATTTTCGCGTCGGGCGGCCCTGGGGAAAGACTGCTCTGGTGACCGGCTGGGGAGCTAGCGACCAGCAGTTTGCTCCCGTCTTCAGCGAGGATTACTACACCTCCGCTTACCTCGGCATCGAATGCCGGGTTTCCCAGCGGCTCAAGTTCACGGCGGTCGCAGAAGATCTGCGGGCATGGCGTGTATTTGGAGGCAAGTGGGCGATTGCGCAGGCTCTCCGTCCGGCTGGAAGCATTCAGTTTGCCCCCACGCGTAACTGGAGCGTGCAGGCCTCGGCCGCCTACTCCCGGAATATGGGTAACCACGTTTACGACGCGGTCCAGGGCGGGTTCGCGATCTCATATGCCATGCCCGTGCACCGGGCGTTTAAGGACGATGGCCGGGAAGTCGAACTTCAATATCCGATTCGATTTTCGGCGGGCATGCAGCAGGAGACTTTCTTCAACTTTACGGGTGGGCAGAACCGGCAATTGCGACCTTACTTGAGTATCAGCTTGTTTTGAGATTGGGATCCGATGAAAATCTGTTTAGTTGCGACTTTCCCTCCCAGCGCGCGCCAGCTGAATGAGTACGCGTTTTACATTGCGGGGGAACTACAGCGCAATCCAGACATCAGTTTGACCATTCTGGCGGATGAATTGACCGACTATGAGTTCGCCACCGACGAGCACGGGAAAACGTTGAATGGTCCGCAACCGGCTGAACTGGCGGGCTTCGACGTGATCCGCTGCTGGAAGTTCAACAGCCTGGCAACTCCCGTGCGTTTGTTAAACACGATCCGCAAATTGAAGCCGGATGTTGTGTGGTTCAATCTCGTATTCTCGAGCTTTGGCACTCCGGAATTCCCGCTGGCAGCCTTTGCGGGACTGTCGACGCCGGCTCTGACTCGGGCTCTCGGCTATTACACCCATGTGACCCTGCACCACATCATCGAGCATGTCGATTTTGCCAGCGCTGGAGTGCGCCAGGTAAAGATGTTCCGCTTGGCCTCTGAGGTGGCAACCAGAACCTTGCTCCGAGCGAATTCGGTCTCCGTCTTGCTCTCGGGGTATCGGCGCACTTTGGTGGAGAAGTACAGCGCCCAAAATGTTCTTTTGGGCACCCATGGGACGTTCGCGCCCTGTGCCACTCCCCCGGACTTCACGAAGAGGGCTAATCCGGAACATCGCATTCTGGCGATCGGACATTGGGGCACCTACAAACGGCTGGAAACTCTGATGGACGCCTTTCCCGCCGTCTTGCGGAAAGTGCCCCACGCCAAGCTGATCATTGCAGGGGCCAATCATCACACGAAACCGAGGTATTGGGAGTCGATGCGCGAGTCGCTCAGTCCCGGCTCCGGCATCGAGTTCCGCGGATATGTTCCGGAAGAGGCCATTCCCGAACTTTTCCAGACCTCCACGGTTGTGGTTATGCCCTACGATTCCGCAACCGGGTCCAGTGGCCCGGCCCACCAGGCTTGTGAGTACGGAGTCCCCATTGTGTGCGCCGATCTCGCCGATTTTCGCGATATGGCTGCGGACGAGGATATGGCGATCAAGTTCTACAAAGTCGGGGATGCGGTGGATCTCGCCGACAAACTGCTTGAAGTATTGCAATCTCCGGAGCAACAGCGTCGAATGGCGGAGCGCAACTTTTCCGCCGCGATGCAGATGACCATGAGCAGCGTCGTCCGCAACTATCTTCGTTGGTTTGAACTCAAGAGATGCAAAAAGGCCATAGGTACGGCCTCGTTGTTCCCAGCCTGGCGCACTCTTTGGCTGCGCTATGGATTTCAGCTGCGGGGCGCGCCTTCTGCAGTCCTGACCTTGGGCCCAGGACTCATAGCCAATGGGGATGAGATCGAGAATAGCGACGAAGCGTCCGATCAAACGGCGGATCCAAGAACTCTTACCAGCTAGTTGCAGACTCCCGGTCCAAATACTCTTCAATGGTGACTCCGGAAGCCGCGCTATCCAACTGATGTTGCACTCCGATTACGGGAGACCACGCCGGGGTCGGAATCGTGGAGTATGAAAGCTCTCCCAGGTACGCCGTGACTCCGTCGATGGACAGAGTTCCGAATCGCAAACTAGTGTTCTTGTCAGTCGCGGGCGAAAACCACAGAGGGATCTCCTGGAATCCGCTGCTGGTCACTCGTTGTACGAAGTAGGTGGCGTGGTGCCAGGTTCCATGGGAAAACTGACAGGGCGACAAACCTGCATTCACCCAGGTCAAAACTCCTTTATTGGGAAGCCAGAGTTGCCACTCATTCGTAGAATAGTTGCATTGCGATCCGAACATGAATTCATGCACGCCGTCCCGCAAGCGCACAGCTTGAAAAAAGTCGAACTCCAACGCTTGCACGGCACTGGCTTGCGTAGTGGTTGGAACATAAAACCAGAAGTCCCATAGAAAATTGGTGTGGCCGGATTGCGGATTCTGCGGGTTTTTCCAGAAAAACAGGCTGTCGTCATAGGAGCAGCGGCTCCTCACGATGAAGTGTTGGCCGTTTCCATCAAAATCGGGGGAGTTCGCGGTGTTCGGGTCAGAGGTCTGGTCGAATGTTCCCAGGCTTCCGTTGTTGCATTGGCCGCCAACGCCGCGATTATTGTCGACCGTCCAGGAGAACGATGCCGGCTTATCGATATTCGCCATGCGAGTCGCGATGATTGGCGGAGTGGGGGTAACGACACCCGTTACCTCAATCGAATACGTCGGAGTGCTTAGGTGATTCCCACTGGAATCCCAGGTCGTAATGGCCACCGAATGAATGCCGCCCGGCGGAAGAACTACCCACGCATCCAAAGACGGACTGAAGTTGCGAAAGACGTTGTTTCCATCGACGTAGACCACGTAGCCCGTGATGTTCAAGTCGCTGTCGGCCGTCGCCGCAAAATGAACCGGCGTGGTGACGCTGGTGGTCGTACCCGAGGACAGCACAGGCGATTGCACGGACACTGCGGCCACCGTCGCTCGTGCACCCCCACTCGCACAAATGAAGAGAACACACGCCAGAAGAGGCTTCAAACTGGTGGCGTTCGAGGGTCCCCGGCGCATCGAGTGTCCACCATGAATAGCGGGGATGCAGCAGGACTCCCGGCGCTGCTGATCTTCTGAAATCTCCTGCGGTTGCTCAGCCATAACCATGCTACCCCAGGTTTAGCAATACAGGAAGGTAGGGAGGAGGCGAAAGAAAATCCCGTGGAGAAAAATCGGAAGTAACCAAACCGATCCAGCACGAAAGGACGTGCCCGCGCTATAGTCCTGGGGCATCACGCAAATATGGAGAGCGTATTGCGCATCTGGGTAGGGTTCGTGAGGCAAGTCGATGGGCGAATGGACAATGGGCAATGGGCAATGGCCGCCCCTGCGTCAAGCCTGGTCCATATCTTGTCCCGTTCTGCGACCTCGTCCCGGTTACGTTTACTGTCTTTGGGTGATCACAGAGTTTGTTCTTGCAATGGGGTGACGAACGGCGCTGGCGGGATTGCGATGTTGCGGCCTATGCGCAGACCCCAATTCCCAGCCCTTGCCTGTGCGCGTTTCTTGCCGACCGGATGTCCATTGCGAACTGCCGACGCTTCCGGCGAAGGCGCCAATAACTCTCGAAATCGCAGTCTCGCCTTGTACAGCTGGGATTTCGAATTGCCCACAGTGCAAGTGAGCATCTCTGCGATTTCCTGGTGCTCATAGCCCTCTACTTCGTGCAGCAAGAAGATTGTCCGATACCCGGGAGGAAGCTGTTCCATCGCGCGGGCCAATGTGATCCGGTCGACGCAGCCTGCCAGAGCCCGATCTCTGGTCCCGTATTCGTGACGCAATTTCCCTCCGTCGCTGTTGACGTCAGGCTCATCCAGCGAAACATGACACAACATTCTTTTCCGAAAATGCATCAATACCGTGTTGACCGCAATGCGGTGCAGCCACGTCGAAAAAGCTGAGTCTCCACGAAACTTCCTGATCTTGCGGAACGCCTGCAAGAATGCGTCCTGTGTCAGATCCTCCGCTTCCGCGCCATTGCTGGTCATGCGTAAACATACGGAGTAGATGCGCGACTTATGCGCTTGAAAAAGACTGCCGAAGGCATCCGAATCCCCTTCTTGCGCGCGCTTGATCAAATCAGAAGCAGAAAGAGCCGTTCTTGTAGTCGCGGAGTCGATTTTCACCGGGAGTCCTCTTTTTCAAGTGCTACATCCGAATTTCGGTTCATGACGAAGCAAAATGAGTGCAGTCCTAATTACTCTTCAGCGTAGAGTCGGAAGCAAGAATGGTCTATCCTGTGCAGTCGGTACCGGATTCCAGTTGTTGCTGTATCAAATAAAGTCAGGAAAGGCCGCCCGAGTTTCTTTGCCTGAAGATATTCCCCTCTTTATTGTTTATGCGGCACGAGTGTAAGTAGCGATTCAGGATCGCGCTGGCCGAAACGTAGTGGGACGCTTGCCGACAAATACACACTCGGCACGATAGACCGCGCTGGCACGACTCAGTTATTCCTTAGAACAGCCCCAACGCGAGGGGCGGAAGGTAGGCGTTGGCTCGAACCTCCCGTTTGTCACCAGCGCTTGCCTTCTTCCACCATGTGGTCGTAGGGGATCACCGTGCTGTTCCCACCTCACACAATCTGCACGAATGTGTTTCTAATCTTCCGCGGCTGGCCGTCGCTACCTGAGCAATTGTGCTCAGACGCATCACATTAGAACTTGATAACGTTGCTCGAGTATTAGGGGAGGTTCTATGGGCGCATACCGCATTTTGGTGGCTGACGATCATCCAGTATTTCGCTTCGGTTTGTCTTCGCTGCTTCGGTCTCACGAAAGTTGGGAGGTCTGTGGCGAAGCCGCTGACGGACGGGATGCGGTCGAACAATGCAGGCAATTGAAACCAGATCTCCTGATTCTGGATATTTGCCTTCCCATACTGAACGGTCTCGACACGGCGCGTCAGATCCTGAAGCACAACCCCGCGCAGGCAATCCTGATCCTCACCGCGGTGGAATCCGAGCAAGTGATCCGGGACTGCCTGGAAGCGGGGGTTCGCGGTTGGGTCTTTAAATCCGACGGGACTCAGGATCTTACGACCGCGGTGGAGGCCATGCAGCGGCGCAAAAGCATATTCAGTTCGCGCGTGTCGGATCTGATCATGGATGGATACAAGCGGCATCGCGTTGATCCAGACGCCGCCAAGGTGCCAAAATTGTCGCCGCGAGAGCGCGAGGTTGTGCAACTCGTGAGCGAGGGCAAGGCTTCCAAGGAAGTCGCCACGATTTTAAATGTGACCTTGGCGACGGCGGAAACGCATCGCAGCAATATCCTGCGCAAACTCAAGCTCCATTCGATCGCTGAGTTGGTGCTGTATGCGGTGAGAAACGAAATCGTGCATGTGCACCGTGCACCTGTGCGGCGCTTCCCCGGCCCGGAAGAGCAACGAGATCGACCGCGTGTAACCTCCGACTACGCTGCGCTTCCTAAAGCCGTGAATGGCGGAGCGGACGTTGGCCGCCAGAGCCTTAACTGAGAGCTATCGTTTCTTTCGATTCGGGGAAGTACAGCCCTAGCCCTTGTGAGGGTGGCGAGTATCGACTCCTCAAGGCCTGAGAGCGTGGCTCCGACGAAGGCAAACTCGTACGCGAGGGTTTGGCAAGGCGGCCAACGCGGGTTCACTCGGAACTCGCGCGGCACAGGACACGGCGATTTCTCCATAACGAATCGTAGACAATCGCGTGGGCCAGTGTGAGCCGAATTGCACAGAGGTCTTGAATCTTGCTTGCTAGGGAATCCGCCTTTGTTTTCTATGCGGCCGGTATCATCGTGAAGTTTCCGTTCCCGCTGCAACCTAGTGCTCCTGATAAGGTCCAAGTTGCGGCTATCTGTCCGTTTTGCACCGTTCCATTCAGACTGAGAATATGCCCTACTCTCCGGTGATGGTGTATTGAAAACTCCCCGACACTTGGCCATTAAAGTTCCCCTGCAGGGTGAACGAGCCGGCTTGCGTCGTCGTCGACGGGAAGCAATGCGTGTTATTCACTGTGAACCTAAAGTTGCTCGATCCCAGTGGACCGTCGCGCCAAGGTTGCCCGGATTACTGGAATGAGCTTCAGCAGATTCGCAAAGGGCCATGGTAATCCCAGCTTAGAAAGGGTTTGCCGGTTAAACCGCAATCCAAGAACAAGTCGTTTCCTTAACTCTGCATAAGACGGATCACCCTGGAGCTTTACGCACAGGCGGTTTCTGCCGATCAGCAGGAATCCCACACAAAGGTTGTGCAGATGGTGCTTCCATCGGACTTCCCGCAGAAATTGAAGGCGCGGGGCGTTACGGCAATGGCGTAGAAACCAGAGTCTCAATTGCTCTGGGTGTCCGGGGGTGCCAGAAATCAACCCCGCCGAAATCAGCTAAGCACTTTGAAATCTTGGTGAGCGCGGCAGGACTCGAACCTGCGACCCATGCCTTAAAAGGGCATTGCTCTACCAACTGAGCTACGCGCCCCACTGATATTCAAATGTAACACACTAAAATACCCCTTCCCTAAGCCGTCGGACCGCCATCGCCCTCCATCTTCGCCACTCTGGCGGTCGAGCTAGCGCTTGACTCACCTCCCTCCTGCGCTGCCCAACACAGGCGAGCTAACTTCACTTCGAATTGCAGGACCCGACCCCGACCCCCACGCCATTCGATCCCTTTCCCGCCTGGCAACGCCCTTCACGGTTTCTTCAGAACTTCTTCAGAGAACCCTAAGTACCCCACACTCGATTCTGGGAGATTCTGCTCGTCGAAGGGCCGAGGGTGCGGCTCAACCTTGGAAGTGGTTGGACCTGATTCGCAACCTTCGCCGGAAAAACCAGATAAATCTTTGATTTTCAAGGAGAACCCCTATGAACTCGCCAAAATTCACCTGGCTCACCGGAACGCTGTCGAACAGGCAAGCCGATTTCTGCCGAACCGGATCAGCCTCTTCCCTATGCGCACGATCAATCTCCACCAGCCGGAAGACGGCTAAACCCAGCGTCTGGCCTGTGCTTGTCCTCCTGTGCGTCTTGGTCACCCTGCGAGCCCCAGCCTCAGCCCAGGGCCCCACCCAGGAAACTTGGACCGGCGCTGCTGGCGACGGCCTGTGGAGCGATGGCGATAACTGGAGCCCCACGACGAAGCCGGGAGGCCCCAATGGAAACTTCAACGTTTCCATCCCGCACATCAACGGCGACGGCGTTGAAATGGACGTTAGTGCCAGCATCGTCAACCTGCAAATCGCGGCCAGTGCGACTGTGAACGTCACCAACGGAAGCCAGCTCACGGTTACGGGCACAAGCATCTCCAACGATGGCCAGCTGCAGATTGACAACAACGGTGGGGGAAGCTCGGGGAGGCTGAACATTTCCAACACCGTCACCCTTTCCGGCACCGGCAACGTGTTCATGGGCGCCAACGTGGCCGCCATTTCGGGAGGCGGAACCCTCATCAGCCAGCAGCTCATTCAGGGCGTGGGCACGATTTCCGTGGCGCTGCAGAATCAAGGCCCGAACGGACAAATTACCGGAGGAACGCCAACAAATCCGCTATTTCTCACCGGGGCGGTGACCAATTCCGGACTGATCTCTGGCCTGGGTTTCACCACGGTCGTGTTCCTCAACAACACAGTCCGAAATGGCGGAGGCACCATCAGCGGAGGCCCCGGGCAAGTTCTGCTGAATGGCTGCACCATCATTGGAGGCACCGTGGGCGACGCCACTGCGGTTCCGATCGCCGTCCCGGGCGGCGCCGCGCTTGAGGGAAGAGCTTCTGCCCGCCGAAGCCAAGCCTCCGTCACACCTCTTACGACACCTCCAATTACTACACCTCCCAGTGGCACACCAACCCTCAACGGCGTCACCATAGTCGGGCAGTACTCCGTGGCCAGCGATATGACCCACACCAACGGGACCATCCTGGCTGGTGACATCACCAACAACGGGACAATCGTGGTCACCAGCCCTCCCGGCGAGCAACCGGCCGTGCTCTTTATTCCCGGGGCAGTCTCAATCGGAGGAACCGGGCAGCTCAGCGTGGGCAGCCAGAATGCCTCGATTGCCGGCGCCGGCACCCTGACGAACGTCAGCCCGCATGTCATCGCTGGAGGCGAAGCAACTATCACGGTCACTGATCTGATCAACCAGAGCACAATCAACGGTCCCATAACCATCGCGGTGCACAGCGTGAATAACACGAATGGAGTCGTCAACGGTGCGACTGGGATGGTCACCCTGAACGGGGGCTCGGTGCAGGGCGGTAAGATCGTGGCTGGCAGCTTCGCTGGAGTGACTTTGACCGGAGGAGTGGTCATTTCCGGCGTCGACTTTACTGGTGCTGCCGACGGAGTGGTGTTGGCGGTCAATGCCGTCCTGGACGGGCTGATCTCCCCGGACACCATTCAGATCATTATCGAGATTGATGACAACGGCGTGCTGGTCCTGGAAGGCGGGGTGATCGTACTCTCGCCCGGCGAGATCTTCCTCGACTCTTTTGAATTAGCCGCCACCCTGATCATCGAAGAGTCCGTCACGGTTAGTGGCACGGGGCAGATGACCTCCTCGAACAGTCCCAACAACAAAGTCGCCGGAGCCGCAGGAAAGAAGAACGCCCTGACCATCAATGTTCCCGCGCTCACCGCCGGCGGCACGATTGGGGATGGCACATTTAATATCACCATCGGCGCGCATACCACCGTCACCAACAACGGAGGCTATCCGCTTATCTTCGACGTAGGGCCGAATAACATCTTCAGGAATCTGGGCACGCTGGTAGAGAACTCGGCCAGCGGCACCATCAAAATCATCGGGAAATTCGCCAACTACAACTCAGTCACCAACACCCTGACTGGCGGCGCCTATGTGATCGATGGGATCCTCCAGTTCGACAATGCCAACCTCGTCACCAACGCCGCCAGGCTGACCTTGTCGGGCAACGGCCAGATCCTCAACCAGAACGGCGCCAATGGTCTGTTGAACTTCGCCGACAACAAAGGCACGTTTGAACTGTCCGGTGACGAGAGCTTCGAAACCCGCGGGACATTCAGCAACCAGGGCAACCTCATCATTTCAAGAGGCAGCGCCTTCACCGTCGGCGGCACCAGCACGAATTACAACCAGACCGCCGGCACCACCACTGTCGACGGGATTCTGACCGTTCCCGCAGGAGGCCTGACCGACATCACCGGCGGCACGCTGCAAGCTTCAGGAAATTTTAACGGCGATGTCTCGGTGGGCAACGCCACCGGCACGGTGGCAACCTTCATCATCGGAGACAGCAAGAAAACTTCAGCCTCGGTCTCCATCGCCAACAAATATACCCAGCTCGCCACCGGCGTCATGGACGTCCAGATCGGCGGAACCAACGCCGGCACTCAATACAGCGAACTCACCGTGACCGACGCCGTCAAGCTTGCCGGAACCTTGAACCTCGCCGTGATCAACAAGTTCAAACCGCAACTAGGACAGACTTTCACCATGCTCAACGCGCCGTCAGGCATCACCGGCACGTTCTCGCCCGTGAACGGTACTGTCATCAACTCCAACGAGCATTTCGCGGTGAACTTCGACTCGAAAAGCGTCGTCCTCGCCGTGGAATCCGGGCAATGAGGACTACGTGAACAGGATGTTCTTGCAAGAATCGCGAACGACTTGTCGTAGGGGATGGCGGGCGTTGGCTTGATTACAGGCCCTTCTGAATCAACCAACGCCCGCCTTTTTTCGTCAGGGTGAAAGTGAGAGGTGGGGGAATGTCGCTGCTCTCGCTACCATCCTTTTGCACCCACGTCAGGGCCTGGCTCACCTTGATAGTGGCTTGCTCGCCATCTATCTTGAGTTGATCCGTACTCAGTTCCATCTTCACGGAGCTGGCGTTCTTGAATTTCGTTTGCGTCGCTTTCTGGTGCTCAGCCGACAATGTCGGATAAAGCGCAACCAGGGTATTAAAATCGCGATGCTCGTATGCCGCCTTGTAGCTGTTCATCAGACTCTGAATGTCGCGGCGGTCCTGCTCCTCGACGCGCTTGTGTTCGGCATCCGAGCGGAAGCGCTCAACCTTTTTCTCGGCCAGTCCACCTGCCGCAGTAGTAGGAAATTTCTTAGCGAAATTCTCGAGCTCACTCTCATTCTGACTGTCATTGACAAGCTTCTCCACTCGTGTCTCGGCCGGCTGCGCATACTTGCCTCCGGGAAACTTGTTCAAGAATCCCTGTAGCGCCGCCATATCGTTGCTGGAGCCCAGGCTCGCCCACTCCATATCCTCAGCACTCGTCGCCGCTTCCATCGAACCATCCAGCGTCGTCTGACCGTTGAACGACTGCTGGGGCAAGGTCTTAGTCTTGTAGTTGTCCTTCGAAAGTTCGAGGGTATGACTGCCCGCCGGAACTTCAAACTTGGCGACTCCAGAATTGTCCGCCTGATGCGTGTCGCGATTATCCACCTTGACGAAAGCACCAGCCGGAAGATTCCGAACCATGACCATCACGGAAGCGTGAACAGTAGGGTTAGCGTCGGTAAATTTAAATTCCCTGCCGTCGATGTTGCCCGTGTTGCCCGCGGTGAACTTACTGCTAACCGCCGACGACTTGTGTCCATCCAGCGACAGCAAAACTTGGTGCGGTCCCGGATCCAATTCATGCGAGAAGCTTCCGTCACTCGCGGTCAATCCCAGGTAGTGCCCGTCCGCGAACACCTGAGCGTTGGGCTTCGCATCGCGGATCGTGAGCGCCGCCATGGTCGGTGAGAGCTTGAGTTCAAAAGCAACCGTCGTCTCCTCGTCTTTGTTGACTCGCGCCCGCTTTGGTTTGACCGGCAAGTATCCGCTCTTCCGGACTTCGATGTTGTACTCCGCCGGGTCAAGAGGCAAACGCAAAATGCCGCCGCTCGTAGTCTGTTCTGATTTCTTGCCGTTGATCAGCACGTCTGCTCCGTCCACCCCAGTCTTTACGACGAGGAACGTGCCGACGGGAATCTTAACCAGCTCCACATTCACCGTCGGCTCTGCCGCCTTTGGGTCAACCACCAGAGACTGGGAATACACCTCATAGCCTTGCAGCTGAGCGTTGAGCTGGTAACTTCCCGCCCGTAAGCTCAGCTGGCAGTTGGGAGTCGTGCAGGTTTGTTTTCCAACCTGTACCTTCGCTCCCGTTGGTTGACTTTCGATATGCACAGTAAACAGCTTCGGGGCGAAGGCCACCTTCACCGCGATCACCCCCACAACCACCGCGGCGACGGCCGCTGCCGCAATGATCCACTTACTCGCCAGCGGCGGCCGCTTCTTTCCAGGTTCGAGCGTTGGAATTTCCCGGGTTCTCGGTTCGACCTGCTCCGCCACCGGAGCTTGAGCACGAGGCTCCTCGACAGGCGCGAAGACTCGTGTCGCCATGCGAGTTTGGGCCCGCTCCACTTCCTGTTCACGCAGGCCATCGATGGCCGACTGCAGCGTTCCCCTGACGCCCGCGAAGCTTTCTTGAAACTCACGATCGTCCGGATGCTTCCCTGCCAGCGCTTGTGCTTGCCGCACCCGCTTTTCAAGCGCACCAACATTCACCCCGGTAATCGCATCGGCCAGCTTTTTGAGTTCGCCAAGATCGCGCTCGCGCAGGCGCTTGCCTTCATCGGCCTGCTTTTGTTGTTCGAGCCGCTTTTTCTCTTCCGCCTTTTTTTGCTTCACCGCCGCCTTGGCGGCTTCGAGCAGCGACTGCAACTGCGGATTCTTCCCCAGGCTCTTCAGCGCGGATTCCACCGCCTGCACTGCTTCATCCGGCTTCCCACCGTCGAGCAGCGACTGAGCTCGATTCGTCTCGGCCTGCAGCCGGGCTCGCCGTTTTTCAGCTTCTTCCCGCTCGGCCTTCTCCTGCACCAACTTTCCTTTACCGGCTGAGAGCTGAGAGCGCAACTCTTCGCTCTCCGGATACAGCTCGACCGCTTTCTCCAAAACGTCGCAGGCCTTCTCGGTCTGGTTCGCCTTCAGAAGGCGCTTGGCACTCTCCACCTCAGCCGCGATTCGCTCCCGGCGAATTTGCGCCTCGCGCGCCGCTTTGGCCTGCTCTTCGCGCTCCTGCTTCAGCCGCTGCTGGGCTGCGGCCAGCAGAGATTGCAACTCCGCGCTCTCCGGAAATTCACGCGCAGAATTTTGGATCGCTTCCACTGCCTCTTGTGTTCGGCTCGACTCCATCCACTTGCGAGCCGCCGCAATCCGGTTCTCGATCTCTCTGCGCCTGCGGGCAGCCGCTTCCTCGGCCCGCGCCTCTTCTTCCTTCTCGCGGACCAGGCGCTGGCTCGCGGCATCGAACTGCGCCTTGAGTTCCTGACTCTGCGGAAACTTTTGGACTGCCTGTTCCAGGCTCGCCACCGCCTGCGCCGTCTGCCCGGAATCCAGAAGTTGCCGCGACGCGGCGATCTCCTTGCTGATTTCCGCTTGCAGGCGGCGGGCCTCCTGCTCAGCTTTTTCCCGTTCCGCCTGCTCCACGGCCAGTTGCCGCTGCGCATCTTGCAGTTTGGTTATGAGCTCGTCACTGTCTGGATAATTTCGCAGTGTCTGCTGCAGAGTGGAAATCGCCCGGCTGGTTTGTGCAGAATTCAACAGTTGCTGCGCCGCGGCGATTGCCTTCTCGATTTCGCTTCGCCTGCGCCGCTCCGCTTCCACCCTCTGCCGTTCGGCTTCTTCCTCGGTAAGGCGTCGTTTGGCGAGATCCAGCTGAGTCTTGATCTCGATACTCGCGGGGAACCTGCGAAGCGCCTGCTCCAAACTGGCAACCGCTTGAACTGCCTGGTTGGAATTCAACAGCTGCTGCGCCGCGCCGATTGCCTTCTCGATTTCCGCTCGCTTGAGCCGCTCCGCTTCGATCCTTTGCCTTTCAGCTTCTTCCGCGAAATGCCGTTTGGCCAGGTCCAGCTGAGTCTTGATCTCGGGGCTGTCCGGAAATCTGCGAAGCGCTTGCTCCAAGCCGGAAATCGCCTGCGCTGCCTGATTGGAATTCAACAGCTGTTGCGCAGCGGCGATACTCTTCTCGATCTCAGCTCGCTTGAACTGCTCCGCCTGGAGCCTTTGCTTTTCGGCTTCTTCCTCCGCCAAACGCCGTTTGGCGAGGTCCAGCTGTGCCTTGATCTCGACACTGTCCGGAAATTTGCGAAGCGACTCGTCCAACGTGGAGACGGCTCGCGCCGTCTGCTTGGAATTCAGCAGGTGAAGCGCGGTGGCGATTGCCTCATCGATTTCTGTTTGCCGGCGCAGTTCCGCCTGGATCCTTCGCCTCTCGGCCTCTTCCTCCGCAATGCGTTGTTGCGCCAGTTCGAACTGCGCTTTCAGCTTTGGGCTGTCCGGGTATTTGCGGACCGCCTTCTCCAGGCCCATCATCGCCAGGTTCGTCTGCTTGCTCTCCAGCAGTTGCGCCGCCCGGGCAACCTCCCGCTCAATGTCTTCTTGTTTCAGCCTTTCCTGCCGTGCCGCCCGCTCCTGCTCTTCCTGTTGGATCGCCAAACGCTGCCGGGCAATTTCCAGTTGCGACTTCAGCTCTTCACTTCCCGGAAACTGGCGAAGTCCCTGTTCCAGCGCTTCCACCGCGCGCCCAGCCTGATTGGAATTCAGCAGCTGCCGGGTGCTCGTGATTTCGCTGTCGATCCACGCCTGCCTGCGCCGCGCCTCCTGTTCAGCCTGCTCCCGCCGCGCCTGTTCGGCCGCCACATATCCCTGCACCACGCTCCGTTCCGACTTCAGCTTTTCGCTCTCGGGATAACGGCGCAGCGCCTGCTCCAGGCTTGCCAGCGCGCGGCCAACTTGATTGGAGTCCAGCAGTTGCCGCGCAGCCGCGATCTCTTTCTCGACTTCAGCCTGCTGCCGCCGTGTTTCCTGCTCGAACCGCTCTCGTTCCGCTTGTTCGATTGCGAAGTGTTGCCGGGCAACTTGCAGTTGCGATTTCAGTTCTTCACTGTCGGGATACTCGCGCAGCGCCTGTTCCAGTTCAGCCAGGGCCCGGCTCGCCTGCCTGGCGTCCAGCAACTGCTGAACCTTGGCGCGCTCTCGATCGATCTCTGCCCGCTGACGCCTGGCCTCCTGCTCGGCGCGCTCTCGCTCCGCGATCTCCACCGCCAGGCGCCGCTGCGCGAACTCCAACTGCGACATCAGCTCCTGGCTGTCGGGAAAGCGGCGAAGCGCCTGCTCCAGCACCACCAGCGCCTGGCCGGTTTGCCGTGACCCCAGCAGCTGCTGCGAATTCGCAAGCTCCTTCTCGATCTCTGCCCGCTTGCGGCGCGCCTCTTGCTCGGCGCGATCCCGCTGCTCCTGCTCCCGCGCCAACAAGTCTTCGAGTACCACCACTTGAGCCTGCAATTCCTGGCTGCTGGGGTAGTGCTGCAGCGCATCCCGCAGCCTCTTCAGTGCGAGTGCGGTTTGCCCCGACCGCTGCAGTTCAGTCGCGGCCGAGATCTGCATACCGATGTAGCGCCGCGTTTCCGCCGCCTGGCGCTCGGCTTCTCTTCGCTGCGCATCCTGCCGCGTGATCGTTTCCGTGACCATCGACAGAAGCGAAATCAGGCCCGAGTCATCGGGATAGCGCTCCAACGCATCATTCAACACGCCTTGCGCGCGGATTAATTTACCCGACTCCAGCAATTGCCGGGCGGTCGTCATCTGGCTTTCAATGAATAGGCGGCGGGTCCAGGCATCGCGCTGTTTTTCCGCGAAACTTCTCAATTTCAGCAGGCCCAGCTCGTCGGGAAACCGCTGCAGTGCGGCCTCGGCCTTGTCACAGGCAGCCGCGTATTCGTCCCGGTTCAGCAGGTCTTCAATCTCGCTGCAAGTTTCTTCCAGCGCACGCCGGCGAAGTTCGTGTTCCCGGCCAGCGGTCGCGGTGCGCACCAACTGGTGGACCTCCGCAACCGTACTGTCGACCGACTCCGCCTGGCGCAACAGTTCCAGAGCCGAAGTGTAGTGGCGCAACGTGATCTCTTTGCGCGCTTCCGAGAGAAGGTCGTCGAGCTTTTTCCGCTTGGCGCGCTCGCCAATTTCCTTGGACAGAATCGCGTTGAGAGCCTTAGCAGTCGTGTCCGACGGATCGACACTGAGCGCTTCTTCCACGGCGCGCTTGGCCGTATCCAGATCTCCTCCGCTGTGCGCCATCTCCGCCCGGCGTAAGGCCTCGGTCAGCAGCGTGCTCGATCGCCGCACCGAGTTGCGGAACTCGATCAGCTGAGAGTTGGTGCCGTCCAGCCGCACCGCCTGGTCGAGCAAAGTCAGTGCGTCGTCCCACCGCCGGGCAGAGAGCGCCTCCTCGGCTTGCGACCGCAGCAGCCCGACCTGCTCGGTGATCTGCTGTCTCTGAATCTGGCTCTGCACTTCGCGCAGCAACTCATTGGCGCGCCGGTGCTGTTTGTCCAGTTTCAGAACCTGCTTGAGTTGTTCCCGCGCCTTCGTCCAGTCCCGCGTCTCCATGCTCACTTCGGCGACGCGGAGACATTTGGCAATCACGTCGCGGCCCAGCTTCTCCTGCACCGACTGCAGTTCGAAGACGAAGTCCTCCATCGCCGTGAAACGGTCGTTGCGGTCTTTCGCCAGCGCCCGCTGGATGATCGTGTCGAGTTCCGGCGGGCAGGGCTGCACGAAGTTCGACAGCAACGGCGGCGGCTCCTGCAAAATCTTCGCCAGCGTTGAGGTTGGATCTTTCCCCTGAAACGGCAGGACTCCGGCGATAAACTCAAACAGCAATACGCCCGTGGAATAGATGTCGGAGCGGGCATCGACATCCAGACCCTGAATCTGTTCGGGAGACATGTAGTACAGGCTCCCAATCACTTGTCCGGTTCGCGTGAACCGCTCATTCCCTAGCTGAGCGATGCCGAAGTCGACAATCTTCACCACCCCGTCTTTCAGCACCACCACGTTGCCCGGTTTCACGTCGCGATGAATGACCTGCCGCTGGTGGGCGTAGCCCAGTCCCTCACAAGCCTGGATCATGATGCTTAACTTCTCTGTCAGGGTGAAGGGGCGTTTTTCCTTGATGATCTTCTCGAGGCTGTCGCCCTCGAGATACTCCATGACCAGATACGGGATCCCGTCCTGATCGCCGAGGTCATAGACCGTCACGATGTTGGGGTGTTGCAGTGCGCCGGTGGAGTGCGCTTCGCGGTAGAACCGCTTCAACAGCAGGGGATCGTCGGAGAATACCGACGTGACTTTCTTGATCGCGACCATCCGGCCGATCGTCGGATCGACCGCCTTATAGACCTGTCCCATCCCCCCGTGACCGATCACTTCGATCACTTCGTACTTGCCGATCTTGTTGACTTTGGGCGGAACCATTGGCTGTAGGCGACCAGACTCGCCGGCGGCAGATACACATCACTCGTCGCAAAGAACGCTACCACGGAAAGGCATGAACCCGCCAACGAATGCTCTCGGCGCAAATGGGCTCATATTCAGCATTCTTTCGACGACCAGCACGGGGGAGGGACGCTAATTTCGAAGCAGGCGGTAGACAGCATCGCAAGGCCAACCGCCGGCGGCCAACTCATCAAATACTGCTCCATTCCAAACCGTCAGGCTACCGTTTGGAATTGGAAATCACTTGCAGCAAATTCGGGTCTGCTCCGTCGGCCAGCAGACGGTTTCGCGTATCCCCGTTCAGACTGAAATTCACGCCATACGTTTGAACAAGAATCGCCATCCGGTTGTTGGTGATCCAGCCCTTGAGCCCAGTTTCAACCTCAGCGAGAGAGAAGGGTGAAGACGACACCGCCTTGCTTTTTGCCGGCTCTTTCGACACCACCGTCGCCACCGGTTCGGGGACGTGCCAATTAGCTTCCGTCTTTGTAATCCACCCCTTGTGCAGCATGTCTTCCAGGCTGGCCCGCGACTTGTCCGAACCCGGTTGCCGGGCCGCTTTGCGAAACCACTTCGCGGCTTCTTTCGGATTCCTGGAGACGCCGGTCTCCGCATCCCCATCCAGATACAAACGCGCTAACTCGTACTCCGCAGTGGCATAGTTATGGTCCGCAGATTTTCGCAGCCACTCCAGTGCCCGCTTCGGGTCCTTAGCCAGGTACGGGGTGAAACCTTTCCGGTACATGACCCACAACGCGTCCTGCGCCCCCGCATGTTCCAGCACGGCGGACTTCTCCAGCCACTCCATTCCTTGCTTCACGTCCTTGGCTATGCCCTGCCCGCTGATATACGCCTTGGCCAGTTCGTACTGGGCCTCGGCATTTCCATCTTTCGCTTGCGCTTTGAGGCTCTCGACACTCTGACTTCGCGCCGGTACCACCGCGACCAGCGCTCCCGCCGCGACGACGCATACCAGGATTTTGCGCACCAGAACGACCCGAGGCAGAGGCTGAAAATTCATGGGCTACACAACGGTCCGAAAAGGCCGCTGGAAGCCGATGTTAGTTCTGCCCCGGCCCGAAGTCAATCGGAAGCCTCAAGTCCACCCACCCCCCCACATCTCCCTTCGCAACGCCCCCCGAGGCCTCCCCCACGGCACTGCGCCCGGCCTCAGGTTTCGTGCTACTCTATGCCATTCTTGGGCCGGCGCCTTCCCGCGGGTCGGGCGCTACCCCGCGCGAACCGATGAAATACTGCCCTGCATGTAACAAGACGTATCCCGGCGACTACAGCGTCTGTCCGGGGGATCAGACTGGTCTGCAAAGCGTTCACGAGCTTCAGCCTGGGATGATCATTCGCAATAAATACCAGATTCTGGATCGGATCGGCATCGGCGGCATGGGCGTCGTCTACCGTGGCCGGCACCTCACCTTCAACGAGGTGTGCGCCATCAAGATCGTCAACGAGGCCATCGCCGGGGATCAGAATTTCCTGCAGCGCTTCCAGACCGAAGCCGTAGTCACCCGCAAACTCCGCCATCCCAACGCCGTCCGCGTCGACGACTTCGACTACACCGAGGACGGCCGTCCCTTCATCGTCATGGAATTGGTGGAGGGCAAGAACATCGGCGAAATCCTCCAGGACCAGGGCCCACTGCGCGTTCCGCGCGCGGTTCGCGTTGCGACGCAAGTGGCGCGCGCCCTGGGCGTTGCCCACAAACTCGGGGTTGTGCATCGCGATATCAAACCTGGCAACATCATCCTGACCACCGACGAGCAGGGTCAGGAAACCGCCAAGGTCCTCGATTTCGGCATCGCCAAACTCCGCGAAGCCGCGGGAGACGCCAACCCGGGCATGACCATGACCGGCATGGTGGTGGGCACGCCGCTTTATATGTCTCCCGAGCAGTTCATGGGAAAAAAGGCTGCCGGTGAAATCGACGGCCGCACCGATATCTATTCCCTCGGTGTAGTGCTCTATCAAATGGTGACCGCGCAGTTGCCCTTTGACGGCGACACCCCGTATTCCCTGATGCTGCAGCACATCCAGGGAACCGTGCGGCCTCCGCACGAACTTGCCCCCGAGTTGCACATTCCGGAGTCCCTCTCACAAGTCATTCTGAAAGCGATCGACAAATCACGAGACCAGCGATATCAGACTGCCGAAGAACTCATTGCGGCCCTCGATCAAGTCGCCAGCGATCAGCCCGTAAGCCAGCAGGTGGCGAACCCGGCTGCCGTTATCAGTCAACCGCCCAGTCAGCCGCCGCCCAGCCAAGCCGTGAAAGCACCAGTCTCGAACGTCGCCGCCCCACGAACGACCCCGGCCCCGCAGGTTTCACCGACCCCTCCGAAAACTCAACCTTCGGTCGCGCCGACTGTGAGAACTACCGCGCCCGCGCCGATTCCGTCGGTGAATCCGACGGTCGCGGCCCCACCGCCTTCAGCTCGCATCGCCACTGCGCCGCCGGCAAGCTCCGTGCTCGTGAAGAGCGCGGAGCAGCATGTGCTACTCCAGCCTCGAAAGTTCCGGCTGAAGCACTTTCTCATTCTGGTTGTTTTGCTTTTGGCGGCCGGATTAGTTGGTGGCGTTGGATATCTGAAATACCAGACTCTTCGCCGGATTCAAATTGAGAAAGCCGTTTATGACCAGTTGAGTTCCGCGCCGTCGCTCACTCTTCGCCAGGCCGCGCTCAGGGTGTCCGTGTCCGACAAACGGGAAGTGACGCTCGATGGCGCCGTGACCAGCCCAGACGATCTCCAGTTAGCCGTGGACGCAGCCGCGAAGGTTCCCGGCGTATCCAACGTGATCAATCGAGTCGTGGTGGCTCCGTTGACTCCGGTGAAAGTTCCGGTCACCGAAACCCCCGAGTCCCTCATCAGCGATGGGAATAAATATTTGGATGATGGCAAGTATGATGACGCGATCCAATGCTTCTCCAAAGCGGCAGCAGCGGATCCCACCAACAAAACGGCACAGGATCTAAAAGATCGCGCCACCCGCGCGAAACAAACGGAAGAGCTACTGCTCAAGAATCGCCAGTAGCCCTCATACTCGCGCAAGGAGTAACCGCGTCACGACCCCTGACTGAATGCTTCCTTCGCGACCTGGGCCTCCGTCTGGTCCGCTGCGGCTTGCTGATCCTCCAGAGCCTTCGCGGCGCTCGCATCCGGAGGTGGCGGCGGCACATCCGACGCAGTCGTCTTGGTATCGGGAGCCTTCGGCAGGCCGCCGGTTCCCTGTTTCGACGACAACTCCTTCATCCCGTTATCGAGTTGCTCCTGGAAATGATTGTGCATTTCCTGCAAATCATCCACCCCAACAGCCACTTGCTTCCCCGGCGCGCAATCCGTCTTCTTGCTGCTGGAAACACTCACCGTCACTTTCCGGTCGTTATCGGGCGTATCCGTAATGCGTGTGATTACGTCTCCCGAGGACAGCTGGCATTCCTGCCCATCGGCCGCCACGGCCAGATCGGTGTCCACCACGAACGTTCGTCTCGCCGGATCCAGTGCGGGCGGTACTTCCCCACTCGCCTGCGTAGTGGTCGCCGAACCCTGCCCCTGTGCACTCCCGGCACTTGTGGCCGCCGGTTGCGCTGCTGCCGCCTGTTCTGCGGCGAGCTGCGCCTTCACTTCTTCCGCAATCGCTGCTTTGACTTCAGGCGTCAGAGTCACCGCGCCCGAACTTGCCGCCGGAGCATCGCCGCCCCCGTTACCCTGGTCGGCAGGCTGACCCGAAGCGTTGTCCCCGGCTGCGGCAGCCGCCGCCGCCACGTGGGCCTGATACGCCGCCTGCAGACTGGCAGAGAGCAAATAATCCGTCAGCCAGAACGCTGCCGAAGGATAGGTAGGATACGGCGCAAAATATCCACCGTAGTATCCGTACCACGGCGCTCCGCCCCAGCCCCACCCGTAATAAACCGGCGCGGGCCACGGATTGTACGCCCACCCGTAATACGCAGGCCCGTAGTAGTACGCAGGCGTGTAGCCGTAGTAGCAGCAGTACCCCCCATAGGAGTACGACCGGTACACGGTGGTATAGCTCCTGTTATTCACCACCACGGTCCGCGACACATAGGTGCGCCCGCCGCGCGTGACATAAGGCCGCTGCACGTATCCCGAATGCTTTCCCGTGGTGACAATGTGCGCACCGTTGTGCGTAGTCTCGATCCGGCGGCTTCCATTGAGCCCGTGCTCAATGTGCATGCCATTGCGATTGATGGAACGAATCTGTCCGTTGGGCCGGATGCTCGCCGTCCCGCCGCCATGGAGTGACACCTGTTTCCCCGGAAGCGGCCGGCTCGTCGTCTTCGCCATGCCGCCAGTTCCACCCTTCCCCATGTTGGTGCCGCCCGGCCTTCCCGTGCCAGATGTCGGGCCCGTTCTCCCCACAGTGCCGCCTTTGCCCACAGTTCCCGTGCCGGTCTTGCCGGGTGTACCCGTTCCGCTCTTGCCAACGCCCTGGTGTGTTCCCGTTGCAGTTCCCGGCCTGCCCACGGTGGACGGGTGAGTTCCAGTCGTAGGGCGATTGGTCGAAGGATGCGCTGCCGGAGCATTATGCGGCGCACTCACATGCGGTGCGGGGGCCGGTCTTGGCGCCGGGGGCGCCTTCTTCTGATCTGCGGACACTTCAACCACGGCTCCGGCGAGCAACAGCACAAGCACAACGGAGACCTGGAGAATCGTTTCACGACGCGGAACAAAGTTCATCGCACACTCCTGGCTATCAATTCCTCTTTTGATTGTGACTCCACCAACCGAAACGTTTCAGCCCAACGAAATCGAAACTCGTCAACTCTGCCGACGCACACCCTCGCCCATGGCCACTGCACATTGGCCGTTCGCAAGCGGTAGGATGCGGTAATTCATACGCTAGATGAGGAAATCCCGATCGTCGTCGGTCTCCCCTGAACGCCCTGGACACGGATTCCTTGCGGCGTCGGAGTGATGGCAATTTTGATCCCGGCCCCTGTGCAAGTCAAGCAAAATCCCGGTCTGGACCGGCCTGGGCAGGGGGTTTTCAGTGTGTGCGAGAGAGCTAAATTTCTAGGGGAGTGGCGGCACGAAGTGACCGAAATCCAGCCGCGAAGCGGCGGCATACTTTTAGCCCAGGGCGTAAGCCCTGGGCAAGCTGGGACAACAGAACAAGTCCCGTAGGGACGGCACAGGTTCTTACGCACACTCTTTTCACACCCTTGCAGACCCCAGACCCAACGCTCACGGAACCGGCTGTACCCACGTCCGATTCCCATGTGTACGCTGCATCCCGCCATGGTTCACTGGCGGATGCGCCTCTCAGCTTTCTTCGCGGTGGCCTGCGCGACTGGAGTTATAATCCTGCGTCGGGCGAGCGAGTCCAGAAAGCAATCAGCGCGAACACGAAAATCCTCGGTCGATTATGAAGGAAACCACCATCAAGCAATGAAATTCGGAGAAAAATACGACCTTCAGGAATCACTCACCACCGGTGGGGTAGAGACCTTTGTCGCCAACGACAAAATCCGAGGTGAGCGCGTACTGGTGCATATTTTGCACTGTGACCCGCAGAAGCCCAACCAGCCCACCGTGCAATGGGTTCTTGAGTCCTTTCGCCGTCTCGCCCCAGAACCCGCCGGGCTCGTGCTGGAAACCGGCCGGTACAGTGGAACCCTATACGCCTACCTGGTCACTAAATTGCCCGAGGAAACCGCCCTCCGTCGCTGGGTGCAACAGTACGAATCTCAACCGCGGGATACCCGTGAGACTTCAGCGCCCGTCACGGTGCCGGCTCCGCCAGCGCCAACTCTTCCAACTCCGCCCCCACCTGCGGACCTGGCATCGACCGAACCTCCGCATGTTCCCGGTCCAGTCACACAGTTACTCCGGACTTTTGAATCGCAATCCCGATCCGCCGTGCCCGGCGTCGCTTCGAAACCAGCCGAACCGCCTCCTCCGAATCTCACCCCCGCGCCGGACCCGCTTCGCGCCGCTCCTCTCTGGAGTCCGGAAAAGGAGCCAGAACCTCCGCAATTCTCAGTCCCGCCGAGACCGACGCCGGATATCAACCGGCCATCCGGCCCCTTTCGTCCCGATTTATCAGCCAAGAATTTCCCCCCCGATCCCGCCCCCTCGTCAGCCGGCCCTAAACCCGGCGAGTTCACGAGTTTTTTCCAGGGCCCATTTCGCGGAGACCGTCCGTCCGATGTTCCTGCTTTATCGTCCTCGCCACCTCTGCCCCAGGAGCCTCCGAAAAAAAACGTGGGCGACTTCACTGCCATGTTCGGCTCGGTGAAATCGCAGCCGCAGCAAGAAGAACCGCCTCCGAGCAAAGGAATCGCCGGAAACGAGCCCGCCGGCACGGGATTCACCGGATGGTTCACCCCAGAGTCTCCCTCGCGGACCTCCAGTACAACGCCACCCTCCATCGGCCTGCCGCGGCCTAAGGTAGATTCCGGGCCGATCTTTCCCGAGCCCGCGAAAGAGCCTTTCTCCCCGCCACCACCGATGTCCTATGTCGCGCCCGCCCCGCCGATTTTTCCGGTTCCGACGCCTCCCAGTCCGCCCATGCCGAAGCTCCCCGTAGCTGCACCGTCCGGCGCGGCCCCTGAAGGCACCGGCGCCACGAATGCATTTTCTCGCCCGGTCAGCGAGCCCGCTCCCGTCGCGCCGCCGCCCCCCAGCGGTCCGAGTCCCTACACGGAAATTATTTCGGTAAAGAGTATGAATCCCTCGGCGGATCCCGCAGGCGAATCCAAGGAATCGACAGCCCCATCGATGGCCCCGCCCGCGTTTGCCATGCCGCCCATGCCCGCAGCTCCCAAGACGCCGGCGCCACCGCCCGCGCCGAAAATGACAGCGCCCAAAGCACCCAAAGCTCCGAAGGCTCCCAAGGTGGACGTGCCCCAGCCGCCCCCAGTCTCCTACTGGCCGCTGATCCTGACCCTGACAGTTCTTTTCTTTATTGCCGTTCTGCTGGTGCTCTATTTTTGGCTGAGACCCTAGACGGCACACGCCTCGCAGGAAAAAGCAGATCATTTACAACAAAAGACACGAAGTATCACGAAGGCCTTGATTCGCAGTTGCCCTCCTTCGTGAACCTTCGTGTCCTTAGTGGTAAATGCCTTCAGATTGAGGGGCTACTAAATTTCTTCACCCCGCCTGCGGAAGCAGAATCAGCAATTCCAGAGTAGGGTTCGGAAGCTCCCCCGGAACATACGCCGCAAAGTTGCGCGCCCGGTTGACCGCTTCCCAGGCCGGCCCCGACTGGTTCAACGCGAAATACTGATACTTCAACTTCACCGGAATCGCACTCGGAGGACTGCTGAGATGGCGCAGCTGAATTCCCGGCAACGCCTGCCGCACCAGGTGCTCAATGTGCGTAGCCGAACAAGCCTTTACCAACTGCGGCACTTTTTGAATGATGGTCTCTTCCGTGGTCTCCGCGCTCACCGCCAGGTACATCCGCGTATTCACCAGATATTTGTCCTGGTCGATGGCCGTCCCATAAATCGAGTCCTGCACCAGCTTCAAAGGCAGCGACACCAGGTTGGTCGGCACCACCGTTTCCAGCAGCGATCGCAGCTTCTCATCGAGCTCTGAAAAAACCGGCCCCAGCGAATCATGCACGTAGAGCGGCAGATCGCGCGGCCGCAATTTTTGCGAAAACGTTGTCAACGATCCCGCCAGCGAAACCATCGTCCCGTACAACTCTTCAGGATGTCCCATCTTGCTCTCGTAGAGATGGGAGAAAGCCGGAAAGTTCGAGTTCACCGTATACAGCAGCCAGAAGTTCGCAATGTCCGATGCGGTGAAATCCGCCAGGCTCTGATTCTTCTGCCGCCGCCCCGCCGAAAGCTGCGTGCTGCGCGCGGACAGCAGTTCCACCATGCCGCGCAACAGTCCCACCAGATATTCGCTCGCGCCGATTTCGATGAGCGGCGGAATGAACCGGGGGTTCAGTTGAAACGTGCCCGCCGGCGTCCGTTCCACGTTGGCGATGCGCAGTACCGATGACCCTTCGCGGTTTTCCGATTCCGCCAGCAGCCGCATATTTTTTCGCGCCACCTGAATCGGCTTCTCGCTCGCTCCCGTATTCTCGTCGCGAAAGGCCGCTACTTCCGCCAGGTATCGTGTGCCGCCTTCTTTCCCGGTGGAAACATTCAGCCCGCGTTGCCGGTAGTCCGGAATCGCCAGGTAAATGTCGAGGTTCTTCGTCCCCGGATCGAAGAATTCTTCCAGCGACTTCGAGGGCGGCGGTGGGTCCGCCTCCGGAACCTCGAACATCAGGCCATCCGGAAAAATCCCCGTAGCGCGCGTCACTGCAAATTGCCCATCGGTCAGCAGTTCCGCATTGATTGCCAGTTCCCGAAAACCCCACGGACAAAACTTAAGCGCCTGCAGACGGAAATTGAGCGCGTCCTCGATGAAGCGATCCTGCAACTGCAGATGCTGCGGCGTCAGGAACGTCCCTTTGGTCCAGAGAACTGGTTTTAGCTGCTTCATAGCATCGCGCCGCGCGCCGAGTTGGACTGGAGATGTCCCTCCGCCCACTCTCAGCACGGCTGCCCACAATAACAATTCCTGAGCCAGGAAGCAAAGGGCAAATCGGCAAGAGATGACGACAGGTGGGAAAAAGCAGACTTTTATGCTGCGCAGGATTTCGAATCGAGAACTGCTTTACAAATTGCGGAAAACTCGGATTTGTCGGTGCCACCGTGGAAGGGCGCCCCTTTAGGGCCGCGTCAGCCGTAGAAAATTAATCTGGGCTTCACAGTTTGCTGAAATACTCGGATTTGTCGGTGATACCGTGGAAGAGCGGCCCTTTAGGGCCGCGTAGACCGTAGAAAATTAATCTGGGCTTCAGCCCTCGTCGTCGTTTTTCTTCGACCAAACGAGTTTCTCAGCAAACCGCCAGCCGCTACGCTCTCTCGTCGCGATCGGACTTCCACAGACTTTCCATGAACGTCAGCCATTCCTGGGTTCTGGCACGCATGTTCTTCGCTACGTTCCGCGAAAAGAGCGCCAGACCAAAATCACCGCGGGCCCGGCGAAGCACCAACTGAATTTCTTCCTGCAGGCCTTTCGGAATCGTCGCCTCGTTCTCCAGAACTTCCAGCAACTCGAACATATCCGGCGCGGACGCAATCAGGCTCGCATTCGCAGTACCGTCCGATTCCACCGACGCTACCTGCTGACCGCTGCGATCAATCACGCGCGACCACTTCGCCGGATCTATCCGCCACATCCCCGAACTCAACCTAGATTTGGCCATACTACCCCTTAAAGAAGGTTCACTCCTACGTATCTAACTACTAATAGTGTAAGATGCTCCAGCTAACGGCAAGGTTACTAAGGTTCTTCAGGGGTTAACGGGGGGGATTCCACTTTGGATTGCCAAACCTCAGTACATAGACCCTTGGCTAAGTAGATTGTTCCTAAACCCTTTCAAATCAGGGCCTTTCTTCGTGCTAGCCCTGGGAGAGCTGGCACCCTCGCCAGGCGGCTGACGATGCGCCAGATGATGCGCAAGAAGAAGAGAAAAATTGTCGCACCCATCCTCCCCGCCAGAGCATCGCGCGGTTGCATTCGCTCCCGGCTTTGCTAGAATGCCCTGCAGCCAATTGGCGCGGGGGTCTCCTATGGCGATGCAAGTCTGTATGGGGGCGATGATGATGTGCACCATGGGGATCGCGCCCAGTTCCCTCGTGGTTCTGCCCACCAACATGGTGATGACCGACGAAATGCCCGACGCCAACATCATGGACTTCATTCCCATGGTCAACATCATGACGTTCGGCATGTGCATGTCGCCCGCGAATCCCATGGTCGCCGCCGCCACTGCAGCAGCCATGGGCGTGCTGACCCCGATGCCCTGCATCCCCATGACCATGGCCCCCTGGGTCCCCGGAGCCCCGACCGTTCTGCTCGCCGAAATGCCCACGCTCGACAACACTTCAACATTGATGTGCATGTGGGCGGGCGTTATCACATTCGTCGACGCGGGAGAATTTACGGTGATGGTGCCGTAGCCGCGCCCACGCGCGCGGCCCCGGAAACTCAGCTCAGACCACGCGCGAGCCGTTCTCCGCCAACTTCTGAATGCTCCCCAACGTGCCGAGATGAAACTGCGACGTACACAGGCAGTGATGTAACGCTTCTTCCGCGTCGCCCGCATGTGGATTTTCCTCGGAATTGTCCGTCGTTGCTCCCGCCACATGCGCCAGTTCGTGGATCAAAGTACACCCCAGCACATGGCTCGTCTCAAACAGGATCGTCGGGTCGATCGCAATATCCCGCCCGGCCGTGACCGCATGCGGCAAATCTTCGAACGTATGACCAGCCTTGGGTTCCAGGCAGTGCATCACGATGTCGTCTTCCTGCAGAACCTGTTTCAGAGTCTTGTGGCGGGTGAGCGTCTGGAAATAAGCATTGCACTTGCCCCCGACGATATTGGCTCGTTGATTTACAAACCCCCAGGCCTCGTTCAGTTGCCGGTTTACATCGGCGATCTTCGTGGTTCCGTCCTTGAACTGCGCCGTCAGAGTGTCGCCGTCGAACCCCCGAAATCTGTAAATTCGACTGAGCACGTTGGGCAGCGAACCCGAGTACTTACCTTTGATGTCGATGATCAATGCCATAAAAAGCTGCTCCTCCAGCGGAAGTGCACCTCCAAGAGCCGGGCCGTTCGTTCAGCTTGGTTCCCTATGCTGCCATCGTCGGATCTGTCCGTACCCTTCGGATCAGGCGCGTCAGGGCTGGCAACTGCCACAGCAGTTTTTCAATGCTGGCCGTTGACACGTCCTTTTACACTGAAACTGAACGATGTGACCTTGGAGCGCATCGTTCGGTCCGCCTCCGCCATCAGTAGTCCTTCATGTTGACGCTTAGCCGCCATAAGTAACGGGCGGGTCACGTCGGAAGAAGCGAGAGTCATTCCGATCTGCGTTAGCCGGCCGCGACATGATTCCGCGGCTGCGGGCAACGCTAATCGAACGAGGACATTTCCTTCCTGGACATCGTAGAGCGCGAAGCTGCCCATCAGATCCGGAGGAAACCAATACTCGCACTCCCCAACCTTTACGTTCTGGTCACCCAGTTGTTTAAGCAATTCGTTCAACGACCCCGGGGCTACATCGGAACCTAGAGCTCGGTGGACCACCGCGTCGGAGACAAGGGCTTTCAAGATATCCTGGGATGGGAAAAGCTCGGTCAACGATGCGGCTTCAACAGAACCCGGCTTACTCCGGTCCAGCTCGATTGCCCGGAATTTTCTTGATTCGGATGGATGCGCTCCCCCGCAGTCGCAATATTCTCCCTCTTCGATCATGAGGTAAGGGCCCGCTACCGAAAGCAGGCGATAGGTGAACTCCGCCTGAAGCGGCCCGCCTTTTGAACGTTGCACAATCCCCGACCAGGCCGCCTCAGCATCGCTGCGAGCGTCAAAAGCAATCTGTTTCGTATCCGACCGCATCGCGCGCAGGTTCGAGTTGGACCAATCGATCCCATAGCCTCCGCTAGTCCCCTTCCAGATCGACGGATTGGATCCCTCGGATCGCGAATTGAGAGGCAGAAACAGCAAAAGAAAACAGCAAATCCAGGACGCTGAACCTCGCCGGCTCACGGATGCACTCCCGCGGGGTGAGCGGCGTGCTGCAAGTGATTAAAAGCTCGCCGCATTCGGCCGTCGTAGTCGTTGTCGGCGTAGTTCGGACCGTTGTATCCGGCTGCAAACGTCGCCCAGTGGTGGCCCTTGAGCGCCGGAACCAGCCCATTGAACTGAACATAGTTGACGAACGCCTTCAGATGATTCGCTTCCGAGACGTACATGTCCGAAGCAAAATCCAGGGCTGACTTCCACCCCAGGTCCGACCAGTTTTCTCCCATTACTTGGAACTTCCCCCAGGAAGTCGAACTGATCGCCTCTTCCACCGCGAGGTCTCCCTGGTAATTCAGAAGCATGGCGTTGTAGAGCAGCGAGTACTCACGCTCCTGAGTGCCGTCATGGTAGCGGTCCCCGTCGTGCCATTTCGGTTGGGAGAGATAGGGGTGAGTCTTGTGAAAGCGGCGGTGAGTTTTGGCCTGAAATCTATGCAGCTCGTACCGAATGATGGGTCGCCCATCGTCGCCGAAGCCACTGCCCGCGGACTCGACTTGTGCCACGGCTTTGAGGGCGTTTACGTCGACTCCCAGGCTTGCGGCACTGTTCGCGTAGTCCGCGTCGGTGAGCGCCGGGGGCGCCGGAACTGGGTCCGGAAGCTGGTCGGTGAGGTCTTCATCGAGTGTCAGCGGAATGTTACCCATGGCGACGCACAGATGTACGTAGTCGGAAGCGGCTGTGCCCGAAGGCCCGTCTGGAGGTTTAGCACCCGGCGCAAAAGTTTTCTTCCCGCTCTCCACCACCTTGTAGGCGTAGATGAGGTTGGATTGCCGCTCCAGCACCTTACCCCCCAGAGAAGCCGCCGCCAGCGCGGCCCTGGCCCAAGGTGCCATCTCCGTTCCGCTCACGCCGGGAATTTCCGGCGCAAAACCGGGAGCGTCTTCCGGCTCTTTTTCGAACAGATCATCAATGTCGTCGCGACTGGGCACCGCCAGCCCCCGAAAAAGCTCTCCATCGCTCAGGAAGCTAAGGTGGTGATAGGCGGTTCTGAGATCTCCCCGAAGCATGGAACGGATGTAGTTTTTGCAGGGCGCACTCATCAGAGGCGTCGCCACTTGCGTCTCCTGTTGCGATAGAATCGCACCTCGATGCGGCGATCGAGTCCAATTCAGCTTGCGTTTAATTCAGCTTCAGTTTAGTTCAGCTTGGTTCCCTTGCTCCCATCATCTGCCGTATCCGGATCATTGGGATCGGTAGGCGCGTCGGGACTGTCGGGCGATCCTGAGCTCGGGTCCGAGGTGCTGGCAGGAGAACTCCCGCTGTTGAGGTTTACAAACGGCACACCCGTGACATACACGCCCGCGGGTCCGATATCGATAGAATTGGCTCCCGAACTCAATGTGATTCCCAGGGGACATTCGATCACGATGCCGGTCTCCGCACTCAGATGAATGCTCATGGCGGACATCATGTACCCCATCGTGATCGAGTCATCCTTTCCCCCAGTGACCGAGAGTGAAACATTGCCCGTCACGCTCTCGCTCTGGTTCCCGGTGACACTGAGCGACACGTTGCCGGTGACGCTCTCTTTCTGATCGCCGGTAACGTTGAGCGACTTGTTGCCCGTCACACTCTCCATCTGGTTGCCGCCAACGTTCAGCGACATGTCGGAGTCGACCTTCTCAAAATGTTTTCCCTGAACATGCAGATGTTTATCCGTCTGGATTTGCTCCACCTGGTTCGTGGTCACGATCAGATGCCGGTTGGCGCCGATGAATTCCCGCGAGTCTTTTTCCACGCGCAGATCCATGTCCATTTCCGCATTCATGAAGATCTGTTCCTGCCCCTTCAGATCTTCAAACCGAAGCTCGTTGTAGTTCGAGGTGCCGCCGCCCTTGGAACTGCGCGACATGAACGTGCTGCGCGTCTGGTAATCGGGCAGCGTGTACGGAGGCATCTGGTCCGCGTTATACACGCGACCCGTGATCACCGGCCGGTCGGGATCCCCTTCCAGAAAACTCACCAGCACTTCCTGCCCGATGCGCGGGATCCACATCGCCCCCCAGTTTTGCCCAGCCCACGGTTGCGAGGTGCGAATCCAGCAGGAGCTGTTCTCGTTCCTCGCCCCCAGCCGGTCCCAATAAAACTGCACAATGACCCGTCCGTACTTGTCCACCCAGATTTCCTCGCCTGCCTTGCCCACCACCAGCGCGGGCTGCGGACCCTGCACAAAAGGTCTCGGCGTGATGCGCGGTGGGCGGTAAGGAACCGACGCCGGAATGCATCGGAACTGGTTCGAGTAAGTCTCTGCCTCTTCACCGGCCACGGTCGTGTACGACTCTCCCGCCGACGCCAGGTGCCGCACCTCGGTCACCACATAGTTCGTGTTCTGGTCGCCGCGATAATGGTTCTTCAATTCGAACGAGTAACCGGACGCCAGGCCGCGGCAGTTCCCCGATCCCGCCACCACCATGTAGGCCGCTTCCTCTTCCTGCATGCGCACTTTGGCTACGGTGTCGCCCTGATCTTTGGTGGTATGCAATCCAGGATAGTCAAACAATTCCAGAGGCTGGCTGGCCGAGAGGTTCACCACCGTCGGATCGTTGGCCAGCAAACTGGTCGAGGGCGTCGTGAAATTGTAGTCGGTCACCGTGTACTTGCCGGTTTGCACTTCCTGTCCCACGTTCCAGCCGCTGATCGTCTCGGGATCGGTGAGACCCCCAACCTGCAAGCTGTGGCTGAACGGCGAACCGACACACGCCGGCAGCGTACTGGACTGGTCGGCCAGCACCATCGTATGTTTTCCCTGCGTGGAATGATCGAAATAGTAGAAGATGCCGAACTTTTCCATCAGACGTGAGACGAAGTTGAACGACGTCTCGCGATACTGCACGCAATATTCGAGCTGCGGATAAGTATTCTTCAGGCTGAGCCGGAAATCCTTGAAGTCGAACAGATTGAAGACCTGGCTGATGATGTCATTCACCGCCAGGTTCTGGAAAATCCGGCAATCCTGCTGGCGCGTCAAAAACCACAGCCACGGCACCACCTGCAAAAAGTAATGGGTGAACAACCGGTCGTCGGTATCCCCCTGCGTAAACCGGCTCACGTACCCACTGATGTAGCGCGGCGTGCCGTCTGGAAGATGAATGGTTATGCTGACCTTCTGCCCGACGATATCCTCGAAGGAAATCGAGTTGTTATCGTAAGCCAGCACTTCCAGTTCGTAGCTGAACAAACGCGAGATTCCCTCGTACCCCCTGAGCTCCTGCAACAGGAGCACATCTTTTCCCAGCGGGGTGTCCAGCACCAGCACCCGGTGATCTTGAGTGTAGTTTTCGTCTGCCACGAACCTGTCCTTCCCTTGCTGTGCGCAAGCCGCGCACCTTAACTACTGTTCTGTCATCCCGAGCGGAGCAGAATTGCGCTTTTCAGCAATTCTGCGCAGTCGAGGGACCTTGTGTTTTCTCTAACGTACCGAATTCCCCTAGCCTGCGCGCGGCCGCGCGATTCCCCGCCCATTTCCCTATCGATATTCGAATGCCCCGTCGGCGCCAATCCCCACGTGAATTCGCTCCATCGGTTCATTCGACGCCATCCTTCCCAACAACTGTCGCGAAATATCGGGCAGCAGCGTGTTGGTCAGAATGTTATCCACGTTGCGCGCCCCGCTCTCCACCTCGGTGCAGCGATTCGCCACCTCCTGCACCAGCGCAGGATCGTACGTCAACTCGATCTTGTGATTCTCCTGGATGCGGCGCTGAATCTTCCCCAGCTTCAGCCGGATAATCTGCCTCAGATTCTCGTCGCGAATCGGCATGTACGGAATCACCACCATGCGCCCCAGAAATGCCGGTTTGAAAATCTTGTTGAGCTCCGGTTTGAGCGCCTTCACCAGGCCATCGGGCCCCGGCATGGTCTCCGGGTCGGCACACAATTTCGCCATGGTGTCGGTGCCCGCATTGGTCGTGAGAATAATGATGGTGTTCTTGAAGTCGATCTCGCGGCCTTCGCCGTCTTCCATCCTTCCCTTGTCGAACACCTGGTAGAACAACTCCAGCACATCCGGATGCGCCTTCTCGACTTCATCGAGCAGCACCACCGCATAAGGCCGGCGCCGGACTGCCTCGGTCAGCACACCGCCTTCGCCGTAACCGACATAGCCTGGAGGCGACCCTTTCAACGTCGAAACAGTGTGTGCTTCCTGAAACTCCGACATATTGATGGTGATCAGGTTGTGTTCACCGCCGAAAAGCAGGTCCGACAGCGCCAGTGCAGTTTCCGTCTTGCCCACGCCGCTGGGCCCCACCAGCATGAAAACACCGACTGGCTTATTAGGATCATCCAAACGCGCCCGCGCCGTCGAGATGCGCTGGCTGATAATTTCCAGTGCGTGCAACTGCCCGATCACGCGCTGTCCCAGGAATGACGGCAGAGAAAGCACCGTGGAGATTTCGTTCTTCATCATCTTCCCCACCGGAATCCCCGTCCAAGCCGAGATCACCTCACCGATAATCTGCGCGTCGACCGCGACGCGGATCATCGGCGTCTCCCCCTGCAGCGCCGAAAGATCCGACTCGGCCTGCGCCAGCTGGGTCCGCACCGCAGCCACATCCACCGGCTTCGGAGCTTCTTCAACTGCCGTCGCCGTACCCGACGACGCTGCCGCCGCAGGAGCGGTTGCAGTCTGAGCCGTCGCCGCCGGAGCGCTTGCGCCGGCATCGCTGGCCACGCCCGGTATTTCCGTGCGCGCCACTGCGCCATTGCCGCCCTGCGAGCCCGCCGCACTCTCCAGTTGCGAACGCAAATCCCGGATCGTCGTCACCAGGTCGCGTTCCTTTTCAAAACGCGTTCGCAATCCCGCCAGGCGCGATTCGATTTCCGCGCTCTTCGTGGCGATGTCCTGCAGCCTTTCACGATGATCGGTGCCAACCACCGTTTCGCGTTCCAGGATGCGTTGCTGCACCGCCAGGTCGTCGATCTGCCGGACGCTGTCTTCAATGGCAGGCGGAGTAGCGCTTTGCCCCAGTGCCAGCCGCGCACACGCCGTGTCCAGCACACTCACCGCTTTGTCGGGCAACTGCCGCCCGGCAAGATAGCGGTGCGAGAGATGTACCGCCGCCGTTAATCCCTCATCCAGAATGCGAACTTTATGATGCTTCTCCAGCGACGGCACAATCCCACGCAGCATGGTCATGCACTGCGTTTCGATCGGTTCTTCCACCTTCACCACCTGGAAGCGCCGCGCCAGTGCCGGATCTTTTTCGAAATACTTTTTGTATTCCGACCACGTCGTGGCGGCAATGGTGCGCAACTCGCCGCGCGCCAACGCCGGCTTCAGCAGGTTCGCCGCATCGCCCTGCCCCGCCTGTCCGCCGGCCCCAATCATGGTGTGTGCTTCGTCGATGAATAGAATGATCGGCGTGGGCGACGCCTTCACTTCTTCAATCAGCCCCTTCAGCCGGTTTTCAAATTCACCTTTGATTCCGGCGCCCGCCTGCAACAACGCAAGATCCAGCGTTCGCACCGTGACGTTGCGCAACGGCGGAGGCACGTCGCCCTGCGCCACACGCAACGCGAAGCCTTCCACCACGGCCGTCTTCCCGACACCCGCCTCGCCGGTAAGAATCGGATTGTTTTGCCGCCGTCTCATCAGAATGTCGACTACCTGGCGAATTTCAAAATCGCGCCCCAGCACCGGATCGACCTTGCCCGTCTTGGCCTTCTCCGTGAGATTGACCGTGAACTGGTCGAGGTTCGGAGTCTTTCCTCCCGGACGCGGCGCCCCGGCCGGCGCGCCCGGCGCCGCCGCGGCGGCAGCGACGGCAGCCTGCGCCTGCTCGCTCGAATTGCCCACAATCGAGAGGAAGTCCTTGCGCAGCGCATCGGCCTGAATTTTCTGAAATTCACGGCTCACGTCGCGCATCAGCCGCACCAGTTCGTCATTCGTCACCAGCGCTAGGATGGTGAAGCCCGTACGAACTTGTCCCGCGTTGTAGTCGATCGAGCCCAGGGTCCAACCCTCGATCAACATCCTCATAAGCGTTGGGCTGAGCGCCGGCGTTCGCGCGTTGCCGGTCTTCAGCTTGTCAAGAGCCCGTGACAGTTCCCCGGAAAGCCTTGAAGTGTCGATCTCGAAGTGTTTGTAAATCGCGGCCACGTCGTTGTCGGTCGAGTCGAGCAGCTTCGTCAGATAGTGCTCCACCTCGATGTCATAGTGCGTGCGCGCCAGGCACAGTCCTGCCGCCGCCTCCAGCGCACTCCGAGTCGAATCGTTAAGCTTGCCGATCAGAGACTTCAGATTCATGGCTTCCCCCTTCTGCTGCTTTTATACCCAGCACGGTATCGTCCGGATTCCTCCCGAACGGCACCGACTTCACCCACGACACCCAGCCCAACTGCGGGCCAGATGCTCCTTCCGCACCCAAGGTACAAGCCGGAACCTGCTCTTGTTCCAGAATCAGCTTGACCTCGAAATCCCATTCGTCATTCGAAAAAAAACGCACCCACGCCCCCAACGGTTCCCACGATTGGCCGTACGGCAAAAAATCCACGTAGCGCTCCAGCGTCAGCGGACCCAGAACGATGCGCACCTTCGACTGCTGGTTCCACACCTCGTCGCCCACCACGGCGCCGAATCCCAGTTCCTCGCTCTCGCTGTTCCCTTCCTCCAGGCGGCACTGAGTTTCGCGATCCAGCCGGTACCACCCTCCGGCAAATTGCTCGATCTTGACCGGCACCTCGAAGTAGTCGGCCAGAATCTGCTGCAACGCCTGCGCCGACCGCGGACGCTGCGCCAGCAGCCCCGCATAGTAAATCAGGGTATCGTCCGACAACGCCTGCCGGTCGCGCAAGCCGTCCGTGCCCAGTCCCACCAGGCTGAGCAGATGGCGCGAAAACAGATCCCGCTCGCCCTCTTCGCAAGCCACATCGAAGCGGTATTTTCTCCAGGCGCGATAAAACAGCGAGATCATCCGGTGATTGAACAGATCCAGAAACTCTCGCAGCGTTGTGTCCCCGTCCCGCAACCGCTCGATAATCAGCGTGGTGTAAGGGTTGGGTAGAACCCCCTCGGGGCCCGTCAACCCCATAAAGTTGACGGTCATCTGCGCCGGCTTCTCTTCCGGCCAATCCATTTCTTGAATCTGGCTGGCGGGAAACGCCAGCGAGGCGTGAACTCCAAAACGCGCGACTTCCGTCTCCGGGTGCGCAAATTGGCCTACCGACTTCCGCTCCGGATAAAACCGTTCCAGAAGACGCACCGCCTGAAAGAAGTCAAAAGAGAATGGCTCGCGACGGAGCTTCTCCGCGACTTCACAAGCGGCTAGATCAGCACTGATTGTCCCGCTCTCGGTGCCCACTCTTCTAACGGCTCCTTTCGCTGCCGGCTTCGCGCCACCATTTGGCTGAAGCTGTTCATCGACACATACAGACCCAGAAATTTTTCCAGCACGCTGGCAAACAGGTAAGCGCCACCTCCGCTGAATTGCTCCTCGTCGAATTCAATCTCCACCCGCGTGCCCCGCGCAAAACCGATTCCATGTTCCGAGATCACCCGCGTAAAGTGCCGCCGCGCGTTCACCGAGCTGATTCCGCCAATCTGTTTCTTGGTGTCCGGCGAGTCGGAAAAATCGTACAGCTCCAGAATCTTCTGCAGCGCTTCCTTGCCCTCCGTCACGATGGAAAGATAATTCAGTGACAGTTGCGAGATCAGGCACCACAGGGTCTTGCCGTCCAGCGGCGGACGCAGCGTCCGCGAAGGCTTGTGCAGCGCCACAATGCGCTTGATCGCCGCCCCTCCCGTCATTTCGAAATCGCCATTCTCGCTGCCGAAGGGCAGGCGCGTCACCAGATCGCGGTTGGTACAGGTAGTCCGCACCGTCACCGTGTCATAGTCGAGTTCCATCGGACGAGACGAGAGATCGACCAGCGAAAGGAACACATCCGTTCCTTCGTCGCCCTTGCGGGTTGAGGCCGAGCGCGTTACGTACCAGTACGCCGGCGTTGTGCCCTGCACCGCGTGCCGCTCCGAGTAGAGAGGGTGATACGTGACCGTTTCGTGAGTTTCGGCGTCGGTACTCACCACCTCGTCGACGGAATAGATTTCCATCGTCATCCGCCGCCGCGCATCCGGCACAATCGGATACTGGTAGCGCGTCTGATCCACCAGAATCGGTTCGGCGGTCTGCGCAAACAGGTTGATGATGGGCGTGCATCCCAAACGCAGCGTCTTGGCATTCACCGCGACTTCCAGCCGCTGATGCCGCCCGTCCTGTTCAAACGGAGAGATCATGAACAGAATCTCGGCCTTCGACGTGAGTCCGGCTCGCTTCAACTCCGAAAGTCCTCTGAGATTCATGAAGAAGAATTTCTCAGGAAACGCGAAGTACTCCTGTAACAGCCGGTAGCCGACAAAAGAACGTCGGGGGTACGGCAGCACGTCTTCCGTTTCTCCGAAACCCATAGGCTGCAGATTCCGCACTGGAATTTCGCGCATCGGCGTTTTCGGATTTGCCGGATCCCGCACCAGAATGCGCACGCAGTTGCGGCACAACAGCTCGTACACCCCGTGCACGACCGAGGTTTCACCGTTCAGATAAAACGACAGCGTATCCGGGTCGAGCTTCTCGAAAGAAACATCCGGGAAGCATTCCAGTTCAACCCGCAGCACCGCGGCTTCGGTGGCGCGCAGCGCCGGGCGCACCCGATCGGGCGTCATCCATTGCGCCTGGGCCACCTTGAATGGCCACAAAGTCACGTCATAGGACGTCCGGAACTTGCACGGCACCCCTTCCACCGGGCGTGAATAGAGAACCGTCCCTTTCGGAATTTGTAGGCTGCTGGTCAGTTTGCCCTGCTCCGCGTCGGTATGAAACTGCGCCACCGACATCGACGGCACTGGCCGCAGGTAATGCGGATACAGGATGTTCAGGAGCGCTTCGGTGATCTGCGGAAAGTCGTCGTCAATGCGCAGGTGAACCCTCGCCGCCAGCAGCGCGAAGGCTTCCAGCATCCGTTCCGCATGCGGATCTTCACAGCGATCGGGCTCCAGCACCAGGCGCGAGGCGATCTTGGGATACTTGTCCGCGAACTCCGCTCCAATCTGGCGCAGGAACGTGAGCTCGCTCTCGTAATAGTTCCTCAGCTCATTGCGCAAGATCGGCTCCCTTGATTTCGTACTCGCCCTTGCCCAGTTCCAGCACCGTGTCGAAACGCACCGGCTCCGGCGCTGGGTCCATGCATAACAGTCCCTCGATCGCGAACTTCAACATCCGATACGCGCCTTCCACCGGCTCCATGCGTACTTTGGCGCGCTTCAACCGGGGCTCGAAGATGGCGATCGCCAACTCCATGTCTCGCACCAGATCGCTCTGGTCGCGCCCCGACAACACCGACTTCGAAGAGAGATCCTCAAATCCGTAATGGTAGACCGACCGAACCGTCTCCCGCGCCGACTCAGGAGCGGGCTCGATTGTCTTTCTGGTATTGAGGAGCCATTCCAGATCGCGCTTCAAGCCCTGCCTCAACTCGCGCAACGATTGCGCCCGCGTGAAAGGAACCTCCGAGTGAGTCTTCGGATCCCGATCGATCAGCCGGTCCAGCACCGAGAGCGTAACCGGCCCGCTCGCTTCTCGCCTGGCCATGGCTTACTTCCCGTCTCCGAACGCCTGCGCCGGATCCAGCCGGCAGATGCGCTCGAATAGCTTTTGCTGCTGAGCCTTGTCGGCTTGAATCCTGACGCTCATCTTCATGATGGTGGCCAGCGCGCCCGCGACCACACCCGGATCCTCCCACTCGTCGAGTTTGTGATTCTCGATCGCCGCCGCCAGATCGTCCAGGATGGGCTGCGCCACGTTTGCCTTGTTGGTGGTCGCGCAGATCTCTACCAGTTGCATCCGCCGCCGGAACCGCTCCCGTCCCGAGCGCCTGCGGCCAATGTCCTGCTGCAGGATTTCAAACGCCTTCCGCTCCTGGCCTTCGCGCAGGGCTTGCAGGGCCGAGGCATACGCGTCGGTCGGCTGTCCCGGCCATCTCGAGCCCAGACCGTTGGAACTTGTCGAGGCCCGCAGCAACGGCGCGTCCGCGGCAGGAACCGCCGCTGCTGGCTCGGAAGGTGCCTGGCTCAGCGCAACCAGCCAGGCGCGCGTCTCCGCATTCGCCGCCGGCGTCTCGTCCATCAGCGCGGCGTCGAGCAGTTGCGGAATATCGGCGATCAACGCCTTCAGTTCCGAACGGATCGCCCGCGCAATCGCTTCGTATCCGCTGCCCAGGCCATCGCAGGCCTCCACCACAAAGCGCTGCAGATCGAGCCAGGCGCGGCTGCAAGGCAGCGCCATGGCGCTCTCGGCGGCTTCCAGCAACTCTTCGTATCGTTTGTCGAGCAGCAGCTTTTTCAGGTGGCGGCGCAGCTCCGTGGGAGGAGCTTCCAGCCGCGTAGGATCTGCCAGGTCAATGGCCGCGCGCAATTCTCCCCAGCGCAGTCCGCGCAACATCAAGTAAGAAGCTGGGCTGGTCGGTTCCCTCCGCCGCAGATAGGCCGCCGCCTCCGCCACTTTCCGAATCGCATCGATGCGATCTGGAGGTTCCGACGAACCGTCCAGCGAAATCAGAACGCCCGTGCGTACCGGGCCCCCACCTTCCCCCGCCGCACCTTCGCCCTCGCCGCCCGCAGCCTCGGCCACTGGGACCACTTCCACCGGATCCGGTTCCTTCTCACGCTTCTTCTGAAGAAAACCGTGAATGACGTGCCGCGATGCCTCCAGTGACGTCCTCAACGTGCCAAAAGATGGTCCGTCTTTTCCAAACTTCTCGTCGCAGGTCTTGTTCAGTTGCGCGACCGTGCTCAAGCAAGCGTCAAGATCCTGCTCGGCCTGCGCATAAAATTTTTTCGGAGTGTCTTCAAAAGCTTTGTCGAACGCTTCCGGAATGGTCTTCCCATCTTTGATGTATTGGGCGCGTTTCTTCTTGGCCTCGTCGGTCTTTGCCTGATCCTCATAGCCCACTTCACGCGACTGCTGGTAGTCGAGACGGTTGTACTTCAATTTCTCGACGACCGGCACTAACTTCAACGGAACTTCCAGTTTGGTTCCAACAAAACCAAGAGGCGCTCCGCGGGATTCCGTATCGCCGTCCTCCACCTCCGGATACAGTGTGTCCCAGAACTTTTCGGTCAGACCCAAACATACCGCCAGCCCCTCTCGCAGGCCGCCATATCCCTTGTGCTTAAGCAACGCCTCCGTAAGCCACGCTGCAAGCTGAAGATCTTTGGTTTTGTTGGTGAGAAGGTCCGTGGTTAACTTAATCACCTGGACGTTGTCCGAGACTTTACGATCCGTCTCCGTCATCCCCGGAGGCGGCTGCGCTTCTTCGCGCCGTGCCTCTTTTATTTTGTCGTAAACCGGATCGTAGCGGAGATTGGACCCACTTGGATTGGCGCCTTCAATTGGGTTCAGCAAGTCGTCGGGCAGGGGCATGTTGATCAGGCGGCCACGGAGGCGGGATTGAATTCGAGCGCCCGTAACTCGAGGAACGGAATTTCCTCCTCGTCCACGAGCCACACTTTCTGGCCAAACGGAACTTGGTATTCGGAACCGTCACGCTGCTCCCAGACCGTCATGCGGCCCAGGCGCACCATTTCGTCAGGGTGACGCCACGAGAAGGGAGCGAGAACCGGCAGCAATACCTCACCCAGTTCGGTACCTTTAAAGGCGGGAGTTGTGCGAACAGCAGCGGGCGTCCAGATCAAATCCCGCAGCTTCTTGGGTGGCGGAATTTCGATCGCAGCTACGTGCTCCAACGGGAGCAGCAAATAATTGCCCGCCGCGAAAAGTTCGAGCTTGGCGCCGGTCCGCGGATCGGCATCCGAAAAGAAACTAAATCCCTTTCCATTCGCGGTTCCCCCGCGGCCCGCTTCATCACCTTCCTCACTCTGAGAAGTCGGGAATTCGCCGCGCTCAAACAGATCCTGGCGCTGGCGTTCGGCATACAAGGCGCTGCGATAGAGCAGCACACCGATTTCGCTCTCCGGGCCCGCCTGACCCAGCACCTCCAATTGTTTGTCCGCGCGCTCGAACTCGCCGGCAAAACACAGGAGTTCAAACAGAAATGTTCGGCGACGGGTATCCGTCGGGTGGTCTCGCAACTCCGCGCTCAAAGCCTTGATCGCATCGCCCAGCCGCCCAGCCTGATACAGCTCTTTCGGGTTCATGCAAAGCCCCACTTTCAGATCGACGAAAACCTTCCCCTCGGTCCACGAGTTGAACAGCGTACGCGCAGCAACGGGAGGTGCTGCGGCAAGCTTCACACTCACCGAAAGCCCTCCCGTTGCCACACAATCCTAGAACCACAACAAGCTAGCTGTTGACGCCCGTCGTGATGCTATAGGTGGCCGTACCTGCAGACGTGGTCGTACCTTTGGTGGTGTCCTGAGTGTAGTACTGGTACTCAATCTGCGCATACGCGATACTCACACTCTGCGACGGCACCCCCTGCGACCCTCCACCGGTACTCTGGCTGGTGAGGTAGCAGTTGGTCATCGTCACCTGGATGTACATATAGGTGCTGCCACCGCCTCCAGCCTTATTTCCACTGAAGACGCAGGTGTCAATGTGTGTACCGGCATACAGATCTTTCACGATCTGCCAGCTGGAAGAATCCAGGGCGCAGGTAAAGCTGAAGTCTGACAAAGAACACTTGCCAGCCGACAGACCTGCCCCGCCCACGTCAGCCGGGTTGGAAGCGCCGAACGAAAAGCTGTCCAGCTCAATTTGACCCGTAAAATTTGGGTTTACCGATTCTCCGGTCACAGCGCCCGCGCTGCCTGACGACCCAATCTGCAGATAATAATCACTTGGCATTTCTGTTCCTCCATCCTTTTTCGTTTTCAGATTTCAAGAATTCCTGAGAATCCTTGTTTGCAGCCTTAAAGCCTTACTTTGCGGCAGCCGGCAACTCCGCCACCAACCGCAGCGACACGCTGATTTCGTCCAACTGGAAGTGCGGACGCAGGTACGCAACCGCACGATAGCATCCAGGTTTGCCTTTTATTTCTTCCACCTCTACATTTGCCTCGCGCAAGGGGAACTTGGCTTTTTGCGTCGCATTTGCCTTGTCGTCTTGCGTTACGTACTTGGAAATCCAGCGATTCAGGAATCTCCACGCTTCTTCACGCGACATAAATCCGCCGATCTTGTCACGCATCATCGCTTTTAGATAATGCGCGAATCGGCAGGTCGCCATCATGTATGGCAACTGCGCCGAAAGCCGGGCATTGGCGTTGGCCGCGTCGCTGTCATAGAGCTTGGGCTTATTGCACGACTGGATGCTGAAGAACGCAGCCTTGTCGGTGCCCTTGCAGTGAACCAGCGACACCAGTCCCTGATCCGCCAGCTCTTTTTCGCGCCGGTCGGTGATGGCGATTTCGGTCGGGCACTTCAGCGCCACGTCGCCCTCGTCGCTGCGGAAAGTGTGGGAAGGAAGCCCATCGACCAGGCCGCCGCCCTCCACGCCGCGAATCGCCACGCACCACCCGTAGGTGGCGAAGGCCTGCGTCATTTTCGACGCCAGCGCGAAGGCGGCATTGCCCCACAGGTACTTGGAGTGATCCGTTCCGTCCACGCCCTCTTCGAAGTTGAAGCCCTCCACCGGCGCCGTATCCCGGCCGTATGGCAAACGCATCAGGACGCGCGGGCACGTCAGGGCGACATACTTCGAGTCCTCGCTCTCGCGGAATCCCTTCCACTTCGCGTACTCGGTGCTGTCAAAGATCTTGCCGATATCGCGAGGCTGGTCCAGGGCGGTGAAGCTATCCATGTTCAGCAATTCCGACGACGCAGCCGAAAGGAACGGTGCGTGCGCCGAGGCCGCGACCTGCGAAACCTTCTCCAGCAATTCCAGGTCTTCGGGATGCTTGCTGAATTCATAGTCGCCCACCAGCGCGCCGAACGGCTCGCCGCCGAAGATGCCGTACTCTTCCTCGTACACCTTCTTGAACAGCGCGCTCTGATCGAATTCCGGAGCCCGTTGCAAATCGCGCAGCAGGTCCTTCTTCGAAGCGTTCAGAACCCGAATCTTCAACTGGGTTCCCGTTTCCGACTGATCCAGCAGATACTTCAGTCCTCGCCAGGTTGATTCCAGCTTCTGGAACTGAGGATGATGCAATACCTCGTTTAACTGCAGCGAAATCAGATGATCGATCTGCGCGACCCGCGCCGAAATCATCTGGTCCGCATCCCGTCCCAGCACCATCGAACCTTCCAGCACCTGGGCCACGAATTCCTTGATCAGCCCTTTGCCTCGCTCGCGCGCGCTCGGATCGCTGAATCGTCCCGTTTCTACGATCTGGTCGAGAAGGCTCGACTCCGCGGCCTGTTCCACTACGGCCGAACTGCCAGCTACTTTCTGTGTCTCAGGCATTGGGCTCCCCCTTCCCGACTTCGGACTTCAGTTTGTCGAGCTTTTCCGTCTTGCTCACCGCGTCGAGCAAGGCCTCGTCCAGCTTGTCGTTGGTCTGCAGTGTGCCCTTCAAATCGTTCAGCCGCGTCCGCAGATCCAGCAGTTCCTTCAGCGGCTTCACCTGCCGCGCTACCTGCTCCGGCTCGAAGTCTTCCAGGCTCTTGAACTTCAGATCCACTCGCAGTTGGCCGGCGCCAGAATCTTCGCTCAGCTTGTTCTCCACCGCGAATGAAAGGTGCGGTTTCATGCTCTCCAGCACCGAATCGAAATTGTCGGGCGTTACCTCGACAAAACGTCGCTCTTTCAGTTTGGGAAGCGGTTGCTCGGGTTGTCCTGTGAAGTCTCCAAGGACGCCGACCACGAACGGCAGTTCCTTGATTTCGATCGCGCCGCCAGTCTCCACGTCATAAGTGATCTGAACCCGGGGCGGGCGCACCCGGTCCAACTTGTGTTGCGTGCTCGGTTTTGCCATATTTTCTCCCTACCTTCTTCCGGTTTTTCGAGGAAGTGCGTTTTCAAGAAGCTGATAATTCCGGTTTCGCGCTCGACGGGGGGCCGTCCGATCAGCGGGCCTATCGTGCAGGTTGCAGATAGCTCGCCAGCGACCGAACGAGTCGTGGTGCAACGGTTTATCACAAGCCCCAACTGCAGTCAAGCACCAAGCCCATTTTTTCTGCCTGAAAAGCACTTTTCCGGGAAAGATCTTTAACCAAGCCGCCTGCTTCACGAATGGATAGTGTTCGGGACCGGAAAAACGTTACAGACAACCCTCGTTCCCCCGACGTTACCGGGCAAAGCGCCTGCGAAATGGGGAGAAAACAACCCTTAGACGGGGAGGGTAACCTGCAAATCTCGAAGCAGCCAAATCGGCAGAGTCTAAATAGAAACAGGCTAAATCGGAGGAGTCTAAATCGAAACGAAGCGTCGTGACCCTACGGCACCCACCGCCCCGCTAGCCCACGCAGCGGCTCGGCGATCGACTGGAACCTCGCCACCCGGACCACATCCCGCCCCTTGAACGAAACCAGCGGAATCAGCCCTTCCTCCACCATGCGTTCGACCGCCTCCTCGGTGAGCATCACCTCGGCGCACGGTTTCGGCACAGACTCGCCGTCGCTCTGGTAGACATGCAGCGGCAGCCTATCAATCTCCGCCACGGTTCCGGGACGCATCTCCCAGCCCGCCTCTCCGAAAGATTGCCCGAGCAGCAGCGCCACCGCAAACGCCGGATTCCCCCACAGGTAATCCTCGTGGACGGGCGTCCCCGAGAACTCCTCGAAATCGAACGCCTCCAGCGGAGACGTTTTCTTTCCGTACGGCAACCGCAACAAAAATCGCGGAAGCGCCAGTCCAACCGCCCCCGCTTCCGCCCGGTGCCGCAGTTCTACCCAGCCGTTGGCTGCCGGCCCTTTCCACTCCCTCGGTTGCGGAGCAGAAGACAGCGACGAAGACGAACAACCCAGCAGACTCGGGCCAGCCTCGGCCAGTAATGCAGCGCGCGCCCGGCTCGCGATCTGCGCCATCCGCGACAGCAGTGCCGTGTCCTCTTCCCCCGCTCCGAACCGGTAGTTCCCCACCATCACCGTCCAAGGCTCCGCCCCGGGCGTCTCAATGCTCTGCTCCACCAACAGACGGTAGACTCCCGTGTCCCGCAAGTCTTTCGCGGATGTGTTGTTACCAGAGAGAAGATCCGCCGCCAACTCCTGCTTCGAGATATCGATCAAATAAAGCTTGAGTTGCGACCCGGTTTCGAGTTGCCGCACCAGAAGAAATGTGGCCCGCCACAACGCCTCCAGCGCCTGCAAATCCGGATTGTGCAGCACGGCCCGCATCAGTCCCCCGATGGCGCGGTCGACCACCGCAAGAATCTCCGGCTGCCGCGGATCAGGTGTGCTCACCAAATGCTGGGCAACCACTCTCCGCGCAAACTCGCCGATATCCCCGGACGAACGTCGCGGCCCGTCCGTGACCCCACGCACTTCGGTCTGCTCGATCATTTCGTCCAGCAGGCTGCCCGAGGCCAGCTTCACCGCGCTGGGCGCAACTACCGGCGACGTATCAGATTTTTTCGCCTCCGGCGCCGCACCGCCGGAACGCAGCCCCAATTCCTCGGCCGCTTCCTGAAACGTTGAAGAATCCTGCAGACGGCCCCGCATCTTCCTCAGCTTGCCAAAGATTTCGAGGCTCTGAAAAATTCGGTCGGGATGGAAATCCTCAAGCTCCGAAAACCGCAGCTGCAACCCGGCACTCCCCTCCATGGGCAGCTGAATTTCTGGCCCCATGCGGGACAGCACTTCGTCGAAGTTGTCTCGGTCCACCAGCACCGCGCGCCGCTTGCCAATCGTCTTGGCCTCGGAGATCCCGCGGTTGGCACGCCCGCTGAAGTCCCCCAGAATCGCGATACAGAATGGAGTTTCGGAAGTCGGGTGCGCGCCCGAACTATCACCGCCGCCCGTCAGGTTGACCCCACCGAAGTCGAATGGTTTCGCCATAGCCCCTCAGGATCCCTACTGGTCCTTATCCCCCTGGATGATGCTGAGCTTGCGCAACCCTTCCTTGGCGTCCGGATTGTTCGCCTGCAACTTCAGAATTGCCTGATACTCTCTGCGAGCCTTGTCGTAGTTACCGTCTCCCGCATCTCGTTTAGCGTTGTCGAGCAGCCGCGGAATATCCTTCTGCGTCAGCCCCCCGAATTCACTGAGGGAGGCGTCTACTTCCGGCGGCGCCTCGACAGCGTCTTTTTTATTCTTGGCCGTCGTTTTGGGAGGCGTCTTCTGAGAAACCACCACCGTCTTCTTGACCGGAGGTGGAGGAGTTACCGGTTCGTCCGGTTTCTTGGCCTCAGTTTCAGTCGAAGTTCCAGTCGACGTTCCAGTTGGTGTTCCAACCGATGTTCCAACTGATGTTCCAGTCGATGTCCCAACCTCCGCCCCAGTCCCACCCGTAGTCTCGACCGCGGCCGGCGGTGGAATCGGAATCGCACGCTTCGCCCCCGTCGTCGGATGGAACAGCACCGCGATCAGCGCCCCCACCAGGACCAGCGCCACCACGCCCAACAGAATCCTGGTGCGCGTGAACAGAGGACGCTCTTCAAACTCAAGCCCCTCCGCGAGAGAACCTCCCGCGCGCTCCTGGAATTCTCCGGAACTCGCGGCGCGACGCTGTGCCGTATTCGGAGCCTGCTCCGTTCGATTCCAGGCATCGGCGCTGCCCTTGGCCGCAAAGTCGCCGGCACTCTCCACCGGAGGCGCCACATCATTGCCTCCCCGCGCAAACGGAGAGTCGACAATCAGCGTCGCCCCCACCCCCGGACTTTCCCCCCTGCGTGGCTCCGTCCAATCGCCCACGGACTCTCGCAATCTGGCGACTCGCTCGGCTGTCGTCCAAACCAACTCCGTCAACCCGGTGTCCACGTTTCCGGTCGCGCCCCTTACCGCGGGGACCGAGGCAAACTCTATGCCCGGCAGATCACGCACGCGCAGACACACACTCTCCGCCAGCAGGATTTGACCCGGCTTCGCCTGACCCAGCGCCAGCTGCGCCATCTCAATGCTGAAACCTGCGGGGTCCGCCGTCCGCGGACGGTAGATCACAATTGCTCCGCCAAAATGTTCCCCGGGACGGCAGTCGAGAAATTCCAGAATCGAAGTTTGAATCCGCTTGGCGGCCACCAGCGCTTGCCTGGAACTCTCAAAGTGCGCCGCCATGGCTGCGGACGATTCCTCGGTAATCCGGCCGTGGCTCGCGCCCACCAAATCCGCGATCATGTAGATCAGAACGCTGTCGGCCTTCCACGTCAGCGCTGCGCCACGATCTGCCCGCTCCACGCCCCAAAGCCGAATCGCGATGTCCGCGGAATCTCCCGCCAGATCTCCACGCCACGTAGCCGGCTGCTGGCCAGAGTTGGCCACCTCGAATTCCCGGCTGTCGGTTTTCTGCTCGTACTGCGCCATTTTTCGCGTTCAACCCGCTTCGAACTCGGGTTGTAGGTTACGCCAAAACCCCACCCCAGGCAATCATTTACGCAGCCGCATATGTGGCACTTTTGTGCCCCGCACCCACCACCGCTGCAGGCTTGACTTCGCGCAAACAGTGAGTATGATACGGGACACCTAAGACGCAGGCGAATTTATGGCGGTTGCCGTTACCCCGGGGAGTTTATGCCACGACGTTCTAAATTTCATGCAGAATTGTGTCTGCCCTCTTATCTAACGCGGGCTTCCCTAGCCCTGCTATTGGTCGTTCTCTTTGCTCCTGACCTCCGCTCGAAGGACGCCCCTCTTCTCGCCATCGAGCTCTTTGACGGCCCCAACGGCGCCGCCTTCGCTCAGGTCAGCGAACTCCTGATCAATGGCAAAGCAGAAGTACGTTCCTGCGGTGGCGCAACCCAGATCAACAAATCCAACTACGGCAAGCTCGTGAAGATCCCACTCAATTCCTCGGTCACGTCGCTGGAAAGGGACGCCCAGGGAACCATGAATCTTACCCGTGGCGGTGCCGCCGAGTGCGTGGTTCCTTCGAACTTGAAATTCGACAAAGATGAGTCGCTCACCCTCGCACAAATCGCGGATCGAGCGGTCTTGACCGGGAAAGTTCTGAGTTCGTCACCGGCGGGCACCACCGATGTTCCTGCCTTTAAACCAGGCGTAAAGCTCGTCTTCGTCGCTGCCCCCGACACCGAACTCGGAGAATATCTTCGCGCCGTCCGCGCTCATTCCGTCGCCCAGTGGCAGGACTACCTGGGCCGCTATCCCAAAACCGCGCATACCAGTGACGCCAAGCAAGCCCTCGCGACCATCCTGTTAAAAGAGGGTGCAGACGGACTCGCCGCCTATCACAACTCCGCCTCGAGCAACGCTCCCTCCTATTCTGATCTCAGAACAGCCCTGTTGCGATCCGATCAAGTGCGCGAACTGATCGCCTCCAACGACGACGCTACCAAACTTCGCGCCAGCGTCCGCGCAGAGTTGATACTCGTTGCCAACAAGGGCCGCGCCGAACTGCAAACCTACCAACAGGCGCTGAGCGGACACACCGCCGGATATACCCATCTGGCCGCTGCCCGCTCGTTGGCTGGCCACACGTTAGAGGTCGATCCCCATTTTGATCACGGCCTGGTTTTGCAGGGCTCCGTCGCGGATGAGAGCAAGAAGGTCGACGCCGCCTTGCGCAATGCAGAATCGATGATCGCCTCTCAGCACTACGACGACGCTGTCGCCGCCGTCGCCGATTTCCGCTCCTTCACCGACGAGGAACCGCGCATCGCTGCCGTCGTCGACGCTGCGTACAAGTACCACTTCGAACGCGGCAAAGCGGACGCCTCCAGCCAGAAATGGCATGATGCTGTGCAGGAGTATCAAAAAGCTTCGGACATCAAGCCCACTCCGGAATCCGGCACCGCGCTGAAGCAAGCCTATGCACAATTCGTTTCCACCACCAACCGCTCTGCCGCCGACGCCGCGATTCAGCAGAGCGCTGCCTACGAGCAGGACAAACATTACATCGAGGCCTACGAAGTTCTCGCCGATCTCCCCGACGCCCAGCGCGCTCTGGTGAAGGATCAGATGCAGCTCCTCGAAGCCAACTACGTCAAGAGCGCGTCCGACGAAGCCAAGAAGCTGAAAGATGCTCACGTGCCCATTCAGGGCAAAGCCGACGAGATCGGCGTCCAGAAGGCGTATGACTATCTGCGCCGCGCCAGTTCCCTGCAGCCTGACGACCAGAATCTCAAGCTCCGTCTCGAACTGATGTCGCAAACGCTCAGCGACTACTATGTCGCGCAAGGAAAAAAATACCTCGCAAAGCCGCTGGGATCCGGAGTCGGTGTTGCCTGGCTTTACCTGACCGAGGCCCAGCAATACCAATCCAACCGCGACGATGTCCGCGACGAGCGCACCAAAAATTCTGCCATCCACAACATCCGTTCCACCCTCTCCATCAAAGTCGTGTTCCGCGACCAGACCTCGCGGCGCGACAGTGCCGGTTTCGCCGATCAGCTTTCCGACGCGATTGCCACCGGTCTCGAAACCACCGCCCTGCCCGTCCGCATCATCCGCGCCGCCGATCCCACGCCCGTGGAACCAAACTTCCAGCTTATCGGCGATGTGCTGGAACACCGGCCAGTCAACAAAGTGACCGTGGACTCCATCGATTCAGAGTTCCGCGCCACCGAGAGAGAAGTAGCCAACGACGAGTGGAACCGGTCAAACCGCGACTACGAGGTCGCCAACCTCGAACTGCAGAAACAGCAGAAGGTCCTCGAAGGCGCTCAGGCACACGGCAAGAAGAAAGAAATCTCAGATGCCAATGCGGCTGTCGAAGATGCGCAGAAGAAAGTCGAGGAAGCGCATCGCAAGCTCGATGCCATCCCCCGAACAGTTCTCAGCGACGTGGTCAAACCTTACAGCTATACCCGCAAAACGATCGACTTGAGCGCAGCCGTTGACGTTGGATTCCGCATCATCGACAACAACGGCAACACCATCGCGACCACCCCCTCGGTCAAAAAAGATGCCCAAAAGCAGTTCATCGTGCTGGAGAACGTGAGTCCACAGGACACCAAGGGCATCCGACAGAGCGGCTCGCCACCCGATGAAGCCCAGTTCCTCACCGACGTCGAAATCGCCGACCGCATCGCCTTGATCAAAGATGTAAAAGAGAAGGTCGAGTCACTCCCCAGCAAAATTCTGGCGGTAGCGCGCAAGAAAGTTATGGACGGCGATGCCGATGGCACAGCCGAGGCCTACATCCTCTACCTGAACTCGACCCCGGACACCCCCACGGCCGAGCGTGAAGAGGCCAAAAAGTACCTGCGCGAGCAATTCAACATGATCTGGCCCGGCAGCTCCGTCTAGCCGCGACAGGATCATCTTCTGGCTGGTCCGGCCAGTGTGGCAGTAGTACACTCTATGCCAGCTTTGGGTTTGCTCAAAAGCTCGGATTTGTCGGTGCTACCGTGGAAGAGCGGCCCTTTAGGGCCGCGTAAGCCGTTGAAAATCAATTTGGGCTACAGCCCTCGTCGTCGTTTTTCGTCGACCAACCGAGTTGTTCAGCAAACTGTTTCGCCGTAATAGCGCCATTGAGATTGAGAAGGTGACTTCCCCCCAGCCTTCTCCGTAACTTGAATCCTGTGACCGCTCCCGTTATCAAACGCATCGGTAAGTACGAAGTGATCGATCTTCTCGGTCGCGGCGGCATGGGTATGGTCTACCGCGCCTTCGACCGCCAGCTGAATCGCGAAGTCGCCATCAAGACCGTCACCGAGGGCTTTACCGGCGATCAGGAAATGCTTCAGCGTTTCTATCGCGAGGCCGCCAAAACCGGCGCTCTCAAGCATCCCAACATTGTCATCGTCTACGACCTCGGCGAGCAGGACGGCTTCCCCTACATCGTGATGGAGTATCTGTCCGGGGATCCTCTCGACAAGCTCATCCAGTCCGGCCAGTCGCAGCCCCTGGCCTTCAAGCTCAAAATCATCGAGCAGGTTTGCTATGCGCTCGGATACGCTCATCGCAACGACGTGATTCACCGCGACGTCAAACCCGCCAACGTCATCGTTCAGACCGACGGCGTTGTGAAGCTCCTCGATTTCGGAATCGCGCGCCAGGAGAAGACCGACGGCCACCTCACCCGCACCGGCCACGTCATCGGCACCCTGCAGTACATGGCGCCCGAGCGCCTGAAAAACGAACCCTTCGACGGCCGTTCCGACATCTTTTCCGTCGGCGTCATGATGTTCCAGTTGCTCACCGGGCAACTCCCGTTCACCGGCGACTACAGCATCGTGCAAAAAATCCTGGCCGAGAAACAGCCTCCCTTGAGCCAATACATCCAGGATTATCCTCTGGCTCTGGACAGCATTATCGATCGCGCACTGGCCAAGAATCCTAACGATCGCTATTCGACCGCCGACGAGATGGCCGCCGAAGTCTCCTCGATCGCCCACGAACTAAAAAAAGAACAGGTTGCCGAATGGATCGACCGCGCCGAGCGCCTGGTGCAGGAAGAACAATTCACCACGGCCCGCGAAATTCTGCTGCAACTATTGAAAGTGGATAGCCAGCACACCCGCGCTCGCCAGCTGATTACGCAGGTGCAACAAAGTCTCACCTTGCGCCAGCGCGCCGAACAAGTCCGCCAGTTGCGTCAGCAAGCCGAGGAGGCCGCCGCCGACAAACGCTACGACGAGGCCATTGCCGATCTGCAGGAGGCCTGCGGTCTCGATACCGCCAATTCAGAACTGTCGGAGCTTCTCGAAACCGTCCGCCAGAAAAAACGCCGCCGCGAACTCGTCGAAGGATACCTGCGCCAGGCCGACACCGCTCGCGAGCACGGTGATCTCTACGGAGCCGAGGCCGTCATCGCCAAGGCGCTCGAAGTCGATCGCGACGATTCCCGCGTGCGCGCCGCTCACACAGCCCTGGCCCGCCTGATCGAAGAAGCCGCTCGTCAGGCCAAAGCCAAACAACTGCTGGAGAATGCCCGCAAAGAGATCGGTGCCCGCCACTTTACCGCCGCCATGGAAGCGCTCGCCGAGGTCGAACGCGTCGATCCCTCGAACCCTGACCTGATCGCCTTGCAGGCCGCCGCCAAGACCGGCCGCGAGCAGGAGCAACGCCGCCGCATCCTCGATCAGTTGCAAAATGAAGTCTCCCTCGCCTCCACCTTCGAGGAACTGACCCGCGCCGCACAACTGGTCGACCAGGCCCTCGAACGCATGCCCACCGAGCCCGTTCTGATGAAGTTCAAAGGGCACCTGGCGCGGAGACTGCGCGAAGCCGAAGTCCGCCGCCGCGTCGATCAAGTCGCCCTCCGCTGCCGTGATCTGATGGAGACATCTCCCGCCGAGGCCTTGCAGTTGGTCCGCGACGAACTGCAGCACGCTCCCGGGAACGAGCGCCTGCTGGCTCTCCAGGCCGGCATCGCCGGTCAAATCTCGGAGCGCAGCCAGGAACAATCCCGAGCCGAGTACATGACGCGTGCTCATGAAGCGCTCAGCAGCGGCCGCTACCTCGAAGCCCTCCGCCTTCTCGAGACCTGCCAGAAGGAAGGCATCTTTTCCCCCGAGATCGCTGAGTTGATGGAGTTCGCGCGCCAGGAAGCCGATCATAATCTCAAAACCAGCCAACTCCGCGGACTGCTCCAGCAGGCCCAGGAATTAATGACCCAGGGATCGTACCGCGCCGTCGTCGACCTGCTCACACCCGTCAGCGAAGATCCCTCCGCGGCTTCCCTCGTCTTTCTCCTGGAAGATGCGCGCAGCCACTTGCAATCCTTCCAGCGTGACATCGACGCCGCTCTGCAAACTGTCGACGCCCTCACCACCCAGGAACAATACGCCGAGGCGGTCAAGTTCCTCGAATCGCAACCCCCGCACGTGCTGGACTCCGAATCGGTTCAGACTGCCATGAGGCGGCTGCGCGCGGCCAACGACAGTGAGTCGGCAGCCCTGCGCGCCGTCGGAAAAGCCTATGCTGCCCTCGATCGCGATATCGGCGCCGGACTGCAGCCCTCCGGCGCAACTCCGGAATCCGTGCTGCTGGCGCGCATCGTCCCCGTCTTCACCGCACGCCGCAAATCCATGGCCGATCGCCAACTGTCCTCCGTGATCGCGCAGGCTCAGGCCGCGATGGAAGCCGGAGATCGCAAACAGGCAGCCCAGACTCTCAAGGCCGCACAATCGCTCACCGAGTTCGCCAGCATCACCTTGCAGAATGAGTGGCAGGCTCTCTTCAGAAAAGCCAAGAAAAATAAGCTCGGCCTCGGTTAGATAAAAACTCCACGCTCGGTTCTTCTGCTTGTTTACCCAAAGCGTGGGGTGCGATAGGATTTAGCGCTTGCAGCACACTATGACTTTATTGATCCAAGCCGCCGGCCTCACCGACATCGGCCTCGTCCGCAAAAACAACGAGGACAATTTCGGCTACGACTTACGCAACGGAATTTTTGTGGTCTGCGACGGCATGGGCGGGCAGCAAGCCGGAGAGATGGCCAGCAAGATCGCGGTCGATACCGTTCTCGAGTACTTCGACCAGTCCCACACCAGCGCGCCCGTCGGCGGATCAAGGTTCGAGGGCGTCTCGCAACGCGCCGTCAGCCTCGCCACTGCCATCCAACTGGCCAATCAGTCCATCCATGATGCCGGAGCCCTCAATCCCACTCAGGCGGGCATGGGTTCCACCATCGTCGCCGTCGCCGTCGAGGGCAACCTCTTTTCCGTGGCCAATGTCGGCGACAGCCGGGTTTACCTCATCCGCAAAAAAGACATCGTGCAACTGACTAACGATCATTCCCTGGTCATGGAGCAGGTCCGGCGCGGCCTCATGACCATGGAAGAAGCGGCCGAATCCAAAATGCAGAACGTGATCGTCCGTGCGCTGGGCACCGACGACAGCGTCGAGCCCGACCTGGCCGATCATGAATTCATTTCTGGCGATGTGCTCTTGCTGTGCAGCGACGGAATGTCGCGCTACGTCAAGGAAGAAAAGATAGCCGAGGCTGCCGGCCACGATTCTCTGGAGCAGGCCTGCACCGACCTGATTGAAGCGGCCAAAACCGGCGGCAGCGACGACAACATCACCTGCCTGCTCATCCGCGCCGTTCACCCTTCGTGGAAAGATCGATTTCTTGGTCGCCTCTCCGCCCCAGCCGGCCAGAAAACTTCCACCTAAAAACAGCCAGTGGTGAAAGTGCGATTTGTATCAGGGTATGCCTTCAGACAAAGTGCGATTTGTATCAGGGTATGCCTTCAGGCAAAGTGCGATTTGTATCAGGGTATGCCTTCAGGCATACCGCAAGTGCCCTGATGAATGCGCCTTTAGGCGCTGGGTTTGAGCGCTGGAGTTTCACCACGGGCTGCTAAAGATTTCAGTTCTAATGCCCCGTCACCTGCGAGACGCACCTCATGCCCTGCAGATCGAAGAATGGATTCGCGCTGCCCGAAACCTGCAGTTGATAGTCATACGACTTGACCTTTCCATTTGACAGAATGATGGGCTTTCCGTTGTTTTCGTTGACCCATTCCAGCTTGCCGCCCCCCATTTGATGCGCCCTCGCAACGAATTTGAACGCCGCCCAGGGGTCACCCTTAATTGAGTCCAGTTCATCTCCGCTCTTGGTCGTGACCAGGACATCCTCAGGCGCGCCCGTCCAGACGAATGTTTTCTGCGCGTTCTCTCCCTTTAGTTCTTCGCTCCCGATCTTCACTTCCACCCCCTCCAGGTTGCTGGGCAGCTGTTTCAGAGTGTAAGAAAATTTCGGAGGCTGTGATCCCGTCGGATAAAGCGTTTCACTCAGGGTCGCAACATGATTCAAGAAGTACAGAAATGACGCCGAGGGGTGCACCGTTGCCTGCGGGTTTGCCGCGTATTTGTTTCCCACCGGAAGCACGAACGACTTCACATCGTCTTTCAGCTTTTTCAGCGCATCGCTGTTCGGCCCGAAAATCGTGTAAAGCTGATCCACCGACGCATCCTGAGAAGCCGTGGGATTGAAAGGATATTTGTTCGCAACTCCCGCGAACGCCGCGCAGAATCCCTTAGCCGACCCGTTGGCGATGTCGACTGGCCCCCGCTTCAGCATCTCTCCTACATTCTTGATCGGCTCCTGCAGCAATCGCCGCACCTGATCCTGATTAGCAAACTGCTGATCCAGTGGCAGCGACGCGGAAATCTTAGTCACCGTCTGCGACGCCGCGTCAGCCGAGTCCCCTGCTGTCTTCAGTTGGGCCGGATCAGGCGCGCCCGGATTTTGTGCAAGGCTATGAATGGCCGTGCCCAACGCGGTCAACGCATCGACATAGTCCTTGTTCGCAGGCACCACATAATGATCCGGTAGCTTGTCCGGTGGACCTGGCGGTTCAACCGCTGCCACCGGCGCAAAGTGCGCCTTGGCGTCAGCCGGTGCTACATCCGAATTGTGCGAAATGAAATACAGCAGTTCCAACAGTGGCGACGTCGGCAGCGTTAGTTTTTCCAGTTTCTTGTCGGCGTCAGGATAGCCCTGATAACTCACCACCGACGAAGTCTTCAATACCGTATTCCACTCGGTCACAAAATCGGAAGTGTAGCGGTCCGTCAGGGCCTTCCGTATCGCTTCCTGGTCCTGGTCCTGCGGAGTCCGGCCCAACACCCATTCTTCACCGCTCATGTAAGCCTTCGGATCTCTAAGGTAATCCTGCACAAACTGGTAACCGCTCCGCGTGAACGCTCCCTTGACTTTGTGGCTGCTCGCGATCACGCCGGTCGAATCCGGGAACTGTTCGTTAAAGCTGACATCCTTCTGCGTCGCCTTCGACAACAGTTGCGCATAGTACCGATCGGTCCCGGTAAACTGCTTCAGATAAGCTCGCGCCTGCTTGATCAGCAGATCGGAGTTGCCCGTCGAAAACGGATTCTGTTTCGCCAACTCAGTCGCGAAAAAATCGAACTGCAACGCCGCCAGGTTTTTCCGCGGCTGATCAATGTCGCGGTCGCGGTCAGCCACCCAGTGACTCATCAGCACCGGAGTCAAGAATTCCTTCGTCGTGTACTTGTTATCGACCGGGTCGGTCGTCTCCAGGTACGCCTTCAATTCGTCGTAGCTCTTCCCGTAACTGTCGTTGGGCGCGTTCGCCGCCGACTTTCCATCTAACGCTCCCAGATTATCCGTGATTCGTTTCTGCGTTTCCGCAAACAACAGCCGCCGGAAGCGCTCGAAATACACTCGCCTCGCATCCGGATAGATCTGATCGCCCTCATACAATCCCCAGCGCAGGCTCCATGGCGCTCCATTTTGTTCATAGTCCGAGAGATCGACGAGTTCGCTGCGCAGATTGTCCAGCTTCGTCAGGTCCCCCACACCCGCAACCTGGTTGGCCCGCGTATCCAACGTGGTCAAGTCGGTGACCGCCTCCTGCACTCGCGTCTCCAGCGACCGATTGCGGAAATAGGAAACCGTGAAGCCCGTCAGGCAGATCAATCCAATCAGAACGGCGGTCCCCAGCGCGATGCGGCGCAGCAGGTTCACCCGCGAACTCGACCCGCTGGTCGCCAGCGCCACCCGATCTTTTACCAACACATCGTTGAACAGGCTCGTCAGGAACACCCACTGCGGCACTCGCCGCGATCCTCCGCTTCGCATCGCCACCGCGGGCGCCGCCTGCACCTGCGAACCCACCCCGCGGAAGATCTGCGTCGCCCCCTGGTCCATGTTGTTGGATTCTGGCGCTTCTACGATCGACGGCGCCGCCACCACGTCTTCCATCACCACCGGCCGCACTCCGGTAAAGTAAAAGCCGCGCAGAAAAGGATTCGTGCCCAAATGGCTCGGTCGCGCCAGGTCCACCAGAAACTGCACCAGCAGCGTGCGCAGCTTCCGCAATTCCCGCGGAAACTCGTAAATGCCCGGCAGCTTGTCGCCCTCGTGTTCGCGCGGCAGCAGAAGAATCCGTCGTTCTGCCAGCGAGTAGAAAATTTCGTCAAACGCCTTGGTCAGGCGCTTGGTCTCTTCATCCGCATAAACTCCTGCGCTCAGCGAGCGCAGCGGCAAAGTCGATCCCAGCACTTCCGAGGCTTCGTCCTTGCTCATCCCCCGCACGAAATCGTTGAAGAATGAAATCCGGTCCACTTTGGTGAACAGCACATAGACCGGAAAGCTGATCCCCAGCAACTGCGACACTTCCTGCAGTCGCACCGACAATCTGCGCGCTGCCGATACCGCGGTTTCACTCGCGCCCGACTGCAGAAACGTTTCGCAATCGAAGCACACCACCGCTGCCCGTGGCGCTTGTGCGCGTTTCCCGATGGCCGCAGAAAATCGTCCCGGCTGCAGCAGTTTGACCAGCCGTCTCCACCGGTCCGCCTGCCCCATCATCCCGCCCGCCGGATCCACAAAAATCGCCTGCCGCGTGTACCAGATATTCGCCGTCCCGGTGGGCAGCACCTCGTTGTCGCGATACACCTGCCCCGCCAGCAACTCAGGATCGAGTGCCGAATGAATCAGCACCGTGGTCTTCGTCGCGCCCGCATCCCCCAGAACAAACACCAGCGGCAAACTGCCCAGATTCGTCCCGCGCCCCAGTGTCGAGTGTTTCAGTCGCCGCACCGCTTCCCGCACCAGCGCGTCCAGGTCGTCGGTGGCGCCGGCTTGCGATTCATCTTCCCCGAGAGCCGCCAGCTTTGCCTTATTTACTTTGTATACATAAAAATACGCGACCGCCCCGCCGATGATTCCCAGCAGAGCCAGCACGCCGCGCAGAATCCACACTTCCGAGCCGTGTAACGGCAGAAAATGGACGATAAGCCACACCAGCACCAGATAAACAAACAGCAATATAGTGGTGATCAGGTACAGCATCCCATCCCCCTATTTCAGTAGTCCCGCCACCAGCGCCGATAGCGACGACGCACCCGACATCAACATGATCTTGAAAGCCACAAACACCACCACCGCCAGCGCGACCGTGACGATCGCAATCTTTCCCAGCCGCCGGCTCCAGCGATCCGAGTTCACCACCCGCACCGCATCCGCCGGAATCGCCCCCCGCGGAGACAGCGGCCCCGCCGGCCCCCGCACCCGCCGGATCTTCTCCTGAATCGACGACATGATCCCCCGCAAATCTCCCCCCGCCGCGTACCGTCCCTTAAAACCCAGCAGCAGGCACAGGTAATACACCTCCAGCAGATCGGCCACTTCCTGCGAGTCGTTGCGAGTTAATGCCTTCTGCAATTCCTGAAAGAAAATTTCCCCCGCCAGCTGATGACCAAACAATTCAGCCTGCAATGGCAACCGCGGCCAGTTCGCGAACACCGGATTCCCTGAACTGAGCACCGATTCATCCAGAAACGCCACCACCGCAAACACCACCTGCTTCACATCCTCCGGGCTGCATCCCCGGCTCCGTGCATCCTGTTCGGCCACGCGGAGCGCCTGCCGCATTTGCGCCCGAAACGCTTCCGCGTCCTGCACCGCCTGCCGGTTGTAGCGCAGCCGCACCACGGCCGTGAACACTTCCTGAAACCCCAGCGCAACATTCCACCCGCGCCGGTCCATGGCCGGACTCGATCCTCGATAACTCCCCAGCGGTTGTATTGGTGTCGATCCCATAATTAGCTCTCGAGCAACACGATCAATTCAACTTCCGGCGACGGCAACTCCCCCGGCACATACACGCCCACGTTCTTGGTCCGCATAATGTGCTCCCAGCAGGGCCCGCTCCTCGTCACCATGAAATACTGGCTGTCCACCTTCGCGGAGATCGCGGTCGGCGGCACCTGCATATGGTTGAGTGTCAGACCCGGCAGCGCCCGTTTCACCAGCTCCGCCACAAATTGCCCGGAGCACACCTTCACCAGCTGCAAGGTCTTCGAAATCACATCCGCTTCACCCACCGGCGATCGCAGCCCCAATATCCAGCGCGAACGTCCCAGACACCTCTGATCCCGGATGTCCCCCTCGTAAAAATAACGCGCCGCCATTTTCAGCGGAATCACTACCGCCTGCGACGGAACAATAATCTCGAGGTGCCGGATAATATGATCCTCCAGGAAGGTAAATCCCGGCCCCGGATCGTAGTGGTTATAAGCCGGCAGCGACCGCGGACTGCTGTCCAGACTGAACGTGCACAGCGCCCCCGCCAGCCGCGACATTTCCCGAAACATTTCTTCCGGATGCCGGTGCTTGGCCAGCAGAATGTGCCGCAACGGCGTCAGGCTCGAATTGATGGCATGCAGAAACCAGAACTGCGCCACCTGCCGCGCCGACATCCCAGTCTGAAACGCCCCGCCGGTCTGCTGCCGCTCCTGCGTGACCACCGCGCTCTTCTCTTCCAGAATTTCCACCAGCCGCTGCAGCATCAACGACAGCCGTTCGCTGCAACTCAGGCTCAGGCACGGCGCAACATGCGTGGGATCGTAAACGAAGTGACCGGTCTGATCCCGCATCACGCGCGCAATCGGGATGGTCAGCACATTCGGATCTTCGACCGGCAACACCACCAGCCGGATATTTTTTCGCCCCAACTGCACCGGCTTCGCGTCCAGCCCGGTGTTCTCGTCGTGAACCATCTCCACCGTGCTGGTGTAACGCGCGCTCCCCGAAGGAATCGGATCCAGATCGCAGTTCTGCTGCCCCTGCACCCAGCGTGGCACCGCCAGCCCCACAGTCAGGCTATCGGTCGCAGGCAGAAATTGTTCGACAATGTTGCGCGGGTCGGGTCGAGGATCGCACTCAGGAATATCGAAAGGCAGGCCGTCCTGAAACATTCCGCGCGCGTTCAACAGGCTCACCGTCCCGTTGCGCAGCGCATCCGCGTCCAGCTGGCAGGCCGCGAGTCCATACGCGTCCCTCCACAGGCTGGCCGTGGCGAAGTGGACGGCTTCCTCGAAGTAGCGGTTCTGCGCCTGAAAATGCTGTGGCGCCAGATACATGCCTTCCGCCCACACTACTCTCGACAGCAACTTCATGCCGCTTCACCTGGTCCCAGGGTGGTTTGACTGCTGTGAGTTGCGCTTCACTGACCGACACAAACCTGTGCCTCGCGGCAACGTTTCACGCCTGGCCAGCGATGCTAGGCGACTCGCCCCCCATTGTCAAGGAATCCAAGGAATTGGCGGTGGTGCAGTTTGAGGAGAGCGATTCGTATCAGGGCTTCGCTTCAGCGATGCCGCCAGAGTGAATAAGTGGCGAAACGGCTTTACAGTTTGCTGAAAAACTCGGATCTGTCGATGCTACCGTGGAAGAACGGCCCTTCAGGGCCGCGTAAGTGGAAGAGTGGCCCTTTAGGGCCGCGTTAGCCGTTGAAAATGAACCTGGGCTTCAGCCCTCGTCGTCGCTTTTCTTCGACCAACTGAGTTTTTCAGCATACTGTTCGGCCGCTGGCTCCAGCCGTCACAGCCGCTAAAGCAGGCATGCGCGGCTTTTGCGGCACCGACTGAAGGCGTGCCCTCAAACGGCACCGCTACCCAGAAAGTCAAGGAAATCGCCCCTTGCCGCGAAGTATGCGGAGTTGGGCTTTGCTTTCTCCACCTTGAATTGCGAAAACACGAAGGCCGCCCTAAGCAGGCGGCCCTGGTGTTTGTGTGGGTCCGGATCTTAGACCCGGACAGTTCGAGCCCAGCTTACGGAGCGACCGTAATCCTCCCGAACGTCCCCGCGAGATTATTACTGGGCCCCGCCGTAAAGAACAACTGGTTGATTCCCCCATTCTTCCCGGCCCCGTCGCCAAATCCGATTCCCCACAACTGATCGATCACGATCGCTTTGCCGTTTGTGTCCTTCACCGTGCCCACGAAATTCCCGGTCCCGAGGTTGAACGCATGGATCGTCCCATTATTGGTGTTGTTCGAAACCAGCAGAGTATTGCTCAGCGGTCCAAAATTGCCCGGCGCCAGCGCCAACCCCCAAGGCTGGTTCAGCAGAGCTCCCTGGATCAACGGTTTCCCCGGAGTCACCGGCGTACCGTCTTCTTTGAACTGCTCCACAAATCCACCGCCCAAACCCGTCGTGCTGGCGAACGTCACATAGACCAGTCCATTGATGTCTCGGATCCCGAACGGCGCAAAGCCCGCCGGAATCGACGGATCGGTAAACGCCCCCGCCGCCAGCTTCACCGGAGTGAACGTCCCGTCGTACACATCCACTCTCCCGTTCGCCATGTCGGCCGCGTACAAGAAATTTCCCGAAGCCTTGTTCGTGATCGCCAGTCCCGTGTACACCGCTGGATTCGGATTCTTGTTGGCTGTAGTGTCGACCGCCACAACCGCCTGATTGAAATTCGCCTGCGGCGCCCATCCGCTGATGGTTCCGTCCAGCGTCGCAAACAAGAAGAACGATGTCCATCCCTGCACTTGAAACTCCGTGGATCCGTTCCACACCACCCCGGTCGGCGAGCCCGGCCCATTCAGTCCCTTCGGCGAATCCGGACCGTTCCCCGCTGTCGGGATCGATACTTTCAATTGCGCTATCTGAACTCCCCCCGCATCGTACAAAGTCGACCACCCGGAGTTGTTGTCACTGACCCACCACGGTGACCCAGGAGCATGCACCAGCCCCCACGCATTCACCAGCAACGGATCGTCGTGATGTGCCGCCTTGACCTGATTGGAAGCTAGATTTGTGAGTTGATACTGCGCCAGGGCCGCGCTCGAAGCGAACATCAGTGCGAATCCCATGGCAAGTGTGAGCGGAATCATGCGACGCTGCATGTGCAAATCTCCTTTGTGATGCCATGTCAAAGGCAGGGGCAGTGTCGGTGCAGCTACTCCGCACGCAAATCACAGTCGCTCTGACCAGCCATCCCAATCTAGGCCGCATGCACTTTGTAGATTGTCATCCCCCTGTCACAAATTTGTAGATTCTCCCCCCCATGTGGGGCGGACACTCCTGTCCGCCGCCCTTGCAGTTGTCGTTGGTGTTGTAGTTGGTGTTGTCGTTGGTGTTGTCGTTGGTGTTGTCGTTGGTGTTGTCGTTGGTGTTGTCGTTGGTGTTGTCGTTGGTGTTGTCGTTGGTGTTGGCGTTGGTGTTGTAGTTGGTGTTGTTCTGTGAACCAGCAGGATCTTTTGAAATCGATCAGCGAGCGGAACCCCGGGTGCCCCACCCTTGTGTCTGCGTACTTTGCAGACACAGGGTGGGGACTTTGACTCTCCAGAGCTAACGATCCCCTACGATGCGCAAAGTCAAAGCGGAATCCACGAAACCCCGGGTGCCCCATTTCTCGCGCCCTTTGCGAGAAGTGGGGATTTTGCCCTGATCCGCAACGGTAAGACAGCCGGGTGCCCCACCCTTGTGTCTGCGTTCTCTGCAGACACAGGGTGGGGACTCTGACTCTCCTGAGCTAACGATCCCCTACGATGCGCAAAGTCAGAGCGGAATCCACGAAACCCCGGGTGCCCCATTTCTCGCGCCCTTTGCGAGAAGTGGGGATTTTGCTCTGATCCGCAACGCTGAGACAGCCGGGTGCCCCATCCTTGTGTCTGCGTACTCTGCGGACACAGGGTGGGGACTTTGACTCTCCAGAGTTAACGATCCCTTACGATGCGCAAAGTCAAAGCGGAATCCACGAAACCCCGGGTGCCCCATTTCTCGCGCCCTTTGCGAGAAGTGGGGATTTTGCCCTGATCCGCAACGGTAAGACAGCCGGGTGCCCCACCCTTGTGTCTGCGTTCTCTGCAGACACAGGGTGGGGACTCTGACTCTCCAGAGTTAACGATCCCTTACGACGCAAACTCAAAGCGCATGAATCCGAATCCAGGAAACGCGAACACATCCCCGGTTCACCCGATCGTCCCCCAGGTTTACTTAGCCCACCCCAGACCATCCGCGAATTTCCCCGCGCTAATCACCTTCTGCACATTCCACTCCGCCAGATCAATCGCCGCCACCTTGCCGCTCGCCGCGCACGACACATACGCAACCTTGCCGTCAGGACGAACCAGGATCTCCTGCGGCATATTTGGAACGTCAATGCGGCGCACCACCTGCATGCTTCCCAGGTCCACGACCGCCACCTGGTTCGTAGACGGGACCGCGACCAGCAGCCACCGGCCGTCCGGCGTCGCGGCCGTGCCGTAACCCGTACCCGGCAGCGCCACCCATGTCTTCACCTTCTGGGTCGCCGTATCGATCACCGCCAGCTGCGGCTTGGTTTGATCCGATGTAAATACAAATTTGTCATCGGCCGAGATTGCAATCCGCTGCACCGTCCCCGACACCGGGATGATCGCAACCGTCTTCCGCCCCACCAAATCGAGCACCGAGACCGTTCCCGGCCCAACGTTGGAGGTATAGCCGCGCCGCCCGTGGTGCGACAAAACCAGCATATGCGACTCGTCCTGCCCGGTCGGAACCGCGCCCACGATTTTCCGGGTTCGCGGATCGATCACGGTCACGCTCTTGTCCAACTCCGTCGTCACATAAAGCAATCCACTCGCCGCGTCCAGCACTGCACAATGCGGCCGCACCCCGTGGCCAAAATCGATGTCGCCCACAATCTCCCGCGACGCCAGATCGATCACCAGAATCTCGTGACCATCGATCCCCGGCTTCCCCACTCCCGTACTTCCATAAATGGGGACAAACGCTGTGTGTCCATCCGCGGAAGCGGCAATTTCGTGCCCGTGAACCCCCGTAGTCTTCTCCGGAATGGTCGCAACCTCCCGCCCACTCACAGGGTCGACAATGCTCACATCGGTGTCGCCCTGATTCACGACCAGCAACGTCTGCGCCCTGACGCTCACCGGAACCAGTCCCACGAGAAAAACGCAAAGCAGCAGAGGTTTGAAACCAAGCTTTCGCATAGCTCGAAAGTATAACGCCTTCAGCGCCCGTACCGTGGAAGAGCGGCGCTTCAGCGCCGCGTAAACCGTCCACAAACGAACCCAGGGCTTCAGCCCGGTGGTCCCCATCTGCACGGTCGATACAAAGAAAACGGGCCGCCCAAAAGCGGCCCGCGTGGTTCTAAGCCAAAAGCCAAGAGCCAAAAGCCAAAAGCGTCCTAATCCCCCGCCACCGGCTCCGCAATCTCCGACTTCTCCGCCGCCGCGTTCCCGTTCGCCTTGGTCAGCGCCCCCAGCGGAATAAATCCGTTCTCGGCCACCACCGGCTTCTCCTTCAGCACGACCTCGCGATACATCGCCGCCATGCGTGCGTTGTAAGCCTCATCATTGATCTGCGGCCCGCGCGCCTCGGCTTTCGCATCGGCAGTCTGCTTTTGCTTCAAGTCCCGAGCCCGCACTTTCTCTTCGCGCGCATTCTTCGCGATGCCCTTGCTGTCCAGATCATGCTGCAGTTCGGTCGTGACCAGATCGTCGCGCAGCAGCAGCGAGTGCGACTTGTCTTCCATGTCGACTTTCTTGCCGCCCGCAAAAATCTCATGCCGTCCGTGCTCTTCATACCACTTGGTGAGCGTGGCCGTCATATGCATCTTCTCGATGATGTTCCGCCATCCCACACCCGTGTTGTAAGCGCAGAACGAAATCTCGCCTTCCTGCGTCGCGTACGGAATAATGCACTGCTCGGTCCGCCGGAAATCGTAATTGAACAGATCCTGGAACCACATCCCCGCGATGAACAGGAAGTTCCACCGGTCCTGCCGCCGCTTCATCACATCTTCCACCGTGCGGTCTGGACCAACCTTCCCGTAATTCTTTCCCGTCGCGTTGAAGTTCTTGTCGAACTTCCTCAGCAGGTCCATCAGCTTGAAGTGCGTCGGCGCCTGGAACGGATCGTAATTCTTCATCAGGCACAGCGCCATTCCAACCACGGTCAGGAACTTCCCGCGCGCCGCATCGTTCACCTTCGCAATATCCTTCGCGAGCTGATCCCCTTTCAAGAACGCCGTGACCGGCACAGCCTCCTTGGTTTCCTTGTCAATCATCACCGCCATCCCCGTCCCGCAATTCGGGTGGCAACCGCAACTTAATTGGCCCCAATCGTTTTTCACGTCGTTGACGTGCATCAGGTCGGCCCAATCGCTGAACGTTCCCATGAATGAAATCGGGAACCAGTCGCGCGTGGGTTCGCCGAGGCCGGTTTGATTTTTCACGTCGTGCGCCAGGTGCGACAACGTGTAGCGCTGCGCGGCGCGGCGATCGTCGGTGACGGCTTCGTCGCGGCCGGTGAAGCTGACCGGCTGGAAGCTCAGGAAGCTGATCGTCTTCGGATTATCCAGCGCGAACTTGATGATTCTTCCCACCTGCTCGTTGTTGATGCCGTTGACAATCGTCACGACCGGAACGATCTCCACTCCCGCCTTGTGCAGGTTTTCAATCGCCTTCAACTTCACGTCGAACAGATTGCCGACCAGGCGATGCGCGTTGGCCGCGTTGCCGATGCCGTCAAACTGCAGATAGGCATAGCGCATGCCGGCTTCGACCGCCTGCTGGCAGAACTCGAAGCTCTTCGCAAATTCGATGCCGTTGGTTGCGGCCTGCACGGAGTTGTATCCAACCTTGCGGGCGTAGCGAACCGCATCCAAAAAGTACGGAGACAACGTGGGCTCGCCGCCGGAGAACTGCACACTCATCTGCCGTCGCGGCTTGATGGTGATGGCGTTGTCGAGCATCGTCTTGATTTCTTCCCAGGTCAGCTCGTGCACAAATCCCACCTGGTTCGCGTCCATGAAGCAGGGATCGCACATCATGTTGCAGCGGTTCGTCAGATCGATGGTCAGCACCGACCCGCGGCCATATTTCACAGTCGACGACCCGTGATGATGCAGCTTCTCGTCGTTATGCGCCGTAATGTCGCGACCGGGGAACACTTCCTCCAGATGCTGCGAGAACGCGGTGTCGATCGACATCACGTCTTCGAAGTGCCCGTGGGTCGGGCAGTCCTTCACCATCAGAATCTTGCCGTCGCGCTCGACAATCTGCGCCTTGATCTCGCCCACCTTCTCGTTCATCAGCACTTCATGCGGCAGGTGCCCGTCAAGAATCTGCTGCCGGATTTCCGGCACGCACTTCGGGCACAGCGAATCGGTCGTCCGCGGCCAGCCCAGCGGAGGCTTCGACTTCTCGTACGACTTGAGCAGCGGCTTTTCCGACCACTTCGGCGTAGGCGACGGATTCGGCTTGATCCGGTTCAAGCGCTCGAATACCGCCCATGTCCCCTTGGCGGCGATGACGGCTGCTTTCTCAACATACTTGATCGGCTTGCGCATGTATTCAATAGCTCCTGGCTTCTAGCTTTTAGCCATTGGCTCATGGCCTCCGGCTTCCTATTTTCTTGTCATTCCGAACCGGGCGCTAAGCCCGGTGAGGAACCTGCTTCTGTTTCATTTGGATTACTGCCAACCCACAGTGGTTACAGCTATCCCATAACCTGCGAGCTCACCTCATGTTGTTGCCTCGCCTTGGATGAACCTGGAAGACCACCCAAAAACGATCACCCAAAAACGACCACCCAAAGAAGCTGACCCAAACCTAGCTGACCCAAACCTATGGTTCTCCCCGGGGATGGCCTTTGGTCCTAACCGACCTGGCCCCTGTTTCAACACTTTTCCCTGGGTATTTATCTACGCCTATCCTATTGGACCGACAGGGAATGGCGCATCCATATCCCAACGAACGGTGCAAATTCAGGGTTCAGCGGTTCTGTGAAGGATTAAACGGAGCTAACCTATTGAAAGTAAAGGAGCACCGTGTGTGTCGAGGAGGAGGTGTGGGGCGGACACTCCTGTCCGCCGCCTTTGACTCGTGATCCCCCGGCACAAATCGGGAAGGGCACGACTTCAAGTCGTGCCGATAGAGAGACTCACACGAAACACAGCTTTTTAGCCGCTGAGGCCAACGAATAGCGCGGGTGTAAAATGAGCTTCACCGGAGGCAGCCATGGCACAGGTCACACCGCAACTCTCGGAACTTCTGGAAAAGCCGCTCGCCCTTTCAGCTCAGGACCGTGGACTGCTCATTGATCGCCTAATCGCCAGCCTCGACAATGAACCTGCAGAGGAAGGCGTGGAAGCCGCTTGGAAGGAAGAGATTGAGCGTCGCATAGAGGACGTTCGATCCGGCCGGGTGAAGATGATCCCCGGCGAACAAGTGCTCGCGCGTGCGAGAGCGCGACTGCGGGACGCTAAGGCAGCCGACATCGCTCGCTGGTTCGCGAAGCTCGACGAGTTCAACCAAGAACCGTTCCCGAGCGCCGGGGAGCAGCCCATTTTGAAGGGCCCGACTTCGCGGCGGAGCCGATCGGGACGCCGGCACTAGGTCTCCGACCTTCGACGGAGTGCGAAGTGCCGGGCTACGCCTTCATCTCGCCTTCCTAGAATTCCGAATACGATCTACGGTATGCGGATGGCCGGAAAAGATCATGCCATCGCCATCGCTTCCTGATCGCCTCATTGTTTCCTTCACCATTCGCTGCCCATCCTCCTCGGAAGGAACTTTAACCTCGACGGGAACGTCGTTCAACGCGGAGGACATCTGCGACTGTGATCGAAAGTCCATCGGGTAGGCTGAGTGAATCGGATTGACAGGCAAGTGCAGATCCACTGAGCCTTTGAAGTCAAACGGGTACTGAACCCAATGATGAATGGGGGCAAGTCCCCTATGGGAAACGTGGCCCCAAGAGAGAACTGTCCCGAGCGGCCAAAACGAAAACTCGGCCATGACATTCATTTGGCTCCGGGACAGATCTATATGCGAAGAAACGCCAGTCGTTCTCGCGCCCCTACAGTTCGAAGCAAATAGATAGACTCCGATGTCCGGCGGAATTGACTGGTTCGTTTGATTCCGAACGAATGGAGCCACCCAATCGTTCGCGCGAACGAAACCAGGACCATTTGCAGAAACAAATTGAAAAAGAACCTGCTTCAGAATCGCGAGCGGCCTCTTCACAGCGAGGATTGACGCGCTGTGAAACTCCTGCACATCACCAATCCGCTCGGCAACCCGTCGCACAAGGTCAACATATGCCCCGCCGTATTTGGACCCGCACCTGTTATTACAGCGCGCGCAGACGCTGCGTACATATACACCCCGTCCGAAGCGCTGGCCTGGAGCCCACTCCAACGCGCCGGACCGCATGCTGCGCTCATCGACCTTCATAAGAAGCATCGGACAATCATTAAACGCACTCTCGGGTGGAATGTGCTCCTTCGTCAGAGTGCCGTATTTGTCGCATAGCCAGCAGTGGTCTTGAGGCGCGGGCATAGAGTCTCGCAAGCTTTCAGCGTTCGCAGCAATCAGTATGGCATAGGCGAATCTAAAGCGAACATCGTTTTCGCTCCCAAATGTTCCCGCCCTTCCCTCGCGAGACAAGAGTTTTCCACAGCCTCCCCATGTCCATCCAACCTTGACTGAGAAATCTCCTTCCCAAATACTCCCCATAAGCCAGCAACAAGAGCTACCGGTAACTTCTTGCCACTCAAGATTTTGCCCGCAACTTGTTGCAGCCCATAGACAAAATCTCAATTTCCCGCTAACCCGAAGATTCCAATAGACCCGAGGGGGAGGGGGGAGTAGGACAAAACCAATGCCGGATTATCCAAATCGTTGTCAGCATCTCAAAATTAACGGCACTCAGTGCGGATCGCCCGCCCTGCGCCGCAACCGTTTCTGCTTTTTCCACAAACGCTTTCAGGACGAGCGCATCAAACTCTCCGCCGACCGCGCCCGCCGCGGTGTTCCTACCTTCGAACTCCCCGTCCTCGAAGACGCCAACTCCATTCAGATCGCGCTCATGCAGGTCATTCGTTTGCTCGTCGCCCAGCAAATCGACCACAAAACCGCCAGCCTCCTGCTCTACGCCCTGCAAACCGCGAGTAGCAACCTGCGCATGACCCGATTCGAGCCCCATCACCATGAAGTCGTCCTCGACCCCCGCGCCGTCGGCGACACTCCGCTCGATTCCAACCTGTGGGACGACGAAGACTTCGAAGAGGAGAGAGACGAACCAGAAACCGCAGCCGACCGCGCCCTCGCGGCCCTCGAGACTGCGCGCAAGAAAAAAGCAGAGGATGAAAAGTGGAGGCGCTGGGCAGAACTGCAGCATCCCGATCCCCGCAAAGCGACCGCTTCCGTCGCAGTCACCGCCAGCGGAAGCGCCCGAGTGCCGGAAGAAGCGAAACCCGAAGTTACTCCCGAAGAAAATTCCTCGACTCCCCCAAAGAAGCCAGCAACCGGACTCGATCCCGCAAAAGTCCGCCAGGAAATCAGCGACATGATCAGAAAGGAGTTCTTACCCGGCTACAAACCACCAGAAGGTTCGAAGTCGACTGGCTAAAGAGAAAAGAAAAAAAGTCGACCTCGGACTCATCCAGGTTTGGGCCGACAGCTGACAGCTGATGGCTGACAGCCGCCTAGAACCTCACGCCGACGCCTCCGGTGATCAGGTTGCTCTTCCAGTTGTACAGGTTGTTGGGATTGCCGATGTCGTTGGGGTTGAACTTGAAGTAGCGGGTTTCGTAGGTGGCTTTGACATACCACCACTTGCCAAAGTCGTAGCCCGCGCTTCCCCGCAGCATGTAGCCATGATCGAAGCCGGGATTGGGCAATGCCACCGTGGCCAACGAAGACGCTTTGAAATGGGGAGTGAATTCGGGTTCGCCCTTGATCGAGATGAAAGCCCGCTTGTCTGGACCGAATTTGTATTTAAGGGTCACGGGCAACTCGAACAATTGCATTCTGCTGCGATTAAAGACCTCGCCACTCACGTTGGCTGGCGGGGTATAAATCCTGCGAACCTCGCCGTCGACTTCCACGGAGAAATTATGGGCCTCGAAGACCACGCCACCGAACACCGCGAGTTCTTTGGCATGCTGGTTGGTATCGAAAGGAGCGCGTATTTCGCCTCCTCCTACGATGGCGGGACGCCCGGTCTTGGCGTTGGCCTTGAATATCGCCACTTGACCGTTAATGTCGACCACGGCGCCCGAGACGGACGGCAAAGCGCCAAATTGGTCGGAGACTTGGCCGACATTCAGGTCGAGGGTCCCTCGTTGACAGTAGGCCGGGACGGTGGCCAAAAGAAACAGCAGGAATAATCCTATGTGGACTGCAATGCAGACTTCTCTGCGGACAAGGTCCGCCTTACAGGGCTTCATCAATACGTTTCCTCCCCCAGTGGGCAGTGTACACTCCCGCGAATCCCGCGGGACAGCGAGCGGACGGATTCCCGGAGTCGTGCGGTCGATTTGGTGCTGCTTGCTCAGATGCGGATTATCGGATGCAGACTGTCTGATGCGGAATGCGGCAGGCGGATTCGTCGGTGATTATTGCGTATTCCGACCTTGAAGTTCGGCCGCTGCAACGCGGACGGGGATGTCCGCGCGCAGATCCGGACAATTTTGTGGATAATTATGAGCCTTGTTTTTCGAGCACGATCTCGGCCTTCCTGGTGGCCAGCTTTTCTTTACGGTAGGCGCGGGCAACGTCTCCCAAGGGCGCGGGTTCCGGCAAAGGAGAGCCGAACTCCCACAGGGGGCGCTCTCCGTGACCGTAGGTATAAGTTTCGTTCCCGCCACCGACGAGGGAATGCTCACTTGCCATGGCGGTGCGATCGGCATGCTCCGGGTGGCCGGTGATCTGAAGAACTTGTGGTTGATTGGAGAGAGTGGCGACTCCGGTCTGTCCGAAGGCGGCGGCGGTGCAGAGAATCAACAGCACAAAAAGAGTGATTTTCATAAGTATTTTGTCCGCAACTACGGGAGATGGGTGCAACCTCCATACCAACCTAAAAGGCTTAGGATTCTTTTACTTGCAGGGAGCCACGCGGGGCTGGCGCAAGACTTTGCATATTTAGGGAAGCGGGTTCCTGGGGCAAAAGCCGCGCCGGACGCGGGAAGTGGCCGGACGGACGGACTCTGGACGAACTCCGGACTTCGGGGCGGGAACGCAACGGGAACGCAAAAAAGATTCCGGCATTGCGCTGCCTGCTTTTGCCGGTGTATGTTTCGGCTGACTAAAGAGGGAGCGAAGCGCATGGGCAGTCATGATCGAATAGCACGCAGGGTGCGCACACGAGCAACATTCGCCGCGGCTTTGGTCATTGTGGTCGCGCTGGTGGCGGGCGCGCGGGCGCAGACCGACTGCGCCGAGGGCAACGGAATCCTCGACATGACGCCGCCGAAGAACATGACACCGGAGGAACTCATCCAGAAATTTGCCGCGGAAGAGACCAAGGTGAAAGAGGCCCGCACCCACTACAGCTTTACCCAGGACGTGATGGTGCAGACGCTCGACGGCCAGAAAGTCGACGGACAGTTTCACGAGATCGCCACGGTGTCGTACGACAGCAAAGGGAAGCGCAGCGAATCCGTGACCTTTGCCGAGCAGTCTACTTTGCGCGGGATTTCGTTGAGCCAGCAAGATATGGACGACATTCACGTATTCATGCAGTGGATGCTGACTACCGAAGAAGCGGCGCAATACAAACTGACCTACGCGGGTCAGCAGCACGTGGACGATCTGGACACCTACGTGTTCCACGTCGAGCCGAAGAAAGAAGAGAAGGGCAAGCGCTATTTTCAAGGCAGGGTGTGGGTCGACAATCGTGACTTCCAGATCGTGAAGCTGTGCGGCAAGAGCGTGCCGGATGTGATCCAAAAGAAGAAGAATCAGTCCATGGATATCCGGCCGATGTTTGTGGCCTATCGGAGGTTCGTAGACGGAATGTGGTTTCCAGCGTACGCCAAAGTGGACGACACGCTGCATTTCCAGGTACAGGCGGTCCACGTGCGCGAGATCGTAAAGCTCACCGGCTACAAACGGGCGGGAGCGGCCACAGCCGCGGCAAAACCGTAGCCGGATGGAAGCTTGCCGGGGAAATCAAAGCGGCACTTGAACCGGAATTTAACCTGTGGTGTACTCTTTTTCATGGCAGAAGAAAAGAACCGCAACAAAGACATCGTTCTGTGGATCATCACGGTCGCGCTGGTGGCGCTGGCAATCTTCTGGTACATGAAGCCGAAATAGCTTCCCGCGAGCCGTGATGGATCACGGGAGCGTAGAGAGCGGTCTAACTCCGCTCGACCCTTCGACTTCGCTCAGGGCAAGCTAGCCGCGTGCGGCTGTCCCCACATCGCTTTCCCCGGACATTTCGCGAACCGAGACAGCGCGAGTCTCTCCTCCACTCTTCTCTGCGTGAATTCTTCTGCGGGTCGTGGTGCAGTTCGAGGGCGACGATTCGTATCAGGGCATGCCTTCAGGCGTGCCGCAGAAGCCGCCACGCATGCCCGCTTTAGCGGCTGTGACGGCCAAGGCCAGCGGCTGAAGCCGTTTCGCTTCTTATTGACTTTGCCGGCATCGCTGAAGCAAAGCCCTGATACGACTCGCTCTTCTCAAACTGCACCACTAACCTTCTGCGTCAACTCTAGGGGTTTCGGGGTTTCATCGGGTAAGATACTCCGGCTGCGAAAAGACGTTGCGAGCAGGGGCTGAAGCCCCGCTTGTTGGTTGCTCTTAACGGCACGGCTGAAGCCGTGCCCTTCCACATTCACGATGAATCGCGAATTTCACAAGGCTTACAGCCAGGAACTCCAGCGGGACATGGAGGCGCTGGTTTACGGGCATGCGGGGATGCCGCTGCTGGTCTTCCCAACCTCGATGGGGAAATTCTTCGAGTATGAAGACCGCGGAATGATCGGCGTGCTTGCCCCGAAGATCGAGCGTGGCGAACTGCAGGTGTTTTGCCCGGACGCCGTGGACACCGAGAGTTGGTACAACAAGGGCGTGCATCCGCGGGTGCGGGTGCTGCGGCATTTGCAGTACGAGCGCTACATCCTGCATGAATTTCTTCCGTTCATCCGGTGGAAGAATCCGGCGTGGCAGCTGGCGGTCACCGGGTGCAGCTTTGGTGGATACCACACGGTGAACTTCTCGATGAAGCATCCCGATGTGGTGACCCATTGCGTGAGCATGAGCGGCGCATTCGACATTCACCAGTTTCTGGATGGGTATTACGACAATGATTGCTACTTCAATAATCCTCCGGACTATTTGCCGAATATGACGGATGACTGGTTTCTGAGCCGCTACCGGCAGATGAAGATCGTGCTGGGATCGGCGGATTGGGATATGTGCCTGGATCAGAACGTGAAGCTGTCGGCGATTTTGAATGGCAAGTCGATTCCGCACTGGCTGGACGTTTGGGGGGATAACTCGAAGCACGACTGGCCGCTGTGGCAGAGGATGGCGGCGAAATATTTCTAGGGCTTTCGTGGAAGGCTTCGTGGAAGGGCACGGCTTCAGCGGTTCGTGGAAGGGCACGGCTTCAGCGGTTCGTGGAAGGGCACGGCTTCAGCCGTGCCGGTAAGCGGCCCCTATGAGCCAGGCTTTAGCCGCTGCGGGGCAACTGGATCGGGAGAGCGCGTGGCTGCGATCGAGTACGCAGTAGGAGTGCAGGGGTCCTTCGACTGGAAGCACGTACTTCGCTCAGGATGACACAAAACTTAGGAGAGCGTCGTGAAGAAGATTGGGATTTTGTTTGGGATGGAGAATACGTTTCCGCCGGCTTTGGTCGAGAAGATTAACTCGATGAAGGTCGATGGCGTCGAGGCGGAGTTTGTGAAGATTGGCGGGATTCGGATGGATGAGCCGAAGAAGTATGACGTCATCATCGACCGGATTTCGCAGGACATCGAGTTTTACCGCGCTTACCTGAAAAACGCCGCGCTGCACGGAACGATTGTGGTGAACAATCCGTTCTGGTGGACGGCCGACGACAAGTTCTTCAATTACGCGCTGGCGCACAAGATGGGCGTGGCCATTCCGCCGACCGTGATTCTGCCGCACAACAAGCATCCCGAGGGAACGACGGATCAGTCGATGCGGAATCTTATTTTCCCGCTGAACTGGCAGGAGCTGTTTGATTACGTCGGCTTCCCTGCTTTTCTGAAGCCTTATTCGGGCGGTGGGTGGAAGCATGTATATCACGTGCATAATCCCGAGGAATTTTTTCAGCACTACAACCAGACGGGCCGGTTGTGCATGACGCTGCAGCATGGCGTGGAGTTTGACGAGTATTACCGGTGCTACGTGGTGGGGCAGGAAAAAGTGCACATCATGAAGTACGATCCGAAGGCGCCGCATCATGAGCGCTATGTGAAGGGGAATCCGGCGCCGTCAACCGAGGCTTTAAGGGTTCGAATCGAAAAGGACGCGTTGTCGCTGTGCCGCGCGCTGGGGTACGACTTGAACACGGTGGAGTTTGCGGTGGAGAATGGAGTGCCGTACGCGATTGACTTTCTGAATCCGGCGCCGGATGCGGAGATTACATCCGTCGGGCAGGAGAATTTTGACTGGATCGTGAATGCGGTGGCAGAGATGGCGATGAAGATGGCGCTGAGCGGCGAGAGTCCGGTGAAGGAGTTGCGGTGGGCAGGATTTTTAGCGGGGGCTCAGAAGCCGGAGAAGAAGGGCGAGCCGGAGTGGGTGGCGGCGCGGAAGCGGAAGCCGGAAAAATAATAGCTGATCGACTCGGACGAGTTGGGCGATTGTCGGTGGCGCAGTTAGCCAGAAGAACCCGGTTGTCATCCTGAGGACCGCGGTTTTCGCGAGCCGAAGGATCTGTGCAATGAGCCGACTGCTCGTGCGGTACAGGCAAGTTACATAGATCCTTCGCTTCGCTCAGGATGACAAACGCGTGGGGTTGTCATGCGAAAAGGAAAAACTGCGAAGACTGTGGACGAATATCTGGCGGGCACTCCAGAACCGGCTCGCGGCACGTTGAAACACATTCGCACCGTGATTCGCTCCGTTGTGCCGAAGGAGACGACCGAGGTCATCAGCTATGGAATGCCGATGTTCAAGTTCAACGGGATGCTAGTTGGGTACGCCGCGTTCAAGAACCATTGCAGTTTGTTTCCGACTGGATCGGGAGTGCTCGACCAGTTCGAGAAAGAACTAAAGGGCTTCCGTACTTCCAAGGGAACGATTCAGTTCCCTTCGGACAAGCCGTTGGCCGACGCGCTGGTGAAGAAGATTGTGCGGGCGCGGGTTAAAGAGAATCGGGAATGGGACTGAGGTAGCCGCGAGCCGAAACCACTTTTCGGCATTGTTATACTGGTAGGACGTTGCGGCGGTTGCGCGCTGCCGGCAAACAGCAGGTTCCTCGGCTTCGCTCGGAATGACACGGCTCAGAAACTCGGAATGACACGGCTTACGAGCTCGGAATGACAACAGTTTTCGGCCGGAATCGCAAAAGATAAAACATGCTGCCTACTTTCACCATCGGAATTGAAGAGGAATATCAGACTGTGGACCCGGAGACGCGGGATCTGCGGTCGCACGTGCAGGCCGAAATCCTGGAGAAGGGTCGGATGATTCTTCAGGAGCGGGTGAAGGCGGAGATGCACCAGTCGGTGGTGGAGGTGGGGACATCGGTCTGCCAGAACATCAAGGACGCGAAGACCGAGGTCAAGAAGCTGCGCAGCAACATGGTGCGGCTGGCCAAGGAGAATGGGCTGCGGCTGGCGTCGGCGGCGACGCATCCGTTTTCCGACTGGCGCACACAGGAGATCCATCCCGACCAGCGTTACAAGAATATTGTCGAAGATTTGCAGCTGGTGGCACGGGCCAATCTGATTTTTGGATTGCACGTGCACATCGGGATTGAGGATCGCGAGACGGCGATCCACATGATGAATCATGCGCGCTATTTTCTGCCGCACATTCTGGCGCTGTCCACCAATTCGCCGTTCTGGCTGGGGATGAATACCGGGTTGAAGTCATATCGCGGAAAGGTGTTCGACAAATTTCCGCGAACCAATATTCCGGATTATTTTCCCAGCTGGGGCGAGTACGAGAATTTCATCAAGCTGCTGATCAAGACCAACTGCATCGATAACGCGAAGAAGATCTGGTGGGACATCCGGCCGCATCCATTTTTTAATACGATCGAGTTCCGGGTGTGCGACATTCCGATGCGAGCCGATGAGACGATCGCGCTGGCGGCACTCATTCAGGCGACCGTGGCCAAGCTGTACAAACTCTACACGGCGAATCAGGGGTTCCGGCTGTACCGGCGCGCGCTGATCATGGAGAACAAGTGGCGGGCGGCGCGCTATGGGCTCGACGGCAAGATGATCGATTTCGGCAAGCAGACCGAAGTGCCGGCGCGGGATTTGATTCACGAGTATCTGGAGTTCGTGGACGATGTCGTCGATGAACTCGACTCGCGCGAGGAATTGAATTACATCCACCGGATTCTGGAAAAAGGCAGCGGAGCCGACCGGCAGCTGCGGGTGTTCGAGGAGACCGGGGATTTGAAGAAAGTTGTCGATTACATCATTGAGGAGACGGCGGCGGGATTGGACGAAGAGCCGGCTGCCATACGAAAAGTAGGGTAATGAGTATTCCTGCAGACCAAGTCAAAATCCCCACCCCTTCGGCAGGCTCAGGGCAGGCTCTGTCTCTCCAAAAAACGGAGAGACAAGGGTGGGGCACCCGCAACGTTTCTTTCGATCCCGAGTACGCACCTGGGGCTTTCAACGCGGTGAATGTTTGCCTGCGGGTGCAGGCTGACGAACAGGTGTGCGTGATCACCGACGAGGCTACGATCGAGATTGCGGCGGCGATTGTGCGCGAATTGGAGAAGCTGGGCGCGCCTTATCATGCCTGGGTGCTGGAGGATTTGGCGGAGCGTCCGCTGACGGATTTACCGCGTCCGATTCTGGACGATTTGGAAAGCAGCCAGGTTTCGATTTTCGCGGTGCAGGTGCAGACCAACGAATTGCGGTCGCGCATCCAGATGACCGATGTGGTCAACCGGCGGAAGATTCGCCACGCGCACATGGTGAACATCAACCGGCAGATCATGCTGGAAGGCATGCGGGCGGATTTCCAGAGAGTCGACCGGCTCAGCGCGAAGGTGATTGCGATGGTGCGCAAGGCATCGAAAGTCCGCGCGAAAACCGCGGCGGGCACGGATCTGACGGCGGATTTGAATTCCAATTACAAATGGCTGAAAACCAGCGGCATTATCTCGCCGGAAAAATGGGGCAACCTGCCGGGCGGTGAAATTTTTACGACGCCGGGTGAAGTGAATGGGACGTTTGTGATTGATGGCGTGGTCGGCGATTATTTGTGCGCGAAGTTTGGGAATTTGCAGGGGAATCCGCTGACGGTCCGGATCAAAGGAAACCGGCTGACCGAGGCGCACTCGGAGAATCGCGAACTGGAAAACGATTTCTGGAAATATACCCACACCGACGAGAACAGCGATCGCGTAGGCGAGTTTGCCATCGGGACAAACATTGACTTGAAGGAAGTGATTGGGCAGATTCTGCAGGATGAGAAATATCCCGGAGTGCATATTGCGTTTGGCAATCCGTATGGGGCGCACACCGGCGCGGAATGGAATTCGACCACGCATATTGATGTGGTGGGGCGGAAGTTTAATATCTGGGTGGATGACGAGCAGATTATGCGGGATGGGAAGTTTTTGGTGGAGGCTTAGGGCTGCGGCGCTGCCGGCGAACAGCAGATTCCTCGCTTTGCTCGGAATGACAAACACTAGGTAGGATGTTGCCATAGGGGTCCTTCGACTTCGCAGAAACGCCCACATTCGTGGGCGTTTTTGCTGCGCTCAGGATGACAGCGGGTTAGAATGATCGCTCATCACCGACATTCGACATGATTCCTTCCTTGCGTCAGCAGTTCAACGAGAGCTTTACTCCCGACAAATATCAGGCGTTTTTGCGGCGCGTGGATGAGGTTAGCGGGACGCATGTGCAGTTTCGGTTGTCGGAGACTCCGTGTTTCTTTCCCAAGGCGCTGATTGAGCGGATGGCACGCGACGGTCAAGCGCTGATTCGACAGTTGGTCGACAATCCGGCTTATCTTTCGAAATCCGACGAGGCGGTGCCGGCGGAGTTTAAGGTTCCGAACGAGCCGGATCATCCCATGTTTGTGCAGGTGGATTTTGGATTGGTGCGGGATGCTGCGGGAGAGTTGCAGCCGAAGCTGGTGGAGTTGCAGGCCTTCCCTTCTTTGTATGCATATCAGGGGCCGCTGGCGGAGGCTTATGTCGAGGCGTATGGGCTCGCGGCTTCCGGCTTTCGGCTTTCGGCTTCCGGGGGCCGAGCGCAGGAAGCCGGAAGCCTGAAATATCTTTTGAGCGGGCTGGAGACGGCTTCTTATCGCGAGCTTTTGCGGCGGGCGATTGTTGCGAATCACGATCCGGAGAATGTGATTTTGATGGAGATTGATCCTTCGCAGCAGAAGACTCTGCCGGATTTTTTGCTGACCGAGAAGATGCTCGGGGTGCGTACCGTCGATATTGCCAGCATCAGGAAGGATGGGACGCGTCTTTATTATGAGCGCGGCGGGAAGCGCATTCCGATCCGGCGGATTTATAACCGCGCCATTGTCGATGAACTGGAGCGGAAAAACGTAAAACTTAATTTTGACTGGCGCGATGAACTGGATGTGGAGTGGGCGGGGCATCCCAACTGGTATTTTCGGATCAGCAAATTTTCGATTCCTTATTTGAAGCATGCGTCGGTGCCGAAGACGTGGTTCCTGGACCGGTTGGAGGACATTCCCGCGGATCTGCAGAACTACGCGCTGAAGCCGCTGTATTCGTTTGCCGGGCTCGGCGTGGTGATTGCTCCGAAGAAAGAGGATGTTGCCGCGATCCCGGCGGAGAAGCGTCCTTATTACATTTTGCAAGAGCGGATGAATTTTGAGCCGGTGATCGCGACTCCGCTTGGCGGGACCAAGGCCGAGGTGCGGGTGATGTACATCTGGCTCGACGAACTGACTCCGGTGATGACGATCATCCGCATGGGACGCGGGCTGATGATGGGCGTGGATCACAACAAGAATATGGAGTGGGTAGGAGCGTCGGCGGGATTTTATTTGGATTGACCGGAAAATCCCCACCCTTCGGCTTCGCTCAGGGCAGGCTTTCTCGCGCAAAGGGCGCGCGAGAAATGGGGCACCCGGACCCGTTCGTCGAGTGACGTCTCCGCTTCCACTTCAAGATTTACGACGGACGGCTATTTCAGCTTTACGAAGAGCAGCACGAAGATTGCCCAGACTCCAACGGTGAGCGGGAACTGCACCAGGGCGGCATCGCGCAACGGAGTTCCTCGGGGCAGCGCGAAGGTCAGCGCCGCCATGAGGACCGCAGTCAGCACTCCGACGACAAACTTGCCTTTCGAGTTCATGTTTGTTCTCCCCCTCCTGGCCGCTTAGGCCAGCGTCCACGGAACTGCTGGCGAATCGAGCAGCGATTGTACACCTATTCGCGGGGTTGGCAAGGAGGGCGCGCTCTGGGTAGTGGTGCAGTTTGAGAAGAGCGAGTCGTATCAGGGCTTCGCTTCAGCGATGCCGGCAAAGTCAATAAGAAGCGAAACGGCTTCAGCCGCTGGCCTTGGCCCTCACAGCCGCTAAAGCGGGCATGCTTGACAGCATCTGCGGTACGCCTGAAGGCATGCCCTGATACGAATCGTCGCCCTCAAACTGCACCACTACCGCGCTCTGAGCGTCCGAAGATCTTTACCACGAAGGACACGAAGTATCACGAAGGAAACTCCGCAAACGACATCCTTCGCGATACTTCTTGTTCTTCGTGGCTGCGCGATCTCAGTCTCTACGCTGGGGCTGTCTCTAACCGACGGTTGAGCAGAATTCCTCCCACAATCAGCCCGACAATCAAGGCAGCAAAAAACAGCATCCAGCCCCAGTATTGCGAGGGATGGCGGAGCGCGCGGACGAAGTGGCGTCCGTAGTGATCGGCAACGATGGCGATGGCGGAATAGCGGACGGCGCGGGAGATGGCAACGATAGCGAGAAATCTCCCCAGCGGATAATCGGAGGCTCCGGCCGCCGCGAAAAACATGCTGGTCGGACTCGGAATGGGGACGGCCGTGGAGGCGATGAGGGTTCCCGTTCCCCACTTCTTAAACAGCTTCAGGAACTTCGAGAGTTTGCCTTTCTTGAATCGGCTGTCGAGGTAGGCCGAACCGGCCTGGCGGGCCAATCGGAAGGTGAGATAGGCGCCGATCACCGATCCGGCCGTGGCCATGGCGGCGTACTCGTACCAGGGATTGCGATGACTGGCAGATAACACCGCGGTGAGAATGTCGGGGCCACCGAAAGTTGGAATCGGAGAACTGTCGAGGATCGCGAGGAAGAAGAGGCCCAGAGCGCCCAGGTGGCGCAGGGTTGTGGCAAAACTCTGCGTGCTCTGTCGTCTGGGGGCTGGAGCCAGCAGGGTCAGCAGGTTCGGCATCATCGCAATAGTAGCAAGGGGATCGGTGGGGCTCAATGCGACGAGCTTCACCACGAAGGCCACGAAGTCGCACGAAGGAAGACACTCCCATGAAATCCTTCGTGATACTTGGTGTCCTTAGTGGTCGAGTTTTTTCTCTTGCAGCGTCAAGTGACCCATTTACCGAGATCAGCCGATTTTTTTGACGATGGTGGTCTCGAGGATTTTTCCGTTGGGGCGTTTGACCAGCATTTTGTCGCCGTGGAAGCGGACGGTCACCGAGACGCCGGGGCCGAACTCGCCGGGATGGTAGCCGTCAGACGATGCCGCGATGTACTCTCCGAAGTATTCGGTGCCGTTGACTTTGACGATGATGGCGGTGCGGGCGGACCGAGGGTTCGGCGGATTCGCGCAGGATTTCCCGTTCGGCCTGGGCCCAGTTTTCCAGATCGCGGCCGGGGAGTCTTCCGTTGCGGATGTAGAGTTCTTCGGCGCGGTGGCGGATGGCCTCGCGCTGGTCGGGCCGAGGCCGGGGATTTGCGGTTTCCATAAATGGTGAACTCCTGCGATGAATCCGGGATTTGCCCTTCCTTATGATATTTGTGTAAACCGCGTTTGGGTGAGAAAGCATCTCACGGAAGGACGTGGGTCGGCGCCGGAGTGGGAATTGGCGGTGGACCCGTTCCAAAACGAGGTTGCGAGCGCCGTTGTGGCGAGATTCCCTCAGCGGCTGAAGCCGGTGCAAAGTGTGGGTCGCTTTACGCGGCCCTGGAAGGACCGCTCTTCCACGGTGGTGCGGGCGTTCACGGTGATGCGGGCGTTTCACGGTGGTGCAGGCGTTCACGGTGACGCGAGCGATCACGATGTGCATGCGTTCACGGTCGCGCATGCGTTCACGGTCGCGCATGCGTTCACGGTGGTGGATGGGTTTGTAGTTTTTCCGCATCTCTGGAAGTCTTCCGCTGCGCGCGTCGTCTCCGTAGACCTTGGGAAATAAGGGAGTTGACCGGATTCCGCTGGGGGCCTAACATTACCGCGAAGTCGGGGTCGCGCTTCTCATGATCGGCCAGCAGGTCTCCCATTACCGCATCCTCGGCAAGCTCGGGGGCGGGGGTATGGGCGTGGTCTACGAGGCCGAGGACCTCAAGCTGGGGCGGCACGTCGCGCTGAAGTTTATCCCCGATAATCTGGCCGGCGACCCCAAATCGCTGGAGCGGTTCACGCGCGAGGCACGGGCCGCATCGCAACTCAACCATCCTAATATCTGCACCATCCACGGCATTGAAGATAACAACGGGCATCCTTTCATTGTCATGGAGAAACTCGACGGGGAGAGCCTGAAGCAGCACATCTCCGGGCAAGCGATGGCGTTAGAGGAAGTGCTGGACGTAGGGGTGCAGGTGGCGGAAGCGCTGGTGGCGTCGCACGCCAAGGGGATTGTGCATCGCGACATCAAGCCGGCCAACATTTTTCTGACGCCGAGCGGGCAGGTCAAGGTGCTCGATTTCGGGCTGGCGAAACTGGTGCACATGGGAACCGAAAGCGACGCGGGGAATGACAATTCGCTGACGGCGGTGGGAGTGATTCCCGGGACGGCGGTGTATATGTCGCCGGAGCAGGCGCGCAGCGAGACCATCGACGCGCGCACCGACCTGTTTTCGTTTGGCGTGGTGCTGTATGAAATGTCCACGGGGAAGAAGCCCTTCACGGGAAACAACTCGCTGGTCACGCTGGATGCGGTGTTGCACGCCAAGCCGACTCCCCCGCGGGATTTGAATCCTAAGATTCCGATCGAACTGGAAGGCATCATCGGCAAGGCGATGGAGAAGGACCGCACACACCGCTACCAGAGCGCGGCGGAGATGCGGTCAGATCTGGCGCAGCTGAAGCGCGAAACCGAGTCGGGAACGGTCAAGAGTGGAAGCGCGACCGCGAAACTGCGGGTGGCGTCGAAGACTTTTGGCCGAAATTCGCGCCTGCAAACCTATCTGCTGTTGGGGATGGGAGGACTGCTGCTGGCGGTGCTGGCGTCGGTAGGGGCGTGGTGGTACAACCACCGCGAAGTAGCGAACGCGGAGCAGCGAAATTCGATTGCGGTGCTGCCGTTGCAGAACCTGAATGGCGACATCAATACCGACTATTTGCGGTTCGCGCTGGCCGACGAGCTGTCGAACGTGCTGACGTATTCGCGGTCGCTGGAAGTGCGGCCTTCCTCGGTCACACGCAGGTATGTGGCGGTGGACCTCGATCCGAAAAATGTGGGCAAGGAACTGCGGGTGGGGCGGCTGCTGCAAGGGCACTTCATGAAGCAGGGAGACCAGCTGACGGTGACGCTGGAGGCGATCGACGTGCCGACCGACCGGGTGCTGTGGCAGGGCACGGTGACGGCGAAAGCCGATGACCTGATCGGGCTGCAGGAGCAACTCACCACACAAGTGCAGAATGGCTTAATGCCGATTCTGGGAGGAGCCGGCGGAGGGACCGAGGCGGCGGCGTCGCGTCCCAAGAACCAGGAGGCGTACGACTTTTATCTGCGCAGCGTAGCCCAGAGCCACGATCCCAAGCCGAACAAAGAAGCCATCAAATTGCTGGAGTGGGCGGTGGGGATCGATCCGAACTATGCGCCCGCCTGGGAATCACTGGGGCAGAGATATAACTTCGACTCGACGTATGGCGGGGGCGGCGAGGATGCGTTCCAGAAGTCGAACCGAGATTATGAGAAGGCCCTGGCGCTGGATCCGAATCGAGTGATGGCCGCGAGCAACCTGATTACGAACCGCGTGGAACGGGGCGAGCTGGGGCGGGCCTACGATGCGGCCACCGGTCTGGTTCAGCGGCAGCCGCGGAGCGCGGACGCGCACTTCGCGCTGAGCTACGTGCTGCGTTATGCGGGGATGCTCGAGCAGTCGATGCAGGAGTGCAAGACGGCGCGGCAACTGGATCCGGGGAATTTCGCGTTCCGCTCGTGCGCCTGGTCGTTCCTGGAGATGGGCAAGACCGACGGCGCGATGGACTTTGTACATCTGGATGCGGGCACGGAATGGGCGGCGTGGGTGACTCCGTATGTGTATCTGGCAGAGGGGAATGTAGGCGAGGCGCGGGACGCGGCCCGGAGTATGGGCAAAGCTCCAACTTATCACCGCGATCTGATGGAGGCGTGCACGGCGGCGCAGAAGCCGGCGGATCTGGCGAAGACGATGCGCGAAGCCGAATCGGCGGTCATGATGGAACCGGACGCCGAACTCTGGTATCACGTGGGAGCTCTGGCGGCTTATTGCGGGCAGAATGAGGCGGCGTTGCGATTGCTGAAGGCCGCGGTGCAGCAGAATTATTGCGCGTACTCGGCGCTGCTGGATGATCCGCTGCTGAAGGACCTGCGCAGGGAGACGGCGTTCAACGAAGTGCTGACCGCGGGGAGCAATTGTCAGGCGACTTTGAAGGAAGGGCGGCAGTAAGGCAGCTGCCAGTTGCCAGTTGCCAGCAGCCAGTTCTCGTACTAAGTTCTCAGTTCTCAGAAAAACCTTTTCCCTTTATGCGGAAACTTACACGGCGGGCGCTGCTGAAGTCTTCCGTTGTGGGGGCGGCGGCGGTTGGCCTTCCGTCGTTTGCGGCGGGGGTTGAGACTGCTGCAACTGCGCGCAAGGGGCGCATTCATCAGTCGGCCTGCCGGTGGTGTTATTCGCACATGTCTGTCGATCAGTTGGCGGAGTATGCGGCGAAGATCGGGCTGCGGGGAGTCGACTTGCTGCAGCCGGAGGAGTATGAAATCCCGCGGCGCTACGGGCTGGTTTGCACGATGGGATACGCGGGCGGCGGAGACATTGGGAAAGCTCTGAACCGGGTGGAGAACCATGCGGCGATCGAGCAGGCGTTTCGGACGAACATTCCTCGGGCGGCGAAGGCTGGGGTGCCGAACGTTATTACGTTTTCAGGGAACCGGGGCGGCATGTCGGATGACGAGGGCGCGCGCAACACCATCGCCGGACTGAATCGGGTCAAGAAGCTTGCGGAGGATCACGGCGTCACCATCTGCCTCGAGTTGCTCAACAGCAAGCACGATCATCACGATTACATGTGCGACCACACGGCGTGGGGAGTGCGCGTGGTCGAGGAAGTGAACTCGCCCAAGGTGAAATTGCTATACGACATTTATCACATGCAGATTATGGAGGGCGACCTGATCGATACGATCCGGCGGAATATGCAGTGGATTGGTCATTTCCACACCGGCGGAGTTCCGGGGCGGCATGAGTTGGACGGGACGCAGGAGATTCAGTGGGACGGGGTGATGCGGGCGATTGCCGACGCGGGGTTTCGCGGGTATGTGGCGCACGAATTTGTGCCGGCGTGGGATCCGCTGGAATCGCTGCGCAAGGCGGCGGACTTGTGTGACGTGTAGAGAACCGGGCGGAATCCCGCAGGCGATTTACTGCCGCGAGTTTGGAGCGTCCGTACTATAATGCGGCGGGCTTGAATCGTCCTCGCTATCGCGGTGCTACTTGAGCTGGTAGAACGCGGCCTTTTCTTCAACGACTTGATCAGGAGCATCCCATGAAGATTCGCACGACAGTGATTTGTTGCGTTCTACCGCTTGCATTTCTGAGTGGCTGCAAGAAGAGCAGCACGCCCGAGACTTCTGAAACCAAACCTGCGGCAAGCAGTCCGGCGCCCGCGGCCCCGGCATCGGCAGCAAGCGCTCCTGCGGCTGCGCCCGGCGGGGCGGATGCGGGTGCATCCACGGAAGCAGCTGCCAAGATGGCTGCCGCCGATTGGGCGATGAAGCAGGATGAGATCAAGAACGATCCCAACGGAGAGTGGGCGATTCAGGTCACCGCGTCCTCCGTTTACAACGACGCCCAGGGCACAGCGGCCTATTCGGCGAATCAGGCAGCCGGGGCTCCCAATGTCGACAATTACGGAGATAACGGAGCGGCGTGGGCACCGAAGACTCCGGATGGTGGCATCGAATGGCTGGACCTGAAATATCCCAAACCGGTGTATGCCACCGAGGTGCGGGTGCGGGAATCGTGCGGCTCGGGAGCGGTGATCAAGGTTGAGGTATTCGACGAGAAGGGCGGAGCTCATTCCGTGTGGCAGGGCAACGATCCTACGAAGGAATTGAACTATCTCATGGTGAAATTCCCCAAGACGGCGTTCAAGACGGATCGAGTGAAGGTTACGCTCGCGACCAATGTGGTGCCGGGGTGGAACGAGATTGACGCGGTTCAACTGGTGGGGACGGATCAACCGTAGTTGAGCGGACAGGCGGCTCTTTCCGAAAAGGTCGGGGTCCCGACCCGGCAAAGAATTTGCGTCAAAGCGGGGGTAGGCCCCATCCTTGTAGGGTGAGACATTCCGGAACCCCAAGCTTGCTGCGGGCCGACCGGCGCCGCGCTTCCTTTCTTTTTCAGCGCTCGCGTTTTTTCGGCGTGAAGTTCGTTTCCTTTCTCGCGATTTTGTTTCTTTTGGCAGAAGCGCCCACCCTTTCGCAAAGTGCGCGAAAGGATGGGCCACCCAAGAATTCCTCCGTGGCGCAATCCTCTTTCGATGCCGATCCCCCGGGACTTTTGTATCAGGGAACTCCGGCGGAGATTCCGCAGGATCAGGGGATGGCGGGGCTGCGGCTGGAGTTGTTGCGGCTGGGGACGACGGCGCGGCTGATGCAGGTGGTGGCGCATCCGGACGATGAAGATGGAGGGATGCTGACGCTGGAGGCGCGCGGACGCGGGGTGAGCACGATGCTGATGACGCTGAATCGTGGCGAGGGCGGGCAGAACAAGATTGGCAGCAATTTGTCGGATGTGCTGGGCGTGCTGCGGGCGGAGGAACTGCTGGCGTCGGATCAGTATTACGGGGTGCAGGAACGGTTTTCGCGGGTGGCGGATTTTGGATTCTCGAAATCGCCTGAGGAGACGTTTCAGAAGTGGGGCGGGCACGATACGGCACTGGCAGACATGGTGCGGGTGATTCGAACGTTCCGTCCGGATGTGCTGGTGGCGCGGTTTTCGGGGACGGAGCGGGATGGGCACGGGCATCATCAGGCGTCGAGCATTCTGGCGCGAGAGGCGTTCCGGGCGGCGGCTGATCCGAAGCGGTTTCCCGAACAGATTGCGCAGGGACTCGCGCCCTGGCAGGCGAAGAAGTTTTACATCGGCAATGTGTGCGGGTTTGGCGTCCAGAATTGTGAAGACAAGAAATGGACTTTGAAGCTGAACACGGGCGAGCGCAATGCGGATTTGGGCACGGGCTACCTGCAGTTCGCGATGCAGGGGCTGCGGCATCAGATGTCGCAAGGGGCGGCAAACTGGACGATTGATCCGGGGGACTGGTTCACGTTTTACAAGCTGGTGGATTCGGTGATCCCGTCCATTGTGGGTAAGGACGGGCATGAGAAGAGTTTTTTTGATGGGATTGACACGAGTTTGCCCGGATTGCTCAGGCGACTGGTTATCGCTGGGGTACCGGATCCGCGAGTTCCGGAAGGACTGAAAAGGATTGCGGCGAAGGTTGCGGAGGCGACAAATGCGAAGGACGCAGCGACCGCAACAAAGCCGCTGATGGCGGCTCTTCGTGAAATTGACGGACTTCTCGCAATCCTGCGACCCGGCGGGGCGTGGGCCGGAGATGTGACTAGCGTCCTCCGAGAGAAGCAGCAGCAGGCTGAGACAGCGCTAAATCTGGCGCTGGGGGTGAGCCTTGCAGCAGATGTGTCTTCCGACGGTGGTCCTGAAATTCACCCGGCGAAAGAAACGGACGCGCTGACTACGGTTTCGCCGGGGCAGGAATTTCTGGTCGCGGTGACGTTGCACAACGGATCGAAATTGCCGCTCGTGATCGACCACATCAAGCTGGAAGTTCCGGCAGGATGGAATACGATCAGCGGGAAGACGCGGCCCGAGACGGTCAAGGCCGGAGAAGATTTGCACGCGGATTTCCGGCTGCGCGTGCCGAAGGATACTCCCTACACGCGACCCTACTGGCATCGAGACGATCCCGAGACGGAGGCGGTCAATCACATCGATGACGAGAAATATGCCACCCTTCCCTTCCCGCCTCCGGCGCTGCGGGCGCGGGTGGAGTATGCGGTCAGCGGAGGTGGCGAAGGGAAAACACGGAACGGCATCAACGCGGTGGTGGTCACGCCGTTTGTCGACGATGCCGGAAAGCAGCGCGCGCGTCCGCTGGCAATTGTTCCGGCATTTTCTGTCATGCTGGAGCCGGGCACGCAGGTGATTTCTACGCACAATGGGTCGAGCACGACCGTGGCGGTGGGCGTGACCAGCAATTTGACGCGCGACGTGAGCGGCGTGTTACGGCTGGAGTTGCCTTCGGGCTGGCGTTCGGAGCCCGCGCAGTTTGCGGTGGAATTGAAAAAGCGCGGAGAGAAGCAGGACTTCCAGTTCAAAGTCTTCACCAGCGGCTTGCACGAAGGGCGGGCGACGGTGCGTGCGGTGCTGGAATCGGAAGGCGAGAAGTACAGCGAAGGATACACGCTGGTCACGCGCGAAGACCTGGGCAGCTTTTATTACTACCAGCCGGCGCGGCAGCGCGTGAGTATTGTCGACGTGCATGCGCCACATGATCTGAAGGTCGGTTACATCATGGGTGCAGGCGATGACATCCCAACGGTGCTGCAGCAGGTGGGGATGGACGTCACGCTGATTCCAGCGGAGAAGCTCGCAAGCGAAGATCTCAGCCAGTATGGAACGATCGTGCTGGGGATTCGGGCTTACGACACGCAGAAGGATGTTGTCGCGAATAACAAGAAGTTGCTGGATTTTGTTTCGGCGGGCGGGACGCTGGTGGTGCAGTACAACGCCGGCACCGCCGACTTCAATGCGGGCAAATTCACTCCTTATCCTGCGGAACTAAGCCGGGCGCGAGTTTCGGTGGAGGAGGCTCCGGTGGAGATTCTGGCGCCGGACGATTCTGTGTTTCACTATCCCAACACGATCACGGCGCATGATTTCGATGGGTGGGTGCAGGAGCGCGGGTTGTACTTCATGGACAAGTGGGACGATCATTTCACGCCGCTGCTATCGTGCCATGATCCGGGAGAAGCGGCACAGAAGGGCGGACTGCTGCGGGCGCGGTATGGCAAGGGGACTTATATTTACGCCGCGTATGCGTTCTTCCGGCAGCTGCCGGCGGGCGTGCCGGGGGCGGTGCGGTTGTATGTGAACTTGCTGAGTCAAAAGCAGTAGCCAGTTGCCGGTATCCAGTTGCCAGTAGAACGCCGAGGAAAATTGCCCAGGCGTTTGATCTAACCAACGCATGGGCTCTCCGACAAAACCGGAATCGGGTTCGCCCGGCCTCATCCGCGGGATGGGGCTGTGGTCGGCGACCTCGCTGAACATGATCGACATGATCGGCGTGGGGCCGTTCATCACCATGCCGCTGGTGGTAAGCGCCATGGGCGGGCCGCAGGCGCTGCTGGGATGGATTGCGGGCGCGCTGCTGGCTGTGTGCGATGGACTGGTGTCGGCGGAATTGGGCGCGGCGCTGCCCGCTTCGGGCGGATCGTATCGTTATCTGCGCGAGATGTATGGACCGCAGAAATGGGGACGGCTGATTTCGTTTTTGTTTATCTGGCAGGTTTCTTTTTCTGCACCGCTCTCGATTGCGACGGGATGCATCGGTCTGGCGGGCTACGCGGCGTATTACTGGCCGGAACTGGATACGGTGTATGCGCACCATGACGCTGCGCTGCATATTCCGTGGGTCGGAACGCTGCAAGCGAATTGGATTGTCACGCCGGGAACAGCGGTTGCCGTTCTGATTTGTTTCTTTACGGTGCTACTGCTTTATCGCAACATCACGGCCATCGGACGGCTTTCGAAAATATTGTGGTTTGGCGTGATGGGGACGATTGGCTGGATCATCTTCGCCGGACTCACGCACTTCAACGCTGCGCGGGCTTTCGATTTTCCTCCCGGCGCGTTCACCATTTCCCACAAGTTCCTGACGGGGCTGGGCGGAGCGATGCTGATCGCGACCTACGATTATTGGGGATATTACAACGTAAGTTTTCTCGGGGACGAGATTAAAGACCCGGAAAAGAATATTCCGCGGGCGTTGTTGCTTTCCATTCTGCTCGTGGCCTGTCTATATCTCATGATGAATGTGTGCGTCCTCGCCGTGGTGCCTTGGCGGGAGATGATGCAGGCGGGACAAAACAACACCGGCCTGTACGTTGTGTCGTTGTTCATGCAGAGGGTGTATGGGGCGTGGGCAGCGCGGCTGGTGACGGGGCTGGTGATTGTCACGGCGTTTGCCTCGGTGTTTTCGCTGATGCTGGGTTATTCGCGGGTGCCGTATGCGGCGGCGAAGGATGGGAACTATTTCAAGGCCTTTGCCAAGGTGCATCCAGTGCACCGGTTTCCGCATATTTCGCTGCTGGCGTTGGGGGTGGTGGCAGCGGCATTCTGTTTTCTGCGGTTGAAGGATGCGATCGCGGCGCTGGTGGTGATCCGGTTGATTCTTCAGTTTCTGGTGCAGGCGGTGGGAGTGATTGTGCTGCGGTTCACGCGACCCGAGATGCGGCGGCCGTTTCGGATGTGGCTGTATCCGTTACCGGCGTTACTGGCAACCGCGGGGTTTCTCTTCATATTGTTTAAGAGGGAGAACGCAGCAAGAGAACTGCGGTACGCGGCGGTTATTCTGCTGACGGGCGTGATCATTTATTTGGTGCGCGCCTGGAAGGATTCGCAGTGGCCGTTTGCGGGGCTAACAGCAAAGGCTTAACCACAAGAGCAAAGGCTTAACCACAGAGGACACGGGGGAACACAGAGGAACGGCAAGAGCTTGAACCACTAAGGGCACTAAGGTTCACGAAGGAATGCTTGGCTGATCAGATTTCAGTTCCGGTGCAGGGCGCGGGGATGCGGCGCGCGGATGCGGCTTGGGCGCCGTTGGGCGAGCCGATTTTTCGATCGCTGTGGATTGCGGCGGTCATTTCTTATACCGGAACATGGATGCAAAACGTGGGTGCGGGGTGGTTCATGACGCAGCTCACGACGTCGCCGCTGATGGTTAGTCTGGTGCAAGCGGCTGCCGCCGTTCCTGTATTTCTTGCCGTGCTTCCGGCGGGGGCGCTGGCCGACATGGTCGACCGGCGGCGGCTTTTGTTGTTCACGCAGGGCTGGATGGTTGCAGCGGCGGCGGCGCTGGGAGTGTTGACGCTGCTGCATGCGGTGAATCCGTGGGTGCTGCTGCTGTTCACGTTTCTGCTGGGGCTGGGCGCGGTGATGAATGATCCGGCGTGGCAGGCGATCACTCCGGATGTGGTTTCACCGGCGCGACATGCTTCAGCGGTCGCCCTGAATTCCGCGGGATTCAACGTGGCGCGTGCGGTGGGTCCGGCGCTGGGCGGAATGGTGGTGGCGGCGGCGGGAGCGGGATGGTCGTTTCTGCTGAATGCGGCATCGTTCTTTGGCGTGATTTTCTTTTTGTGCACGTGGAAACAGACTGCGCGTGAGCCGTTGCCCAAACAGCGAGTATGGGATGCGATTGCCGAAGGGTTTCGCTATGTGCGCGGAGCGCCCGAGGTGCGCTCGGTCCTGATTCGGACTGGGGCGTTCAGCCTGGGTGCGGCCTCTCTGCTGGCGCTGCTTCCGGTGGTCTGCCAACCACATGGAGCGCAGGGATACGGATTTCTGCTGACGTGTTTCGGGCTGGGCGCGCTTGGGGGAGCGGCGCTGCTGCCGCGGTTGCGTCTGCGGTATTCGGTGGACGGACTGGTGGCGGGCGCGACGGTGGTGTTCGCCGCAATGACGTTCCTGGCCGGGCAAGTGCATGTGTTCGAGTGGCTGTGTCTGGTATTATTCAGCGCGGGCGCGGCCTGGATCGGCATTCTGGCGTGCTTTAATGTGGTCGCGCAAACCATGTGTCCGTCGTGGATGCGGGCCCGGGCACTTTCCATGTACCTGCTGGTGTTGCAGGGAGGCATGGCCGTGGGCAGCGCGGTCTGGGGATGGCTGGCCGCACGCGAGGGCGTTCCGGTGGCGCTGGCATGGTCAGCGCTGGCGATGGTTGTGGGATTGACCAGCATCCGGCGACATCGTTTGACGGCGGAGTTGAAGATGGCGCCGGCGGTAGTGCGCGATTAATAAGTGAGGAAAGTGGAGATTCATAAGTGGGGAAAATAATATGGGGAAAGTAATAATGAAGAATCGGCTGGGATGGGTGGTCTGCGGTTTGCTGGTGGCGACGATGACCGCGATGGCGGAGGGGACCAAGCCGAAGGAAGAACATCGCACCGTCACCGAGGTTTTGGACCGCACGGTCCTGAATCTGGAGGAAGAGTTTGTCCCGGCCGCGGAGGCTATGCCGGAAGATAAATTTGGATTCGCTCCCACCGAAGGCGAGTTCAAAGGCGTGCGCACCTTTGGCCAGCAGATCAAGCATGTGGCGGCGGTGAACTACGAACTGGGAGCCGCGCTTCTGGAAACGAAGCCGCCGGTGGACATCGGCGACGAGTCTGGACCGGCGTCGATTACGAGCAAGGCGGACATTCTCAAATTCCTGAAGGAATCCTTTGTATACGTCCACAAGGCGATCGCGACGATCAATGAGAAAAATCTCGTGACGACCGTGAAGAGCCCGTTTGGAGAAGGATCGGTAACGCGCCTGAGTCTGGCCACTTCGGTGGCGTGGCACGGCTTCGACCACTACGGCCAGATGGTGGAGTACTTGCGCATGAACGGGATTGTGCCGCCCGCCAGCCGGTAATGGCTAGTCGCTAGTCGCACCCCTGTTCATCATCGCAAAGGTGAATCAGACGCGGCGGCGGGACTCGGTCTTCACAGTTCGGAATCCAGTTCGGACCATGCGGCTGCAATACTCTTCGAATGTGATGCTGGGATTCCTGGCGAAGCGGTCGGGATAGGAATTAAGAGCCTGCAGGAAGGTCTGAATCTCTCTGCGCACTTGCTGGTTGCCGGATACCGGATTGTCTCCTACCGAAGCCTGTTGCATTTTGGCCTTCATTTCAGCCCACCCTGCCGAACGAACGCGGAGAGGCCCGCGCGCTGAGGCGCTACGGTGCACGCCGATTCTGCCGATTCGTAGAAACACTCTGGGCAACGATTAGTTTCGCTGTGGGGGGGACGGGTTAATTTACCGAACTGCGGGAAACACGTAAATGGCACTTTCGGGCTATATGGGTTTCTGGCCTCGGCTCAGGATTTCGCCAACGAGGAACGTGCTCCGCGCAAGGTGATGGAGGTGGGAAGCAGTTCGGCAGCGAGGCGGCTTTGCGCGAGGTGCGCCGCGACCAGACGGCGGGCTTTTTGCAGGGACTCGCGCGGATCGAGAAAAATCAGCACCGACGGACCTGCGCCGCTGAGAACCGCGCCCAGAATGCCTTCCTTGCCTTTCAATTTCTGCAGACTGGGTAGCAACGGGCACAGCGCCGCGCGATACGGCTGGTGGAGGCGGTCTTCGAGAGATACGGAAAGAAGGTCGGGGCGTCCTTGGGTGAAAGCGGCGAGCAGAAGCATGGAATTCTGCACGTTGGCGACGGCATCGGCGCGCGAGTACTGCGCGGGAAGCACGCGGCGGGCTTCCTCGGTCGCGAGGCTCTGCTCGGGAACGGCGAGCAGCAGGGGCCACGTCCGTTTCGGGTGGACGCATACCACCTGGGCTTCGGAGGCGTCGGCTGACCCAGACTCGATTGAATCAGACTCGGCTGAATCAGACTCGGTTGAATCAGACTCGGTTGAATCAGCCATGCGGGCCACGGTGAGGCCGCCCATCCAGCAGGCGGAGACGTTGTCGGGATGGTGCTCGCGGCGGGAAGCTTCACCGACGATCTGGGCATCGGTCCAGCGCAGGCCGCCGAAGTGTACGGCGAGCGCAATGCCTGCCAGCCGGGCGGCGGCCGACGAGCCACAGCCTTTGCCGATGGGAATCTCGTTGGCGATGCGCAGAGACAAAGGCGTGAGCGGATGACCTGCGACTGCTAGCACTTCGCGGTAGGTGTTCAGGATGAGGTGGTTTTCGAGCTTTCCGCAAATTTCGCGGTCGCGGCCGGTGGCGGTGATGGAAAATTCTTTCGCGGCGCGGGCGTCGATTTTGATGTAGAAATCCATGGCGAGCGCGGCCGCGTCGAAGGCTGGTCCGAGATTGGCGGACGTGGCGGGTAGCGCCAGACGAAGCGGTTTCGGATTGGAGTTCTTGGTGGGCATGTTCCGTGTCGTCAATCGTAGCGCCGGCATCTTGCCGGCTGTCGCGAGGGCATCCCGCCCTCGCAGTGGCGGCGAGACGCCGCCACGACAGCCGCCGGGACGGCGGCGCTACATAACTGCGCGCTACTTTTCAGCTTGCTCCAGCGTTCGCATCACGGCATCGAGAGTCGCATCCAAAGCAATCGGGGGACGGCGCAGCGGGTTCAATCCGGCGCTCGCGTTCTCACCGGCAGTGCCCTTGAATAAGTCGCCGCGATGGAATTCCATGGTGTAGTCGGGATCCTTCAGCAGGTTCCCGGTCAGCACCAAGACCACGCTTTCTTCCGCCTTCACGAAGCCTTGTTTTACCAGTTTCTTCAATCCCGCGAGCGTCACCGCGGATGCAGGTTCGCAGCCGATGCCTTCGGCGCCGATCTCGGCCTTGGCTTGAGCGATCTCAACTTCGGTGACCTGTTCGCAGGCTCCGCCGGTGGCTTCGAGCACGTGAGCAGCTTTTTTCCACGAGGCGGGATTGCCGATGCGGATGGCGGTGGCTCGGGTTTCGGCCTGCACACTGATCAGGCGTTTTCCCGCGGCTTCGCGCAGGGTTCGGACCAGAGCGTTCGCGCCTTCGGCCTGAATCACCGATAACTTCGGCAAGCGCGAAATGAGGCCCAGGGCGTGCATTTCCAGCAATGCCTTGCCGATCGCGGAACTATTTCCCAGGTTGCCGCCGGGGACGATGATATGGTCGGGCGGCTGCCAGTCGAGTTGCTCCAGCAGTTCGAAGGCGAGCGTCTTCTGCCCTTCGAGACGAAAGGGATTAATCGAATTCAACTGGTAAACCGGCGCGCGCAGAACCAGTTCCTGCAGCAGGCGCAGGCAACCGTCAAAGTCGGTGCGCAACTGGCAGGTGACCGCGCCATAGTCGAGGGCCTGGGAAAGTTTGCTCCAGGAAATTTTTCCTTCGGGAACGAGGACCAGGCTGCGCATGCCTCCGCGAGCGGCGTAGGCGGCCATGGACGCGGAAGTGTTCCCCGTGGAAGCACACGCGACCCAGCGAAATCCGGCGAGACGCGCGAACGTTGCGGCTACGGTCATGCCGGCATCTTTGAACGAGCCGGTAGGATTCAGTCCCTGATGTTTCGCGAAGAGGCGCGGCACTCCGGTGATGCGGGCGCACTGGGGAAGTTCGTACAGAGGAGTGTTGCCCTCGCGCAGCGTGATTGCTTGATCGTCTCTCTCGAGCGCAGGCAGCAGCTCGCGGAAGCGCCAGACGCCGCTGAGATCGATGGTGGAATGCGAGAGCCGGCGCTGGCCCCACGTGGATTTCAACTCTTGCGTCGTGTGCCCGGATTCTTTCCAGTGCGGGTACGTGATCTCGAGGAGATCGCCGCAGTGCGGGCAGCGGAAATTCTGGCTCGCTGAGTCACTGACGTCGCCGCAAGCAATGCAACGGAAACGGAATTCCGTTTGACGCACGCCCGGCGTTGGAGTGGAGAGAGGAGGCATGGGTCCGATTTATTTCTTTCCCCGGAGATATTGGTCGGTCTTATTGATCCAATCGGCGCGCGGCGGATTGAACACGTCGAGGTCGACGGTGTCTTCGAGGGCTTCGGCTTTGTGCGGCATGTTCGAGGGGATGCAGAGGGTCTCGCCCGCGTTCACGATAATTTCTTTGCCGTCGATCCAGAACTTGAGGGCGCCTTCGAGGACGTAGGTCAGTTGCTCGTTGTGGTGGCTGTGCTGGGGGACGATACAGCCTTTTTTTAGCAGCACACGTGCCAGCATGATTTCCTGGCCAACCACGAACTGGCGCTGCAGCAGGGGGTTGAGATCCTCGAGCGGGATGGCGTGCCAGGGAATGTATTGCAGGGCAGCGGCGGCGCGTTTGGCGCGGGCGGGGAGTTTTGCGGCCCTTGCTTTGCGTTGTTTTGATTTTGATTTCGTTTTCGCCATAGTTTGTATACGTCGGTGTGCAGTGTTGTGCCGTCCCTCCGGGACTGGTTCCGCTCTCGGGACTTTTCCCAGGGCTTACGCCCTGGGCTAACGTATGCCGCCGCTCCGCGGCTGATTTAGTGCACTCTGCCGCTGTACAGCTTCACCGCGGTGTCGTGCAGGTAGGCGTGGGCTAACTCCAGTGCCCGAGTCTCGGTGATTTCGTTTTCCGAAACCATCTCGGCCAGAGCCGCGGCCAGCGCGGTGCGCGACGACTGCACGCCCAGCCAGTAGCTCTCTTCCGCCCCCAACACTTGATTGTAAGGGAAACAGTCGGTGCCGAAAGTGATCTTGTCGGGAAAAGTTTCCAGCCACATCTTAAGCGTCTCTTTGAAGGCCGAAGGATACTGGGCCAGCTCGCCAAACGAAGAATCGAGATAGACGTTTTTCATAGCGGCGAGCCAGATGGCTTCGCGTTCTAAAGGATATCCGCCGTGGATCATGACGAAAATCGTGGAGGCATAGCGCGGATCGCGCAACACGCTTTCCAGATTCATGATGTTGCTCTGCGACAGGTTGAAATAATCGCCGATGCCGACCGCGGTGTGAATGTGCACCGGCAGGTGCAGGCGTCCGCCTTCCGTGACCAGATAGCGGAAGATGTAATCCTGGAACGTTCGGTAGTCCCTTTCGCTGGGAATTCCGCCCGTCACGTAGCGTTGATAAACGTCTTCGGCCTGGGCGCGCGTGGGATCGCTGAAGGTCATCGGCCGAAAATAGGCGACCTCAAACTTCATGGCGATGCCGCCGCGTTTCGAATTGTCCTCCAGAGTCTGGCTGATGAATTTCAGATAGTCGGCGAACGTGGACGGAAGTTTGCCGACGTTTTCCTGCTGCATCCAGCGGTGCAGCATTTTTTCCTGCAGCGGAATGAAGACGCCCTGGTCGGAGTTGCGCGCCGTCTCGCGCTCGTTGTTGAAGGGCCACATAAAAGAATCCGCGAAAAAGACCCAGGGAAAACGCTTGGGATCGAGGTAGTCGGGCATCATGGCGCGGTTCGCCACGGAACTTTCGGTGTTGAGCTTGTCGAGAATCGAGTTGAAATACGCGGTGCCGGCGAGTTGCTTCTTGAGTTCGGCCTTCTTGTCGAGCAGCCACTTCGCGTGCTCGGGAGAAAAGTCGGTGTAGGGGTAGCCGAACAGGGCTTTGGCTGCGGCGGCGAGTTCGGGATTGTCGTCGCGCGTGCGGAACGGTGCGCTGGCGTTGGGCGGCGCGGCCATGGCGTCGACGTCAGGATCGTCGAAATAACCAGGGTGTGCGTGGTGGTCGAAGGCGGGAATCTTTTCGATCTGCGGCAGCAGGCGCTGGTAGATCTGCTGAACGTCGGGTCCGGGGAAAGGGCGGGCTTGTGCGGCGCAGAAAATGGACGGGGCGATGAGCGCCGCGAACAGCAGTGGTCGAATTCTGGATCGCATGGAGATCCCTCAGGGGCTGAAGCCGTGTCTTTTTTGCGTCTTTACGGCCCGGCTTGAAGCCGGGCCCTTCCCAAAACCGTTCTGTACAGAACTTCCCAAGACCGTTCCGAACAGAAACAATCTCCCTCACCGCAGGACTAGGGTCATCTGAGTTTTTCACAATCCTTTATACATGCCACCGTCGACCAGGACGGTTTGGCCGGTGACGTAGGACGCGCGTTCTGACGCCAGCCAGACGACGGTCTCGGCCAGTTCGCGGGGCTCACCTAAACGCTTGAGCGGAGCGTCGGCGGCCCAGGCATCGAAAATTTCGTGTTCGCTTTTTCCGGTGGCGGCGGAGCGGGCTTTGGCCAACTCCTTCAGGCGGTCGGTAGCGGTGAAACCGGGACCGACGTTGTTGACCAGGATTCCGTCTTTGCCAAATTCGTTGGCAAGGCTCTTCACCAAGCCGACCACCGCAGCACGGACAGCGTTCGAGAGCACGAGGTCGGCAACCGGCTGTTTGGTGGTGATCGAGGTGATGGTAATGATGCGGCCCCAGTGGTTCCGCTGCATGTGGGGGATGACTTCGCGCGCGAAGTAGACGGTGCTCAGGAAATTCAATTCGATGGCGCGCTGCCAGTCGTCGAGCGTGGCCGCGAGAAATCCTTTGGCGGGCGGGCCTCCGGCGTTGGTGACGCAGATATCGACGCTGCCGAATTTAGCGGCGACTACGGCGACGAACCGAGAGACGGCGGCGGGATCGGAAACGTCAAGGGCTTCGGCGAAGACTTCCGCATGATGCTGCTTTCTGATTTTGTCGGCGGCGGCTTCGAGCGTCTGCGGGTTGCGAGCGCACATGGCGACGCGGCAACCTTCGGCGGCGAAGGCTTCGGCGGTGGCGAGGCCGAGTCCTTGACTGGAGGCGGCTACCAGGGCGACGCGGTTTTTCAGACCGAGGTCCATCGAGGTCGCATTATAAACGGGCGTGAGTACCGAGTGGCGCCTGCGAAAGGCGACAACCACCAAGGGCGCGAAGGTACACGAAGGAAAACCGGATGGCACCTCGCGCTTTCGCTTGCCCTTGGCGAATCTTCGCAATTACTCTGGAGGACATGAGGTCGCTATGAAACGGAAGACTCGTCGTCCTGAAACCGCCGCGGTGCACGGCGCGGCGGACATGGAAAAGAAAAACGGTCCGGTCGGCACCCCGATCTATCAGACCTCCACGTTCGAAGTCACCGACAACGACGAGCAGCAGCGCGTGACCACTACCGACCGTTACTACACGCGCTGGGGAAATCCGACGAACACGGCGGCCGAGCAGGCGGTCGCGGCCATCGAGGGCGTGGAGGCGGCGCGCACGTTCGCTTCGGGCATGGGCGCGATAACGACCACGATCCTGGCTTTGCTGAAGGCGGGGGACCACATTGTCGCGCAGCGCGAGGTTTATGGCGGGGTGATGAAGTTCTTCTCCGAGTGGCTGCCACGGGTGGGAATTGAGACCTCGTTCGTCGACACCAACAATTTTGAGCAGGCTGCGCGGGCGATCCGGCCGAACACAAAGCTGCTGTATCTGGAATCGCCGACCAATCCTTCGTTGCGCGTGGTCGACCTGAAGAAAGCGGCGGCGCTGGCCCGGCAGCACGGGCTTATGAGTATGATCGACAGCACCTTCGGCACGCCCATCAACCAGCATCCGGCGGAGTACGGCATCGATCTGGTAATGCATTCCGGGACGAAATATTTGAGCGGGCATGCGGACCTGACGTGTGGCGTGGTGTGCGGGCGGCAGGAATTGATGGATCAGATTTGGGAGACGCGCACCACGCTGGGCAACTGCATGGACCCGCATGCCGCGTGGATGCTGATCCGCGGGCTCAAGACGCTGGCGGTGCGGGTGGCGCGGCAGAACGAGAATGCGCTGCGGGTGGCGGAATTCCTGGAACAGCATGCAAAAATCAGGCGCGTGCATTATCCGTTTCTGAAGACTCATCCGCAGCACGCCATTGCGCGCGAGCAGATGAGCGGGGGCGGCGGCATGGTCACGTTTGAAGTTGAGGGCACGGGTGAGGACGCGCGGCGGGTGAGCGAGGCGATGCGGTTGTTCACGTTGGCCACGAGCCTGGGCGGCGTGGAATCGCTGGTGTCGATCCCGGTGCTGACGTCGCACGCCATGATCTCCGCCGAGCAGCGCGCGGAGATGGGCGTGACCGAGCAGATGGTGCGGCTGTCGGTGGGAATCGAGAGCTGCGACGATCTGATTTCGGATTTGGAGCGGGCGCTGGAGGCGGTGGGGGCGCGGGTTACGGTGGGGAGTGGCGTATAGCTTTTAGCTTTTAGCTTTTAGCTTTTAGCTTTTAGCTTTTAGCTTTTAGCTTCTAGCTGCTAGCTGCTAGCTTACAGTTTTGAGCCCATCGCTTTCGGCTAGGCCTTTGCTTGCCGCCGCGCTTCGCGCTGGCGGGACGGCCGAGAGCCTGCCCCGAGCGAAGTCGAAGGGCGGCCGTCGCTACATGAGCAGAAAGAGAAACCCGGCCTCTTCCGAGGCCGGGTTTTCTTGTTGCCGTAATTCTGTTTAGAAGGTGAAGCGCGCGCCAAACTGGAACTGGCGCGGAGTGTTGAGGGTCTTCTTGATCAGCCCGAAGGAGAGACCCTGCTGTTGCACTCCAACTACGCTGTGCACGCTTGGGTATCCGTACTGCGGCGTGTTGGTCATGTTGTAGCCCGAGATGTCGAAGCGCAGCGCTCTGGTCTCGCCGAGCTTGAAGGTCTTGTAAATAGAGAGGTCCAGATCGCGCGCACCCCGGGTGCGAACATTGTCAAGATAGTTGGGGGCGGTTCCCGGAAGGAAGGGATTAACGGCGCCGCCCCCTTCGGTTCCGGGCTGAACAAAACAATTGATGTTGAACCAGTTCGTCACGGTATGGGGAGCGCCCTTTGAAGGATCGCAGACTTTGTCAGAGCGCTGGTTGAAGTATGACGGGCTGGTTCCAGAACTCGGCGAGTTGATGGGGACGCCCGTGCCGAGATAGACGATAGCGTTGACGGTCCAGCCGCCTGCAATGGCGTTGGCCACTCCATTCAGATTGACCGCCTGGTCCTTGCCAATCGGCAGGTCGTAGGAGACCTGCCCGGTGAACTGATACTTCACATCCTGAGGGGCGATTGAGTGGTCATAGCGGAGATTTCTCCAGTCCTGGACCCCGCCATTGTGAGAGCCGACAAAACCCAGCGGAGGATTGCTGTCGTCAGTCATCAGTTTCCCCCACGTAAAAGTGGCCAGCGTGGTGAAGTGGCCGGTGAGCCGCTTTTGTACCTTGGTTTGCAGGGAGCTGTACTCGGAGTCGCCCCCTCCGTAGCCACCCACGTTGATGCCGTTGCCGTTTCCGTAGCCGCCATTGCCGAATTGCGGGTACTTCTGAAGTGTCGCCCATTGGGGAACCGTGGCGGCTCCGCTGAAGTTGGCGTTGAGGCTCACTGGCCCGGCATTGGGTACCAGGCCAGACCCGCCCGGCTGGCATACCGATTGGGAGGAGTCGACGCACAGCGCGTAGTTATATTTCGCGATCGTCCCCAGATCGAGCTGGTTCAAGTCGACACCGGTAAGGGGCAAGAACAGTCCTCGGCTGCCGACATAGGCTGCACTCACGACCACCTGGTGCGGGAGCTCGTATTCGACACCGAAGTTGTAGTTGTAGGTGGTGGGCGTGCGCTGGTCCTGGAGCACTGTGGCTAAGGTGATCCCCAAATTATTGGCCAGACCTGGCGGCGGGGTGGTGAAAACGGGGATAACTCCTCCGGGGGTGCCAGGCGGATTGGGAAAAGGATTGCTCAGCGAATAGGCCCCCGTGAAGACGTCTGGCGCACTCCCTGTATTCGCTCCACACGACGTGCCGTTGAAAACCGTATTGCCATTGGAGTTGGTGCAGGTGGCGTCCCATGGCGACGTCGAAGCAAAGCCATCGGTGTTTTGGCTGGCGCTGGCGACGTTGTGAGTGGCGGGCCCATAGTAGAAGCCGGCGCCGCCGCGCACCACGAAATGAGTCGCAGGCTGCCAGGCAAAAGCCAGGCGCGGCCCAAAGTCGTGCATATTGGTCTTGAACGGAGACCGATTACTGCTGTTGACGTAGATTTCTGCGCCAGTGTAGGAAACACCACTCACAGTATTGGTGGCGTTGGGAGCAAAGTATTCCTGGCGGTTAAAACGCTCGTTGCGCCCACTGAAGATGTCCCAGCGCAGGCCGGCGGTGATAGTCAGGGTCTTGGAGGCATGGTAGGTATCCTCGAAGAAGGTTGCATAGTAAGGGTTGGACTCGGCGGCGAAGACGTCTTTCGTGAAATTGGGGTAATCGTTCTGTTCGTTGCCGGGAAATTCGCCCATGCCGATGAGCAGCGAGGCAAAATCGCTGCCGCCCGAAACGCTGGCGACACTCTGATCGGTGGCACTGACATCAAAGGCATACGCGCCGGCCGGAGCGGGGGGCTGGCCGACGTTGAGATATCGTTTCATCCACTCGAAGCCAAATGATAATTCGTGCTTGCCTGTAACCTTGGTCATGGTAGCGTTGACGTCGCTGTTCTCGCTGGCATAGACGAAGTTGTTGTAGTCGGCCGTGCCGCCAACTCCTCCGCCAACGTCGTCAAAATTCATGAAGGGGAGCTGTTTGAAGACCACTTCTGAGGCTAGCGACGAGGGAAAACCCTGGGTGGTTATGTTGTTGCTCAGGTACGAGGCCGGTCCTCCCTGCTTCTCGTAGTGACGGGTAAAGGAATAGCGCAACTGCAGGACGGTGGAATTGTTGAGCGTAACGTCGTCGGCTACTAGGACGTTGCGCCCGTTGGTCGTGTTCAGCGCATAGTCGGGGTCCCATCCGGGGGACGGGAAGACGTTGGCGGTGGAGAAGACCAATTTGTCATAGGAAAAGCGGGTGAAGATGCGCTGCCTGTCGCTCGCATTCCAGTCCACGCGGACGTCGAACCTCTGCGCTGTGAAGGGGTCCAGGCCCGGCAATTGAAAATTAGGACTGACATCCGATGTCGCCTGATCACAAGTGACAGGGTCGGGAATGTTGCAATGTGGCATGTGCGACAGGTACAGCAAGCCGACGGGATTCGGGTTGGTGATTTTGTTGCCGGGAAACGGCTGGCGCGTGCCGACGAGACTAGGGTTTGGCGCATTAGCGGCGGTGTAGTCGGGCAGAGTCGGGTCGTAGATCACAATGGGAGAGGGGCCGTTCACGGGATCTACATTATTGAGAAAGGCCGAGAAGTCCCCGCTCCGTTCGGCAGTGGTAGGCACTGTGTAAGTGAGGTTCCCCTCGAACTGCTGCTGCGAGGTATGCTCGTAATCGCCGAAGAAGAATATCTTATCTTTCTTAATCGCTCCACCGATGGCGCCGCCCTCTTGGTAACGGTGGAAGTCGGGTGGCGTATTTTTTTGGCCCTGGGTGATTTGACCCTGCTTGGTGAAATATTCGTTGGCGGACAGGGCGTTAGGCCGGAACACGCCGAAAACGTCGCCATGGAGCTTATTGGTGCCCGACTTACTCACCAGGCTGATAACGCCCGCAGCTCCGCTCTGGTAGGAGGCCGGCGTATTCTGGGTCTCGACGCGGACCTCGTCGATCCCGTCCTCGGGAATGTTCATCGCCGGGATGATGGCTGCGGAATTGTTCTCCGCAATTCCGAGCGGGGCGCCATCGAGCATGTAGTAAACGGACCCGACAAGGGAGCCATTGATTGTGTCGGCGGAGACATCGACTCCCGGGCGCCCGACCGAGATATTCTGAACGGACTGAAACGAGTCGCTCGAGTTGGGCGACCCGTTGACCGGAATCACGCCCGCACTTAACTGGATGAGATCATAGACGTTGCGGTAAAGCAACGGCACCCGGTCGACGATCGTTTCCGCTCCGATCAGCGACCCGACGGTAGAGTTGCTGGGCTCGACCAAGGTTACTCCTTCGGTGACGGTGACCGTCTCGGTGGTGGCGCCGACTTGCAGGATGATGTTGACCTCGGTGACCTGATCGAGGTTGACCGTAATTTTCTCTTGGGCGACGCTCTTGAAGCCGGTCTGGGTGACGGTGACCTTGTAGACGCCGGGGTTGAGGGAGATGAACGTGTAGAGTCCCGCCGAACTCGTGACTGTGTGCTGCTCCAGTCCGGTGGCGGGGTTCAGCAGGACTACCTTGGCGCCTTGAATGAGAGCGCCGCCGGGGTCGGTGACCAGGCCGCTGATGCTGCCTCGCCCACCCTGAGCAAGCGCGACGGAACCCGCGCAGAGGAAAAGGACACAAATCGAAAGAAAATTCCGCACTGTCTTGGCCATTGCGTTTCCCCTATTCATGGACAGTCTCCCAAATCCAAAGTCGCAACGCGATATTCTATCGCTCCGGCGTTGCCATGCATCGTGCCTGTCGTGGTGCCGGTTGGGCTCGGCACTGTCAGACGGGCATTTCGGACGGACAGCTCCGCCAGGCACTGGCGAAACCCCCTCCGGCTGGTTATTAAATCGTATGAATAGTGCGTTTATGGCACATCTACTGTCAAGTAAAAAGCGCGATATGGTGAGCGGGATCACACCCTTTTCCGACAAAATCGTTTTTGTTTCGGCAAACGAAATGGCCGAGGGCGTCGGGATTCCGGGGGCAGCGTTACAGAACACTGCGCGTCGACTCGCGCGCCACCAACTCGGGCGCCACCTTGCGGTGGGTAGCGCAGATCTCACGTTTTTCGAGCACGCCGTTGATGCCGTCGACTACGATGCCGACGGCGGACGCTCCCATCGCTTCCATGGGTTGGCGGACGGTGGTAAGCGACGGCGTGTACAGCGCCGAGGTTGCGACGTCGTCGAAGCCGATCACCGAGCATTGCTCGGGCACGCGTACGCCGGCCCGGGTGAGAGCCCGGATCGCGCCAAAGGCGCTCATATCATCGAAGGCCAGCAGGGCGGTGAAAGGACGCTTCTGGCGGATCAGTTCTTCGGTCAGCTTGTGTCCCGATTCGAAGCTCGACATGGGATCGCGCGATTCGGGCAGGTCCAGGATCAGCCGGGAATCGAGTTCCAGTCCGCATTCCTTGGCGCAGTTGCGGATGCCGCGCCAGCGCGGAGAGCTATCGGTCAGCGACTTGGGACCGCGGATGAAGGCGATCTTACGGTGTCCCAGAGAGTGCAGGTGTTCGAGCGCCATGTGGCCACCGACCTCGTTGTCGACGATGACCGAACTGATCGAGTCGGTTTTCAATTCGCAGCCAATCATCGCGGTGGGAATGCTGCTCTTCTCCAGATCGCCCAGCAGGTTGATGTCGAGGAAAAGCCAGTTGGCGAGCACAATGAGAGCTTCGATGCGACGGTCGAGCAGCATCTCGAGATAGCGCTCGAAGCGGCTGCGCTCGTTGTGCACGTCGGTCAGAATGGGCAGATACGAGGACTGGTAAAGAGTGTTTTCGATGCCGCGCAGCACCAGCGTACAGTAGGGATCGGTCATGTCAAAGACCATCACGCCGACGGTGTGGCTGCGTTTGCTGCGCAGCGAGCGGGCGAACTGGTTGGGGCGGTATCCCAGCTTCTGCGCAGCGCGCTCAATGCGCTTCTTGGTGACCGCAGGGATGTAGCGGGCTAGGGGCGCATTGTTGAGCACGATCGACACCGTGGTCGAGGAGAATCCGCTTTCCTTCGCCACATCACGAATGGTCACCATCTCAACCTTTGCGCGTGCCGCTTGAATTCCAAGCGTACGCTGGCGGACACTACAGCAGAGAGTCATGCCAGTGTCAAGCGCGCGAATCACAGAGAACGCTTTACGGCAGAGTCATTGCAGGCCCACAGTGATACACTCTGCGGTGTAGAAGGTTCCGGGCAAGGCCTTACTTCCGCTCCCACGCAAGTGCAACCGCAATTCGCCGTTCTGGCAGGAGGTACGCATCATGAAACGCATTCTGAAAATTTTGGCCATCGTCGTTAGTCTGCTCATTGTCATCGCCATCGCTATTCCGTTCTTCATAGACGCCAATACCTTCCGGCCGAAGCTTGAGTCGGAACTCACCAGCGCGCTGGGACGGCCGGTCAAGGTGGGGAATCTTTCGCTCTCGCTGCTTTCCGGGAGCGTATCCGCGGACGATATTTCGATCGCAGACGATCCGGCGTTCAGCAAGTCGCCGTTCGTGCAGGCCAAGGCGCTCAACGTGGGCGTCGAACTGATCCCGCTTATTTTTTCGAAGACGCTGAACGTGACTAAGTTGACGCTGAACCAGCCCGAGATCGGCCTGGTGAAATCGGAGAACGGCGAGAAGTGGAACTTCTCCAGCCTGGGCGGAAATAATCCGTCCGCGTCGAAACCCGCGGCCTCCCCGACTCCTTCTTCCGGTGGAAATCCGAATTTGTCGGTGGCGAAACTGAACGTGAATAACGGACGCCTCACGGTGTCGCGGGAGGGATCGAGCGAGAAGCCTCGTGTTTACGATAAGGTTAATATTGAGGTAATTAACTTCTCTTTTACCTCCTCGTTTCCCTTCAGCATGACGGCAGAACTGCCGGCCGACGGAAGTCTGAAACTCGAGGGCAAGGCCGGACCAATCGACTCCAACAATGCCGCCGAGACTCCGCTCGAAGCCAAGGTCACGGTGAAGAACATGAACCTGGCAGCGTCGGGCTTTATCGATCCGGCGGCGGGCATCGCGGGGATCGCTGACTATGACGGATCGGTTACGTCCGACGGCCACGAAGCGAAAACTGAAGGTAAGCTGACAGCCACGAATTTACAGGTTGTAAAGAAGGGATCGCCGGCAGGCAGACCCGTGGAGGTGACCTATACGGTGATGCATAATCTGGCCAAGGAAACCGGCAGCATTCCGCGCTGTGAAATTGCCATGGGCAAGGCCGTCGCGCACATGACTGGCACCTACGACGCGCACGGCAAAGTGACTGCGATCGATTTGAAACTGAAGGGAGAGGGCATGCCCGTCGACGATCTGGAGGCCATGCTGCCGGCCCTGGGCGTCATATTACCTCCCAAGGCAACACTGAAGGGAGGCACCTTCAATACCGAAATGGCGATCAACGGTCCAGTTGACAAGTTGGTTACGGTGGGGACAGTCAAAATGGAAAACTCCACGCTCGCCAATTTCGACCTGGGCTCGAAACTCTCCTCCATTTCCGCTCTGGCAGGAAAGAAAACGGGCAACGACACGACCATTCAAAATTTCAGTTCCGAGGTTCGCGTGGCTCCCGAGGGCACGAAGGCCGACAACATCAATCTCAACGTGCCATCCATCGGCGTAGTCACGGGGGGCGGCACGGTGAGTCCAGCCAACGAACTTGCGTTCAAAATGAACGCCGCCGTGAGTGGAATGGGGATTCCGTTTTCCGTGGCGGGCACGACTTCCGACCCGAAGTTCGTGCCGGACGTGAAAGGAATGGCAACCGGCCTGTTGAAAGGGCTGACCAACGGCAAGGGCAACCAGAATCCTGCCAGCAGCGTGATGGGGCTGTTTAACAAGAAGAAGCCGCAGTAAGGCCGTAAGAGGGGAAAGTTGTTTCCCACTCTGCCCACAAGGTTGCGCATTGCCATGGTGTTCGGGTCGGCCTGGACTAGTTCTTCAGCGATGTGAGCAGGCGGCGGGTGGAAAGAATCGTGCTTAGGCGCAGCAATTCGAGCGGGTCGGGGACTTTGGTGGTACCTGAATTGCTATCTACCCCTCGTTGACAAGGCCTGTTGACCATTCCATACTCGCGGCTAAGTGCAAAACTTTGCACCCTCGCTGCCTCACGGACTGAGGCGCGTTCTTGGGGATTTGTTTGTCCCCACAGGCCGAGTTGAAGACCAAGTCGATTTTTCACAGAACTGGTGTTCACGGTTTCACCCTTAGGAGGATCGTCGTGTCGAACCCATCTGTCTCAAGAAAGTTCATGCCTGCTGGTTGGATTGTCGGACTAGCCGTATTGGCAACTCTCGGAATCGCGGTCTCAGCAGGTTTTCGCACGCATCGTGGAAACGCCGCCAAGCAGATTGCAGCAGCGCATGGGCAGGCGCCAGCGCTCGGCGCGCAAGAACGCGGCCGGGTCCGCGAGAGTCTGGGCACGCTTCCGCTGGCGTTTGAAGCGAACCAGGGGCAGACCGATCCGCAGGTGAAGTACATGGCGCGGGGCAACGGATACACGGTATTCCTCACCGCCAACGACACAGTCTTCGCACTGCAATCTGGCTCACAGGCGGCGGCCCGGAGCACCGGCAAGCACGGGTTCGTGCAAGAGAAAACGACTTCGGCGCCGCGGACGAAAAACGTCGCCTCCGCGATTCGGATGCACCTGGTGGACGGGAATGCGCAACCGCAGATCGCCGCGGGCAGCCAATTGCCGGGCGTGACCAACTACTACATCGGCAGCGACCGCAGCCAGTGGCAGGAGGGCGTGAAGCAGTTCGCGGGAGTTTCCTACCGGGATGTTTATCCGGGAGTAAACATGGCGTTTCACGGTGAGCAGCGGCAATTGGAATTTGATTTCATCGTCGCCGCCGGCGCCAGTCCGGCAGCGATTCATCTTGGATTCTCTGGCGCACACAAAATCGCAACCGATGTATCCGGCAGTCTCCTGCTCTCGTCGGCAGCGGGTGACGTCGTAATGCACAAGCCGGTCGCGTATCAGGAGATCAATGGCAAGCGGCAAAACGTCGCGGCCGAATTCGTGCAGGAAAGCAACAACCGGGTGGCTTTTGCGCTTGGATCGTACGACCGCAGCCGGGAGTTGGTGATCGATCCGGCGCTGAGCTATTCCACCTACCTGGGCGGCAGCGGCGAGGACGAGGTGTTCGGGATAGCGCTCGACGGGTCGGGAAACGCTTACGTTGCCGGACAGACCGCCTCCATCAACTTCCCAGCTCACACGGGAACTGTCTCGTCTGTGGGCGGATTCGATGCCTTCGTAACCAAACTGAATGCATCGGGCTCCTCTCTGATCTTCACAACTCTGGTCGGGGGTACAACGGATGACGCCGCGTTCGGCGTTGCAGTGAACGGCGCGGCAGTGTATGTGGTCGGGAACACGACATCGAACAATTTCCCTTCCGCCCTGACCCTCGGACCGGGAGGCGGCCAAGACGCGTTCGTGGCCAGCCTGAATGGCACGACCGGCGCCAAGGTGTATGTGACGCGCATCGGCGGCACGGGAACGGAATCGGGCAACGCCATAGCTGTGGACAGTTCTGGCAATGCCTACATCGCCGGACAAACCGACTCGAACAACTATCCAACGATCGGCTCTCCGATTCAGGGTCAGAACGCGGGCACTGATGACGCATTCATTTCCAAGATCAACCCCACGGGGACTGCACTTGTTTATTCGACCTATCTAGGTGGTTCCGCTGGTGACTTGGCCACAGGCATTGCTCTGGACAGTTCGAACAACGCTTATGTCAGCGGTATCACCGGGTCCTCCAACTTCCCAACCACTACCGGCGCGTTCCAGACGACTCAGTCCGGCTCCTTTGACAATGGCTTTGTAACTGAAATTAAGGCTGACGGTTCGACGAAGATTTATTCGACATATCTTGGCGGCACCGGAGGCAATGACCCGTTCGGGATCGCCGTGGATGCGGCTGGTGAAGCCTATGTAACCGGCTCGACCAGTTCTACGAACTTTCCCACAGTCAATCCAGCGCAGATCAGCAACGGCGGAGGACTTGACGTTTTCGTTACGAAGTTCAATAGCGCTGGGTCCGCGCTGTTGTTTTCGACGTACTACGGCGGCACCTTGGACGAAACCGCTACTGGGATCGCTCTGGACTCCTTCGGCGACGCTTACGTCACCGGGCGAACGGCATCCTCCAACTACCCGGTTAGCGGCTCACCTTTTCAAGGAAGCTTGAGTGGAACGTCAGACGCATTCGTTACCGAATTCAGCAACACAGGCTTTGTGGAGTACTCCAGTTTCCTCGGCGGGACCGGAAACGAAAACAGCATCGCTGGCAACACCACGCTAGGCGCGCTGGGAGCGGTTGCAGTCGATTCCTCTAGCAATGCTTATCTCGCTGGCGACACTGACAGCACCACGAGCTTTCCTCTCCAGTCTCCGCTGGCGTGCTGCGGCGCATACGCTGGCGGTCTGGCCGACGGGTTCGTGGCCAAGGTCGGAGCGGCTCCAGCTGACTTTTCCGTTGCGCTGTCGCCCGCGACCGCCTCAACTACGAGTGGTCAGACGACCTCGGGGATTACGGTAACCGTGTCATCGGTGAACTCCAGCTACGGCCAGGCGGTTGCCTTGTCGTGCGGGAGCATGCCGGCCCATGCGGCGTGTCACTTCACTTCCACCTCGGTGACTCCGGCCGCCAGCGCGGTGACCTCAACCCTGACCATCTCGACGAATGGTTCGGCGAGCAGCAGGGTGCTGGCTCCGAGCACGAATGGTGGCACGCGGATTTTCTATGCGATGTTCCTGCCGATTGGCGGCATCGCACTGCTGGGCGCAGGAAGTGCCTCGCGCCGGAAGCGGCTTTTTGGATTCCTGCTCCTCGGCATAATCTTGATGGGACTGCTGATGCTGCCGGCTTGCGGTGGAAGCAGTGGCGGGGGCGGCGGAACGAACACTCCTCCCGGCTCGTACAGCATCACCGTATCTGGACAAGGCGGGGGAGCAACGCATTCCGCGACCTTAAAGCTCACTGTCAACTAGCTCACACGAACCACCACGGCCGTCTTCCACGCGGGAGGCGGCCTTTTCTTCTTCCAGCGCGAACTCCGCCGCCGGGTGGTCGCGGCATGATGGTAGTATGGAAGATTCCGCGGGGAACATTCCGGAGATCTGTGCGGCGTGGTTTCTGGGGAAATGTCTGCGGTAAAATGAGACGCTGATTTTTGCGTTACCCGGTGAGCGCCCGTCGTGGCTGTTGGCAATGCGGAGTTCGTCGGCGGAAGCGGGCAGCCTTTGCGTTGTCCCATGAATCGAAGCTATCGGAGCTACTTGAACCGAAACCTGCTCATGGTGAAATCCGAGTTGATGCAATCTGAAGCGCAGCGGTGCGAGTGGTCGCCACTCCAGTTCGTCTTCATCGTTCTAAGCCGGCGTGCCGGCTTTGCGGTCGTTTGCTTGTTGGCCGCCTGTCTGGCTTCGCCGTCTGCGGCGTTCGCGCAGGGGAGCTTCACCTTGCAGGCCGGGTCGTTTTCACCCGATGCGGTGACGGCGGGCGGTACCTCGGCTTCGAACATTACGGTGGGAGCGATTAACGGCTTCAGCGGCACGGTCAACCTGAGCTGTGCCGTGACGCCGGGGACCTTGACCGATCCTCCCGCGTGCGTGGTGAGTCCCGCGACGGTGACGGCCCCGGGCACTGCCTCGGCTACGATTACGACCAAGAGCGACACGGCGGAAGTGCCATATTCCATCACGATTACCGGCACCGCCCCCGGACAGACCACAACTACGCCACCGCAGGACGTGACGGTGCTGGCGGTTGCGCCGCAGTTCACGGTCACCATACAGAGGGCGGTCCAGCCGGGCAGCGTGCCCGCGGGCAACGGCGCCGTGGGCATCGTCAGCATCAATCCGATCAACGGATACACAAGCCCGGGGGCTGGGGTGACGCTGTCCTGCAACTCGATCACGCCCCTGGTGACCTTTCCTCCCTATTGCTCGTTCAGTCCCAATCCCGTGCCGGTGAACGGGACCGTCACTTCAAGCCTCACGATCAACACCTACGGCCCGATCATCATCACGAAGGGTGTTGCTCCACCCCGGATCTTCTACGCGCTGTGGATTCCTTTCCCCATGCTGGCGCTGGTGGGACTGGGCGCGGCGGTGGGAAGAAAGCGATCGCGGAAGGTGTGGGGCTTGCTGGCTCTTTTTGCGGTGAGCGGGGCACTTTTGCTGATGCCGGCATGCGGCAACACCACTAATACGACGACCACACACAACGGAATCACTCCGGACAACACCTATACCTTCACCGTGATCGGGGTCGACGCCAATGGCGTGGTCTCGAGCAACACGGGTTCCGGCAACAATACCAACCCTTCAGTCACCCTGACGGTAACCACACCGACGAATTGAGTCATGCGCCCGCACAGGCATCGCGCGCCGCGTGGGCCGGGCATATTCAACCTAGTCCTACCTGGGCTGGTTTTACCTGGACTGCTGCTGGCCGTGGCTTCCCTGCTGTTGCTCGATGCGGCGGGTGCCGTCCTGCGCAAGGACAAACCCAAAATTCCCGCTGTGCGCTGGGATGAGGAGCATCCCGGCTGCACGTTCTCGCGCAGCGACGACGGGCACTATCACTACGGGCTGTGGTACGAAGACGTTGGCATCACGATGAGCGTCGATTCCCAGGAAGTGGAAAAAGTTCATCGCCGGCACGAACCGTTCTTTGCGGCGCTGCTCACCGTCCGCTACCGGGGCCAGGGAACGGTGGATGTCGGCGTCGAAAATATTTCTCTCGAGTTCGTGAAGCACTTCCAGGTGGTCCAGACTGCGCTCGATCCCGACGGCTTCGCCGAGAAAGTGCAGAACGACGCCGACGAGTTGGATCACCAGACGGCGCGCGAAGTGGAAAAGCATCCCGAAAAGAAAGAAGAAAAAGAATCCTACGTGAAGGCGTTCCTGAAAGACTCGGCGGAACTGCAGGAGTTCGTCGGCAAAAACAGTTTGCGTCCGACGCAGCTCGGGGCGGCCAATCCCGAAGCCCACGGGTGGGTGCTGTTCAGCACCAGCAGCAAGTGGATCGGGGGATGGAAGAAGCAGGAAGAATTCATCCTGCGCATTCCGCTCGACGGAAAGATATTTGAATTTCCCTTCAAGCTTCCGCCGAAGCCGGGAGAAGTTTTGCTGCGGAAGCGGGAGTGAAAAAAGCGAAGTCGGACGTCGGACCTCGGACGTCAGACATCGGGCACCAGAGGTCCAAGGTCTGAAGTCTGAGGTCCGGCTGTTACGACGCGGTTTTGCGGGCCTCGCGCTCCAGTTCGGCGGCGTGGTCCATGAGCACATCGCGGAGCGAGACCAGTCCCTTTAAATCCTTGCCGTCGACGATGGGCAGATGGCGGAATCCGAATTCGCGCATGATGAACAGGCACTCCTCGATGGTCTCGTCGGCATGGACAGCGCGCGGATTCGCGGTCATGACTTCCGATACCGCGGTGGTTCCGGGAGTGCGGCCCACGGCCACGACGCGGTTCATGATGTCGCGCTCGGAAAGAATTCCGGCAAGATCTCCATTGCGCAGCACGGGTACGGCGCCGATATTGTGCTCCATCATGAAACGCGCCGCCTCCAGCACGGTGCGAGTGGCTTCGACAGAATACACCTTGCGGTCCTTCACCAGATCACGGAGGGTCTTCATGGAATGCTCCTTCGGCACAGCGAAACCTGCGTGGATTCGGCTGGCCCACGGCCAGGCCTTTGCGGTGGGCAATACTCTATCACAGGTGCAGCGGGGGACCAGCAGCAAGAGCCTGTAACCACAGAGATCGCGAAGGAAGGCCGCAGAGGACGCAAAGAAAAGCAACCCCGGCCACTCTCTGCGAACTTTGCGGCTTTGCTTCGCGATCTCTGCGGTCAAAGGCTCTTGCTGGAAACGGCGCGGATCAAGTCCGCGCCGTTTCATTCTGGTTTGTGAATTGCGTTACTGCAGGTGATTGGGGCGGGAAGGCGAGGCCTCCGCGGTGCTGCTGTCGGTGCGCGGGGTCATCGAGACCACGATGTACTCGCGCTCCTTGCTGTCGAGATCTTCCACGCGCAACAGCATCTTGTCTTTCTGCAGGCGGAATTGCGCCTGCTCGCCCACGGGCAGAAGCACGGGATGCTTCTCGTCGCGCGGACGGATGCGGAAGATCACGCGTTCAGCCTGCAGGACGTATTCCTGGCAAAGAACCTCATGCGTCTTTTTGCTGCCGGAGTCGGTGCCCAGCATTTCTCCGGCAAGACTCTTGGCCTCTTTCTCGGCCATGCCACACTGCACGGAATCCATCTGCAAGAGCTTGCCCGTCTGATAAGGCTTGGGATCTTTGGCATACGCCGCCGAAGCCAGCCCCAGAACAACACACAGCATCCACTTGGAACGCATAGCACACCCCCAGAAAAGTTGAACCCAATGGAAATTGAGACCGAGGCGAGCGAACCCCTCAGCTAATGAGTATTTTTCTATGGCGGGAGGAGAGAGGGCAGGTCACGATGGTAATAGACCGGAAGTTACTTCTGAAGCTGGGAGAGGCCGAGTTTGGGGTGACAGGCGCTGTCCCGACATGCTTAACGCTCCGTCACTTCTTCCAGGGTCTGAAAAAATGCAGGATACGAAATCGCGGCTGATTCCGCGCCGCGGATCAGGGTTTCGCCCTGAGCTCGCAAGGCGGCGACCGCAAAGGCCATGGCGATGCGGTGATCGCCAAAGGAGTCTAGCTCGGCGCCGTGCAGAGTCTGGCCCCCGGGAATCTTCAATCCGTCTTCGCGTTCTTCGACCTGCGCGCCCATGAGCCGGAGGTTCGTGGCCACGGCTGCGATGCGGTCCGATTCCTTGACGCGCAGTTCTTTGGCGTCGCGGACTTCAATTCCCTGCCCCGTGTAGGGAGCGATTGCCGCCAGCACCGGAATCTCGTCGATCAGCGCGGCCGAGTCGGCGCCAGCGATCGTGATTTGCGTGAGGCTGCCGCCTTCAACCTGTAGCGATCCGACCAGCTCGCCGTGAATCTCGTCAAGTTGCGTGACCGAGATGCGCAGGCCGAGTTGCATCAGGATGTCGAGCAGGCGGGCGCGCGTGGGGTTCATCAGCAAACTCGGGACCGTCAGTTGCGACCCCGGGAACAAGGCTGCGGCGCATAGAAAAAATGCCGCGCTCGACAGGTCGCCTGGGATGCGGGCTTCGATGCCGCGCAGGCGCTGGCCGCCGCGAATGCGCACTTCGTGCCCCATTGCACCGCCTTGGCCGCAAGCCTTGCGCTCGAGCTTCGCTCCAAAGGCTCGCAGCGCGACCTCGCCGTGATCGCGGGTGCGCAGCGGTTCTTCGATGCGAGTTTCGCCGTCGGCAAATAATCCCGCGAACAGCAGGCACGATTTCACTTGGGCGCTAGCCACGGGCATGGCGTAGTCGATAGCTTTCAGCGCGGCGCCGGTGATGCGGAGCGGCGGCTTCCCGTCGTGCGATTCGATCTGCGCTCCCATGGCGCAGAGTGGAGTGATGACGCGCGCCATGGGACGGCGGGAGAGCGACTCATCGCCGACCATCTCGCTGGTGAATGTCTGTCCGGCGACAATGCCGCTCAACATGCGCATGGTGGAACCGGAGTTGCCGCAATCGAGCGCGTTGGAGGGAGCGGAGAGCGACAAGCCGCGGCCCTGCACTTCGATGAGGTTCCCCGCTTTGCATTCCCAGGCCACGCCGAGCGAGCGCATGCAACCGAGGGTGCTGGCGCAGTCGGCACCGGTCGAGTAATTCTCCAGCCGCGACGGGCCTTCGGCGATGCCCGCCAGCATGGCGTAGCGATGGGAAATGGATTTGTCTCCGGGCAGCTGCACACTGCCGCGCACGTTGCGCGCCGGACGCAAGATGACTGGGGCCTCAGTTTTCATTCTGAGTTCAATATTATCGGATCGAAGGTCACGTAGGCCCGAACGCATTCGTCCGGGCTCGTTCGCTGATTCTGACGGACGCTCGATTCTGATGAGCTTGATTCTGACGACTTTGATTCAGGCGGGCGGACGAAATGCGTCCGCCGCTACGCCAGCGCTTTGGCTTCGGCCGCGGCTTCTTTGAGAATGTTCGCCGGGACTTCCTTAAGTCGGACATCGAATTCAAACATGGGCGTTTCGGTGCCGCGTCCCCAGCGCGCGACTTCCCAGTGAAGGCGGACAAACCTCACGTCCGAATGCGAGGTCAGGTCAAGCAAAAGAGGAAACTCACCGCAGTAAAATTTCTGGGGGAAGGCCGTGATGGATTTTGCGCCCCAGGTCGCTCCGTCGGGCGAACCGTAGAAGCTGATGTCGAGAGACTCCTGCTCGATGATCTTGGTGATCTCGAGGGTCACCAGAAACACCCGGCTGGTGGCGTCGCTAAGATCTACCGCGGGCCCGTCGCCCTTGCAGGTGGCGACGATTTTTCCCTTCACTAAAGAAGCGTCAATCATGGCGATGAGATTGTAGCAAAACGACAGTTCTCGGTTCTCAGTTCTGAATCTCAGCCAGTGAAAAAAGCGGATCAAAATACGTTTGCGGAGGTGACAGGGGCAAAGATCACAGCTATATTGATGGCCCATGATGGTCACCGCACACCCGCTGGCTCAAACCGAATCTAGCTCAGGCGAAATCTCGAAGCAGCCCTCCGAGCGGCTCATGAGCGTCGACCTCTACCGCGGCCTGGCTGTTGCCGGCATGATTCTCGTCGATAACCCAGGCAGCGACGATCTCGCCTATTGGCCTATCAAACACGCGGAATGGAATGGGTGGACACCGGCCGATTTCATCTTTCCGTCTTTTATTTTTCTGGTGGGCGTGTCCATGGTGTTCTCGTTCGCGGCCCGCCTGCGGCGTGGCGAGTCGCCGCGGAAAATTCTGAATCACGTTCTCATCCGCACGGTCATCCTGATTGCCATTGGCCTGCTGGTGAACGTTTCTCCGCTCATTGGATTGGACGTGCACACCTGGCGCATTTATGGAGTCACGCAGCGCATTGCGCTCTGCTACCTGGTCGCCGCAATTCTTGTGCTTTGGACCAACCGCCGCACGCAGGCGATCGTCCTAGGAGGATGCCTGGTCGGCTATTGGGCCTTGATGCGTTTCGTGCCAGTGCCCGGCTTTGGGGTTCCGGGACACGACATTCCTTTCATGGATCCCGAGCGCAACATCGTTGCCTGGCTGGATCGCAAGCTGTTCATGGGACGTCTGTACAACGGCGTGCGTGATCCCGAGGGACTGCTCAGCACCATTCCCGCGATGGGAACGATCCTGATGGGAGTGCTGACCGGACATTGGCTGCGGTCAGAAAAAACTCCCGGCACAAAAGCGTTTCGAATGCTGTGCGCCGGCGTCCCAGTTCTGGCCGCGGGTCTGGTGTGGAATCGCTGGTTCCCTATCAACAAGAATCTATGGACGAGTTCGTTCGTGCTGCTCACGGGCGGGTTCGCGCTGATCTTTCTCTCTTTTCTGTACTGGGCGGTGGAGATCAAGAAGTGGCGCGGGGTTTGGACGATGCCGATCCTCGTTTTTGGGATGAACGCAATCGCGGGGTTCGTGGCGGATGCTCTGGTTTATGGCCCCGGCTATTCCTTCACAGTGAAAAGCCCGGGCGGAGGTACGATGAGCTGGCATGAAGCCGCGCAAGCGTGGCTGATGTCGCTGGGCGCGAGCGCCGCCAACGCGTCGCTGATCTACTCCGTGGCGGCCGTTTTGTTTTGCTGGACGTTGCTGTGGTTGTTGTGGCGAAAGCGAATCTTCCTGAAGATATGACGCGATCAGGAATGACGCACTGGCTGCTCTCATTCCGACGGGTGCTCGGCGGTGAATTCTGAGCAGCACGGCTTCTGCACGGGTTTGAATTCCATCAGCTCCACGCGAACCAAGTCGGGATCGTACAGGTTGAGCTGCCACTTGCCGTCTTTGCCCAATTGAGCGTTCTCGTCGCCGTGCGGCTTCCAGCCGTGCGATTCCAGGGTCGCCTGCGCCTTCTTGATGTCGGCGACGCCGAGCGAAATGTGATTCATCACCCCGGTCAGTTGCAGGTCGGCGTGCTCGGGCTGGTTCACCATGAATTCGATCCAGTCGGTACCATCAGGAACTTGCATCGAGATCCACTCGGTCACGTCGTCCTTCATTCCCCCGTGCCAGTAGGGGCGGAAGCCGAGGATTTCGCGGTAGAAATGGTCCGCGGCTTCGCGGTGGTAGACCAGAAATCCGGCATGAATCATGTGGCGCGACACTCCGGCAGCCGCCGTCGGCGGGGCTGCGCTCTGAAGGCGCTGCACGAACTCGATCCGGTGTCCGTCAGGATCGGCCATGGTAAAGCTCAACGCGTGGTCGGCGCGCTTGTAAAAACTCGAGGCGTTCAATCCCTTTTCGGTCAGGTAGCGGCGAAAACCGACGACGTCGTCGGTGGCAAAGGCCACGTGATCCATGCGGTCGGTGGCCTTGGGATCGAGCGCAGGGCTGAAGCCGACCCACTGCGCGCCCACCAGGAACCGTAACTTGCCGCCCGGTTCGACGGGCGCGGCGGAGGCGAGGCCGAGGACATCGCCGTAGAGTTTTTTCACGCCGTTGGGAGCGGTGGTGTAGAACGCGACGTGGTCGATGCCGAGGATATGCGGGCGGGGAGGAGGAGTCTGCGCGTAGGCGCAGATTTGCAGCAGCGCAACCGTGAGCACGACGAAGAGTCTTTTCATAGCGTCCTCGATTCTAGACTAATCGGCCCTCGGGGCTAAAGAGTGTGCGTAAGAACTCGTGTCGTCCCTCCGGGACTTGTTCTGTTGTTCCACTTTACCCAGGGCTTACGCCCTGGGCTAAAATATGTCGCCGCGCCGCGGCTGGGTTTTCGGGTCGTTTCGTCCCACCGCTCTCCCAGAAATCTATTTCTCACGCGCACGGTAAAGCCTGGATCTATTCTGCTCGCTTTACGCGGCGCTCAAAGCGCCGCTCTTCCACCGGACTGCACGCGCACGGGATTATCCGCGCTGGGACACGGCGGGATCGAAGTAGATCCTAGAGGCCATCCAAAAACTGGCGGAGAAGTTTGGCGGCGTCTTGCGGCTGCTCCCAGGGTGAGTAGTGTCCGGCTTTCGGGATCACCCGCAGCTGGCTGTTGGCGATGTGACTCCGCATCAACTCGGCTTCGTTCACGCCGGTCATGAGGTCTTCGTCTCCGGTCACGAGCAGCGTGGGAATGTTGATCGTCTTCAGGGTCTCGATGGAATCGGGGCGGGCGGCCATGCCGCGCTGCACTTGCGCGACGTTTTCCTTGGACATCTTGCGCATCATGCGCAGCGCGCCCTCGACCAGGTCGGGGCGCGTCTCTCGAGTGGTCCTACCCATCAGCTTCGGAATCATGGACTCGAAAAAAGGTTCGGTGCCGCGCTCGAGAACGTCGTTGGCGGCTTGCAGACGTCCGGCGCGGGCTTCGGGGCCATCGGCGGGAGCTTTGGTGTTGCACAATCCGAGCGCTGCAACGCGGCCGCGATGTTTGCGCCAGAACTCGAAGAGCACGTAGCCGCCGATGGAGACGCCGACCAGCGGAGCGCGGCCGAGGTTGGCGTCGTCCATGACGCGGGCGATGTCGGCGGCGTGTTTCTCCATCGTAGCGGGACCTTCGCCGACGCTGGATTCGCCGTGCCCGCGCAGATCGGGCAGGATCACGCGATAGCGCGTGGACAGAGCCTCGGCCACGGGGAGCCAGAATTCATGATGGGCGGGGAAAGGATGAAGCAGTATGACGGGGGCGCCTGCGCCGAGCGTCCAGTAAGCGATTTCGGCGTCGCTGCTTTTGAGTTTCTGCGAAGGTGCGGGCTGCATGCAGACAATTTAACCGATGTCGTCGGAACTAAGGCTTGACGCGCACGTAAAAATCGACGAGGTTGCCGTCGGGGTCGCGGAAGTAGATGGAGCGAGTCCCCCAAGGCTGTGTGGTCGGGGGCTTGACCCAGGTTTTCACCATGCTTTGCAATCTGGCGTATTCCTTGTCGACGTCGGTGACCCGGAACTGCAGGATTGCGCTCTTGTTCTTCCCTGCCTCGGCCGAGCCTGGAATGTATTTCTGCTGAGCCGCTGCTGAGAAAATCGCCAGTACTCCCGCTCCGGTCTGGAACTCGGCGTAGTCCTTGCCAAACCTCTGAGCTTTCAGGGCCAGGATGGGCTCGTAAAACTGAACCAGCCGTTCTACGTTGTCAGTAATCAGACAAGTGTTCACCAGGATTGGATTGGAGCCAGTGTTGGCGGGCGGATGGTCCTCCGCCGTCTGGGAATTGGCTGACCATCCCGCCATCGCGAGAATCAGCCCAACGGCGAAATACCTTTTGTGAAAGGTCACGACCACGATTTGCTCCTAGACGATGACGATCCGTCTCGACGATCCGGACCTCTGGGCCCGGCTCGGTCCGACGTGTGCCTGGAGACTATCTATATGCTGGAGACGGTCTATATGTTAGGCGTCGGGTGCGCGGCGGCGGGCGCGGGAAGCAGCAGCGGCTCTTCCGGCATCACGATCCACGCAATGAAGTAGGGAATGAAACCGACGCAGGTCATGATCGCGGTGACCAGCCACACGATCCGCACCACGGTGACGTCGATGTCGAAGTACTCCGCGAAGCCGAGGCATACGCCTGCGACCTTGCGTCCCAGGCGCGGACGCACCAGCCTGGTCCGGGCCAGCGAAGCGCCCACGCGAACGCCGCAATAGGCGCACACGGCCGCGTCGTCCTGAATGACTTTTCCGCAGTAGTTGCAGTACATAGTTCGCCTCCCCTGCTTGATGATACGCAAATGGGGGAGGAAAGTTCCATGGGGACTGCGGTGTCGGCTCGGCCCGCTCTCACAGTTCAAGGGTGATGACTTCCAGCAACTCGGCCGCATTGACGATGCTTGCGCCTGCTGGCAAGGTCTGCGGGAAGTGCCGTTTGTTACCGGTCACGAGGAAGTCGGCTTCACCTGCGAGAGCACAGGCGATGAATTTATCGTCATCGGGGCCGGGTGAGGCATGAGTCACCGGAACTTGGTCGAGAAGGTTGCCCCGGCGGCGGAGCATGTCTAGCAGTGCGTCCACTTCCTTTGCTGGAAAACCAAACCGCGGCCGAAGTAGAACATCGCGGTATTCGTTGAGAATCTCGGGTGAAAAATATGGCGTAACCAGCCCTTGGTTGATCGCCATAAGCAGCAAAGCTTCGTTGCCTGCGGAGGAAATCATGGCCGACACGAGAACGTTCGTGTCGATGACGGCGCGAATCACTTCCTTTTCTCGCGCCGGTAGGCCGAAATTTCGGCGTCGATGTCGGGCGCGGAAAGCTTGTCCAGCCCTCTCTTCTTGGCCCCGCTCCAGGCTTTCTCCAGCCAATCCGGAGGAGGCGCGGCGGTGCGAATAAAGTCCTGCACACTCATGATGACCACGGCCGGCTCGCCGCGCCGTTCCACGACGAAACGCTCGTTATTCTCGACGGCACGATCCATTATCTGGCCGAATTGAGTGCGGGCGAGGTGGGCGTCGACGCGGCGATTCATAAGTGAACTCCATCCATCGATGAATTGATGCATTGATCATATCACGCTGCGCTTGGCGGGACCGCCGAGGCGGCGGTCCCTTCATGCAACTATTCCCGGTAGGCTTCTCTGATATAGCGGCGGGCCTGGTCGGCGGGGCCGGTGTTGGCGTTCCCGGCCAGCACGGTTTGATATTTCTTCATGGCCAGATCGCGTTTCTGGAGCAGGTCGTACATTTCTCCGGCGGCCAGATTGGCCTTTTGCAGGATGTCGGGATCGGGGTTGGGGGCATCGTTGACCAAGTCATAGGCAGTGGCTGCACCGACCAGATCTTTCTTGCTGCGCAATAATTCGCCCAGACCCCAGGCGGCGAGTTCGTAATGCAGGGTGCCGTACTTCCCTTCCCGTCCGTTCTGCCAGACTTTTCGATACGCGGTCTCGGCTTCATCCAGACGTCCCGCCGCGCGTTGTAGGTTGGCGACTTCGGTAAGGAACAAATGGTTCTTGGGATACTTCACCGAGAGTTCATTCATGTAGCCGATCGCCTCGTCATATTGATGCTCGCGGCGCAGAAACAGGGAGAGCACGATTTTGGCGTCGACCGAGTTCTCGCCGTCGCTCTTGGCGACTTCGCGCAGATACTCGAGGCCTTTGTCGGCCGATCCGCTCAAGCCAGCTAAAGCGGCGGCTACCTTCACACTCCAGGGCAGGCGCCCGATCACGTAGTTGTGGGTGCCGACCACCAACTTGGCGTCGAGAAAAGTAGGGTCGACTTCGAGGACGTGCTCATGGTCGTGGCGCGCCCCGACCGCATTGCGCAAAGCGGAAAACCAGGCGCGCTCGACCAGGCCGGTATAAACGGAGAATTGTGCGCGGGTGACTCCGCGGCAATAGAGGGCATCCACATCTGTCGGATTCGCCTTCAATTCATGATCTTCCAGAGCTTCCGCGCGCCGGACCAGCTGTTTGATGCGCTCTTTCACTTTTGGGTCGGTGGGACGGGGCGCGCGGCCGATGAAGCTGTCGTTGCTGTAGTCGCCCGTATTCATGCCACCGGTGTCGTAGAGGTTGCGCATCAACACCACGGTCAGCAGGTGGTTGAGCGCAAAGGGATCGTTGGGACGTTTCTCGACGATCTTCTCGAACTCCTGGGTCGAGCGGTCGTATTCCATGTTGTAGAAATGATCGAAAGCAGCGTCGGTCTGGGGATCGTGCGGGGCGCCGTGGGGGGCAGCGGGGACGGGCTGCGACTGGCTTAGGGCGGGAAGGCAAGACGCGAGCAGGAGGCAGAGAAGGAGCATGGGCACATCAGCGCTGGGAGTACGAGTCGGGGGATTGGGATGGGCGGTCATGGATCGAGTGTCTCCTAAAGTCTAAACGAAGTTGGGGTTCGTCCACAGATTCGAGCCTCCAAAGCAAAGTCGAGCTGCGCTCGACCCTTCGACTTCGCTCAGGGCAAGCTAGCCGAGGGCGGCTGTCCCCACATTGCGCCCTGCGCTGGGAACCAAGAACGTCATCTATGTGCCCTCCCAGCCACCTGTGCGAGGTGCTTTGGCGACCCTATAATCTGCCCAGCTACAGACTGATCCAGGATGCGGGAAGACTCATTTGAACCGTCTGCCGATCCTCCGAATGGAGCTCGGAGGCGAAGCGGCGCTGCAGTTTGGATGCTGATTCAGAGCTGTGGAGATTCAGGCTTCCTGATCGTGATGATTGAGCTTCCCGCACCTGGACGGATCTTGATGTTCGGTCTGACGTGGATGTTGGGCGTTATGTGCGTTCATGGGCTTTCGTAACCGGCGCATCTTTACTCGCTGGCGCGCGTAATTATTGCTTGCGTGGTCGTCGCGCGAGGGTTGGGAAAAAATGCAAGTATTTGTCGCTGGAGGACTTAGGGTGGAGCTGGCTTTGGCGGTTGGAATGCCAAGAACAGCTTAAGGTTTTCGCCGTAGGAATCTCAACTATGTCGGAAGTAGCGCAACAAACACAGCAGGAATTTTGGCGGCCGCCCTCGCCGGTGGTCGCGGATGGCATGGTCGTGCGGGAGGCCCTCCCCATAATCCCCACCATGGCCGAAGCCTGCCCGCGTTGTAACACGGAGTTTCTGCTGGGGTCGCGCTTTTGCCACACCTGCGGCGGCCGACGTCCCGAGGCTCTTAGCCATGCCGCCCAGGCGGACGCGGCTGCGATCGCCGGACTTTGGGAACAGGGAGTGGCCCGGGTGTATGGGTTCGTGGCGGGCGTGGCGTCGGGCAAGACTTGGAGCAGGATCAAGTTTCCGTCCTGGCTGCGCTATCTTCACTTCCACGAGATCCAGAGCTGGGTCGGTCTGTCGGCGGGATCGCTCATCGCATTCGTGATTGGCCTTGGCTGCGTGGCGGGAGCGTTGCTGGTGGGACTGCTCACCGCCAAGACCCTGGTGGATTGGCAGGCCATTCAGTTCTACCGCGCGGAATGGCTGCTGGCGGCGACGGCCGCGTTTGTGGCGGGGGTTTCTGCTCAAGGGACCCTCCAAGAGCGATCGAGAATAGACCACGGGGCTAAAGCCCGGATTGATTTGTTCCCTTTTACGCGGCGCTGAAGCGCCGCTCTTCCACGTTTCCGCGCTTGCTTCAGCGCCGCTCTTCAACTCGCACGATCCCTGGCTACAATTCGCTGCTGCCTGATCCGGCGGCGCGCCTTTGTTCGCTCATTCGGTAAAGATGGTGGACTGGTCCGGTTCCTCGACCCAGGGGATGTCCGTTGGAAATGGCGGCGGTGACGTAGGTCTTGGCCAGGAGGGCGGCTTCGGCGAGGCCACGATCCATTGCCAGGTGGCAGGCCATGGCGGTGGCGAAGGCGCATCCGGTGCCGTGGGTTGAGTTCGACCGCTGACGCTCGGCTTTGAAGACCTCCTGCTCGATTTGCTGCTCTGTGCCGCGCTGAGTGGTGAAGCTCAGCAGATCGATGGCTTTCTCGAGATGGCCTCCGGTGATGACCACGGCGGAGGCACCCAAGTCGTGCAGTTTGGCGGAGGCGGCTCGCATTTCGTCTAGATCCTCGACCTTGAGCCCGGTGATGACGGCGGCTTCGTCAACATTGGGCGTCACCACGTCCGCCAGGGGGATCAGCCGTTCGATCATCAGTCGGGTTCCGGCAGCGTCCAAAAGGTCGGCGCCGGAGGAGGCCTTAAGGACGGGATCCAGCACAATATTCGGCAGCCGCGCCTTCTGCGGGCGACTCCCAGGGCGGTTGCCGGGCTGGCTGGCCGGGCGGCGGGAGAGGAAGTCGGCCACGGCCTTGACCACCTTCCCCGATCCCAGCATGCCGATGTGGACGGCGGCGATGTCGAGGTCCGCGGCCAGCTCTTCGAGAGTGTCGGAAACCAGCGCGGGATCGAGGGTCTCAACCCGCTTTACGCCGGAGGTGGACTGCACCGTCATAGCGGTGATGCAAGCCACCCCGTAGCAGGCGTGGGCGGCAATGGTCTTAATGTCGGCGGTGACGCCGGCTCCGGAGGAGGGATCGAACCCCGCAATCGTGAGTATGATGGGTGGCTTTTCGGGCATGACCTTCCGTTTCAGCGAGTCCGAGATCGACCCGGTTCAGGACTCAGCATCTCATATCGGTCACCTCGCGGAAGTTACTTTTGGAGGCGGC
>Ga0210399_10000018_pt1 | contig 121454 bp, 98 predicted proteins | sample IncBWC14MmetaG_FD_150865 | JGI IMG/M metagenome (GOLD analysis project Ga0210399, IMG submission 150865) | Forest soil microbial communities from Barre Woods Harvard Forest LTER site, Petersham, Massachusetts, United States - Inc-BW-C-14-M | ecosystem: Environmental > Terrestrial > Soil >...
CAACCGGGCCCGCACGAGCAAGAGCGGCCCGAGCACGAAGAGCGCCACCAGGACGGCGCTGATCCCCACCAGGGTAACGAGCACGACGGTGCCCAGGTTGGTCTTGCGCCACTCCCCCCGGGCCCAGCGGGGGTTCAGGAGACGCCCGGGCCGCACGGACTGGAAAAAGAAAGGGCGGTCGTCGCGCGGGGGGGAGATGTCGCTCGGGAATGTGGACCAGAACCCTTGCGGGTCGCGGGCTTCGATCAGGAGGGAGATGGGGCCGCGGGGACGCGTGCGGGGCGTGTAGAGCACCTCAAAGCCGAGCCGCTCCGCAAAGGCCTCCGCCCGCTCGACCTCCGCGTCCGTGAAGGGAGTCTTCTTGAGGAGGAAGGTGGCGGTGGCCAGGGGCTGGCCCTCCTCGGGCAGGCCCCGGACAAGGATGAAGTGGCCCGCGGCATCGGCAACCCCGGACGCCATAAGGGCTGCGCGCCCGAGGGAGACGAGCCGCAGGAGCTGGTCGGGCGGGTTCTGGTACCAGCGAGTCATGCTCAGAATGCCGCTTGGGCTGAGGCGGCTGAGGTAGTCCCGGAAGGCCTCCTCGGTATAGAGGTTGTTCTCGGCGAGGGCAAAGGCGCCGGCGGAAGTGGCCGCCCACGTATCCACCATGGTCCCAAGGATCAGATCGTACTTTTCCGGCGAGCGCCGGATGAAGCTCCGTGCTTCGTCCACCACCAGTTTCACCCCCGGCTGCTCGTAGAGTCGGCCCGAGAAGCTCCGGAAGGGCTCCGCCGACACTACGTCCCGCGCTACCAGGGGGTTCACCTCAACGGCCGTAACCTCCCGTGCACCGAAGAGGCGGGCGATGATCACGTCCACCCCCCCTCCCGGTCCGATCACCAGCACCTTGTCCCGCCCTCCCAGGTGGTAGGCCAGGGAGTCGATGCGGTTCCCTTGCCGGGCATGACGCTGGCTGTCTGCGGCGTCGCGGTACAAGAGGGTCCCGGCGTCGGCATCGATGAGGATCAGCAGGCGGTCGCTGTCGCCGCTGCCGGCCACGGTGACCCGGGAGAAGGAGTTCCACTTCGAAAAGAGGAGGCCGGTCTCGGGGAGGCCCTTGGCTTCCCGGAGGCGGATCCAGTGGTACGTATGGTTTCCGACCAGGAGGGCCAAAGTCCCGGCCGCCACCACCGCCACCGAGATGCGAGCCCCGCGACCCGCGTCCGGGCCCGCGAACACGACGCCGGCAAGCCCGGCCAGAGCCGCGACCAACAGGACCGCATCCACCGCCCCCAGCACCTCGAGCGCGGGCACGAGGAGCAGGCAGCCCGCGGCCGCGCCGGCTAGGTCGCAGGCGTAGATCCGGCTCGCTTCGGGGGCCCACACCGTGAGGGCGAGCGTGATCGTGCAACCCGAGAAGAAGAAGGCCAAAGCGGCCGCTCCGTAGATCGCGGCCAGCGGCGGGACCGTCTGCGGGCCCGGGCTCGCGGGCGGGATGGGGTTGGCCAGGACCACGAGCAGTGCGGCCACGGTCGCGGCCGCGAAGAGCGCCGCGAAGAGGGCGAGGGCTCGGCTGGGGACGGGGGGCCGGAACCGCATCGCGTAGAGTGCGACTCCGCTCGCCCCCGAGCCGAACAGAGCCAGGGACACGGCCAGAAAGGCAAAGTGGTAGAACATGGTGGCCGAGAAGAGGCGGGTGAGGGTCAGCTCGAGCAGGAGGGTGGCGAGGCTGGTGAGGATCACCCCGGCCAGGGCACGACGCGAGCTCATGCGAGACCCAGAAAGGCTCGCATGCGGTCGAGCCCTGCCTCGAGGTCGCGCTTGAGGCCGCGATCGCGCGGTGGGTGCGATTCGACATGACCGAACCGGGGCCAAAGCCGACCGTTCTTGACGAAGAGCTTGCCCCCGCCGATGTCTGCCGCGAGCTCGTCACGAAGCCGTTGGCGACGAAGAAGCCCTCCTCGATGCCCAGCTTCGCGTGGCGCCGTTCGAGGCCCCCCGCTTGGTAGCCCTTGACGCGATGGCGCAGGGTAAGGTCCTGAGCGGGCGCGGGAGCGCGGATCGGATCGGGCTGGACAAAGCCCAGCCGGGGCGGGGCGCGTTTCAGCGCTGGGCTCGAAGACGCTCTGGGCGACGGCAAAGCGCCAGAGGTGCTCAAAGAGGATTGGATTTCGCCTGGACATATCGGTCGAGGCCGAAAGCGGAGGCGCCCCGGGGACCCTGCTCAAGCGCTCCCGCCAAATGACGTCGGGTCTTTTCTTAAGCGGCGTTCTTGATCCCGATCTGGTCCTAAAGCGTTCAGGCGCTTATGATGGTTACGGAGCTGGAGTTGTAGCCGGCGGGAATGTCCATGGTGAATCGTTCGCCACAATTGGGACAATACAGTACGACAAGCACCGGGCCGTCGCTTCCATTGGGATCCGCGATCACGATGAATGCAGCCTTGCATTTCTTGCAATAGTCCGACTTCTGCATCAGCGACTCCTTCTGGGCGCCTTTAAGAGCGACGGTGCCGAGAGCCCCACCGCGGCTGCATCTCGCCTGCCTGGTCTTGGCCTGGCCGACATCTGGGCTCGTCCGGCCTCGTTGTTGCCTCGCTACAGCCGGAGAGCGAGGTTCACTGTCGTCAGGGCTCTCACCATGGCGGCCCTCTCCAAGAGGGCCCTAGAGTATCGCAATCGCCGAGCTCAGAGGGGAGGCTCATCGTTTAGCGCGGCGTCGCGAGGGACCGTTAGTCGAGCGTATTAGAACCACTATCCTTGGAACCACTAACCGCGCAAGCTGAGCGCGCCGCCAGTCGAGACGGTCACGGACCGCGCTTTGTCTCCGCCGGGTTAGACGCGGGCAGGCGGGACCCAGACGCAGAATGCCCTAGGGGGCACGGGAGCGAACGCAGTACAGGCGGAAGCGGTCAGCTCGGCGATCAGGTTACAACCTGTGTCGGCGGCGAAGGCACGCCGTAGTGCTCAGGATAGCGAGCCATCGCCGGCTCGTAGAGCGACTGCAACCTCGCCAGGTCCGATTCCATGTCCCCGCTCGGATCCAACGCCGGGTGGAGACGCACAGTACGCGTCCGGTAGTCGAGCGCCACTGGCCAAATGGGCACCCCCGCCCCGACCGCGATGCGATAGAAGCCGGTCTTCCATCGTTCCACGCGCTTCCGGGTCCCCTCGGGCGCGAGGGCGAGGACCGTCGGCTCGCCCTCACGGAGCGACGACACTGCCTGCTCAACCACGCCGTCGGGGGTAGCCCGATCAACGGGGAGACCGCCCATCCACCTGAGGAAGGTACCGAGCGGAGGCCGGAAGAGCGTGTCCTTAGCCAGGAAGCGGCCGCGCAAACCCAGCGCCAGAAGAGCGGCGAGGCCCACCACGAAGTCCCGGTTCGACGTGTGAGGCGCCACGATTGCCACGCAGCGCGGGACATTCGGAACCTCACCCTCGAGGCGCCAGCCAATGCCCCGGAGGGCGAGACGGCCGACGCCGCGCGAGAAGGCGTTGCCTCGCCGCGGCACGGAGGGCCCGATGGGCGGAAGCATCAAGTCTGGCAGCCCGGGTCAGGCACAGATGGCCGAACAGTACACCAAGAACAGTTGCTGGCCGTGCGGCTCATCCCGGATACCTATGATTTGTTCGAGTTGAAGACTCGCTCAGAACCACGTTTCCTGGCCGTGGGGAAGATCCTGACAGGGGCAACGTTCGCGCATTTGGCAGCCATAGACCGGGCGTTCTTGGCCTCGCCCGACCCACCCGGCACCAGCTAGAAACCGAGCTGCCGGGCGATCTCGACAACTTGGTGCGGCGACCAGGCCACGTAGTCGGGCTGTTGTGTCCAGGCGCCGGGACCGGCATGACCACCGAAGCAAGCGGCCACGCTCACCACCTCGACCGCGAGACCACTCGCGGCAAGGGCTTGCTGTGCGTTGCGAGCACATCGAACATCGGTCTCGTGGTCCCCGACGTAGAGGGCGCGACCGGGGGCGAGCTCGTTGAGCTGCTTCAGACAAGCAAGTAGCCCGTCGGGCTCCGGCTTCTGGCGCTTTATGTCCACCTCGTCGTAGCCCACGATCACCCGGAAGTGCTCAGCCAGCCGTGCGCCGGCGAGAGTGCGTGCGATCTGGTCGCGGGCGTTCTGGGACACGATTCCGTGCTTTGCCTGGCGCAGCCCTACCAGGACCTCGCCGATGCCCTCGAAGATCTCGGTCGGTGTATCGTCCTTGAGCTGGTACGCCGCCCACAGGCGGCCGAGCCGGTCGGTTTCGTCCTCATTGAAGCCGAACTCCTGAGCATAGAGCTCCCGCCAATTGAAGTATCGCCGGTTCACCTGGTCGTAGATCTCGGGAGAAGCGAGCGCGGGAATGCTATCGAGTGCTCTGCCCGTAGTCTCGGCGATCAGCCGACGGACGACGTTGTAGTTCCGCCGCCGAGTGTCGGCCAGGGTGCCGTCGAAATCCCAGATGATTGCGGTCGGGGTGGTCATACCTGAGCTTCTTCCAGTAGGACAAACAGCGCAAGCAGCGCGGCTTCCCCGCGAGTTAGCCTAGGGGCTCGAAGCGTCGCAGACCGACTCCGAGCTCTTCCGGCTTGTGAATCTCGTCACGATACTGCCTGTCCGTTGCGCCCGGCAGGGACGCCCGACGCACACGCCAATGAGTTGCCTACTGTGCTGTCGTCACAACAAGACCAGCCTAAACCACGTCAAACATGAGCGAATGGCCTAGTGCAGCCATGCACTAAGGCAACATATCGCGGAAACTAAGGCATATCCCCAATATCGGCGGTGCGGTCATAACGGCTACTTTGTTGGCGGAAACAGGGTAGCCCCTTCTCAAGAGAAGGATGAGCCCCCGGGCGCAAGCGGGTTGGCTCCTCAAGGCAGACGGCGGCCTCCTGGATGAAGGAGAACCGATGCCTTTGGGATTCCCCTCGTGTCAACGTGCGCTCGTCCTTGGCGTCGGTCTTGCGATCGCTTCGCCGGCCACGGCCGCCATCCTCCCCCCCGATCGGCTCACCACCTGGAACCCCGGCGTGCCCGGCGGTGTCCCCGCCCGGACGACCGTCTGCGCCACCGTGAACGCCTCGACCTACGGGAACGGTCTCTCGGACGCGACCGCCGGCATTCAGGCCGCCCTCGACGGGTGCCCGGTCGGCCAGGTCGTCAGCCTCTCGGCTGGAAACTTCCTGATCACGAGCGCCCTGCAGATCAGCAAGGGCATCGTCCTCAGGGGTCAGGGGCCCACTCAGACCAAGCTCAAGATGCCCGTCGGAACAAACTCGAACCTCATCACCGTAGGCACCCAATGGCCGAGCCTCATCCAATCCACCAACCTGGCCACGGACGCCGTCAAGGGAACGCAGACCCTCACCCTGGCCAGCAACCCCGGTCTTGCGGTGGGCGAAGTCGTCACCCTCGACCAACTCACCGATTCCTCCATCTCTCAATGGAGCCCCGCCTCTCCCCCCGGTGACGCCTCTCGGGGGTGGTTTTCGCGCTTTGACCGGCCGGTCGGACAGGTCATGGAGGTCGCCTCCGTCAGTGGGACCGCGGTAACCTTCACGACGCCCTTCCATATCACGTTCAAGACGGCATTCTCCGCTCAGCTCTCCCGTTTCACGGATGGAAGCGGGTCGGTCATTCCGGTCGTGAAGTATGGCGGCGTCGAAGACCTCTATGTCTCGGGAGGGAGTCAAGGCCAGGGAAATGTCTGGCTGAATAGCGCGTACAGCTGGATCAGGAACATCGAGTCTGATTTCCAGAATGGGAAGAGCGTCGCCCTCACGCTCGCCTTCCGCTGCATCGTCCGCGACTCCTACATCCACAGCACCCAGGACCCGAACCCGGGGGGAGGCGGCTACGGGCTCGCCGTCTCCTATTACTCATCGGACAACCTGATCGAAAACAACATCATCTGGAACATGAACAAGGTCATGGTGATGCAGGCTTCCGGCGGCGGCAACGTCATTGGATACAACTACATGGAAGACGGCTGGATCGCCGCCTCCCCCGGCTTCCCCGAGACGGGCCTGAATGCCTCCCACATGACCACCGCCCACTATGAGCTCTTCGAGGGGAACGAGTCCTGGAACTTCGACGGGGACAGCTATTGGGGCAACGCGGTCTACATCACCGTTTTCCGCAATCATTTCACGGGCAAGCGGAGGTCTATTCTCCCCCTGGCTTTGACCGATGCCGCAAACCGGCACGCCATCGGCATCATGGGGGGGCACTGGTGGTACAGCTTCGTCGGGAACGTGCTGGGCACGTCCGGCCAGAACCCTCTTCCCTTCACCTCGTTCCAGTACGAGGAAAGCTACCCCTGGCCGGATGACCCGATTCCCATGTGGAAGCTCGGATACGACCAGTACTGGGGCGCCACCTCGGCTGATCCGAAGGTGCTCTCCACCGTCATCCGGGGCGGGAACTTCGACTACGCCACAAGCTCGGTTCATTGGGAAAACCTGACCCAGCAGACGATTCCGAGCTCGCTCTATCTGACGGGCAAACCGGGCTTCTTCGGCAACAACCCCTGGCCCTGGGTGGACCCCACGGGGGCCACCCCCCTCTCCACGCTCCCCGCCCGGGCCCGATTCGACGCCGGGAACCCCAACCCCCCCACCTACGCCCTTAGTGTCGCCAAAGCGGGCACCGGCGGCGGCACCCTCACATCCTCCCCCGGCGGCATTAACTGCGGGGCGAGCTGCAGCGCGAGCTACACCGCGGCCACGCTCGTGACCCTCACCGCCGCTCCGGGGGCGGGGTCGCTCTTCTCCGGCTGGAACGCCTGCTCCGGAACCGGCAACTGCCAGGTCACGATGAGCGCGGCACAGTCGGTGACTGCCACCTTCACCCTCAGCACCACACCCCCCACCGTGTCCCTGACCGCGCCTCTGGCCGGACAGACCGTGTCCGGGAGCATCACGGTATCCGCCACCGCGTCCGACGTGGTGGGTGTCGCAGGCGTCCAGTTCAAGCTGGATGGCGCGAACCTGGGAGCGGAGGTCACGACTTCGCCCTACTCCATCCTCTGGGCCACGGCCGGAGTGGCCAACGGCGCCCACACCCTGACCGCGGTGGCCCGGGATACCGCGAACAACACCGCAACCTCCTCGCCCGTCACGGTCACCGTCTCCAACGCCCCCCCGCCCACGCTCTCCATCAATGACGTCTCGGTCACCGAGCCCAACACAGGTACGGTCAACGCGGTCTTCACGGTGACCCTCTCCTCGGCCAGCAGCCAGACGGTCACGGTCGCTTACGCGACCGCGGACGGCACGGCCACCGCCGGGACCGACTATGTGGCCACCGCCGGAAACCTCTCCTTCTCTCCTGGAACCACGACACAGACCCTCACCGTCCAGGTCATGGGAGACACCCTCCCCGAGCCAAACGAGACCTTCTTCGTCAACCTGAGCGGGCCCACGGGCGCCACCTTGGCGAAGGGTCAAGGCACGGGGACCATCGTCGACACTTACGTCCCCCCGGCGAGGGCGTGGCAGGAGGGCACAACTGTCTTTACCTCGCACTCGAATTGCACCACGGGGGCGGTGGAGCAATTGACCAGCCAGCACGTCGGCTACGTCGGTACCACGGACGTCACCTTCCCCCGGGCCGGTGACGTCTACTACTCCCGGGTGGTCGTGAGCTCGGTAGGCAATGCCTGCGCGGGGCCAACGGTCCACGTGGAGGTGGTGCTCCCGCCGTCCACCCAGCTTGAGATCAGCGCCGGGCACCCCGTCTCCTGCTTCTCCACGAGCCCGACGGGTGTGACCACCCAGATCGTGACCGGCTGCCCGCAGGCCCTGAGCATGGGGACCTACGGCTGGACCCTGGATTCTGCCGATCCTGCACACCCGGGGCCCTGGGCCCTGCCCAGGGGCGCTAGTCTCGAGATCCAGTTCCCGGTTCGCTCCCTCCAGAAGCTGAGCGGCGCCACCACCAACTCGTATCTCCAGTCCTATGTCCACGCCCTGGACGGGGCGAGCAATCCCTGGGGAAACTCGACCCAGCCCGTCTCTGTCGGTGACAAGCCGCCCGGCTCCCGCCTGGGTCAGGGGGGGGCCGACTTCGACAACGACCTCCGCGCAGACCCCACCGTCTACCACCAAGCCAACGGGCTCTGGTACGTCCGGCAATCGTCGACGGAATCGACTTTCTCGGTGAGCCTCGGAGGCACGGGGTACACGCCCCTCTCGGGCGACTTCGATTGGGATGGTCACGCGGACCTGGCCGTCTACCAACAGAGCTCTGGGCTGTGGTTCATCCGGAAGTCCTCGACGGGCACGACTTACTCCTACGGCTTCGGGGGCCCCGGCTTCACACCGGTTCCCGCCGACTACGATGGGGACCAACAAACGGATTTCGCCGTCTACCATCAGGCGAGCGGGCTCTGGTACATCAACAAGAGTACGACGCTCACCACGGGGAACGTCGGGTTCGGGGGCACTGGTTACGCCCCGGTGCCGAAGGATTACGACGGAGACGGAAAGACGGACCTGGCCGTCTACCACCAGGCCAGCGGTCTCTGGTTCATCCAGCAGTCCTCGACCGGAGCCGTCACCACCACCGGCTTCGGCGGCCCCGGGTTCGTGCCCGTGCCCCGCGACTATGACGGCGATGGCAAGGCCGACCTCGCCGTCTTCCACCCCGCGAGCGGCCTCTGGTACATCCGGCCGTCGGGCGGGGGCCCGGACATCGTGCAGGGCTTCGGCGGGTCGGCCTACACCCCCGTGCCCGCAGACTACGACGGAGACGGGAAGGCGGACATCGCCGTCTATCACGAGGTGAGCGGGCTCTGGTTCATCAAGCAATCGACGACGGGCACGACCGTCTCCTTCGCCTACGGCGGCACCGGGTTCACCCCCGTCAACTACTGAGGGATGACAACCCGGACGACCGCCCGCTACCGGCCCCTGACCGGTGACAGGTTCTCCAACCCGAGGAAAGAGCCGGATGGGCCTGCTCCGCACGCAGCGTCGTCAGGCGGGCACCACTTGTGCGCATTCCACCTCGACGGCGACGCTGCGCTGAAGCATATGCACGGACAGCACCAGGAGGCCCTTCTCTGGGCGCATCCTCAACAGGATGCCCTCCAGCTCTGCCAACGGACCCGAGACGATGCGCGCCCGCTGGCCTTCGCGGAGGTAGGGATGGGGAAAGACAGGCTCACCCGAGACAGCCAGCCGGCGGATAGCCTCAATCTCCGCCTCCGGCACCACCGCCGGGCGGTCCCACCGCTCCCCTAGGATGCGCACCAAGCCCCGAGCCTTGCGGACCTCGATGTGGGCGGCCTTGTCGAGGGAGTCGTTCAGGAACAAGTAGCCGGGGAACATTGGGGCGCTCACCAGCCGGCCCCGGCCGGCCCGCACGGACCACACACCGATCTTGGGCAGGAAGGGGTGAAACCGTCTGACCGTGAGTTGGTCGTAGACCATCTCCTCACAGTGGCTGTGGGTCCACAGCACGTGCCAAGGCTTGGCGGCCAGGGAGAGCCCCAGTGGTTGAGACACAAGGGCGGCGCCCGTGTCAGCGAGTTCGAGACAGGCCGCAGCTTCCGTCAGCAAGGCTTCGCCCCCTTCGGTTTGGTCCTGCCCTCTGCAGGTCCTGAACCTCGAGCAAACATCAGTCGTCCCCTGCGGTGCCCCCAGGCGGCTGCCGGCGCCCGCCGGCTTGAAGGCCGCCCGACAGCTCAGGGCTCCCGTTCCGTCTCGTCTCTCTGTCCAGGACGTCCGAGCCTCCGGTGCGCCCGCTCCCTCCAGCGTCCCTGACCGCTACCGCTCGGCAGGGCCCGAGCCGCGGCTCCTTGGCCGCGAGGCGCTGGAGAGTAAAGGCAAACAGGTTTGCGCTTCCGAACCTCGGACGTCCTCGAGAGAGAGCTGCCGACGCCGTGGCTGTTTTTCATGCGCTCCTTCGATCTTGCAGGATTGAGCGACGCGAAGCTCAATTCGCAGGCGTCACAATCGACCGGGGCACAGGCAATGATCAACGCTGCTCCTCCAGATGGCGGGGCGAGACGATCCACGAAAGCGGGATCGGCCACTGACCGCCCAGGGTCAGGACCGTGGCGGCAAGGATCTTCAGGTCGACGAGGAACGACAGGTGCCGGACATAGAGCAAGTCGAAGTAAATCCACTGGTGGAAGTCGCCCTGCGACCGGCGCTGCCGGCAGACCTGCCAGAGCCCGGTGATGCCAGGGCGCACGGACAGTCGCCCATGCCGCCAGGGGACGCATAGCTGGTTCTCACGGAAGGGCGAGGGCCGGGGGCCCACGAGGCTCATCTCGAGCAAGAGCACGTTGATGAGCTGGGGCAGCTCGTCCAGGTTCAGCGCGCGCAGGGCACGTCCGAGGCGAGTGACCCTCGGGTCCTGGTCTAGCTTGAACTGGGGCCCGTCCACTTGGTTCTGAGACAAGAGCCCGCGCTGCTGGGCATCCGCCCCTGCGAACATGGTCCGGAACTTCAAGCACTCGAAGATGCGTCCTCCCTTGCCCTCGCGTCGGTGGCGGTAGAAGACCGGCCCCCGCGACTCGAGCTTAATGAGGACGGCGGTTACGACAAGGAGGGGGCTCAGCAGGAGGAGACCCAGGGCGGAGGCGGTCAGGTCGAACGCGGCCTTGAGGTAGGCATAGCTGGCCGACGAGCGGCGCCTCTTGACTTGCACCTCGGAACGCTCGATGCTCGTCGCTGTGGTCGGCTCGTGTCGCGGGGTTGGAGTCGCCGCCAACCCCGCCTCGCTGGTGGCCCCGAAGACAGCTCGGTGGCGTAGGCTCAAGCCGGGAGCGACAACCGAGCCCGGTCCGACCACGCACTGCGCCACCAGGGCATCCCTCTCCACCCGCGCTCCGGCCCCAATGACCGCCGGCCCGACGACCGTCACGTCGGGGCCGATCACCGCTCCGTCCTGCAGGACGATGGGGCCCAGCAGGCGCGCCGAGGGGTGGATCTGGCACCCCGGCCCGACCTCGAGCCAACCATCGTCCGTCGGCCGACGCCGAGAGAAATAGTCGAGCACCACCCGCTCGGAGAGGCCGAGCAGATCGCGCTCCTGCGAGAGGTCAAACGCTCCCCCTAAGATAGGGACATCGTTGCTGGGTACCCCGCGTTCGGCAAGGGTGCGACGGAGATCGCCCAGGGACCCGAACGGCAGATCGCTCTCTCCGCTCGTGCACGAGACGGGTAAGAGGGAGCAAGCGACCCCCGAAGTGAACACCCAAGTAGCGGAGTCGTAATAGCGTTGGATGCGGCGGACCGTGCCATCCGCGTCGAGCTGAACACGCTCGGTTGTGCCACCGGGGTGAGCCTCGAGGGCGACTAGATGGCGCACCCGCAGGGGACCGGAGTCGTTCTCCGGCATCAGGGCGTTGGGCTCAAGGCCCGTCGAAGGAAAGCACCGCGGGTCTATGAGCAACAGCCAGTCCGAGGGCTCGTAGTCGGCGATCCGGGCCGCGAGCTCACGGATGGGGACGATCGCGTCGACCCGAGCCCCGGAGTCCTTGATGCGCTGCTCGTAGTCGGGCGCGGGCGGGAAATCAGTGGCGATGGTGACGTTGGAGTGACCCATCGACGCCAAGTACTCGCTCAAATAGCCCAGCATCGTAGCCGGCCCGAGCGGGGCCAGGAGGAGCGAGGCCGGCCCGCGAGCACCTTGCAGGTAGCCTGGTCGTGAGTCGAGAAGAATTGCGAAGGCCTTCAAGTCGACCTCTTGGATTCCGCCAGGCGTTCGGAGGGGAACGCTGAAAGGCGCCTAAGAGACCGCGGGGCCCGCGTAGGCCGCGGTCGAACCCGCCCGGTTAGCACGCCGTCCCAGAGACGCGAGCATCGGACCCGCCTCGGACCGCTCCTCGGGACCGACCACATTGTTGAAGAGCCGCGCCACGGGGGGAACCACCGCGCCATCCCCCACGATACAGCCGTGAACGACTGCGCCCTCCCCCACCGTGCAGCCGCTCCACACCGCCGAGCGGGCGACAAGAGCGCTGCGGCCCACGGTGGACTCCGCGCCAATGCTCGTGGGCCCCACGATCGTGGCCCCGGCCTGGATGCGCGCCCGCGCACCAACCTGCACGGGCCCCACGAGGAGCGCCCCCTGCTCGACCCATGCGCTTGGGTGCACGAGCGACTCGTCCCCGTGATCTCGACCCTTCTCGGCCAGCCGCTGCAACATCCACTGGTTCACGGCCATGTAGGTCTGGGCGTTCAGGACGTGGGGGCAAAAGCGGCCCGTCTCGTGAGCGACCACACGCTCCCCAGCGCGGTGCAGCTTCGGGATCAGGTTCTCCTTGATATCCTGAAACCCGGTCTCGGGGATGTGGTCGAGCACTCGTCGCTCGAACACGTACACTCCACCCGGGCTCGGAGGGGCGGAGGGGAAGAATTCGCGGTGGACCACTGCGGTCACCGCGGCCCCCGACTCGTCGTGGGAGGCGAGGAGCTCCGCAAGGTCCACGGTCGGAATCGCGGTACCGTCGACGATCACGAGGGTCTCCGATTCCGTGCGCAGTCCCGCGTCACGAACGCACCCCGCCGCGCCGCGGGGCGTGCCGTCGTGGTAATAGCTGAGCTCCATATTCAGCTCCGCGCCGCCGCCGAACGCGGCTTCGATGGCGCGCGAGGTGCCGTTCGCACAGATCGTGGCGGGACTCACTCCCCCCTGGCAGAGCCAGCGGAGGGAGTAGGAGATGAGGGGCTCTAGCGCCACCGGAACGAGGGGACGCGGCGCAAGCTTCTCAAAGCTGGAGCCACTCCAGTGATGCGTGCCCGCAAGGACGACAGCGGAAAGACCACCCCTGCTCATAGGTGCCGAACCTCCCTCCCTTGCCGCCCACGACGGATAAAAGAGGCCCGGTGTCTGTGCACGTTGGTACACACATGCGACGACGGTCTCGAGGTCGAAAGGTCCTTGTCCTCGATGGTCATGTTCCCCTCAAGTGGAATCCGGATTCGCATCTCGCTCCAGCCCCCTGCGTACGCTGCCCGTCTCTCCGAAGTTAGGAGGAGCGAGGGAGAGCTTCAAGCGGAGGGTCGCCGAAACCGCGATCGGGGAATCCCTGAAACAGGGATCAGGCAGGCCGTAGGGCCTGGGAGGTGTGCCGCCGTCCGGGAAACGGATTCGTTGGGGGCCTCGGGGCTCCAGCCCAGACCGCCGGAGATGGCTCAGCGAGGGTCGGTAACACCATCCCGCCCTTGAACGCCAAGAGTTGCAGCGGCGCCAGGCGGCGTCGATCCCCGTCGCTCACCGCACCGGTCGCCTAGGGTCCCACCCCGTCAGCCCTAGAAGAGCAGCGTCGTGGCGCTCGCCACATTGGAGTAAGGCCCGAGGTTCCCAGCGGCGTCTGTCGCCCGCACGCGGTAGCTGTAACTCGTGTTCGCGGCCAGCCCCCCGTCGGTATACATCGTGCCCGTCGCGGTCCCGATCTGCGCAAAGGCAGTACAGGCGACACCCTGACAGCGCTCCACGAGGTAGCCCGTCACCGCCACGTCGTCCGTGGCCGCCGTCCAGAGGAGGTTGATCTGACTGCTGCTGGCCGCGGCCGCCGTCAAGGCGCCCGGCGCCGTGGGTGGCTGGGTGTCCGGCGCCGCGGTCCCGCCTTCCCAGCCCGCGAAAGTGAACGACTGGGTATAGGCCTCGATCCCAACGTCGCCCGCGGGATAGGAACCGTCGGTCGTGTATGCGAACTGGGACACGCCATTCTGGAAGACTTCGAGGGTGTTGCCATTGGCGGTCAGCCGCCACTTGTCTCCGGAGACGATGAGGGGAGTGAAGAGCAGGGCCGCGGTGAAGCTCCCGTCTGGGCTCATCTTGTAGATACCCGAGAGGCTCGGGTTATCCGCGGCGAGGAACAGCAGCCATCCTGTTTGTCCAGGGTTCGTGCGGTCGACCCGCACTATGGGCCCGCCACCGCCTTGCGCTACTGTGCCCAACGTGACCTCTGAATACTGCTGAGCGAGCGGCGCGATGCTCCACACGCCCGAGGCGTTGTGACCCGAGTCCTTGCCGATGGCAAGACCGCCCGCCTTTCTGAACCCCGAGTAGCTTGGCAGTGGATACCAGCGGTCTCCCTCGTCCAGGGGATCCTCCGCCCCCATGAAGTTCGAGGAGGCCCACGTCCCGGAGGAGACGGGGGCGCTACTGCAGGACCACGATGCGATCGTCGCGTCCGTCAGGGACGGGCCGGCCGTATACGCCAGCATCCCGGCCGTGCCGGTGGAATATCGCGGGGTGCTCGGCCCGGAGTTGTAGATGAAGTCGCGCACCCCGTTCTTGAGGCCATATATCACGGGGCCGCGCGCTATGAGTCGAAGCCTGTCTCCATCGACGACGGGCGAAGATGAGAGGATCGGAGACGCGGTGTAGCTCGTTCCATTGGCGTCAACGCGATACAGGTAGTTGAGCCCGTTCGTTCCGCTTGCCCACCACAGATAGTGGCTGTCCATCGCCGACCCGGACGTCTGGACGCGAACCATCGGCCCCACGTTGTTAATGTAGTTGATGACATTTCCGACATGCCCGACGACGATTTCCGAATAATGGTCGGCGGGGACGGCCGCGGTGGTGCGGGCACCTGCGTGATCGGGCCCGAAGCGGTCGGGGAAGGCTCCGTTGACCTTCTGGAACTGACCGCCGTTGGGCGAGAGGGACGTGAGCGCCACCCATGTACCCCCCTCGGAGAGCGGATCCTCCACGCCGACAAAGCTGGAGGACGCGATAGGCCCGGCGGCCATCGCCATGACCCCGATAAGGGGGACGACGAGGACAACGCCGAGTAGCGGTCCCATCCTGCGGTACTGGCGTAGCCCCTTTTTAGGCTCACCGACGTTCATGGGAGCAGCCTCCTGCCTGTGACATGTGATGCTATCGCCCGTGGTTCGCGGGCCAAGCCGGTCGGTCTGGTGCGCGGTAATGATGCTCATCTGTACAGAGCCAAGTTACGAGCGCGGGCGGAGCGCCTCAAGCGGGGGGTCGCTGAAACCGGGATCCGGGAATCCCTGAAACCCACCACCGGCAGGCGGGGCTGCACCAGACGGCCGCCCCCCAAGCTCCTGGGCCAGTTTCACTTGCAGCCAAGAACTCGCCCGGGTCGAAAGCGTTACGGCGACGCCCCGCGGACCCGATCCTCATCAGCCGGCACCGCCAGGGCCAGGGTGGCGACCGCCTGCAGTCGTCTCTCGCGGGCGAGCATGGCCCCCGTCGGTGGGATACCCACGGTCTCGAACACAGTACGGAGGCGATAAACCCAGTCGTGCCGCAGCGCGGCATTGCGGGCGTTGTCTCGCCGAATCCTCTCTAGTCGCTGCGGATCCCCGTCGAGCTCGACCAAGACGCGGCCCACATCAGGCGAGTCGAAGGGCAGCGGGATCAGGGCGCCGGGCCAACCGAACTGCCTCTCGAACTCCTCGGTGCGCGGCGGCTCCCCGAGCATGACCGCTCCTGCGGCCGCCCCCTCATAAAATCGCCCGGGGACCTCGTCTCCCCCCATCATCAGCTCAGGTTCGTTCACGCGGCCCCGGTTGGCGATGAAATACCGACTTCGTTGAAGGAGACTGGCGAGAAGGACACGGTGCTCGCCAGCATCATCGACGTGGAACGTGCGCTGCTTCTCGCCGTCGCCGCTCGCGGCCACGGTGTCGTAGTAGTAGAAGATCCGACGGTCGCGGGCGAGGCTCAGGAGCGCTCCATGCGTGACCGATGATCGCCGCCCGATGTTGCACACGTCGATGACCCGCGGGGTCGCCTCGGGGAAGGGCGAGAACCGGAGTACGTCGGCCGCCGCCGGGAGGTAGCTGCAGGGGCGTCCCACGATCCGGGCGACTTCGCTGACAACGTGATGGGCCCCTACGAAGACGTGATCGAATTCCGCGAGCAGCTCTAGCAAGTAGCCGGGCAGGAGATGCGGCCAAAGCTCGTTGATGAAGCAGGCGGCCACGCGGCAGCGTCGGCGCCAGTCGGGGATGGTGGCCAGTGCGAACAGCTCGTGAGCGTGGTTGAAGACAGGAAAGAAGAGGTCGTAGTCCCGCTCAAGCCTCACGGTTGCGGGCCGGGGCGCGCACGCGCGGGCGAAGCGCCGGGATCCCGTTGCGAATCGCGCGAGCTTATATACCCGCCTAGAGAGCTCTAGTGCCCGGCGGTCGCCGACATCAACCCGGTCGGCTCCCGTGACCTCGGCGACAACATCCTCGAACTCGTATTGCAGGCAGAAGCCGACAAGGTCGGAGAGCCGGCGCATCGACAGGAGGAGCACACTCCCGCCACTCCCGGCGACGAAACGCGCGCCGGCTCGGCCAGTCGGCTTGGCAGCCCGGGCACTTGGCTCTCGATCCGCCCGCCCAGCCCACGCCCTCGTGGTGACAAAGTCCCGCACCCCAAAGGGCTGAGCAAACGCCGTGCCATCCAGACAGGCGCCGCATGTATTGGCCTCCATGGAATACCAATGCGCGCGACAAGCGCTGAAAGACGTCACCGTTGCCACTCTTGGGTACCGGCGTGCTACATCTAGCGAGGCGGCGACACCAGACCAACCGGACGTTTCGATCGGGCCCGGCGGGAGTGCGGTCGGCACCCTCTCTTCCCGGACGCAAGTTTCGGGGAATTCCCGACGGTACTTTCCGTCGTCCCCCAATGGCCACCGCCCCACCCGGGTTGTTAACTTACAACGGGCGAGAAGTCTCTCGCCGCTTGGGAGGTCGTCCGGTGGGCCAGCGACGCGCGCGAAGACGTGACCAGCCTTGCCGGTTGCCAGTCCCCGCCGTCAAGGACGAATGGCTTGTAACCAAGGGCCTGAAGGTTCAGATGGAAGGTCTCGACCATTGAGTCATCCCGGAAAGCACACATCTGCTGTCACGACCTGCACCGACTTCCTCGTCATTGGCGGGGGCGTGGTGGGCTTGAGCATCGCGCGGAGTCTTAAACGGCGGTTCCGTGATCAACGTGTGGTTTTGTTGGAGAAGGAATCGGTTGTGGGGACTCACGCCAGCGGACGCAACAGCGGAGTACTGCACGCCGGGTTCTACTACACGCCCGACAGCCTCAAAGCCCGCTTCACGCGGCAGGGCAACCAGCTGCTGGCTGGCTATTGCCGAGACAAGAATCTGAAACTCAACCGCTGTGGCAAGCTGGTCGTCGCCCGTGACGCCAACGACCAGCCGGCCATGAACGAATTGCTGAAGCGGGGGCGTGCGAACGGCATCGAGTTGCACGATATCTCGGCCCGGGAGGCGAAACGCATCGAGCCAAGAGTGAACACCTACGAGCGCGCGCTCTGGTCTCCAACCACAGCTGTGGTCCATCCTGCTGAAGTGGTCACCGCCCTCGCCAAAGACGCACAGGTCGAGGGAGTGGACGTGCGCTGTGGCACCCGCTTTCTCCGAAAATGCCAGCGTCTCCTTCACACCTCCACGGGTATCTACGAGGCGGGCTATGTGGTCAACGCAGCCGGGTTGTATGCTGACGTGGTCGCCCGCGCATTCGGGATGGGCGAGTCCTACGGCATGCTGCCCTTTAAGGGCCTCTATCTCTACGCCGACAATCCTGACTGGTCATTGCGCACCAATGTGTACCCCGTTCCGGATCTGAGGAATCCGTTTCTGGGCGTGCATTTCACGGTGACCGCCGAGGGCCGGACTAAGATCGGGCCGACCGCCATCCCCGCGCTGTGGAGGGAGCAATATCAGGGCACAAAGAACTTTCGGCTTGGCGAGTGCGGCGACATAGTGCGCCGCCAGCTCGGTTTGCTTCTCTCTTCGGACTGGGGATTCCACCGTCTGGCCGCCGAGGAAATGTGGAAATACTCGAGGATGCGTCTGGTGAGCCTCGCCTCCCGACTGGTCGACGGCGTGTCCGAGGGCCGCTTCCGGACCTGGGGCCGGGCCGGTATCCGCGCCCAGCTCCTCAACGTGAAGACGAGGCGGCTGGAGATGGATTTCGTAATAGAAGGTGACGATCGCTCCATGCACGTGCTCAACGCCGTATCGCCGGGATTCACCTGCGCCCTCCCCTTTGCGGACTACGTAACCGCCCGGATTGCGGAGCAACTGGAGGGCGGGGGCGCTACGGCACAGAGGCGCGGGACTGCCGCCCACCCAGGTCCGGCGGGCCCGGATTCGCCGAGGGATCCGGTCGCGCCAGTGGCGCGCTCTGCCGCAGTCGCTTGTATGAACGCCGCTTCTCCCAGTGCCCACGCGCTTTGAAATAGCGAGCTAGGAAGGCAACGTTATGAACACGGTCTTCTTCGATGCGAAGATGTCTGACGAAGCCCGCCGCCGGTCTCTCTACGGTGGGCAGTTGTTCGTTTATTCTCCGACCTGGAGCTCGCTCGAACTCTGTCGCCTCGCGCGGGAACTGGCGGCCGAGGCCTTCGGAGCGCTCGACCCCCAATTTGCGCAGTTCAGCCTCCCTGTCGAGCAGTACGTCGCGATCCTGGCTGCTCTCAAGCCCAAGTTCATTCACCACCCGAGGTGCAAGGAGCTCCTCCCCCGGATACTCGACGAGCTTGGCTGCGATCCCGAAAAGACCTATTTCGACGTGCCCCGGCTGCGGACCTCGACCCACGGGGGATACCTGACGGCTGGCATTGCCTACGCCTTCGCACCCCACCGCGACACTTGGCACTCGGCCCCGATGTGCCAGATCAACTGGTGGATCCCGATTTACGAAATCGAGCCCGCAAACGCGATGGCTTTCCACGTTCATTACTGGAATCGCCCCGTGCGCAACGGATCCGCGGGCTACAACTATGCCGAATGGAATCGAGAGAGCAGGTGGAGCGCCGCTCGGCACGTCAAGGCGGACACGCGCAATTGGCCCCTGCCGGACGAGCCTCTGCAACCCGATCCTCAGCTGCGTCCCATCTGCCCGCCTGGCGGCATCGTTGTCTTCTCGGCTGGACACCTCCACTCCACCGTGCCAAACATGTCGGGCCGCACGCGCTTCAGCATCGACTTCAGGACGGTCCACCTAGACGATGCAACGAAGGAAACGGGTGCCACCAACGTCGACTCGGCGTGTACGGGCACGACCATGGGGGACTACCTCCGGTGCACCGATCTCCGGCACTTTCCTCCACAGCTGATTGAGAGGTATGACGCTGGGAACGTCGCCAGCCTCGGCGCCTCGGCGTCGAACGACACGCAGTTCGCGGCCGGGGACGACCGGCCCATCACCCAGGAGAGTCCGTCTCCCTGACCCCTAGTTTCCCGGGCCTTGCAAGGCATTCTGATGAAACCTGCCCTCTGTTCGACGCCTCCAGCTGAGGCAACCGCCGTTCAGTCCGGGTACCCTCCGGGCGTCCGAGTGGATTCGCCGCCCTCCAGTCGGCTTGTCGAATATCGGCGATCGATGAACGAAGAGGAGCGGCAGACTGTGGCAACGGGGGACCCGTCCAGCACCGGTATCGCCCGGAATGCTTTCTACCTCGTCGTCGGGCAGGCGACCACGACCGCGCTCGCGATCGTCCTGAGCGCCGCGCTCGGGCGGTCATTGGGCCCGGGAGACTTTGGCATTTATTACCTCATCACGACCATGTCCGCGTTTGCGTACGTGTTTGCGGAGTGGGGCCAGCCCTACTTCGTCATCCGGCAGGTGGCGCGAGAGCCGCTGCGGTCAGGTGACCTGCTCGGGACAGCGCTTGTCCTCCGCGTCGTCTTTACCCTTATCGTCACCACCCCGGCGGGACTCATCGCGTGGGCCCTGGGATACGGCGCGCGCACGACGTGGCTCGCGGTCTTCCTGATCCTCGCCGGCCTGCCGTTGTTCCTCGCTCAGGGCTACGGCATGGTATTCCGGGCGCGCGACAAGATGGGTCGAGACGCCACCGTCTCCATCGCCAACAAGGCCGTCGCTCTCTGCGCCACGCTGCTTGCCCTCGCCCTGGCCCAGGGCATCCCGGGGGTGATCCTTGCCCAGGCTGTGGCCGGGGTAGCGGGACTCGCGGTAGCGGGCAAGCTCTACGGGCGGATGAGGACACTGCCCCTCCGGGTCTCTGTCGAAACGGCCCGCGAGCTGCTGGGGGCTGGCCCCCCCCTCCTGGCTCTGGCGGCGGCGGTCTCCGTGCAGCCCTACTTGGACGCGATCATTCTCTCCAAAATTGCCCCCGTCGCCGCCGTCGGCTGGTACGGAGCGGCCAAGAACATCCTCGGAGTGCTCATGGCCCCGGCCTTGATCCTGGGCGCGGCCGCGTACCCCCGCATCGCCCGGGCGTCGGTGGACCCAACGGCGCTCAGGCAGGAGGTAAGGTCGGCTTTCCGGCCCCTCTTATGGCTCGGCGCCCTGGCTGGGACCGGCACCTACCTCTTCGCGGGAACCGCCATCGATTTCATTTACGGCTCCCGCGGATTCGAGCCGGCGGCCATGATTCTCAAGGTCTTCGCCCCCGGGCTCTTTCTCCTCTTCATCGACATCCTGCTCGGAAACATCGTCTACGCATCCGGGAGCGCAGCCGGCTTGGCCGTCGCGAAGGTCGCGAGCGTGGTCGTAGGAACCGCGCTGGATTTTCTGCTGATCCCGCTGTTTCAGCAGCGCTTCGGCAACGGCGGAATCGGGGTCGTGGTCGCCTTTGCCCTTAGCGAGTTCGTGGTCTTTGCCGGAGCCATGATCGTCCTGCGCGGCGGAACCCTTGAGCTCTCGACGGCGCTTAACGCGGGGCGCGCCCTCGGAGCCGCGGCGGCGACGGTGCTGCTCTTCCAAATGCTCCCACCCATCTTGCCCTTTGTGGGGGTGCCGCTCTGCGTGCTCGTCTTCACGGCCGCCTCTGTAGCCCTCGGACTCGTCGACGGGCGCGACCTAGACCTTCTCCGGACGCTTATCCGGCACCGGACGCCGGTTGCCGCCCCCGCCGGCCACGGGGGGCAGTGAGCATGGGGCCCCGGAGGATGCTCACCCATCTCCCCGCGCCCTCCGCGCAGGGCCCCGGGCGCCGAAACCTGAGGCCACCACCAACGATCACGTTCTTCGGCAATTTCGGAACGCAGAACCTCGGCAATGAATGCACCCTGAAGGCGATCATTCAGAACACCCGCCGCTACCTGCCGGATGCACGCCTCAACTGTGTTTGTCCAGAGCCACGAGACACGTCGCGGCGATACGGCATCCCCGCGTTTCTGATGTCATATCGCTATGATCCTGTCTTCACCGCCAAGGCCTCGACGCGTCGCAGCAATCCGCTCATCCGATTCTTCAGGCGAGTCCTGATTCGCATACCACTCGAGTTCCTTGAATGGATCAAGGCCTTCCGCCTCCTCAAGGGCACCAACATGCTCATCATGACGGGAACCGGAATGCTAGGCGGGTTCGGCATACTCCCTCTTGACCTGCACTACGAAATCCTCAAGTGGTCACTCGTCGCGAAAATGCGCGGCGCCAAAGTGCTTTTTGTCAGCGTGGGAGGCGGCCCTCTGGAGCGCCCCCTGAGCCGCTGGATCGTAAGGGCCGCGATTTCACTGGCAGACTATCGGTCTTACCGCGACCGTTTCTCGCAGCAGTATCTTCACAGCATCGGCTTCAATACCTCCAACGACTTCGTCTATCCCGACTTGGTCTTCAGCTTCCCAAGGTCCGAGATTCCCACCTTGCCGCACCAGAACGGCAACCGTCCCCTCATCGGTCTGGGCCTCATGGACTACTACGGCCAGGACTGCAGCCCTGAGCAGGGAATCAACATCTATCGACACTACATCCAGACGCTGGCCGAATTTGCGGCCTGGTTGCTAAGCAATGGGTACGCGGTGCGCCTTCTGATTGGCGATTTGGCCTACGACCGGCGTGCCCGGGATGATGCCTTCAGAATCCTGCAGGAGAAAGGTCTCCTAGCTGAACCCGGTACCATCGTCAACGCTTCGGTAGACTCCCCCGAGGAGCTCTGGACGCAGCTCGCGCAGACCGACATGGTTGTCGCTACCCGCTTTCACAACATTCTTCTGGCCCTCATGCTCAACAAGCCCGTTCTTGCCCTTTCCTACCACGAGAAGGTCCGCTCGTTGATGGCAGGGATGGGATTGGCGGATTACTGCGAGGACGTCGCCGAGCTCGAGGTCCCAAGACTAAGACAACGATTCGGCGCCCTCGCGGCCAATGCCGAGGCCTTCAAGTCTTCGGTCAAGAGGAAGGCAGAGGAGAATCGGGGTGCGCTGGATGAGCAGTACAGGCATATCTTCCACGATGTCTTAGACGGCTCTGCGAGCGTCGGTAATGCCTAAGACGGAGGGCTTCTCGAGTGCGATTCGAGCCGCTCCCGACGAACGTTGCCCTCCCGGCCCCTCCCTCCGGCCGGGCGTGCCCCCAGGGCCCTCTTCCCTTTCTGGGAGGGCGCTTCTCGGTGCCCAGGGAGGGGCCTTTCGAAGGAGCCCCACATTGCCCAAGGCCGGGTCGCAGACCGTCTCTGACAGCAGGGTTAGGACGGCCCCGGTCGTCCGGCGGCCCCCCGCGCCCGAAAGGAGCCAAATGATCCAACACTCGTTGGAAAGAATGACCAGACTGAAGGTCCTTGGAAAATCCCCGACCGGCGCCTATCTGCGTTTTGGTGAATGGTCTTGGGGGCGTCTCCCGCAATCCTTGACAACCCTTGGTCCGGCACAGGCCTATGGTCGCCTGATGAACACCTTGGTTCGTCTACAGGGTAATCGAACGCAGTATCACGGGACCTTCTTCTTCAGGAACCGCCCCGAGCTGGAATTGATCTGCCGTCTCGCGCGTCCCCACGGCGGGCATTCCTCCCTGAGAATGGCCGTGGTGGCCTGCAGCAATGGGGCCGAGGTCTACTCGATCATGTCGGCGGTCCGTTCGTCCCAGCCCTCGATGAAAGTGGTCATGCAGGCAATGGATATTTCAAGAGACGTCGTGGAGGCGGCCCGAGAAGGAGTCTATTCCTTCGGCGTTTCTAAATTGGTGCACGAGGCGATTCTTGACCGCATGACCGAAGATGAGGTGGAGAAGGTGTTTGACAGAGATGGGCACCAATTGAGAGTCAAGCCTTGGATCAAAGAAGGGATCGCGTGGCATGTTGGGGATGCCTTCGATCCCGGGATTGTCGATACTCTGGGCCAGCAGGATCTCGTGGTGGCCAACCGGTTTCTTTGCCACATGGAGCCCATGGCCGCAGAACGATGCCTTCGTAACCTCGCCCGCTTGGTGGACCCGGGTGGATACCTCTTCGTCTCGGGAGTCGACCTTGACGTGCGAACGAAGGTTGCAAAGGATCTGGGCTGGAAGCCGGTCGACGATTTGATGGAAGAGATCCACGATGGCGATCAATCCCTAAGAGTCAGCTGGCCTTGGAAATACTGGGGCTTGGAGCCTCTCGACAAGAGTAGACCCGACTGGAGAGTCCGCTATGCCTCGGCGTTTCAATTGCTTAGCAAAGACTGAAAAGGGTATGGAGCGCCCCGAGGGGGCCTGGCCCTCTACGCGATGAGTTGAGAAGGCCGGGGGACGAGCGGCGTGGGAGCCGTTCCCTCAGCCCAAGCTCCACCTGGGCAAACCAAACCCCCAGAAGCTGCCGGTGTGCCGCACTCCCCAAGAAACAAGCCCGGCGGGACCCCACGCCTTGCAGGCACGGCGAGACGCACGCATGCTGACCGGTGTCACGATCCGGCCCTCACGCTCCCTCGTCAAAGATGGGCACGCGGATCAGCTTCCTCTGGATTGCATATTTCACGAGCCCGGCCCGGTCGTGGATGTCAAGTTTGCGCATCAGGTTGGTCTTGTGGACGTCCGCCGTCTTCACGCTCAGATCGAGCCGGGCCGCGATCTCCTTCGTGGGATGGCCGTCGGCTAGCAGCTTCAAGACCTCCCGCTCGCGAGGGGTCAGGACGTCATAGCGGGTCCGGGTCCTCCCCTTCTTTCTTGAATAGTCGACGACCTTCGTGAGCACAGCCGGACTCAGGTAGCGCTGTCCTTTGTGGACGGCCTCCATGGCCAGAAGGAGCTGCTCTGAGGGGCCATCCTTCAAAACGTAGCCCGCGGCTCCCGCGTCCAGGCACCGAGCGACCACCTCCTCGTCGTCGTAGAGCGTAAGCACGAGCACCTTGACGCGGGCGTCTGCTTGCCGAATGCGACGAGTGGCCTCCAAGCCGCTCATCTCGGGCATCTCCAGGTCCATGAGGACCACGTCCGGGCGCAGACGTTTCGTCTTTTCGACCGCTTCCCGGCCGGTGGTCGCATCGCCCACGATCTCAATATGAGTGTGGTCGCGGAGGATTGCCCTCAACCCCTCGCGGAAGAGGGCGTGGTCTTCGCAGATGAGCACCCGGATCGTCTCGTTCATCCTACGGAGCCGCTTTCAGGGGAAGGTCGATCTCGATCCGGGTCCCTGTGCGTCGCGCGGGCCGGGACTCTACGTGGAGCCGGCCGCCCAAGCTCTCGATCCGGTCGCGCATCGCCGCCAGGCCAAATGCCCCCTGGGGAGGGTTGCGACTCGCGCTGAAACCCACGCCGTTGTCCTCGATGATCATCACGACCACCGTTTGCCCCATCCCCCCGATGCTGACCTTGACGTCTCGGGCGCGCGCGTGCTTGACCACATTGGAGAGGGCTCCCTGGAGGACGCGGTAGAGGGCGGTTTCATGGCTCGACGGCATCCACTTCGGCAGGCCGGCGTCTCTCACCTGCACGCTGATTCCTGTCCGAGCCCCGAGTTGCCGGCAGTATAGCTTGATCGCAGGCAGAAAGCCGATCTGTTCGAGCACGGCGGGGCCCAAGTCGAGGGTGAGTCTCCGCACGGACTCCAAGGCGTGGGCAATGAGGGCGAGAGCTTCCTCGAGCTTCGGGCCGATCCGCTCGACACTCCCCTTCTTCAACTCAAGGGCGATCATCTCGATGTAGAGCTTAAGCACCACCAGGTCGGCCCCAACCTCGTCGTGAAGGTCACGAGACAGCCGAAGCCGTTCCTGGTCGTCGGCCCGCTGCCAACCCGTCACCCGCCCGTGCGCGTAGCCCGCGAGCACGAAACGCTGGATGGCAGATGTGAGACGGACCAGGGAAAGGGGCAGCGCCTTGTCCTGGGTCCGCTCGAGAAGATGGGACAAGGCGCTTTCGAGGTAGAGAGCGAGGGCGGCCACCGCCTGATCCTCGGGCACCCCCTGGACGGCGAGAGCTTGGCCGCGTCGACGCACGGCCTCAATGAAGGGCTCGTACTTCGCCGACTTGAGCTCCCGATAGCGCGCCTTGGTGTCCAGCTCCGCGATGGCCTCGAGAGCCTCGAACTCCTTGCGGCCGGGGGCAAGGAGGCGCAGGAACCGGCGCCAGCTCGACCCCACCCGCTCGGACTCCGGGCTGAGCAGCTCGAGGGCGCGTACCAGGGGTCGGTGAATGCCGACGAATATCCGCCGGTGGGGCGGCTTCTGCGCTACCTGCTCGGCTCGGGTCCTCCGACGCTCTGGAGGCGGACGTCTGATCACCCTTTGCTTCATTCGCCCTTTCCGCCCTGAGTCTCCGCCCCGGCCCCGGCAGGCGCGCGGGTGAAGCCCCGTCCCGCCAGGCCCCCCCCGAACGTTAACCGTGGCCTACCCACCCAAGCTCTCGGCGGGCACTCGGGATATGCCGTCCCCGACACCCCCTCCCCGGAGCAACGCGCAAGTCCTAGTCGGCCTGAGCCGTGAAGAGGGACGCCGCCGACAACGCTCCCTTGCCGTCTACGGCTCTTCCGCCAAAGCCAGCATCGAAGTGGGCCTCGGAATCCTCCTTTTCGGTCAACTGGAACTCAGGCCGCAGCTTCGCGTGCGGGCCTCCGCAAGGCTCCCCGTCCTCCCTACCGCGGGCTGCCCGGGGCGGCCCCATCTACCGGTCTGGAGGGGGGCTCCCCGGGGGCCACGCGGAGCCGGGGAATCGCGGCCACCATCCCCCCCGCCGCTTCGGCGTCCACCGGCCGCGAGAAGTAGTGGCCCTGGCCGGCCTCGCAGTCGAGTGCGGTTAGGCGGGCCGCCTGCGCGCCGTTCTCGACTCCCTCCGCCACCACGCTGAGCCCAAGGCCATGGGCGAGGCCCAGGATCCCGCGGACGAGAGCCCCACCCTCTTCGTCGGCTCCCAGCTGCGTCACGAAGGAGCGGTCGAGCTTGAGGGTGTCCACCGGAGAGTGGCGCAAGGAGGCCAGGGTGGACCGCCCGGTGCCAAAGTCGTCGAGGCCGAGGCGTACGCCCAAGAGGTGAAGGTCCCCGAGAACCGTGGAGACTCCGTCCAAGAAGACCTCCTCCGAGATCTCGAGTCTCAGGCACGTGGGTGACAGTCCCGTCTCCGCCAGGATCCCGCGGACCACCCGCACGAACTCCGGGTTCGCGAGCTGACGCGCAGAGACGTTGACGTTCACGGTCAGCGGAATCTCCGAACCCCAACTCTGGGCGCGAGCGCAGGCCTCACGCAGGACCCAGATTCCGATGGGGACGATTAGCCCCGTCGTCTCCGCCAAGGGGAGGAAGTCTGCCGGCAGCAAGAGGCCCCGTTCCGGATGCTGCCAGCGAAGGAGGGCCTCGAAGCCGTCCAGGCGCTTGCTGGCCAGGGACACGATGGGCTGGTAGTCCACCCGGAGCTCGCCGCGCTCGATTGCCCGACGCAGATCCCCTTCGAGCTGCAGCAACCCAATCGCGCGTTCCCGCATCGTCTCATCGAACAGCTCGAAGCGGCCGCGGCCGAGCGCTTTGGCCCGGGACATGGCGGCGTCGGCATCCCGCAGGATGTCGTCCGCACCCTCGTACCCGGTGACGGACAAGGCGATGCCCACGCTTGCTGAGCTGACGACCTCCCGCCCCTCGATAGTGTGGGGCCGGGCCAACTCCCTCAGCACGCGCTCGGCCACCCGGGTGGCATCGCTGACGTCTTTGATCGGCTCGACCAGAATTGCGAACTCGTCTCCCCCGAACCGGCCCACCGCATCCCCCGGCCGAAGACAGGCCTCGAGTCGACGGCCCACCGCAACCAGGAGCTGGTCCCCCGCCAAGTGGCCTAGGGTGTCGTTCACCGCTTTGAAGCGATCGAGGTCGATGAAGAGCACGGCGAAGAGGGCGGCGCTCCCACGCCGGGATCGGGCCACGGCTTGGGAGAGCCGCTCCATGAAGAGTGCCCGATTGGGCAACCCGGTCAGGGGGTCGTAGGTCCGCCGGTCGGTTACATCGGTTTGCGCGCCGGTCATGCGGTAGGGACGTCCCTCGGCGTCGCGCACGGCGTAGCCACGAACGAGCACCCACCGATAGCTGCCGTCCTTCCCGCGCATCCGGTGCTCGTCCTCGAAACGAGGCGTGCGCTGGCTGAGGTGGGCAGCCATCTTGGCCTTCACGCGCTCCACGTCGTCGGGATGGATCCGGCTCACCCACTCCAGCGCCGACCTCCCGATCTCCTCTTCCTCGTAGCCGAGCATCTCCTTCCAGCGCGGAGAGAGGTCCACTTCGTCGGTCTTGAGGTTCCAGTCCCAGAGCCCGTCGTTGGCACCCCGTACGGCCAAGATATAGCGCTCTTCGCTCTCGCGCAGGGCCTGCTCAGCGCGCCGGCGTTCGGTGATGTCCTCGCAAAGGGTCACCATCCCCACGGGATTCCCGCCCGCGTCCGTTACCACATCGGACAGGAGCTCCACGAGAAAGAGGCTCCCGTCCTTACGTCGGCGGAAGTGCTCGCGCTTCCACTTCCTTACCTGCCCTAGCTCCGCGGGAGTCATCGCCTTCCAAGCCTCCGGCGGGGACAGGATGCGCAGGTTCTCGCCCAGCAGCTCCTCCACCCGGTAGCCGTGCATCTCCGCCTCAGACGGATTCAAGTAGAGGATGGTGCCCCGAGTATCGGAGATCGTCACTCCCAGGGGCAGGGCCTCCAAGGCTTTCTGTAGCCGTCGGAGCGCGTGCTCCGTCCCCGCGTGTGCCTTGAGGTGACGGACTCTCGCTTCGGCGACGGCGAGCCGGGCGTCCAGTGTTCCCGCGTCGGCGGGCTTGGGAAGGAGGTCGTCCGCTCCTGCCAATAAAGCCCCCTCAAGCTCTGCCGGCCGGCGGCTGAGACCGCAGGCCAGGATCACGCTGCGCCCGCCGTTTGGCGAAGCGCGAATGCGGCGGCAGAGGGTAAGCCCGTGGGGCTCAACGCCGTCTATGATCAGCAGGGGATGGCCTTCGGCCGCGTAGGCCTCCCAGGCGGCGTCCGCGTCGAGGTAGGAAGTGACGCTGTGGCCACGGGCGCGGATCCCGGCCTCAAGCCGCCGCCGGTTCAGGTCGTCGGTCTCGAAGACGAGGGTCTTCATGTTGCCGCCTGGAGGACCGCCGAAGACGGCAGGCCCTCCCGGCTCTCTCCTCCCCACCGTGCTCTAGCCCTTGACCGCTGCGAACGCCATGGCAGGCTGGCCCGTCAAGACCGCACCCCCAGGATTCCGAAGGCCCCGCCCCTCCTAGTTTCTGCTCGCCCCATTTTGCGGCGGGCAATGAAACCGACTCGACCACGACGTCAACCGCGGGAGGGAAGCCTGCGCGGGGCGCTTGCGGGCGGCTACTCTTCCGTCACGCTCGTCGCTAGGCTTCTGGGCTGATCTATGTCGCAGCGCCGCAGCGCGGCAGGGCGATCGACCACGATTTGAAGTCATGGCGACGACGACTGGGAGTAGAAGCTCGGACCGCCTCGGGAGACGAGTGACATCGTCGACTCGGTCTGGGATCTCTTCGTCCTGGCCAGCGGCCGGAGCGAGCCGCGCCCGAGAAGCGGTCCCTCGTCGCCCCCACCCACCTGCCCGATCCCGCACATGGCGCGCATAGGCTTTTCCCCCCGGCCTCACCTCAGCGGGTCCTCAGGGTCCTTCCGCATCGGAAGGAGAGCCGCCGCCAAGCTTCTTTGGCCACGCTTTCCTCCGCCGATCCCACCCGTTCCAGGCAGAGGGCGTACCCAGTCCCTTGCCCCGCCTCTCCTGGCCGTCCCACTGTGGCCTTGCCCCCTGACCGGTAATGGCGCGGATCCTGGCCACGAGCTGGGTCTTGACATCCTGCTTGCGGAGCAACGCGTCGGCCCCGGTCTTGCCCGTGAAGGCCAGATAGGCCTCCTCGTCGTGGGCCGTGAGCAGGATCATCTTTGTTGCCGGGCGGTCCGCCTTTATCCTCCGGGCGGCCCCGATCGCGTCGAGTCCCGAGATGTCGAGATCCATGAGCACGACATCCGGCGCCAGCCTTGCCGCCTGCTGCACCGCTTCCTCTCCGTCCGTCGCCTCGCCCAGAACCTCCACCGCCCCTCCCAGGACTCTCCTGACCAGCTCCCGGAAGTCGGCTTTGTCATCCACGATGAGGACGGTTGTCGCCATGTCGACCTTTCGTTTCCTAGCTCCTAAGTCCCTTCGCCCCTGGTGCAAGCCCTGGGGACATCCGGATCTCCCTGGCCCCTACCCCCAAAATCCATTGCCACCTGGTCGCCATACGCCAACCTCCCGTTCGGGGCCTAGACCGCACGCTTGCCGTTCCGGTTCGATCGCTCCCGGCCTGCCCCGCGGCCTCTCGCTTCCAATCCGCGTGACGCCCCGCGTGCCGTTTCCCTAGACCCCGGGCAGGACGCGCCTCCCGAGGCAAGAGAGCCGGATGCGGTGAGCCTGCCTGCGGCGAGGACATCCAACCGTACGAACCGCGGGCCCCGCGGTTTGAATCGTCTGAAGCGTCATAGGATTCATCTGCTGCCTTGGCCACGGCCCGACGGCCGCACGACCGGGCCTACTAAGCCCTAAAGCTAGTCCCGGTTCGCAACCTGGGCAATCGGGAGGGACGCGAAATCGGTCTCGGGGAAACCCTGAAATTCCCGGCCTGAGAGGCCTTGGCGCCGCGGGCTGCGCCGACTTGGCGCGCCGCCCGTCTCAGCTCGCCTCGATGCTGGGCACCGACAAGCGGCGGAGGAGAGGCGCGGTCTCCCGGATTTCCTCCTCCAACCGACAATGCGCACGGGCCTGCTGAATCTCGTGGAGGGCCTCGCCTAAATGCACGATCGCCGCCTGCTCCTCAGGAGAACTGGCGGACTCGCGCTCTCTCTCCAGCCTCTTGAGCTGGCGCAAGGCGCCCACGATCTCGGCCTCGACGACGCTCAGAGCTTCTCTAACCTCACCCAACCCGCTTGTACGTGTGATCCTCGGTTCTTTGGAGGCCATGCCTCACAGCTCCGCGAGGCCACGGCGGATCGCATAGCGAACGAGCCCGGCCGTTTCGCGAATCTGCAGCTTACTCATGATCCGGGCCCGGTGGGACTCAGCGGTCTTGATGCTCACGCAAAGGAGCTCCGCCACCTCGCGCGTCTTCTTGCCCTCCGCGATGAGCTGCAAGACCTGCCTTTCTCGAGGCGTGAGCGGATCCTTGGTGGGTCCGGTCGCCGAGAGATAGGCCCCAACCACGGTGCTCGAGACACTCGGGTCCAGATAGAGATGTCCACGTGCCACCTCTCGGATGGCGTGGCCTAGGGTTGGACCGTCGTGAGACTTGAGGACACAACCTTTGATCCCGGCGTGGAGGGCCTTCAGCACGCTATCGTCATCCGTGCGACCGGTTAGCAGGATCGTGCGCGTGCGTGGTGACGCCTGCTGGATCTCACGAGCAGCGTCGACTCCATTGAGCAGCGGCATCACGAGGTCGAGCACGGCCACGTCCGGCTGGAGTTGCCTCGCCAGACGCACGGCCTGGTGGCCGTCCCCGGCCTCTCCCACGACTTGGAAGCCTTCACGCTCCAAGAGGAGCCTGACCGCTTGACGAACGATCGTGTGATCATCGGCAAGTAGGACGCCAACTGGCATCGTGAACTCGCTTTCCCTTCTCCGGGGTTAGCCCGGTCCCCCCGGGCGTCCGGCCCAGACCGGTCGCAAAGGTGTGCAAATGCTGTGCCCGGCGTCACTTGAAGGCGGACCGCACGGCTGGGCTTACATTGGCCGGGTTTGGCATCCTCCCTGGGAGCGGGCGTCGAAAAGGGGTGGAATGGCGATGCCACTTATGGGGAGTGCTTTGCCAGGTCACGGGGGAATGTCGCGCGCCTTCCTCGGGGAAACCCTGAGCGGAGCGTACAGTAGGAGACGACGCCTCCTCGGCACGGGTCTTGCGTGAAGACCGCACGACGCTTTGTCTACCAGCCATAGCTCCTCGAGGAGGCGGGTACGCGCCTTGACCGGAAGCCAGGGGGGGGATAGCCTGCGGCAGAGCCTTTCCGGCGATACGCTGCGAGGGTGCTCCCGTGTGGCGAGCGCCTCGGTCGCATGGCGCGGGCCGGGGCGCTGCCGGTCCTCCCGTTCCAGTAGGGTCGCCCCGCCTTCTCCGGGGGGCAAGTAGCGAGGCCACAAATGAACGATCGGAAGGACAGAGAAAGGAAGGGCAACTTGGACTCCAGCCAGCCCAAGCCCGAGTCAACTGCCGCGTTGCTTCGCGAGCTGGTGGCCCACCTCCGCGAGAACCGCACCCAGCTGCGTGAGGAGTGGGCCCGCCGCATCACGGAATCTAAGCTCCTCACCGCCATGACCCGCGAGGAAATCTTCGCGGAGGCCACCTCGGTGTACGACAACTACGTCGAGGTGCTCGAGACGGGAAGCGTAGAGGCCCTCCAGGCCTACGCGCGGAACCTCTCCGAGCGCATCATCCCCCGAGGAGTAGAGACCCACGAGGTGCTGGGGATCGTCCTCTTACTTCGAGACGTTCTCGCCCGCTCGCTCTTCAAGAAGTACCAGGGGGATTTCGCGCTGCTCAATGCGGTGTTAGACGCCTACGAGCCCGCCGCCAACCGCATCGCCAACACCGTGGCCGTCGGCTTCGTCCAAGAGCGCGAGCGCATCATCCGCCAGCAGCAAGAAGCCATCCGTGAGCTCTCCACTCCCGTCCTCCAGGTCCGAGACCGCCTCCTCATCCTGCCTATCATCGGTGTAATCGACCCCCAGCGGGCGCGGCAGCTCACGGAGCAACTCCTCCGGGGCATCCGGGCCAACCGGGCGAAGGTGGTCGTGGTGGACATCACGGGGGTGCCCTCCGTGGACGCTTCGGTCGCCAACCACTTGGTCCAGACCGTGGATGCCTCCCGGCTGATGGGTGCGAACGTCATCGTGACCGGTCTCTCCTCCGAGATCGCCCAGACCCTAGTCACCATCGGCGTGGACCTCGGGAAGATCAACGCCGTGGGCGACCTGCAGGGAGGTATCGAGGAAGCCGAACGCCTGCTCGGCTACAAGGTGATCATGACCGGAGAGGCGGCGGCAGTAGAACCCCCGAGGCCCTGAGCCCCCACCATGCGGGTACCGATCCTTAAACAGCGAGACTACCTCATCGCTTCCATTCAGTCGGCCCTCAGCGATGAGGACCTGCTCCAGCTCCGTGATGACCTCGTGCAGCAGGTAGGCCGGTATCGGTCCCGGGGAGCGATTGTAGACGTCACGGTCCTCGACGTGATGGATTCCTTCGCCGTGCGCACGCTGCGGGCCATCGCCCACATGATCAGGCTGCGGGGTGCAGAGACGGTGATCGTAGGAATCCAGCCCGAGGTAGCCTTTGCCATGGTCCAGCTTGGCCTCACCCTTGAGGACGTTGCCACCGCCCTCGACCTCGAGGAGGGGCTCGCCTACCTCGACCAGGTGAAGAAGGCCGGCCCACCGCATGCCTAGCGGGGACGAAGCCGCGCCCGGTGATGCCATCGGGCGATCCGTGGTCACGGTCCCTATCCGGTCGGCGGCGGACATCGTGGCCGCTCGCCAGGAGGGCCGCGCCCTGGCCTCCCGCTTCGGCTTCGAAGGTAGCGACTTGACGGTGATCGCCACCGGTATTTCCGAGCTGGCCCGTAACATCCTTGAATACGCCAAGACGGGCGAGATCCGCCTGAGCCTGGCCCAAAAAGCCGGACGGAACGGCATCATGATCGTGGCTCGGGACGAGGGTCCCGGAATCCCCGACGTGCCTAGGGCCATGCAAGACGGTTACACCACGGGGAGAGGCCTTGGGCTCGGCCTTCCCGGCGTCCGGCGGTTGATGGACGATTTCGAGATCGCCTCCCAGATCGGCAAGGGAACGACAGTCTCAGTCAAGAAATGGGTGCCTTGAAGGAGGATGAGCGGGCCTTCGGGGGCTCCGCGACGCGCCTGGAATGGGCCGTGGCGCTCCGCCCCCGGCCGGGGGAGGAGGAGTCCGGAGATCTGCACGTCGTTCAGCCCTTCCCCGGGGGGACGCTCCTGGCCGTCCTGGACGGCCTGGGTCACGGGGCGGAGGCGGCCGCCGCCGCCCGGGCCGCCGTGGAATCGCTCCGCACCCACGCTCAAGACAGCGTGATTTCCCTGGTGAGACACTGCCAAAGGGACCTCCAAGAAACGCGGGGCGTCGTGATGAGCCTGGCCTCTTTCAGCGCTTCGGACAGCAGCCTCACCTGGTTGGGCATCGGCAACGTGGAGGGGGTCCTGATCCGGGCGGACCAGGGAGCAGCCCCGGCCCGAGAGTCGCTGCTGCTTCGCGGCGGCGTGGTGGGCTATCGACTCCCAATGCTCTCCGCTTCGGTTCTCACCGTAAACCCCGGTGACATCCTCGCGTTCGCGACTGACGGCGTGGATGTGGCTTTCACGGCCGAGCTGACCGCGAGCGCCACCCTCCAACCGCTCGCCGATCGCATCTTGAGCCAATGGGGCAAGACGACGGACGACGCCCTGGTTCTGGTGGCCCGCTTCACCGCGGAGCCGTCGTGAAGACGACGCTCGAAGAGCTGACCGCTCGGTACTCCCGCGCCCTCCAGAGCTACTTGGAGATGGGAGGCGAAGACGCCCTTCACCAGGCCTATCAAGTCGGGCGGGACGCGCTCGCCCGCGACCTCGGCGTCCTCGAGGTAGCGGCGCTCCACCAGGAGGCTCTGGTGTCGACTCTTCTGCAGATGCTCGCGCCAACAGAGAGCTCCCGCATCGCAAAAAAAGCCTCCGAGTTCTTCGCCGAGACCCTGGCTCCGTTCGAGATGACCCACCGTGGCTTCCAGGAGGCCAACGCCATTCTGAGCGACCTCAACGACGAGCTGCGGCGGCGAGTCGAGGTCATCCTCCGCGATTACAAGGTGGCCCAGGACCAGATCGATCAGCACAAGAAGATGGAGCGGATGAAAGACGAGTTCATCTCTTTGGTCAGCCATGAGCTCCGGACGCCGCTGACCTCCATCCACGCCTCCCTCGGTCTCCTGAGCTCTGGCTTGACCACGGGGCTGCCCGAGAAGGCCCGCCAGCTCTTGGAGGTGGCCCACCGAAACAGCCAGCGCCTGGTGCGGTTGATCGGCGACGTGCTCGATCTTCAGAAGATCGAATCCGGAACGATGCCCTTTGAGTTGCGCCCCGTCGAGATCGGTCCCTTCCTTGAGCAGGCCATCGAAGCCAATGAGGCGTACGGTGCCCAGTTCGGAGTGTCTTTCGTCCTCAACGGCGTGCCGCCACGAATCGGGATCAAGGCCGATCCCGACCGTCTCATGCAGGTGATCACCAACTTGCTCTCCAACGCTGCCAAGTTTTCGCCATCCTACCGGACGGTGCTCGTTGCCGCCCAGCGAAACGCGGGGGTGGTGCGGGTCACCGTGACCGATCGCGGCCCGGGCATCCCGGAGGAGTTCCGGGCCCGGATCTTCCAGAGGTTCGCCCAGGCCGACTCATCCACCACCCGGGAAAAGGGAGGCACCGGCCTGGGCCTCAACATCTCCAAGGCCATCGTGGAACGCATGGGCGGGCACATTGGGTTCGAGACGGAGGTGGGAGTAGGAACCACGTTCTATGTCGAACTGCCCCTTACGGAACAGAGCCCCAACGGAGCCCGAGCCTGATGGCGCGGGGGGCCCTCAAGCGCATCCTCTTGGTCGAGGACGACCCCGACATTCAGACCGTGGCCGAGCTGGCCCTCTCCGCCATCGGGGGCTTCACGGTCGAGGTATGCGGCTCGGGCAGGGACGCCCTTGATAGAGCCCCCGGATTCCACCCCGATTTGGTCCTCCTCGACGTCATGATGCCCGGCATGGACGGCCCCACCGCCTTGAAGGCGCTCCGCCAGCTCCCGGAGACATCGAAAACGCCGGTCGTGTTCATGACCGCCCGGGCGCAGCCCCACGAGGTCGCCCAGTACAAGCAACTGGGTTCGCTGGACGTGATCACGAAGCCCTTCGAGCCCGCCGAATTGGCCGCGACCTTGCGCCGGATTTGGGACCGTTATGAGGAGTAGGCTTTCCCCCACCCACCGCCGGCAACTGGAGGTCCTCCGCCGAGCCTACACCCGTGAGCTCCCGCAGAAGGTTCAAGCCCTCGCGGACGCGGTGACGTCGCTCCCCGCCCGGGGCTGGGACGAAGAAGCCTTCGAGGCGGCCTACGTACTCGTTCACCGCCTCACCGGTTCGTCCGCGACCTTTGGGTTTGAACCCATTCGGCGGGCCGCCGCCACCCTCGAGGATTTGCTGCTGGAGGTCAAGGAGCGCCCCGCGCGCAAGGAAGCCGTGGCCGGCCGCTTCGCCGACCTCCTGGCCGGCTTGCGGGACGCCCTGTCCTCTGTGCCCCCGGCGGGACGAGCGGGCCGAAGCCAGCGGCGAGCGCTCCCGAAGGCGAAGCGCCAACGGCTCACGGGGTCCGCCCGGCGCTGACTAGCGCCGGGCCAGGCTCTCAAGCGCGGCCAGACCCGCCTCGATGGCGCGCGCCTCGCCCTGCTTCATCTGCCGGGCGTCGGCAAACAGACGGCGGGGCCGCTGGGCATACACCGCGCACACCGCGCCCGCGCGGTGACCCCCCAGGCTGGCCAGCGTGAACAGAGCGCTGATCTCCATTTCGAAGTTGAGAACGCCCAGACGGCCAAGGTCGCCGGGGAGGTCCGCAAACCGCGGAGGGAAGCCGGGAACATGGCGCGACTGGGCGCCATAGAAACCGGGGGCGCTGGCCGTGATGCCAACGTGGTGGCGTGCCCTCGTCTGTCGGCAGGCCTCGACGAGGGCCTGGGTCACCTCGAAGCTGGCCACGGCGGGAAAGCCCTCGGGCACGAAGAAGCTCGTCGTATTCTCCAGCCGGACGGCCGCGGTGGAGACCACGAGATCGCCGAGGCGAATATCACGCTGTAGGGCGCCACAGGATCCCACGCGTATGAGGGTCAAGTCCTTTCGGCACTGTGACAGCTCGATGACCGCGATCTCCATGTTGTCCGGTCCGATGCCGGTTCCGGTCACCGTCATCTCCAGCCCATGGTAGACCCCGGAGATGGTGACAAACTCCCGGTGCCGCCACTCGCCGCGCCGTTTCTCGAAGCGCCCGGCCACGATCTCGGCGCGGGCGGGATCGCCCACGAGGATCACATGGGGCGCGACGTCGCCCCCGCCGACCCCAAGGTGGTACTGCCGGACCCTCTTCCGCGCCCCTTGCCTCATGATCGTGCTCCCCGCACTGAGGCGAGCAACACCTCTCAACCTCGCCCCGCTACATTGACAGGGACCGCGCCGATGCACAAGACTCGCGGCACAGGGCGGTCGACGCGGCACCGCCTCACGAAGCTCCTCCCCCGGGGAGCGATCGGCGCCATCCGTCGACGCCGACCTCTATAGCTGCCGCCGCGCGACTCATCCAGCCCGTTGTGGACACGAGGCGACCCGGATGGTTGTCGATGTCTCAGTCGTAACACCGACGTTTAGGCGGCCTCGGCAGCTGGCGGAGGCCCTGAGCAGCGCGCTCGCTCAACGCTTGGTCACGGTAGAGAGCATCGTCGTCGATGACAGCCCCGAGCGGTCCGCTCAAGACGTGGTCGCCCGGATCGCCGATCCCCGCGTCACGTTCGTGCCAATGAAGAAACCCTCGGGCGGCAACCCGGCCCTGGTCCGCAATGCGGGCTGGCCGCTGGCTAGGGGCCGGTTCGTGCATTTCCTCGATGACGACGATCACGTCGCGGAGGGCGCCTACGCCGCTCTCACCGCGGAGCTCGAGGCCCACCCCGAGGCAGGCGTGGCCTTCGGCCGCATCGAGCCCTTCGGCGACGATCCCGAGGACCTCCGGCACAATCAGCGGGTGTTCGCGGAATCCAGGCGGCGGGCCAGGTTGTGCGCCGGGTTGGGGTCTTGGCGGCTGCTGCTGGCGAGCATGCTCTTCTGCAATCCGGTGCTGAACTGCTCCGCCTGTATGATCCGGCGAGATCACATCGCGCAAATCGGGGGGTTCGACCCCGACTGTACGCCCTTCGAGGACCGCGAGTTCTACGTGCGTGCTATCCGGCGGTTTGGGTGGCGGTACATCGATCGCACCGTAGTCCATTATCGAACGGGCGCCCCCTCGTTGATGACTACCCTCAGGGCTACGGAAGCGGCCGAGGTGTTCCGGACGATTTATCGCAAGTACGAGGCGCAGAACGGACGCCTGGAGCTGCTGACCCTCAAAATATTGGGACGCGCGCTCTTCCGGTGGATCTGAGCCAACTGCGCTGCCCCATCTTCGCCCCCGACCCTCATCGGGGCTGCCTAGGGCTACTCCTGGGCTACTATGGCGCGTGCCCCGGCGAATCGAGCCCGTCCCAAGATGAGTGAACCCGCGTTGAGAACGCTGGGCCGCTACGAGCTCGGGGAAGAGATCGGCCGCGGGATGATGGGGGTCGTCTACAAGGCCCGGGATCCCGACCTGAACCGGGCGGTGGCCTTGAAGACTGTGCGCTTGGCCTTCGAAGTGCCCGAGGAGGGGCGGGAGCTCTTTGAAAAGCGCTTCTTGGCCGAGGCGCGCGCGGCGGCGGGGCTCTCGCATCCAGGCATCGTCACCGTCCACGATGTGGGCCGGGACCCCGCAACCGGTACCCTCTACATCGCACTCGAGTTTTTGGACGGCCAGACGCTGGCCGCGGTCAAACGGGGCGGCGGGGTCATGCCCTGGCGGGAAGCCCTGCGCATCGCGGCGCGGGTGGCGGAAGCTCTCCACCACGCGCACAGCCACGGCATCGTCCACCGCGACATCAAGCCCACCAACATCATGCTCTTACCCACGGGCGAGCCCAAGATCATGGATTTCGGCATCGCCAAGCTGCCCGCATCCCAGCTCACCACGGTCGGCGAGTTCTTCGGGACGCCCTCCTATATGTCCCCGGAGCAGGCCTCGGGGGAGGCCCTGGACGGGCGGAGCGACCTCTTCTCCCTCGGTTGCGTGCTCTACGGCCTGCTCACGGCCACGCGCGCTTTTGACGGCCCGACTCTGCCCGCGATCCTAGCCCGCGTGGTCCAGCACGAACCCCTCCCCCCCTCCCGTCTTGTCGAAGGCCTTCCTCCCGAGGTCGATTACGTCGTGATGCGGTCCCTGGCCAAGGATCTCGGGCGTCGCTACGGCGACGGTCGGACCTTCGCCGAGGATATCCAGGACGTCCTGGCCGGCCGACCTCCCCGCCATCGCTCCCCGGACGCCGCACCGGGCGAGCGCACCGCGGTCTCTCAACGTCCGCCCTCCGGGCGGGAGTCGGTGGACCATCCACAGGGGACCTCCTCGGCCCCGCCCGCCCCCACGCCGGCCGTCCGGGCGTCCGCGGTCGCGCCCTTTCTCCTCAACCCCTCGGCGCGCCGGGCCCTGCTGATCGGGGGGGGAACGGCCCTGCTCCTTGGCGCGCTCGGCGTCTTCCTCTTCGTGCCGCGGGGCGATCAAGCCGCCCTCATATCGCTCTCGACCCTCCTGCCCGCCGAGCCCGGCCATCTCGAGGTCACCTTCGAGCACTCCCTCAAGAGCGGCAACCTCAAGGTCTGGGTGGACGACGAACAGGTTCTGGACGAGCCATTGGAGAGCCGTGTCACCAAGAAGGTGCTCTCCCTGCGCATTCGCAAGGGGAGCCTGCGGCAGGTCCTGGACGTGACGCCGGGAGAGCACACGGTACGCGTCCAGCTGGAAGGGGACGTCAACAGCTCGCGGCGCCTGCGCGGGACCTTCGAGCCGGGCCAGACCAAACGGCTGCTGGTGAGCGTGGAGGGCATCCTTAAGAGAGACCTCTCCCTCGACTGGGGTTCTTGAGGCCAGGGCGACGGGTTAGAAGGGAAGGGATCGCCTCCGCTCGCGATCAATCCCGGAGCGGCGATCCGTCCGGGCTACTGCCGGGTGAGGCTCATGGGCAGGGGGGGGCCCGAGGGGTGGGTGTAGGTCCCCGTCACGGAGATGAGGTCGGGGGCCACCGTGCCGCTGACCACCACCAATAGGTTGTCGCACCCCACGAACTGGAAGGTCAGGGTGCGGGGATCAGTCACCAGGCCGGTCAGGTCGCCTAGGCAGCCCTTGTCCGGCACGCTGAATGGCCGGCCTGCAAGCTGGGACCCGTTCTGGACGATGTCGTAGCCACGCTCGTAGAAGAGGCCACCCCCCTGGGAGAGCAACCAGCGACCGCTTAGACCCCTCGCGGCCACGACCCCCGTCGCCGCCACCGAAGCCCCCCGGTTATCGGCGACGGTGAGAGCTACGGGGAAGGTCCCCTCGGAGCGATAGATGTGGGTGGGAGTGGAGTTGGAGGCCGTGACTCCGTCCCCGAAATCCCAGGTGTAAGTGAGGGGATCGTGGTCAGGATCGCTGGCCGTGGCCACGAAAGCCATGACGGTCACACCGGCAATGGCCTGCCCGGCCGGGCTGATCGTGAAGCTGGCGGTGGGGGGCAGGTTGGGAGAGGCCCCGTGCTTGTTGTGCTCGACGATGGCCACCGCGCCCCCGGCCAGGGCCAGACCGGCCCCGATCAGCAGGGGGGTCGTGTGGGAGCCGCCACTCGAAGCCCGCGGCGGAGCCGTCGCTCTAAAGAGGCTCTCTCGCCGCGCCATCTCGAAGACACGCACCACGTTGGGAGGGAACTCTCCGGGGTTCAGGCTGAGGTCCGGGGACTGGGCGAGGGCCTGGGCGAACTCCGCCTTGGCCGCGGGCTCCTGATTCAGGCCCAGATAGGAAACACCCAGGTAAACGTAGGCCTGGGCCCGTTCCCGGGCCAGGCCCGGCTGCCCCGCCGTTCGACGGAGGTAGGCGTCCAGGGCCTGAACGCCCGCCTCGAGCCGGCCCTCCTTCACTTTTTGGACGCCCCCCGCCAGATCAGGGTCCGCCGACGCCGGGGCTTGGGCCGGCACTTCGCTCGCGAGCAGGACTAAGAACAGCGCTAACAACCGCCGCATCCGTCTCAGTCTTCGAGCCTCGCGTTCATCGTGATCTTGGCGTTCAGCAACCGAGAGACGGGGCAACCTGCCTTGGCATTCTCAGCCGCCTTCGCGAAGGCATCCGCCTTGGCACCCGGGCTCTTGACCGCCACGTCGAGGTGGATGGCCGTGATTGTCCAGCCCGCCTCCAGCTTGTCCATGCTGAGGGTGGCGGTGGTGCGGATCTCCCCCACCGTCAGCCCGGCCCCTCCCATTTGCCCCGACAGCGCCATCGAGAAGCAGCCGGCGTGGGCGGCGGCGATGAGCTCCTCCGGATTGGTCCCTACGCCGTCTTCGAAACGCGTGCTAAAGGAGTAGGGCGTCTTCGCGAGCACGCCGCTATCCGAACTGATCGTCCCCTTGCCGTCCTTCAGACCGCCCTGCCAAACCGCGGATGCTTTCCGTTTCATCAATCCCTCCTCCTAGTGGGGGTCCGCCCACACGCTCCCCCGAATTCTCTCACAGAGTCCCCGCTGGCCTTGCGGGTCCGGCTGCGTTAGCCTTTTCCTGATGACGATCGTGACCGACACCGTGGCCGTGTCCACACGGGGGGACGCGGAAATCCTAGACCTGACGGACGAGGTTCAGGCCGTGGTCTCCCGCCACGGTTTTGACCACGGTCAGGCCTTGGTGTTCGTCTCCGGATCCACGGCCGGGGTCACCACTCTCGAGTACGAGGCGGGCCTGCTCAAAGACCTACCCGCCGCTTTCGAGCGAATCGCGCCGCGGGGGATCGCTTACGCGCACGAGGCCGCTTGGCACGATGGGAATGGCCATTCCCATGTGCGGGCAAGCCTCCTCGGCCCTTCCCTCACCGTCCCCTTCCGCGAGGGGCGACTGCTGCTCGGGACCTGGCAGCAGATCGTACTCGTCGACTTCGACAACCGGCCACGGCGGCGCGAGGTGGTGGTGCAGCTCTCGGGCGAAGCCGCTCCCCGGTGACTTCCGCCCTGCGCCGGATCATCCTTCCCCTCCTCGTGGCCCTCCTGACCGTGGCCGGCTGGTCTTCCTTCCTAGTCTATCCCCTGAAGATCTTCGTGGTGTTCCTCCACGAGATCTCGCACGGGCTGGCCGCCCTGGCCAGCGGGGGGTCCATCCGCGCCATCGGCCTCACTTTCGACGAGGGAGGGGTCTGCGTCACCGAAGGCGGGTCGCGCTTCCTTATCCTTAACGCGGGCTACCTGGGCAGCCTGGTCTGGGGGGCCCTGCTCCTCGTGCTCGCAACCCGCACGCGTCGGAGCCGGGAGATCGTGGGGGTCATCGGTGCCTTCACCCTGGTGGTGACGCTGGTATACGTGCGCTCCGCCTTCGGCCTCGTTTACGGCCTCGCGACGGGGGCGGGCTTGCTGCTGGTCGCCGGGAAACTGCCCCGCGCCGTTTCCGATGTCCTCCTCACTGCCATGGGCGTGGTGAGCTGCCTCTACGCGGTGGTAGATGTGGGCTCGGATGTGTTGACGCGCACCGTCCCCGGCAGCGATGCCAGCGCCTTGGCCCTCCTCACCGGCCTTCCTCCCCTGTTCTGGGGTCTTCTCTGGACCGCGGTCTCGGTGGCCGTGGTCGGGCTGACCCTGCGCTTCGTGGTCCGAGGTCCCTCGCTTCGTTGACGCGGAAGAGGCGGGGTCGTATCGTGATCCGAGCGAGAACCGAGGAGCGAGCATGAGGCGGATCGGGATCCTGACCGCGGGGGGAGACACCCCCGCCCTCAATGCCACCATCCAGGGAGCGGTGGTCAGGGCGAACCGGAGGCGGGTCGAGGTCTACGGCTTCATCAAGGGCTTCCGCAGCCTACTCAACGCCCACGTTCCCCACGTCCACCTGAACCCGCTCTTCACGGAGATCCCGGAGCTGGACGCCACCCGGGGAGGGACGATTATCGGGGCCTCACGGGCCTACGTAGACGCCAACGACAAGGAGTCGATGCTCCAGATCGCGGAGCGGCTCTCCCTCCTCAAGATCGAGGGGCTCATCTGCGTGGGCGGGGACGGGACCTTGAACGGTCTCCAGCCCTTCGCCGAGCTCTTCCCCACCGTGCTCGCCCCCAAGACCATCGACAACGACCTCGGCCTCAACCATCGCAACGAGCCCGACGAGTGGGTGCGCATCCCCACCCCCGAATCCCCCGGCTACCGCTACGAGAAGACGCAGTCCCGCACCGCTTTCGACCTGGAACAGATCGTCAACTACGCGACCCCCGGCTACGCCACGTCGGTTTTCGTCTCCGTGGAGGGCGTGCAGCGTGTCCGCACCACCGCGGAGAGCCACCGTCGGATCGCGATCGTTGAGGTGATGGGCCGCCAATCGGGCTACATCGCCCTCGGCACCGCCTACGGCCAGCCCGACATCGTCCTCGTACCCGAACACCCCGTCAACGTGGACAGGCTAGTGGCGCGGGTGCGGGAGCTCTACGAGCTGCAGAAAAACGTGGTCATCGTCTGCGGGGAGGGGATCGTGGACGAGAGCGGGCAGGGACTGGGGGACAAGCAGATCTCCCATGACCCCGCCGGCAACGTGATCCTCACCGGCGCCGCGGAGGCGCTTTGCCAGCTCCTCGTCGATCACTTCGGGGACGCCTACTTCCAGAACTACCGACGGGCCGAATCCGCCAAAGCAGCGATCTTCACGAGGAAGGTGGGCCATACCCAGCGGGGCGGCCGGCCCATCCTCTTCGACCGCTTCTACGCCGCCCAGCTCGGGGGCAAGGCTGTGGACATGCTCTTGGAAGGGCAAAACAACGCCGTTTCCATCCTCCAATGGAGCCGGGGCAAGGGCTTCCACGTGGAGAGCTACGACGGGAACGCCTTCCGCGACCGCTGGGGCATCATCCACCCCCGCAACATGCATCCGTCTTTCTACGACGCGGAGCTGATGCGGCCTTCTCGCACCGGCATCGAATACCTGTTGCCCATCTTCACCAACGCGATCGGCCACGCAGATGTGGAGCACCTGCGCGAAAGCATTTTCGACGCGGGCAGTCTCTTCCGCCCCTACCACTCCGTCAACACCGACATCAACAAGCGCATTCGTTACCTGGAATTGGACTGAGCCAGGACCGCCCACCGCGGGCTCGTCCGCGGCCAGAGCACGGATGCGTAGCCCTCCGCCTTTCGGCCGAGGCCCACGACCCCTCCCGATCCGCCCAAAGGCCGATCGCCCGCCGGAGGAGCGTAGAAGCGAACGGGGCCCTTTGGGGGAAGGCCCCGCGAAACCCAGAGGACGGGGCGACCTTGCTGGAAGGAGGCCTCCGCTACTATAGTTCGTGGCACTCACGTGGGCGATAAGAAATCCTTGCCGCTGACCGACATCGTCCCCCTGCTCCCCAAGACGGACCTGCATGTTCATTTGGACGGATCGATCCGCCTCTCGACTCTGATCGATCTGGCCGGGAGAGCGCGCGTCCCCCTTCCTTCCGAGACCCCGGAGGGGCTCAAGGCGCTCGTGTTTCGAGCGCGCTACCGCGATCTTCAGGAGTACCTGGAAGGGTTCCGGTACACGGTGGCCGTGCTTCAAGATGCCGAGGCCCTGGAGCGGGTAGCCTTCGAGTTGGCGGAGGACTGCCAGGCGGAAGGCGTTCGCTACCTCGAGGTCCGCTTCGCCCCGCAGCTCCACGCCCGGCCGGGCCTAGAGGTGGCGGACGTGGTGCGGGCCGTGGACCGGGGTTTGCGGCGGGCGGCGGCCCAGTTCAACGCCCGGCCGGAAGTGACCTCGGGCGCGGAGCCGCGCTTCGTGGCGGGGATGATCCTCTGTGCCCTGCGCTTCTTCCGCTCCGAGTTCTCGGCTGGCTACGACCGCTTTCTCAAGGCCCTTCCCGAGGCGCCCCCGTCCGAGGTCTACGCCGCGGCCAGCATGGAGGTGGCCCGTGCGGCCGCCCGCCTGCGCCACGAGGAGGGGCTCTTGGTGGTGGGGATCGACCTGGCCGGCCAGGAGAAGGGCTACCCCGCGGAGGGCCACCGCCTGGCCTATCAGGTCGCGCACGAGGCTTTCCTGGGCAAGACGGTTCATGCCGGGGAGGACTACGGGCCGGAGTCCATTTTCCAAGCCATCGGAGACCTTCATGCGGACCGGGTGGGCCACGGCACCTGGCTCTTCGACGAGACCAAGATCCGCGACCCCCGCATCACGGACCGCAGGGCCTATGTGGAAGCCCTGGCGGAGTTCATCGCCGACAAGCGCATCACCATCGAGGTCTGCCTCACCTCTAACCAGCAGACCGTGCCGGAGCTCGCCACCGACCTGCGCAAGCATCCCTTTGGGGAGATGCGCCGCCGTCGGCTCTCGACCACATTCTGCACGGACAACCGCCTCGTCTCGCACACCACCGTGACCAGCGAGATCATCCGCGCCATCGAGGCTTTCGCCCTCAGCCCGCGCGAGATCCGGGACATGCTCATATACGGGTTCAAGCGCAGCTTTTTCCCGGGAACCTACCTGGAGAAGCGGGCCTACGTCCGGGAGGTCATCGACTACGCGGATCGAGTGCTGGCGCGGCTGGGCCAGGGGCCGCTGCCCCCGGCCTGACCAGGAGGGTCACTCCCGGGGCACAACCTCCAGGGTCCTCTTCTCCGCCTTCCGCAGCAAGGTAAGACGCGCGCTCGTCCCCACCGGCCCATCCGCGAGCACCCGCTGCAAGTCATCGACGCCGGCCACGCTGTGGCCGGCGAAGCCCACGATCACGTCTCCCGCCGCGACCCCCGCCGCCGCGGCCGGGCTCCGAGGTTCCACCGAGATCACGAGCACGCCGGTCTCCGCCTCCAGGGCCTGGGCGCGGACCACGCTGCGCGGGAGGGGAACGGTCTGCCCGCCGAGGCCCAAGTGGCCCCGGCGGATCTTTCCGTCCTTGATGAGCCGACCGGCCACGAACTGCGCGGTATGGATGGGAATGGCGAAACAAATCCCCTGGGCGGGCAGGATGACGGCGGTGTTGACGCCGATGACCTCGCCCCGCGAGGAAACGAGCGGGCCCCCGGAATTGCCGGGGTTCAGGGCGGCGTCGGTCTGGATGAGGTTGTCCATCAGCCGGCCCGACTGCGCGCGCAGGGAGCGACCGAGCGCGCTCACCACCCCTGTGGTCACCGAGCACTGAAAGCCGTAGGGGTTGCCGATGGCCACCACGAGCTGACCCACGCGGAGGGCGCGCGAGTCACCGAGCCGCACCGGGAGAAGGCCAGGAGGGTCGAACCGAACCACGGCCAAATCGGTGTCGGGATCGTCGCCAATCACGCTCGCGGGCAAGGAGTGCCCGTCGGAGAGGCGGACCCGGACCGACCGCGACCCCTGCACGACATGGCTGTTGGTCAAGGCAAACCCGTCCGGGGTGAGCAAGAATCCGGAGCCGCCTCCACGCCCGACTTCAAGGTTGACCACCGAGGATGCCACCGCCTCCACCGCGCGCGTGACGGCATCTGAATAAGCGTCGAGGAGCGGGCGATCGTCGACGGGAGGGGAAGCCGTCTGCGGCCCCCCCGGGACCTTGTCGTTACGGGCCACCGGAAATGCGAGAGTCATCGTTAGGCCTCCCCAGCCTCTCAAACGTCCGATTCCTCGTTATGCTTGGCTACCAGCGATGATAGGCGGGATGGCCTTCGCGCACGGCCACAAAGAGGCCGCGACAGCTAGCCGTGAGTTTGCCCCCCGCCTCGAGCGTGGCCTCTACGGTGGCGCGGTCGGGGCCGGACTCCGCTACCTGCGCGCGCAGAAATACCTCCGCCCCGGTTGGGGTTGGGCGGATGAGGCGCACGTGATAGTCGGCGGTGACCGTGCAGGGAGGGGTGGCGTGGCCGCCCTTCCGCATCAGGTGCCACGCCGCGGTCCAGTTGCTGTGGCAGTCAAGGAGGGTGCCGATGATCCCGCCGCACAGGACGCCGGGAAAGGCTTCATGCTGCCGTTCGGGGGTCCAGTGGGCTACCAACGTGTCACCTTCCGCCCGGCTCTTGATGCGCAGGCCTTTATCGTTGGCGGGCCCGCAGCCGAAGCAGTGGTTCTCCGGCGCGTAGCGATCCTGAAGACTCTCAGCGTCCATAAGCCATTCTAACCCGCTCGGGAGGCGGACCTCAGTGCAGCTTGTCGAGGGCTCCCCGCGCCTCTCGGCGAACCGAATCGTCGGGGTCGCCGGTCGCGCGTTGCAGGGCGGCCGCGGCCGGCCGCGCCTCCAGGCCTATGCGCCCGAGGGCCCGGGCGGCGTGCGCGCGCACCATCTCCTCGGGGTCGCTCAGGGCCTCGATCAGACCGGGCACCGCGGCGCGGGCGGCCGGACCCAAGCGGCCCAGCGTCCGCGCCGCCCGCCAGCGGCGACCCCCCTCCTTATGCTTGAGGTCGAGGAGGAGGGCAGGAACGGCCTCCGCCGCCGCGGGTCCGATGCGCGCCAGCGCCGCCTCCACGGTCGGGGCCCCCTCCGCCTCGCCCAAGGCCTGCACCAGCGCGGGGACCGCGTCCCGAGCCGCCGACCCCAGGTTGCCGAGCGTCCAGGCCGCAAAGCCCCTCACGTAACTGTCGGGGCTCCGCAGGGCGGCCGCCAGAGGAGCCACGGCCTCCAAGCCGGCCAGATCCATCTTCGAGAGCGCGTCCGCGGCCGACCAGCGAACGCCCTCCCGGGGGTCGCTCAGGGCTTCGAAGAGGGCCGGGACCGCTGCCTTCGCCGCCATGCCCAATGACCCCAGCGCCCGCGCCGCCGCGGATCGTACCGCCTCCGCCTCGTCCCGGCGGAGAGCCTCGGCCAGCCGCGGGGCGCCCGCGGAGGCGGCGGAACCGATCGTGGTCAGGCCGTAGGCGGCGGCCGCCCTTAGAGCGGGATCTCTGTCCGAGAGAGCCTCCGTGAGCGCCGAAACGTCCGCCTCCCTCGGGCCCAGGTGTGTCCGCAGGATTTCCATGTCGGAGGGGAGGCGGGGCAGGAGCTCGCTGGCCCGCATGGAGTCGACGGTGAGAACGGCACCCGCCGGGCTGAGGTGGTCATAGTCCAGGAACGCGGAGGGCCCTGCCGCCCGGAAGGCGGGCAGGAGATCGAGGCAGCGCAACCCTTCCGCGCTGCAGAAGGACGTGGTCTCCTGTTGGACCGAAGGCACGGGCGCCTCCACCTCCACCTGGAAGCGGAAGGGGAATACGATCATCGCGAAGCGGGCGCCGTCAGCCTCGACCTCGGAGCGCAAGGTCCGCACCTCGGCAAAGAAACGTGCCATCGCCTCGCGCACCCGCGGCGACTCGCGGTCCAGGAACAGCTCTTCCACCCGGCCGATCTCGCGGCCCTGGGCGTTCACCAGCCTCCTTACCAGGGCCGAGCGTTCGTGGAGCACGGCCAGGAGCCGCGGTGGCCGACTCAGGTTGTTTTGGAGCTCGGGGATGTCGTTCAAGCAAACCGCCAGCACTACATCGTCTGGCCGGTACTTCCGAGCGATGCGGGCATAGGCGATGCGCTCCTGGCGGGTGGACCAGCCCCAGAGGGCCACGTTCAGCACCTCGATCCGCTGCCCCTCCGCCCGCAGGCGCGCTTCCAGCAACTGGGGAAAGGCCTCGTAGGGCCGTATCCCGTCTCCCAGCGTCACGCTGTCCCCCAAGACCACGACCCGACGGAACCCCTCAGGCTTCTCCAAGGGATGCCGGCGGTCGCGCAGGCCGTCGCGGTTGAACTCCTCCCAGGGCGGCCAGCCGACGGCTTCGGAGCGCATCGTGTAAAAGTCGCCCTCCATCTTGCCCGCCCAGTCCCAGATGTAGTCCGCGACGGGGGGGGCGGGCCGCTTCGGCTCCCGAAAACGGGCGAGGCCTTCTAGGCCGAGGAGCAGAAGGGCGCTGACGGCGAAGGTCGGAAGGAGGCTGGCCAGGAGGGAGGAGCGAAACCTCACGTTCCCGCCGCCACCCGGAGGGCGCCCGAAATCCGCTCCCAGTGGGTGCCCCGCCAGAAGAGTCGATTGCAGCCCGCGCAGACGAAGTATTCGTTCTTCCAGAGCGCGGTGCGGGGCGGGATGCGCGCGAGCACAGACTCTTTGGGCGTTGGCTGTAGCTCCCCTCCGCAGGCCATGCAACGCGCGGCCCGCGGTTGGAGGCCCAGGTCCCGCATCAGCATCGCGAGCTGCTCGCGCTTGCTAAAGGCGGAGGGAATCCAAAGTGCGGGCACGGCACACTCGCGGAGGGGACGACGGTCCAGCAGACGGCTGTCGCTCGTCAAGAGCACGAAGCCCCCGCCCGCCGCCTCCTCCAGAAGGCGGTCCCCCGATCCGGCTGCCCCCTGACGGGCCTCGTAGCCGGCCGCTCTCAGCCAACGCGCGAGGCCTCCCAGACTCGAATCGCAAAGGAACCGCGGGGGCGTCCCGGCGAACCCCTTTTCCACTCGGCTCCCGAGCCCGCACCCTTCCATGAGCCGCAACCGCCGCTCCACCCGGACCCGCGTGAACTCGTAGACGAAAGCCAGGGCGCGAGCCAGAGCGATCCCCTCGCGGGCGCTCTTTTCCCGCGCCCGCTCGAGGAGCAAATCCACGCCGAATTCCAGCCGGCGTGGACGGACGAGGGCAAGGAGGGCCCAGAATCGACGCCGGTAGCCGTCTTCGATGCGGCGGCGCGTCATTCCAGCTTCAAGCTTACTCCGACCCGCCTTGCTCGGGACTCGCCATCCAGGGTATAAATGTCGGTCGCGCGATGGCCCGCTAGCTCAATTGGTAGAGCAAGAGACTCTTAATCTCTGGGTTCATGGTTCGAGTCCATGGCGGGTCACCAACAACTCCCTGACAATCAGTCACTGACGGCCATGTGTGACCCAAACCTGTTTCCCGGCTCGACGCTGGGTCACATATGGGTCACACCATTACTCGAAATAGACCGGCCGTCCTCGGTAGTCGCGACTGGCGGAGACCGGCCCGGACGATCACCCCTTCGAGGATCTGTGCCGCTTGGGGCGAGGCCCGCAGGGCCGAGCGGCTCCAAAGGGTTGTTTCAAGACGTTCCACACACCAGGATCGTTTATAACGCGACGGCGCTGCCGGCAGGGTTTGGGTTGACTACGATGGTATCCGCTCCATTTAGGAGCTCCCTGGGCCACTCAGACGTGAACACTACGCGTCTAGACTCACGTCCTCAATCGCAGAGGCCACGACGTGGTCAGCCGGCTCGACTATTCTCCGTTGTTGGAGATCTGGCCTCGTAGGCCACTTGGACGATTCTTGCTCCCTCCGCGCGCGACTCGCCCGTGCTAAATAGAACGGCCTAACCCAGCAGCCTGCCACACGTCCCTTCGCCAAACGGGCTGATGGGAGACTGCTTGCTTGCCTTCTTGCCCGTTCCCCAGGGGCGCTACACTGCATTCGAGGCGGTCCTAACGGGAACTAGGCCGAACGACCTACGCGGTGTTCGGCCCACATTGAAAGCGCGGGCGAGGCGTTGTGCGCGTTCTTGAGCGTGTCCTTGCCATCCTCACCGTAAGCGCCGGGTCTGGCTGGGCCATCTACGTTCTCGCGTTCGGGAGCGACGCGGGACTCACGGTGCCGGTTCTTCTCGCACTGGTCTGGGGTGGCGTAGCGGTGCTCGTCGTTTGGAGCCTGCGTGCCGGACTGCATCTCCTCAACACAAGGGGCTTGCCGGGGCAGAGGCATCTGCGAAGGGTGATCGCTCAGCCTGCTGCGCTCGCGCTGTGTTTCGCCCTCGTGTGGAGTGAAGCCGCGTTCCGAATTCGGTTCTGGCTGAGTAGGCCCGCCCTCCAGAGCTACGTGCAGCGTGCACGGCCGTCAATTCGTCATGGGGAGTTCAGGCCGGGAGTCCGAGTCGGTCTCTTCTGGCTACGGGAAGCCGAGGCTCTCCCCGGTGGCGTGGTACGTCTGATCACCACCCAGTGCATGTTTGACGACTGCGGCGTGGTGTACAGCCCAGTCGCTGAACCGCCCAGGATCGGTAGGGACATCTACAGCGCCCTGGGCGGCCCGTGGTATCACTGGAGGCAAGGCTGGTGAGCGACCCTGCGACCGAACGACCGGATGCAGCTGACGGCGCCTCTCGGCGCCGGCCGGCGTAAAATTCAAGGCGGCGCCTCGTGCTCGCCATTCGGCGAGCACCGGCTATGCAGCTGATCCGGGGGTTCGACGGGCATCCCACGGAGTGGCGGAACGTGACGAGTATCCTAAGGCGGCGAGCTAGCCAAATGAAGGGCGCGCAGGCCTTCGTCAACCATTACTTTAGGGGCTGCAGGAAGCACGCTGAAGAAGCCTCGGCGGTGTTCCTAGCGGTTGAGCAGCTTTGTGGATCGGACCTGGCAGACCTTGATCCCGAGGCGGCCCTTCGGGATGTGCTTCCCGAGCAGACGTTCCACTTCGATTCTCTCGAGGCTGTGGAACTTGAACTGGCTCTTGAAGAGGAACTGAAACATGAGGATCTCGTCAAGATGGCAATCCGCCGACACATGGATGAGACCATCATGAAGGCGTTGCTCGGTCCAGCGGCCGCCGCCTGTTCCTGGGATCCTAGAACTATCTGGGCACGTTCTGCCCGTGGTGTGATCAACGAGCGGGTTCGACTCCAAGCGGGTGACTGCGTATGCAGCGGGCCGTCCAACGACAAAATGCAGCCGACGAGGCCGACCCATAGGACGGAACCTCGCCGCTGATCTCGGTGTTCGAGGGAAACAGAGGAGGACTGCCTACTGGTGACGTTTCGTCGAATCACCACTGAGGTCGCGGCGGCCGGCGTCAACTGCGTGGTCTTCGTCGTCGCACTGGCGGCTGGGTTCCGCGTCATTTACCCCTTCGTCTTCTTGCTGACCTCACTTCGGTGCCGCTGCTCATAGTCGATGACCTCGGCATGCGTAAACTGCCTCACACGGCCGCCGAAGACCTCCTCGAGGTAGTCATGCGGCGCTACGAGCGCGCCTCAACCCTGCTGACCTCCAACCGCCCCGTAGACGACTGGGGCAAGCTGCTTGGAGACACCGCCGCCGTGACCGCTCTCCTCGACCGGCTACTCCACCACGCACACGTCCTCAAATGCGGTCCACGAAGCTGGCGCACCAAGATTCACACCGACTTGCGCCAGGAGGTGGCAACGAAGTAAACATTCACCAGTCTCGGAGGCTTAGCTGCTGGCCGGTCTTTGAAGTGTCCACTAAGGATACGGACCGAAGAACATCGCTGGGACAGGGGTAGAGGCCAATGTGCACAAACCTGTGCAGCCTGCAATGAAGCTCTCGGCCTCGGTATTGATGATGGGAGGACAGCCCTTCAAGGTGCCCGGGGCTGTACATGTTGCCCTCGGTATTGCAGTGATCGTTATGGGATTGTGGCCGGGCATGGACTTCTACGCCGGGCTCCCCACTCAGCGCCCCAGCGTCAGGAAGCGAGTGCCACGCTGGTTTGGTCGCCTGTGGTTCGTCGCAGGTGGGGCGATCCTGATCTATTGGGGCGTTACGGGGTGGTGACGGTGACGCGGGAATAGCAGTAGAGGCGGCTGCAAAGATGGGCAAGCCAATAGCGATATCTACCAGGGCGACTCTGGAGACTATCAGGGGAGACGCTCCGACGCCCGTATCCCCTTGCCGGGAACGGCGAGCAACGCAGAAGCGATAACGGAGGAGCCAACGAGGTAAACACTTACCAGTCTCGGCCCGCTATCTGGAGGCCGGCTTTGACCATCTTTCTGAGCCCCGCCCAGCTTCAGTGCGGACGGGCGTACTAACGACGCCTCACGCGGAGGCGCTGAGAGATTCGAGCCGTTCCAGGGTATCGGGGTATTTCCGCACCAACCAGATAAGAGCCGCTGCTTGCTCGTTGGGCTTGCTGCGCCCCTGCTCCCAGCGCTCGAGAGTCCTTGGATTGACCCCTAGCCGGAACGCGAACACCTGCCGCGACATGTTGAGCGCCTCGCGCGTCTCACGGACGAGCTTCGGGTTTAGCCTCGGCAGGGCGATAGGCTCGACTTCGTGGGTCCGAAGTGTGAGCCGGCCCTCGCGGTGCTCGCGCATCGCCTGGACGCCCGAAATGAGCTCGCGGAACAGGCTCCGCTTTCTCGCTCGCTTCACGGTCTTGGTCATCGGTTACTTTCTCCTCAAGGCACGACGCCGGGCCCGCTGCCGCGTCTCCTCATTGATCGCCGCCTTCAGGAGCCGCTTCTCCTTCGGGCTGAGATCCACAACCTCGTCCTTCCCGTACAACGTGAGAAACCAGATCTGCATGTCCTGTTCGAAGTAGTAGTAGATCACCCTCAGGCCACCTCTCCGACCGTGACCCCTCCTCGGGTCCGCCCACCGCACTTTGCGAAAGCCCCCCGTGCCTTGGATGACCTCCCCCGCCTCGGGGTCATTCGCGAGATGGATCTGCAACTCTCCGTAGTCGTCGTCGCCCAAATAGTCGGGCAGGAGCTGCGTGAAGCGCGGCGCCTCGATGAACTCCAGCAATTCAAGCATACGCAACTTGCGTAGGTTCATCAAGTCGCCGGTTTAGGCGCCGGCACGCCGGCCGCGTGCCGGAACAGCAGCCAGGCGCCCGCCTGACGGCCCCCGCGCGCGACTCGCCCGTGCTAAATAGAACGGCCTAACCCAGCAGCCTGCCACACGTCCCTTCGCCAAACGGGCTGGTGGGAGACTGCTTGCTTGCCTTCTTGCCCGTTCCCCAGGGGCGCTATACTGCATTCGAGGCGGTCCTAACGGGAACTAGGCCGAACGACCTACGCGGTATCGTGCCTGCGGAAACAGCCTTTATTCGTTTGTGCAGACCGACTAGGTAAGCGATGCCTCCAGGCGAGGGCGACCGGCGGTCGGACGAACGGGACACCCGGCTCTACTGCTCCTTCTGCGGCAAGAGCCAAGAGCAGGTCCGCAAGCTCGTCGCCGGGCCAAAAAGCCACATCTGCGACGAGTGCATCGAGGTCTGCGTCGACATCATCTCGGACGACCGCATTGCGGACACGCCACACGCTGAACAAGCCAAGCTGGTGCGAGAAGGCAGTCGCGTCCTGACTGCACGATGTAGCCTTTGCCGAATGCCTGTGGTCATCCAGGACCTCTTGGCGGTGATTGGCCGTGGATCCGTATGCGTGTCCTGCATCGCGGCTGTTCAGGCCATCCGCCGTCCGATCGAAGGGCTCAAGGACACGCAGGAGTAGTGGTGCGAGGGTGAGCAACAGTGAGATGCAGCGGACGGCGCCAGGTAAGGATGGAGCACCGCCGCTGATCTCAGTGTTCGGCGGTGTAGGTTGGAAGCATCAACGAAGCCGGGCAAGGATCACGGCGTCATTGCGACGGCACGCCTCGGCTAAGCACGCCTCCAACTCAAACACGCGCTGTACAGTAAGCGGGAAATCCGAGGACCGACATGACACCGCTGACGAAGGCAACGATCGCAGGGCCTGTGACACTCGGCGTGGCATGGGCGGCCATGAGTCTTGCGCCGCCGACGTGGGACCTGCTCTTCCTGATCGTAGCTGCCTCCGCACCACTCTGGTTTGGGCTGATCGCTCTCGGAGACGGTCTAAGGCAATGCTCGCGGGGCCCCCGGCGGGCCGAGACTGTGGTAGCTATCGTAGTCGGGTTCTCCGTCGTGCTTTTCAGTGGTAGGGTCCTTCTTGGGATCTTCGGATGGCATTGACGACGCTCGTCACGAGCCAGCCGCCGAACACTTATCAGGCCCTCGGCTGTCAAGTGAAGACACATCCGTTGTTCGTCCCACCGAGGGACGTGGATTGAATGGGCGACCAAATCGTCAGCTCGTCGCTCTTGATCGGTTTCTCGCAGGCCCCATCCGCTACCTGGCCCAGTTTCTGCTTCTAGTCGGTCCGGCAACGGCAGACGCTCAGGTCAGACCGATCGCAACGCCTCCCCCGCCAACTTCCTTCGCGTCCTACGGTGAGCCGGAGCCCGTACGGCTGTCCGACATCACCTCAAACGGCCAGCAGTACGAGCGTGTCAACGTCCGCACGACCGGCGAGCTGCGCTCGCTCGCTGGCAACACACCATACTTCGTCCTGGCCGATGGGATCTCGCGCGTTCTCCTGATCCCGGCCATCGAGGGAACGCGAGATACCGATCTGCTCGTGGGACGCCCCATCGAACTCACGGGCGTCGTGCGCGTGCTGCCGGCTCAGCAGCAAAGTGTCCCCTGCTACGCCACGCGGCTGCCCGAGAGCAAGTGCCTCGATCCCGAGCTGCCCGTCCTGCCTAACGCGCGTCAGGACTGGCCACCCGTGTCGATCACGTTCTTCAGCATTGTGGACACCACGCCCTTCGGTCAGAAGACGGTTGCGCCGGGCGGGGTCAGCTTGCTGGAGATCATTCACAACCCCGGGCCGTACGGGGTGAAGCCCATCACCGTGGTTGGCGTCTTTGCCGGCCGCAACCTCTTCGGTGACCTGCCCGCGGGCTCGCAACGCACGCCGTCCGACTGGGTCCTGAAACAGGGGACGAACGCGGTCTGGGTGACGGCCAAGCTGCCGCAGGGCAGAGGCTGGAAGCTCGATCCCGACTATCGCGGTGACACCGGGAAGTGGCTGCAGGTAACCGGCCGCGTTGAAGCCATTAACGGAGTCACCTACCTGCGCGCGACTAACGTTGCGCTCGCGAGCGCCCCCAGGTCGTCGGACCAAGAGCCTTAAGCGTCAACGCGGCCCGTAGTCTGGCGAGCACACATCTCCTGCCTGGTGAGGCCGCCCGCATGGGAGGCTGCTACTACGCCGCTACCAACCTATGCGGACGAACCGCAGCAACGGCCGGAGTGCTCGTCGGTTTCCGTTGGTCTTAGCTTGGTTTAGGGGGGCCTGGTTGTTGCAGCCGGAGGTGTCTCCGAGCAGCTTGCGGCGTGTCCCCCTGTTCCGCCCCCGGCGGCGTCCCTCAGGTTCCATCGAAGGAAGGACGGGTCTTCTCCAGAAACGCGCGTGTCCCTTCCCGGAAGTCTCTCGTCGAGGCCACCAGCCCGAAGTAGTCGGCGCCAAGCAGAGTCGATTCCTCCTGGGTCAGATTCAGACCGCGGTGAAGTGCCTCCCACGTCATCCTGACCGAGATGGGCGCCTGGGACAGGATGTCGAGGACGAGGGTTTCGGTTTCCTGGATCAGCTTCTCTGGATCGGCCACCCGGTTGACGAGCCCCAAGCGCTGGGCCTCGTCCGCGCTCATCAGACTTCCGGTGAGCAGGAATTCTGCGGCGCGTCCCTTGCCGATGAGGCGAGGGAATCTCGTGGTGCCGCCAAAGCCGGCAAATGCCCCGATCCGCACCTCGGGATGCCCCAGCCGGGCATGACGAACGGCCAGGCGGAGCGTGCACGCTTCGGCTAGTTCCAGGCCACCGCCGAGGGCGTAGCCGTTGATGGCGGCTACGACGACTTTCCCCAGCGTTTCGATTTTGTGGTTCACCGTCACCGCCAGCCGGGCAAAGTCCCGGACCTCAAGCGGCGTCCCTTGATTGAGGAAAGCGACATCGGCGCCAGCCGAGAACGCCTTGTCGCCGGCTCCGGTCACTATCACGGCTCTGACCCGGTCATCTGTTCGAGCGCTATCGAGCAGGGATACGAGGCGTTGGAGGACGTCCGTGTTCAGGGCATTGAGCGCCTCCGGGCGATTCAGGGTGATCCAACCGATGCCCTTGTCTTCCCGGTACCGTACGACGTCAGTGGTCGACACGCGTGATCCATCCTTTCGTCTTGCAGCCTCGGTGGACAGCGCAAAACCGGGCCATTCCTGGACGGGCCCAAGAACCGGCCACCAGGCAGCGGCCGAGACTGGTAGATGTTTACTTCGTTGCCTCCTCCTGGCGCAAGTGGGTGTGAAACTTGGTGCGCCAGCTTCGTGGCCGCCTTTGAGGACGTGGGCGCGGTGGAGTAGACGGTCAAGGAGAGCCGTCACGGCGGCGGTGTCCCCTAGCAGCTTCCCCCAGTCGTCGACAGGACTTACCGCACGTTACCTGCCGCATCCCGCCACTTGCCGAATAAAATCGGCTCCAACGATCCGGAGGATTTCACGAAAGCGGCCCTTGCCGGAACCTCAAGCTCGGTCAGCGCCTGATTCTGGGGAAAGCGATAGGAGCCGATGAGGATATTGGGTTGCACGGCGTTCACCACCATGCCCCAATACTGCCTCGCATCCGGACACTGGCCCGAATTCTCTTTGGTGACCATCGCCGCAAAGCCTGCGTATTTCGCAAGACATGCATAGTACTGCGTCGCCATTTCGATCGACTGCCCATGCGCGCCCCGGTAGCCATATGCGTCCAGGCCGGCATTCTTCAGAATCTCCGCCGACATATATAGCGCTTCCAGAGATCCCATCGGGTACCCGATTCCTTGCGAAGGATTACTGTGCCGGTACCGGTCGTTAATCTCACCCGCAGCGACAATGGCCGTCTGATACCCCGGATGGCTCTTCACCGGATCGACGCTCGAATTGGGCGTGATGTTCAATAGAGGCGTGTCGTTCGGCCCGTAAATGATGTGGTCAAACAGCTCGATCCACGGCAATATCACAGTCCGCGAGCCCTTGCCGCCGTCGAGTACAGCCTTTAGATCCTCCCCATCATCCAACAAGCGGGAAATCGAGAGCAGAGCCAGAAGATGCGTGGCGAACTGGTTGTTGTACGTCTCGTCGGAGTACCGCCACTTCATACTGACACCGTATTGAGCGTTGTTGATCGAACGAATGACATCGAACATGTTGTGATGAAACATGTCCATCCGTGCTTGTTCGGCGGGGTTGACTGCGCCCATGCCCTCAAGAAGATCCTGGGCATGCACCGAATAGATGACGCCGCGCGCGTGCGTCAACGCGCCGACGAACGTTCCAAATTGCGTCGTGTGGGCCTTGCCATCTGGATCTAGATCGCAATATTTGTCGTCCGCGTTGCGAAAGGCGCCGGCATCGTCGCGAAAGCCGTGGTCCGCCCACGCCAACACAATGCTCTTCGCCAGACTCGAAGTCGCGCTGACCGTCGGCCCAGCCACAGGCGGCTTGGCCCCAGCCTGAACCAGCGCAGCATAAAGAGCAGCCCGTGCAGCCACAATCGCTGCGCCGTGTGGTGGAGCCAGGCCGGAACGAACTTGCATCGCTGTCGCCAGGGCTTCTTCGGAGCGATCGTTACCATAGGCGGGCTTCTGCTCGAAAGCATACCCGCGCAGATAGATCTCCATGTCGCAGCCAGAGTACGTCGCTTCCCAATCGATTCTCGCGCCAAGAGCCTGCCCGACACGTGCAGCCAGCGCGCCAAATCGCTCGGCGGTGAACGTTCCCGGAATGTTTGCCCGTCGCGCGATATCTTGTAAATCGGCGCGCGCATCGAATACGCGAGGATGCTCTTTCAAGCTCACGTAACTCCCGGTCACACGCGGATAAGAAGCGGGTGCTTTGCGGACCGGAGGGGCGTCGGGGAAGCTGACCGTTCCTGACCCGTTGATCGCGGCATTCTCAACAGTCCCCACGACGCGAATCCCATGGACGAATAGGCGCATGCCGTGGAGCTTTAACAGGACCGCGCCGGGCACTGGCACATCGAATCGATGCTTACGCCCCAGGGTGTCTTTGCACACCGCGTCGACCGCGGCTTCGTTACCGAGGTCGGCTCTTCCGGCAACCCCCAAAATGCTCTTGCTTGCTTCAGTCGGGGCGTTGTTTGCATAAATATGAACGTCAATCGACTCCGGCCTTCCTAGCTGGCAAGCCCACCCCCGCACGTGCGCACCACCATCGTCGACAGAGACGCCGTCGATCTGGCCAATAATGCGGCCTGTTTCTGCAGTGTCAGCCGTTGATGGCGCCACCACAATCCAACACAGGGCGCCAAGGATCATGAGACGAAAGGTGCTTGGGTTGTCGTACTTTTCCATTGAGATTGCCCTTCGACGCCGGCCATTCTATGGGCGCAGCTAAATCCCCCAAAGGCCTTGGATGCGCAGCGCCCAGGTTCTCAGGCCGTCCACCACAGGCATGCCTGCTCTCCAGCCATCATGCGATCATCCTGCCGTGCGACCTGGCAAGGCGCAAGGCTGGGTCCCTGGGCCGAAGGACTACGTTCGGCGAAGCGGCGCTCAAACTGGTTGGTACGGCGATCAGACGCCCAGAACTCGGGCCTGAGGGGCCGTGCGGCTAGGGCAATTCGGCGCGTCTCTCCGGGGCCGCGATGGAGCTCAACGCGGCAGCCAAGAGGCCCCGGGCCGGTAAAGCCCGCGCCCGCATGCTTCCTCGCTCGGTCCTGGATCTCCCGAGCGAGGTCACGCGCTTGCTAGAAATCGAAGTGATCCACGTTCTCCTTGGTGAACGTGAACGGCTGGCCGAGCAGCACGTTGTCGCCAGCGACTGTGAGCGGGCCCAGCCGGCCGGCGGTGAAGCTCGTCTGCCCGGGCTTCAAGGTGCCTTTGGCCAGGGCGCTCGCTACCTGGATGGTGAGATAGCCAAGGTCCATCGTGTTCCAAAGCACGACGGAGTCGAGGACGCCGTCCTTGAGGTAGGGCCGCGAAGCGTTCGGCAGTCCGAGCCCCGTGACCTTGACGTCCGCGCGACCCGACTGCTTCACCGCCTCTGCCGCTCCGGGGATGGCGGGGGAGGCGATCGCCATCACAACCTTGACCTCGGGATGCACCTTGAGCAGCGTCTGGGTCTCGTCGAAAGCGCGCTTACGGTCGTCGTCGCTGGGGCGGACGTCAACAAGGGTGAGGCCCGCGTACTTCGCGCCCAGGAGTTCCCGGATGTGCTTGATCCATTCGTTCTGGTTCGCGGCCGTGAGGGAAGCGGTGATGATCGCGAAGGAGCCCTTTCCGCCGAGGATCCGCGCCGTTTGCTCGAGCAGGACGTCGGCTATCCCCTCCGGTGTCGCCTGGTTGACGAAAAGGTCGCGCGCGTCGTGCTCGGCGTCGGCGTCCCAAGTCACAACCTTGATCCCCTGGCCGCGCGCCTTGCGCAGCGCGGTTGAGATCGCCTCTTTGTTCTCGACGCTCACCGCGATCACGTCGACGCCCCGCGTGATCCAGGCCTCTACGACCTCGTTCTGCTTGGCGGGGTCGGTCTCGGTCGGGCCGTCCCAGAGCAGCTTCACCCCGAGCGGGCCAGCCGCCTCCTGGGCGCCCTTGTGGCAGCTCACGAAGTACGGGTTGCCTTTGTTCTTGGGCATCATGGCCACCGTCAACTGCCCCTTCGTCTCCGCGCCGCGCTGGCAGCCGGTCACGACGAGGGGGGCCAGAGCGAGGAGGAAAGCCAGGCGGAGGTTCATCCGCGGCTCCTTTCCGAGAACACGCGGTGGGCGCCGATGGCGGCGATGAGCATGACGCCGGTCAGGATACCGGCAAGCTCCGCCGGCAGGTCGCTGAGACGGAGACCATTCTGCAGCAGGGCCACCGCCAGGAGCCCAAGCAGAGTCCCGGGCACCGAGCCGCGGCCGCCGAAGATCGAGGTGCCGCCGAGCACGACGGCCGTGATCGCGAACAGTTCGAAGCCGGTGCCAGCGTCGGCCTTGGCCTGGCCGAGGCGGGCCGCGTAGACGGCAGCGCCCATCCCGGCCATGAGCCCGCTCAGCACATAGACCAGGGCCAGCCGGCGCGCGACCGGTATTCCCGCGTAGCGGGCCCCGTCTGGGGAAAAGCCGATGGCGCGCAGACCGCGGCCGGCCGGCGTGCGGTGGAGAAGCAGCCAAAAGAAGATGGCGGCGGCCAGCAGCAGCGGGAGCTGGGCCGGGACTCCGCCCGGCAGGCGCCCCTGGCCAAGGAAGAGGAAGCCGGCAGGGAAATCGGTATAGTTCCTCACCCCCCCCGTGAAGCCTTCGGCCACGCCCCGGAACAGTGAGTACGTGCCGAGGGTCGCGATCAAGGGCGGGACGCCGAGACGCGTCACGAGCAGGGCGTTCAATGCTCCCCCGGCCACGCCCACGAGCACGCCCACGAGGGCGGCGGCTCCCATGGGCAGACCGAGGTCCCGGTACATCGCTCCCATGAGGACGGCCGCGAGGCCCAAGAGCGACCCCACCGAGAGATCGATCCCGCCGGTCACGATCACGGGGGTGAGAGCCAGGGCGAGCAGCCCGATCTCCACGCTGGCGCGGGCGACCTCGGCCGCGTTGCCGGCGCTGAGGAAGTTCGAGCCAGCGGCCGCAAAGTAGCCCAACTCGACGAGCACGACCACACCGAGGAGCGCTTCGTGGGTGAGAGGTCCGGGGAAGTGACGCCTCACGGCTGCGGCCGTGACGTCTGCTTTACGAGACGCCACGACCGCTCCGGCGGGCCATCGGGACGGCGTTGGCGGCCACGGCAACCAGGATGACGAGCCCCTGGAGCGCGCGCTCCCAGTACGCCTGGGTGCCCAGGAAGGTGAGGGTGGGCCCGATGGCGCCGAGAAGGGCCACGCCGAGTAGCGTTCCCGCGAGCGTCCCGCGGCCGCCCGAGGTGCTCGTGCCACCCACGACCACGGCCGCGATCACCCTCAGCTCAAGCCCCACGCCGGCATTTGTCTGCACGTCGATGAACTGGATCGACGTGAGGAGGGCGGCGAAGGCGGTCAAGCCGCCCATGCAGACGAAGCTTCCGAAGATCACCCGGCGGGGCCGGATGCCGGCCAACCGGGCCGCCTCGGGGTCCGAGCCAGTGGCATATACCCCGCGTCCGGCGTTCAGGCGGCGCAGGCCCCACGCGAAGCCCGCGAAGATCGCCAGCGCGACCGCGACCACGGCGAAGCGTCCCCCCTCTTGGCCAAGGCCGAACCATTGGAAGCCCACGGGCAGGTCCTGGACCCAGATGCCTTCGGTGGCCCACCGCAGGCTCTCCCGGAGCATCACCATCGTCGCCAGCGTAACCACGATCGCGGGCAGACCGAGGCCGGCGACGAGGCCGCCGTTGATGGCGCCCAGCAGCGCGCCCACGAAGACCGTGCCCAGGGCCACGAAGGGCATTGGCCAGTTGGCCTTGGCCAGCAGCCCGGCCGCCACCCCGCAGATCGCGAACTGGGAGCCGATCGAGATGTCGATTTGCCGGGCGAGGATCACGACCGTCATCCCCACCGCGGCCACCAGCACGGGCGCGTTGCCCACGAGCAGGTCGCGGACGTTCGCCGCCCGAAAGAAGCCGGGGGCCCTCACCGCGACGAGCGCGAGCAGGGCGAAGAGCGCGGCCGCGACGGACGCCTCGCGGCGGTGGTGAGCGAGGAGACGACTAATGACGGACCTCCGGGGCAAGCTCGTGACCGAGGGCGAGGGCCAGCAGCCGTTGTTGGGTGGCGGCGTCCCGCGACAAGGTTTCGACGACCCTTCCCCCGCGCATGACCGCGATGCGGTCGCTCATGCCGAGGATCTCGGGCAGCTCGGACGAGATCATCAGGATTGCGAGGCCCTGTTCCGCGAGGTCCACCATCAGGCGGTGGATCTCCGACTTGGCCCCGACGTCTACGCCCTGCGTCGGTTCGTCCAGGATCAGCACCGACGGCCGGGTTGCGAGCCAGCGCGCGAGGGCGACCTTCTGCTGGTTGCCGCCCGAGAGGTTCGCGACAGGAGTCTCGAGCGAGGGGGTCTTGATCGCGAAGCGCTCGACGAAGCCGCTCGCCAGCTCCCTCTCGCGCCTGGAATCGAGGAAGGGGCCGGAGGTGAGCTGGCGCAGGACGGCCAGCGTCACGTTCGCGGTCACGCTCATCTCGAGGATCACGCCGTGGCGCCGCCGGTCCTCGGGGACGTAGGCCAGGCCGAGCGCGGCCGCTCGCCCGGGAGAATCGATCGCCACCGGCCGGCCGCGCAGGCGCAGCTCGCCGCCGTCCGCGGGCGTGAGGCCGAAAAGCACACGGGCCAACTCGGTGCGCCCCGAGCCCACCAGCCCCGCGAGGCCGAGGATCTCGCCGGCATACAACTCCAGGGTGACGCCCACCAGCCCGCCTATGCGGCACGACAGGCCGTGGGCTTCCAAGGCCACGGGCCCGCGGGCCACTGGCCGCTTGGGGAACACCGCGGTCAGCTCACGCCCGACCATCAGCCGGATCAGTTCCGCCTGGGCCAGCCCGGTGGCCGGCCGCGTCTCCACGACCGCTCCATCCCGCATGACGGTCACGCGGTCGGCGATGCGCAGCACCTCGCTCAGGTGGTGGGAGATGTAGACGATGCCCACACCCTGCCCGCGTAGCTCGACGATGAGGCCGAGCAGCCGCTCCGCCTCGGGCTCGGCAAGGGCAGCGGTGGGCTCGTCCATGAGAAGGATCCGGGCCTGGGCGCCGAGGGCACGGGCGATCTCTACAAGCTGCTGCTCCGCCATGCCCAAAGAGCCGGCCTCCGCCTCGGGGTCGATGCGCGCGCCCACCCGGGCGAGCATAGCGTCGGCCCGCCGCCGCCGCTCGCGCCAGTCGACGCGTCGCCACGCCCCCCCCGGCTCGAGGCCGAGGGCGAGGTTCTCGGCCACGCTCAGGTCGGGCAGGAGCGCGGGTTGCTGGTAGATCGGCGCCACGCCCCGCTCGCGCATCACCACCGGGTCCGCGCGCGCGACGCGTCGTCCGTCGATCTCGACCGTCCCCGAGTCGGCCCTTAGGGCCCCGGTCAGGATGCGGACCAGCGTGCTCTTGCCGGCGCCGTTCTCTCCGACGAGGCCGTGAACCTCGCCGGGAGACAGGTCGAACGACACGCCCCGCAGGGCGCGCACGCCCCCGAACGCCTTGCTGACGTCACGCAGCCGGAGGAGAGCCATCGGCCGCCCTCAGAGGCCTCGTCTCTCGAGGTGGAACACCTCACGCAGATCTCGCGCGACGGGGCTGTGGTCGGGGTTCGACGGCATCAGCTCCTGCATGTGGCACCACCACCGCTGACAGACCTCGGCAGACGCGATGGCCCGCCAGCGCTCCTCGCTTTCGATCTCGGCGTAGGCAAACAGGTCGTTCGTCTCGATATCGAGATAGATGGAGTAGCTGCGCACGCCGTGCGCAAGGAGCGTGTCCTCCAGCTCGCGCCAGATCGGATTGTGCCGACGGGCGTACTCTTCGAGCCCCTCTGCGTGCACCGACATCCGGAACGCCTTGCGGATCATCGCCAAGCCTTCCGTAGCGAGGCCAAGCGGCGGCTCAGGTCGCTCATCGCGCTTCGATCTCGGGGTAGCGCCTGGCCGCCTCCGCCCACGCGTCACCCCGCCGGGGTGTGAACCGTCGCGGCCGGACAGAGTCTTTGAGCAGACGTCGGGCGTCGGCCAGCGAGGGTAGCTCCCCGCACGAGATCGCCTGCACCAGGAGATTCCCGGCCGCGCTGGCCTCGACGGGGCCCACGAGCACGGGCCGCCCGGCGGCATCGGCGGTAGCCTGGTTCAGGTACGAGTTGAGGGCTCCCCCACCGACGACGTGGATGCCGGGCACCTCTTGCCCGGTCAGGGCCTCGAGGGTGGCGAGCACGGAGGCGTACCTCAACGCGAGCGAATCGAGGATCACCTTCGTTAGCAGCACGGGATCGTCAACAGCCGGCTGGCCGGTCTCGATCAGGCTCGCGCGAAGCTCTGCGGTCATGCTGGGCGGATTGAAAAACCGGGGGTGATCTGGGTAGACCAGGCCGGCGAGCCCGCTGACGGCATCGACCCGTTCCAGCAGCTCTTCATGGTCGTGGGCGTGGCCAGCCGCCTCCCATTCCCGGCGGCACGCTTCCAGGATCCAGAGGCCCATCACGTTCTTGAGAAACCGTACAGTCCCGAACGCCCCCACCTCGTTCGTGAAGTTGGCGCGGGCGACGGCCTCGCTAACGAGAGGGACCTTGCGCTCGATGCCTATCAACGACCAAGTGCCCGACGAGATATATGCCCAGCCGGGCTCGAGGGGCGTTCCCGCCACCGCGCTGGCGGTGTCGTGGGTGGCGGGCGCGATGACCCGCATCGCGCCCACGCCGAGCTCTCTCTGGTGCCCGCGTGACAGCGTCCCCAGCTCCGTCCCCGCCGCCACTACTTCGGGCATCAGCGCCAGAGGGAGCCCGAGACGCTCGAAGAGCGTCCCTTCCCATCGCCCCTCATGCACGTCGAGCAGCTGCGTGGTCGAGGCGTTGGTGTGCTCGCTCACCAGCGAGCCGCAGAGCGCGTGGTGGCAAAGGTCGGGAATCAAGAGCAGACGACACGCTCCCGCCGGCAGGCCCTCGCGAGTGTGCGCGATGAGCTGGTAGAGCGTGTTGAAGACGAGGAACTGGACGCCGGTGCGCGCGAAGATCTCCGCGCGCGACACTCGCGCGCCCACCTCGCCCATGATCCCGTCGGTGCGCTCGTCCCGATAGCTGATGGGATCCTCGAGCAGCCGTCCCTCCGCATCGAGGAGACCGTAGTCGACGCCCCACGAGTCGACGCCGATCGACTCGAGCCGGCCGCCGAGCTCCGTCGCGACCGCCCGCCCGCGCCGGATCCCGTCCCGGATGCCCTCGACCAAACGATCGAAGTCCCAGCGCAGATGGCGGGCGATCCGTCGCGGCGGGTAGTGGAAGCGGTGTGTCTCGTGGAGTATGAGGCCCGAGGCGTCGACGCGCCCGAGGACGGCCCGGCCGCTGCCGGCGCCGAGGTCGATCGCGAGATGAAGCGCGGCGGCATCCACGACGGTGGTCAGACGATTCCCGCCCCGAGCCGCGCTGCGGCGGGCCGCGCCTGGGCCGCCCGCTGCCGATACCCGCTGACCCGGTAGACGCCCAGCGGGTCGATCGCACCACCCGCCCGGTGACGGGCCATGGCGAGGATGGGTTCTACGTCAGTGGTGAAGGCCCGCTTGAGCGACTGGAGCGCCAGGAGGGCGTCGTTTGCATCCTGGTGGGCGGCGAGCTGCTCGCGATCGACGAGGTGCGCCTGCACGTAGGCCCGCACCAGCTCGGCGGCGCTGGTCATGAGCGACTCGACGGGATCGGTAACGTTGTGGGACTGGTCCAGCATGTAGGCGGGGTTCAAACCCGGCACTCGGGACAGCTCGGCGTCGACCAGCTCGTTGAAGATCAGGAAGAGCTGGAAGGGCTTGATGGAGCCGGAGTCGAGGTCGTCGTCCCCGTACTTGCTGTCGTTAAAGTGGAAGCCGCCGAGCTTTCCGAACTGGATGAGTCGGGCCACGATCATCTCGATGTTGACGTTGGGCGCGTGGTGGCCAAGGTCGACGAGCGAGAAGGCCCGCTCTCCCAGCTCCCGGGCGCAGTAGTAGCTGGTGCCCCAGTCGTTGATGACGGTCGAATAGAACGCCGGCTCGTACAGCTTGTGCTCGATGAACAGACGCCAACCGTCGGGCAGGGCGCGATAAATGTCGCGCATGCTGTCGAGGTATCGCTCGAGGGCCTTGCGCAGGTGCATCTGGCCCGGGAAGTTACCCCCGTCGCCGATCCACACGGTATGCGAGCGGGCGCCGAGCTTTTCCCCCAGCTCGAGGCACTCGAGGTTGTGCTCGATCGCCTGGCGCCGGACGGCGGGATCGGTGTGGCTCAAGCTGCCGAACTTGTAGGAGCGGGCCTGGTCGGCTTGGTCCTCGAAGGTATTGGAGTTCATCGAGTCAAAGAACAGCCCGCGCGCCTCGGCGAAGGATCGCAGTTGGGCCGGGTTCTCCGGCCGGTCCCACGGAATGTGCAGCGAGATGCCTGGTGTCGAGCGTACGAGCTTGAAGATGACCTGACAGTCCTCGATCTTCTCGAAGACGTTGCGCGGCTCGCCGGGGCCGGGGAACCGCGCGAACCGCGTGCCCCCCGTGCCTACCCCCCACGACGGGACGGCGACCCGAAAAGCCATTGCTCGCTGCATTAGCTTCTCGATGTCGGCGCCGCGCCGCGCGAGCTGCCGCCCGAGGTGTTCGTAGTCTTCCTCCAGCCACTCGAGCCGCTTCCGGTTCTCCGCGGCGATGCGCTCGTCGGTCAGCTCAAACTCCATAAGACCTCCGCCGCTGAGCTGGGCGTTCGCGACGCGCCCCCTGGACCCACCGATGGCTAGCCGCGAATGAATCGCGCTTCGCTCGCAGCGGTTGCTCTCCTATCCGTTGCTATCGCGTGAAGGCGGTCACGTTGCCGGCATCCACGTTAACGATGTTTCCCGTCGACTTAGAGGACCGGTCCGACGCGAAGAAGGCCACCGCCTCCGCCACGTCCTCCGGCAGGACGCTGCGCTTCAACAGGCTGCGCTGCCGGTAGAACTCCTCGACCTGATCATCCTCGATTCGGTTGCTGGCCGCCCGTTCCGCCCGCCAGCTCCCACTCCAGATGCGCGACCCGCGGATGACGGCGTCGGGATTCACAACGTTGACGCGGATCCCGTGCTCCGCGCCCTCGAGGGCTAGACAGCGCGCGAGGTGCAGCTCCGCCGCCTTGGCCGTGCAGTACGCCGCCGCTCCCGTCGAGGCAACGAGCGCGTTCTTGCTCCCAACGAAGACGATGGAGCCGCCCCGGCCCTGGCGCTTCATGAGCGAGTAGCCCTCGCGGGCGACCAGGAAGTACCCGGTGGCGAGGACGTCCATATTGCGCTGCCAGGTCGCGAGCGACGTTTCGTCCACCGGTGCGGCCGACGCGATGCCCGCGTTCGAGACTAGGATGTCGAGCCCGCCGAACTCCCGGGCCGCCAGGGAGAACCATGCGCGCACGGCAGCCTCGCTGATCACGTCGCCCAGCGCCCCCCGCACGCGGTCCGCCCCGTGCGCCCGCTCCAGCTCGCTCACCGCGTGCTCGAGCGCGGCAGGATCGATGTCGGTCAGGACCACGCAGGCGCCATCCCCCAAGAGCCTCCGGGCGATCGCCCCCCCTATACCCCCCGCACCGCCGGTGACGAGCGCGACGCGGCCTTCCAGCTCCTTTGGCTTCCGAAGGAGCTGGAGCTTGGCCTCCTCGAGCGACCAGTACTCGATGTCAAAAGCGTCCTGCTCGGAGATGGGCTGGTAGGTGTCGACCCCCTCCGCCCAACGTATGACGTTGATCGTATTCACCATGTACTCGGCAGCGACGCGCGCCGTCGACTTGTCCTTCTGGAACGCCAACAGGCCGACACCCGGCACGAGCACCAGGACGGGGTACGGATCGCGGATCGCCGGGGAGTCGCCCCGCCGGCAACGCTCGTAATAAGCCGTGTACTCGTCGCGATAGCGCGCGATGAGCGCATCGAGACGGGGCAGCAGATCGGAGAGCGTGTCGCGGCCCGGTGCAAACGGGACGAACAGGGGGCGGATCTTGGTGCGGAGAAAATGGTCCGGGCAGGTCGTCCCCCTCGCGGCAAGCTCCTCGCCGCGGGCGCTGCCCACGAACTCGAGCACCGCCGGCGAATCGACGTAGTGCATCACCTTGCTGCCAAGCGGGCTGAGCTTTCCGCGCAGCACCGGCGCGAGCTCGCCGACGAGAGCGTGCCGCTCGGCTTCGGGGAGGGACGGCGCCACGGGCGGGCCGAACGGATCGCTTCGCGCGTGCGCGGTCAGCCAGTCGGCGGCCTGCTGGATGATGCGCAGCGTCGTTTGGTAGCACTCCTTGGAGGTCCCGGCCCACGTCACGAGTCCATGGCTGCCGAGGACGAGACCAACGACCTGCGTTCCATCGCCCGCAGCGCCGATCTTGAGCCCGAGGTCGAAGCCGGGCCTCTGCCAGGGCACCCAGCCTATTTCGTCGCCGAAAATCTTACGAGTCAGCGTCTCGCCGTTATGGGCGGCGGCGATCGCGATGATCGCGTCCGCATGCATGTGATCCACGTGGCGTTGCCGGACGAAGCAATGGACCGGCGTGTCGATGCTGGTCGCGCGCGGGTTCAGCGCGAACGTGCAGTGCGGGAAGTAGTTGACCATCTCCTCTTCGTGCTCGCGCCCCCCATAACGAGCCTTCAGCGCCAGCAACTTCTCGAGATAGAGGGTGGCGAACCCGTCGAGCTTCATGCTGCCGAGGTCGCCCCCGGAGCCCTTGACCCACAGCACTTCGACCTGGGCGGCCGTGAGCGGGTCCGACATCATGACCTTGGCCGACGTGTTGCCCCCGCCATAGTTCGTAATGCGGAGATCCGACCCGAGCAGGTTCGAGCGGTAGCGCAGGAGCTCGGGCTCGGAGAGCCCGCGGCAATCGTCGTCGTTCCACTTGTCGGGGAGGTGTTCCGTCCGGCGCAGGGCGCTGGGCGTCGTTTGGCTCAAGGATTTCGTGCCTTTCGGGCTGCCCTCGGCGGGCCGATCATATCAAATCCCGGTCTGAGGACCTGCGGCTCGGCGTGGATCGTGGTCAACAACCGCTACCAACCGAAAGGAAGCGTGATTGCACGCCCCCGGCGGGCCCGATCCTGACCATCGTGTCGGGCTGTCGGAGCGTGAGCTTCCCACCGAACTGGACCGCTCCCCCCAAAGCTTCCTCTGAGCGGCCGCACCTCATGGACGACTCCGTCTGTCAGGCCGTGGGGTACTTCGGGCACGGTGGCCCATACCGGGTTGTCCAGGCCCTCCCCGGCGTGTTCAGACTCGGCCCAGGATGATGCTGAACCTGCAAATGGTCCAGGAGATGTCTGGGTATCCAGTACTCCTTAACCCAACCAGAGGACTTCCCGGTCTTGCGCTCCTCGCTAGCCGCTTTTTCTTTACGAGGCGACGCCAGATGCGGAGCGGGTGAGCCCCCCGTGACTCAACCGGAGCCCTACAGTACCTCGGCAAGGCGGCGCACGCCCTCACGAATCTCCGCCTCTCGCAGACGCGGGTAGCCAAGCAGGATTCCGGGTCGGGCCGGTCGCCTCAGAAAGTAGCGGCTGATCCCGTAGACTCCGACTCCGCGCACGGCAGCGCCGGCGATCGCGGCCTCTTCTGATACACGCTCCTTGGGCCAGAGCACGACGTGGGCGCCCGCGCCATCGCCGGTGACCTCGATCCGGTCACCCATATGCTGCTGAAGGGCCTCAAGCAGAGCGTGACGGATGGCGGCGTTCCGCCGTCGAACGCGCCGTAAGTGCCGCTCGTACATTCCGGTGCTAATGAATTCCGCCAGGGTTTCCTGCTCCAGCGTTGCCGTATGACGATCGCACAGCCACTTGGCCGCGGTGAAGGCCGGGAGCAGGCATTTCGGCAGGATCAAGTAGCCGAGGCGAAGAGCGGAAAAGATCGTTCGTGAGAACGTCCCGACATAGACGACGCGCCCCTCAGTGTCTAAACCCTGCAGGGACTCCAATGGCTTCGTCTGGTAGCGGAACTCACCGTCGTAGTCATCTTCGACGATCACAGCGTTCCGGCGCTTGGCCCATTGGAGGAGCCCCTGCCGCCGCGCCAGCGGAAGGATCGCGCCGGTTGGAAACTGGTGGGATGGTGTGACGAAGGCAATCCGCGCATTGTCGGACAATGACGCCGGGTCCAGCCCGTCCCGGTCGACCGCGATCGGGTGCAAACGAGCCCGGGCGGCGCGCAGCACCTCCCTCGTGCCCTGATAGCTGGGATCCTCGATGACGACTCCATCGCCCGGCTCGATCAGCACGCGGGCAATCAGATCCAACGCTTGCTGCGAACCATTCACGACGATCACCTGCGAGGGATCGCACGCCACGGCGCGAGAGCGTCGGAGATGGGCGGTTATTGCTTCGCGCAGCGCTTCGCTCCCTCCCGCCGGGCCGTAATCGAGCTCGCGGATCCGGGTCTGGCGGGCACGTCGACGCAGTATCCCCCGCCACGCTTCGAACGGGAAAGACTCCACGTCGCTGAGCCCGTACGCAAAGTCGTAGGGAAGCGGCGACGTGCGTGGTTCTGGGAAGCCCTGTTTCCGGCCCATGGCCGCCGTGATGGAGCCGAAGCGCGACAGCCGCAGTTGCGCGGGCTTCCCCGAGCGCGCGGAACGGGCAATGGACAGCCCTGTCGGCACATACGTCCCCGAACCCCTACGGCCAAGGACGAATCCCTCGGCCAGCAGTTGCTCGTAGGCGAGCACTACCACGGTGCGCGAGATTCCGAGCTGCTCGGCGAGATCGCGCGTGGAGGGAAGGCGATCGCCCGCCCGGAACGTACCGGCGAGGATGGCTTGCCGCAGTCCGGAGTAGACCTGGCGGAAGAGCGGCTCGCCCTTCGAGAGTGGTATTACCAGCTGCATTAGAAGTGGACCTTCGGAAATACCATATGCGCGACGTATGCTCGCGCAGGCTCGGTCGGACCTCAAGCCGGGGGGGCCGCGGAGAAAGGAAACGATGCCCAAAAGAGAAAGCGCTGCCGTCTGCTGGCTCGTCGCCGTCACGACCTTAGTCGGGCCGTCGGGGCTGGCGGCCCAGACGGCCGGGGCCCCGACGAAGGCGGGAGCACACGCGAGCGGCACCCAACGCGACGGCCAGCACGACTTCGACCCCCTGGTCGGCACCTGGAAGGCCAAGCTGAAGCGTCTCGTGCATCCCCTGTCCGGCTCCACCACCTGGATCGATTTCGAGGGCACTCAGATCACGCGGAGCGTGTGGGGGGGCCGCGCCACCCTGGATGAATTCCATGTCGACAGCCCGTCGACCAATACCCACATCGACGGCCTGACGTTGCGTCTCTACAACCCTGAGTCGCGTCAATGGCATATTTACTGGGCCAACGCAAGGAAGGGCACCCTGGATTTTCCGCCCGTGGTCGGCGAATTCAACAACGGACGCGGCGAGTTCTACGACCAGGAGTACTTCGAGGGCCGCTCGATCTTCGTTCGTTATGTGTGGTCCGATATCACGGCCACCACGGCTCGGTTCGAGCAATCGTTCTCGGACGACGGAGGCAAGACCTGGGAAGCGAACTGGATCTCCACCATCGAACGGGTGAAGGAATAACTCGGGAGCGGTCAGGGCCACTGGGCGGATGATCGCAGTGCGCATTTCCACAACTGCCCTTCTCTTGGTGACGTCCTTGCCGGCCCGAGGCGCGCAAGCGACGTCTGCGGACGACGTGCGGCGGATTTTTCACCGGGACCATGCGGTCCGGCTCGTGCCGCTGCTCGTCGAAGCAATCCGCTTTCCCACCGTCGAGGGTGACGCGAGCGCGTTCGGCGACCAGAAGAAATGGCTCGGTGGGGTCGGCCGCGAGCTCGGGTTCGAGGTCCACGACGCGGGCCCGGTGACGGAAGTCGACCTCCCCGGCCCCCCGGGGGCTCCCGTGCTGGGCCTCGTGGTCCACGGCGACGTCCAGCCGGTCTCCGAAGCCGAGTGGAGCGTCCCCCCGTTTGCGGGCATCGAGAAGGACGGGTTCATCTGGGGGCGGGGATCCGCCGACGACAAGGGCCCGCTGGTACAGGCTCTCCTCGCTATGCGGTCGCTTCGCGACAGCGGCCTGCCGCGGACGCACACAATCCGCCTGCTGGTAGGGAGCGACGAGGAGAGCAGCAACAAGGACATGAAGACCTACCTCGAGGGGCATCGCGCTCCGGACCTGTCCTTGGTGCTCGATTCTGCATTTCCCGTGGTGGTCGGCGAAAAGGCCTGGAACGCGCTCACCGTGACCGCGGACCCCCCGCTCACGGTTCGGCCCGGCCCGGAGCGGCCGTGGGAGATTGCTTCCCTCGAAGCCGGCATATCCACGAGCATCGTTCCCAGCCGGGCCGTGGCAACCCTCCGCTGGCGACCGGCCTCGCTCGAAGGGCTTCGGGAAGCGGTCGCGGGCCTGGCGGGGGAGCCCTCGGAGGGCACCAGCCTCCAGACGGTAGTGGATGGTCGGCAGGTGACGGTGGTCGCCCACGGTCGGGCCGCGCACGCAGGGCTCAATCTCGAACGCGGCGCCAACGCGCTCCTCCTGCTCGCACGGTCCCTCTCCGGAAAGGTGGCTCGCTCCGGGGCGGCGGACTTACTGGACTTCGCGGCGATGGCAGGGGCGGATCTGTACGGCACCGGTCTAGGCCTGACCGACGCCGATCCGATCTGGGGACGATATGCCGTCAACGTCGCCACGATCAAGGGCACGGACGGGGGCAAGCTCGCTCTGACCATCAACCTGCGCCGCCCTCCCCCGCTCACGGGTCCGGGCCTCCGCGCGCGCCTCGAGTCTCTCGTGGCTGAGTTCAACGCGACGCACGACGCGCATCTCGCGCCGTCAGGCTTCTTTGACGACGAGCCGTTCTCGATCGACCCGGACTCCGAGATCGTGCGGCGGCTACTCGCCGCGTATGACCGGGTGACGGGTGAAGACGCGAGACCCGCGATCTCCGGGGGGAGCACCTATGCCAAGCGGATGCCGCACGCGATCGCCTTCGGCATGTGGCTGCCCGGCAAGCCCTATCCCGGCCACGACGCCGACGAGCGGATCAGCGTGGTTGATCTCCTGAGTGGAACGGACGTCCTGATCGAGGCTCTCGTGGATTTGGCCACAAGTCCTCGGGCTCTGCCACCGGCGGGCGCCGATTCGCAACCCTCGAGGCTCACCTTCGACTCTCGCAACTTTATTTTCGTGCGCCTCAGCACGGCACACTCCTCGGCGCTCTATGGCGGCTATTCCTTCGGCGCCTGGGGAGCCTTCGCAGGACTGGTGCGAAACCCGCGCAACGGCTATCACGAATGGATCGGTGGAGCCTTGACGGGGATCGTCTGGCGCGAGCAGGCGGTGAGTATCGCGCTCGCTTTAGCGGATGCTTCCGATGGGAGATACGGGCAACTCTACTTCGTGCCCAGCCTGAGGACGGGCTCCCTGTCCCTTTCCGGAACGGTCGAGCTCTACGAACCCCTGGGAGGTTCGGGCGTTCGCCAGCTCTACCTGGACCCGGTGAGGCTCCTCCGGCGAATGGGGCCGCGCTGGGACCTTGGAGTGGCCTACAGCCTGGGCGTTTCCGCCGGGGCCGCACCCCAGCACCGGATTGGGCCCGCGCTCCAGGTGGCGTGCGGAGGGGGGTCGCTCAGGGTCGAGCTTCTGCATGACTTCCGCCGTTCGTCCAACGACGTTCGAGCAACCTACCAGGCGAGCTTCTAACCCCGTCCTGGGAAAGGGAACCCATGGTCACAGGCTCCGTCCTCGCATTCGCTCTCTTGCTCGGCCCCACCCCGACTGACCGTGACGGGCAGCACGATTTCGATTTCGAGTTCGGCACCTGGAAGACGCGCCTGTCGCGCCTGCTGCATCCCTTGACCGGTTCCAAGACCTGGGTCGAGTACGAGGGCACGACCGTGGTGCGCAGCGTCTGGAACGGCCGCGCCAATCTGGCGGAACTCGTAGCCGACGGTCCGGCCGGTCATTTTGAGGGTCTGAGTCTGCGACTCTACAATCCCGACGCCCACCAATGGAGCCTCAATTTCTCCAACATCCGCGCGGGCACGCTGAGCCAGCCCGTGATCGGCGACTTTAGGAACGGTCGCGGCGAGTTTTTCGACCAGGAGATGCTGGACGGCCGGGCCATTTATGTTCGTTTCGTGATTGCCGCCATCACGCCGGAGTCGTACCGCTTCGAGCAGGCGTTCTCCGCCGACGGCGGCAAGACTTGGGAAGTGAACTGGGTCGCGACGGACACCCGCGTCAGGGAAGAGCCTGCCCAGACGCGCTGACGCCAGCTGCCCGTAACCCCGAGCCTCCGAGAGTCCCAAACCAGCACTCGCGTTTGTAGCCCTTGACCCCGGCGTTCGGTGTCTCCCTCCCAGGTCCGTGACGCCTTTTGGCCCAAGACGCTGGACCTTGCCGCACTCGCCGTCCCAGGGGAGCCAAACTCCGACGAACCCTCTCGATCCTGTGGCTAGTCGACTAGGATGGGGCGGATGGCCACCCCTAGTGTCGACGTCGAGACTGAGATAGACCGGCTCTATCAGCTCTCCCTCGCCGAGTTCATAGCGGCCCGGAACGCTCTCGCGGCCAAGTTGAAAGCGGGGGGAGACAAGGACAATGCGGCTCGCGTGCGGGAACTCGGTCGACCCAACGTCACCGCGTGGGCCGCAAACCTTGCCTACTGGAGGGCACGGCCCGAGTTCGATGCGCTGACGGCGTCCACGCGACGCCTTCAGAGCGCTCAAGCCGAGGGAGCCACGGGCATGGCACTGCGCGAGGCGATGAAGGAGCGTCGCGAAGCCCAGGCTGCGCTTATGGAGCGTGCGAAGTCTCTTCTCGTCACCGCGGGCCACGGAGCGAGTCAGGACACCCTGCGGCGAGTGTCGGGCACCTTTGAAGCGCTCGCCGCGGAGTCGACCCATACCGACGGTGTTCGCGCCCATCCGGGCCGCCTGATCCGTGACCTCGAGCCGCCGGGGTTCGAGGCGATCACGCAATTGGCGCACGATCCCCCTTCCGGGCTGAGGCCCGATCCTGGCCCGTCGGTCCAGGCCCCCGCGGAGGCCGACAGCGCCTCCCGAACGAACCTTTCACGGGCGGCCGAACGAACGAACGAGACTCGAATAGAGCCCTTGGAGCATGCCCGTGCCGAGTCGGCCGAGGCAGAAAGGCGGCTCGAGCGCGCACGACGGGAAGCCCGCGAGGCGGCCGGCGCCCGGTCGGTCGCCGAGAAGCGGGCGCAGGGGGCACGCGATGAGCTGGACGAGGTCACCCGCCGCTTCAATCGTGCCCAAGAACGGGTAGGGATTACCGCTGCCGACGCGGCGGCCGCGCGTGAGGAAGCGGAGCGGAAAGCAGCCGCCCTTGAGCAAGCTGAGGCGGCGCGGGATGCCGCCCGTCGCTCCCTACGCGATCTAGAGTAAGCCGCATCCATGCGCAGGTGAGCCGATGAACTGTTTTCAGGCGTGAGGCAAGGACCCCAGCGAGACCCTCCACTTCGTGCTCCCCGGGGTTCGACGTCTGCTCAGTGTCAGTAAGCCCTGGCAAGAGATCCACTTACCGTCAGGTGGATCGCAGAGTTGTCTCACGGACGGTCGGTTGTAGAGGGCGGCCAACTATCCGACCCTGCCTGCCGCCCCGAGTCGTGCGCAATTTCCACCCTTGACCGCCAGCCTAGAAAGGAGGTAGTTCTATCCCTCCAAAGTCGGCAAGCCACGGCGACGGTTCGACGGGGTCCAGACCGCATGGCTGGCGGAGGGTTGGAGTCAAGGCCGAGACTTCTCCCCTTTGAGTTCGCTCGAGTGTTCGTGCTCTCCCCAACGACCCGCCGCAACTTGCTGATTGCCAAGAGATAGTGTTGTAGGAATCTGCATTTGCCAATTGCACAGGGAGAAGATCAGTGAAAACCAACACTTCGGGCCTCAAGGTGACCCTCGCCCTGCGTTTCCTCATAGGCTTATTGGTTTACCCGTCGGCCGCTGTCGGTCCCGCCCTGGCGGCCAGCCTCCCTGTGGTGGACGATTTTGAAAACGGGCTCCCGGCCGGGAGAGACGCCAACAACCTCCCCATCGGGTTCTATACCTTCAATGATGGAAACGCAGGAACCACGGTAGCGATCTCAACCACAGCCGCGCCCCCCGCACCTGTCCCCGGCGCCGGCGTTCCCAACCATGTGCTCAAACTGGACGTGAACGTCGTCTCCTACGCAGGCGTCGTCCACGCATTCGAGAACGCCGCCGTCAACACATGGGTCAGTCAAGACTGGAGCGCCTACGAGGGGATTTCCTTCTGGTTGTACGGCAACAACAGCGGAACGACTCTCTTCGTTGACGTGCTCGACAACCGCAACCCCGGTTCAACGAAGGATGATGCCGAGCGCTGGTCGATCGACGTTCCCGATAGCTTCAGCGGTTGGCAGCAGATCAAGATTCCCTTCGCCTCCATGCATCGCAAGGAAATTGGCAACGGCGCCCCCAATGACGGTTTTGGACTGACCGAGGTTCATGGCTGGGCCCTGGGTGCGGTCACGACCGCGGGTCCACAGACTTACTACGTGGACAACGTCATGCTCTACGGTGTCGCGCCGGTTCGCCCGCTCACGGTCGGATTCACCGCCATCGACTACGACGTCACCGAAGGGGCGACGGCCACAATCACGGCGAAGCTCAGCAAGCCCTCCAACAGCTCGGTGACGGTTGACTACGCCACCACTATCGGTTCCGCGATTCCAAACCGCGACTACACGCCGGTCAAGGGATCCCTGACCTTCCCACCCAACAGCACGCAACAGTCCTTCACGGTACAGACAATCGACAATCAGAAGTTCAAGGGTGTACGCGGCGCCCTCGTGGAACTCTCGAATCCGACGAGCGGCCTCACTCTGGGCGTGCCCGCCATTACCAGGCTCGCCGTCCAGGAAGATGAGACCTTTGACCCCAACCTGCTCGACGACTTCGAGACCTACCCCTATTTCTGGCGGGCGGACAAGAAGGCGGTCCTGTCCAACCCGGAAATTGCGGCCGGCGACCCCCTGGCCCTGCCCGGTCAGGGTGCCTATGAGCACGTGCTCGAGGCCAAGCGGAAGCACGGCGATGGCGGATACGAGTTCAAGCGAGCCTTCCCGATTGGGCAGGACTGGAGCGACAAGGACGGACTCAGCTTCTGGTTCTACGGTCGGAGCAGCCATCGAGAGGTCAAGGTCAAGCTCACCAACCGCACGACCAGCGACGAGTCGCCGGAGCTGAAGCTCGTCTGGCATGACGAGTTCAATGACGAATTGGGGACTCCCGTCAACCCCAGGCGATGGGGCCAGGAGGTTGGCGACGGCACCGTCAACGGCATTCCCGGCTGGGGCAACAGTGAGTTGGAGTACTACACCGGCGGCGCGAACAATGTCGCCACCGATGGCGAGGGCCACCTGCAGATCACGATCAACAAAGCCGACGGCTCCCTTATGTGCTACTACGGACCGTGCCTGTACACCTCGGCCCGATTGTTGACCAAGGACCGTTTTGAAGCAGCCTATGGCCGTCTCGAAGCGCGCATCAGGGTGCCGAAGGGCTCTGGCTTGTGGCCGGCATTCTGGATGCTCGGCACGAATATCGACCAGGTCGGCTGGCCACAGAGCGGCGAGATTGACATCATGGAAAACGTCGGCCGCCTGCCCACGCAGGTGTTCGGGACCCTGCACGGTCCGGGATACTCGGGCGGGCAGAGCTACGGCAAGACCCTCGACCTGGGCGTGCCGGTTGCAGACGACTACCACGTCTTTGCCGTCGATTGGCAGCCGGATAAGGTCGTCTGGTCCGTCGACGGCGCCCCGTACTTCACCGCCACCCCGACCGATGCATTCCTGCAGGGTAAGCAATGGGTCTTCAACCATCCTTTCTACGTGCTGATGAACGTGGCGGTCGGGGGCAACTTTGGCGGGCCGGTGGGGCCGGACGCCACCTTCCCTCAGACCATGTCGGTTGACTATGTGCGCCTCTACCAAGCCGAACCCAGGCTGGCCACCTTCGACGCCTCGTTCCGCGACGATTTCTCAGGCTGGAAGCGGATCAGCATTCCGTTTTCGGCGTTCGGGAGCTCGAATGAAGAGGGAGACTGGGGTGGGGAGGGGCAACAAGAGGGCGAGGGGGAGGGGGCGCAAGAAGGGCCAGGGCAAGCGCAAGTGCTGGACCTCTCCGCCGTGCAATCCATGGGCTTCCGGGTCCCCGAGGACATGGATCATCCGGTGCTCGTGGACCAGATTCGCCTGAACGCTCCGCATGATCTGACCGTCACGAACACGGCCGACGGCGGCGCAGGATCGTTGCGAAAGGCGCTGGGCAGCCTGGCCGTCGATGGCACCATCCACTTCTCCCCCGCGCTCGCGGGGCAGACGATCACGCTGCTCTCCGGCCCGCTGACCCTCGCTAAGAACGTGACCATCGACGGCTCGGCGGCCTCCGGTCTCAGCATTAGTGGGAACCACACCGATCGAGTGTTCATCGTCAATTCGGGCACGAGCGCGACGCTGCACAATCTGACCGTTGCCGACGGCTACGGCTGGCAACTCGCGGGGGGCATTCTCAACAACGGCTCCCTGACCCTGGACCATGTCGTGGTTACCGGGAACACGATGGCCACGAACGCCGGAATGTTTTGGCAGGGTGGCGGCGGCATTTACAGCGGAGATGGGGCGACCCTCAACCTGATCGACAGCACCGTGGCGAACAATCAAGCCCGCTGGGACGGCGGCGGCCTCTTCTCGTTCTTCAACACGACCACCACCATCGTGCGGAGCACAATTAGCGGCAATGTGTCCAACGATGTGGGGGGCGGTTTCCGCTCGCTGGGCAGCGTCCAGATCATCAACAGCACCTTCAGCGGCAATACGTCAACCGGCTGGCACGGGGGGGCAATCTTCCATACCGACGGGGCGATGGAGATTGCGAGCTCCACCATCGCCAACAACATCGGGCCGAGCTTCGCCCCGTCGACAATCTTCATCGGATCCTTCAACGCCGCGGTACCCAGCCTGAAACTAACGAATACGATCATCAGTGGCAACCAGTGGTACGCCTGTGAGCAGCACGCGGCGGGGACCGTCCAGCTGACCTCGGGTGGCCATAACCTGGTTCAGGACGGCAGCTGCAGCCCCTTGTCGAGCGACCTCATCATCAGTGATGCCAAGATCGGCCCCTTGGCCAACAACGGGGGCCCGACCCTGACCCACGCTCTGCTCCCGGGCAGCCCCGCGATCGACGCCGGGGACGACGCGGCCTGCCCGGCGACGGACCAGCGCGGCGTCACGCGCCCCCAGGGCCCTCATTGCGACATTGGATCCTATGAAGCCCCTTGACCTGAGCTGAGCTCGCTTGTCTGATCCGACGCGCGGCCATTAGGAGAACCCGTCCTCGCTGACTACGAGTGGTGCCGAGGTTCCGAGAGGATCCTTCGTTAGCCTGGCCGCATGTCGCTCACAGACGGGGGGTTCCGCGTTCGGATCAGAGTGGCGCCGCCTCCTTTGTGGTCGGTGACGGGCGTTCCCCTTGGCCGGACGCGTGGGCAAAGCGGCAGCCAAGACCCAAGAGCCACGGCTGATTCAAGAAGCTGGATGGTGGGCCGGAGGAGCCCGCCCTCAAAACCGGGGTTCATTGCCGTATACTCTCTACCCGGTCGCTTCCCAAATCGACACATGAAAGGAAGGCCATGAGGGCTCTGCTCGGTTCGTGCCTCGCCGCTGCTATCCTCGCGTGCTTTTTGACACCGTCCGCGACATACGGCCAGGCGGCGCCGCCCCCGGCGCCTCCCGGAGCCGAGGCGTCCAAGCCAAAGACCCTCTCCGATCGGTTCGAGGGACTTGAGTTCCGGAACATTGGTCCCTATCGGGGGGGACGCTCGTGCGCGGTGTCGGGGGTGAGGCATCAGCCGAACACCTTTTACTTTGGCGGCACGGGCGGCGGTGTGTGGAAGACAACGGATGGGGGATCCAACTGGGAGGTCCTTTCCGACAAGGACCTCAGGACCGGTTCGATCGGAGCCATTGCCGTTTCCGAATCGGATCCAAACATCGTCTACGTTGGCACCGGGGAGGCGCCGATCCGCGGCAACGTCTCGCACGGTGATGGCGTCTACAAGTCGACCGATGCCGGCCGGAGCTGGAAGAACGTGGGCCTGAAAGACTCGCGCCAGATCGCGCGTATCCGCGTCCATCCGCAAAACCCCGACCTCGTCTACGTGGCCGTGCAGGGTCATGTCTGGGGCCCCAACGCCGAACGGGGCATCTTCCGCTCCGAGGACGGTGGCAAGGTCTGGAAGAAGATCCTTTTCGTCGACGACAAGACCGGGGCTTCGGACCTTGCCATGGATCCGACCAACCCGCGCATTCTCTACGCCGGCTTCTGGCAGGTCGTTCGGCATCCCTGGGAACTTGTCTCGGGGGGCGCCGGAAGCAGTCTCTGGCGGACAACCGACGGGGGCGATAGCTGGAAAAAACTGACCGAAGAGCTGGCCGAGGGGACCTGGGGGAAGGTCGGGGTGGCGACCTCGCCCGCCAGTCCGGGGCGCATCTTCGCATTCGTCGAGGCCAAGCACGGCGGCCTCTTCCGCAGCGAGAACTATGGCGAGAAGTGGACCCACGTCAACGACGAGCACAAGATCCGGGAGCGTGCGTGGTATTACTCGTGGGTCTACCCCGATCCGAAGAATGCCGACACCGTCTACTTGCCCAACGTCTTCATGCACAAGTCAACCGATGGGGGAAGGACTTTCTCGAATCTGCTCGTTCCGCACGGCGATAACCACGACCTGTGGATCGACCCCGACGACCCCAATCGGATGATCCTCGGCAACGACGGCGGGGCCACGATCACTTACAACGGCGGCCGGACGTGGTCGACCCAGGACAACCAGCCCACTGCTCAGTTTTACCGCGTGGCCGTGGACAATCAGTTCCCTTACTGGCTCTACGGCTCGCAACAGGACAACTCCAATGTCTGCATTCCAAGTGGCGTCCCCGGAGAGGGGATTGAGGAGAGCGACTGGCACTCGGCGGGTGGAGGCGAGAGCGGTTGGATGGCCCCCGATCCGACCGATCCGAACATCGTCTACGCGGGCGAATATGGCGGCCAGATCACCCGCTACGACCACCGCACTCGCCAGGTCCGTACCATCATGGCCTGGCCGCAGTTGGCCGACGGGCACGCGACCGCGGACCTGAAATACCGCTTCCAATGGAACGCGCCGATCGTCACCTCGCCCAACGACCCGAAGGTCCTGTACCACGCATCGCAGATCCTCCTGCGCAGTCGCGACGGGGGCCAGACCTGGGAGGAGATGTCGCCCGACCTCACCCGCAACGACCGCTCGAAGCAGGGCAAGTCCGGCGGCCCCATCACGATCGACATCACGGGAGTGGAAGTCTACGACACTATCTTCGCCCTCGCGGAGTCGCCCTTGGAGCCAGGGGTGATCTGGGCGGGCAGCGACGACGGCCTTCTCCACGTCACCCGCGACAACGGCAAGACGTGGCAGAACGTCACCCCCAAGACCCTCCCGGAGTGGATACAGATCAATTCCATCGACGCCTCGCCGCGCGACAAGGGTGCCGCCTACGTCGCAGCCACGATGTACAAGTCTGACGACTTCCGCCCCTATCTCTACCGAACCAGCGACTACGGGAAGACTTGGACCAAGATCGTGACCGGCATCCCGGACGGCGCCTTCACGCGCGTCATCCGCGAGGACCCGGTGCGCAAGGGCCTTCTCTACGCGGGGACGGAGACCGGGTTGTACGTCTCCTTCGACGACGGAGCGAACTGGCAGCCGTTCCAGCGCAACCTTCCCGCGACCCCCATCACCGACCTCGCGGTCAAGAACAACGACTTGGTCGTCGCCACTCAAGGCCGCGCCTTCTGGATTCTGGACGACCTCACTCCTCTCCGGCAGTGGAGCGAGACGGTCTCCCGCTCGGCGGCATACCTGTTTCCCCCCCGTCCGACCGTGCGGATGGACATCCAGAAGCCGGAGGAGGAAGAGCTGCCCCGCCCGGTTGGCCAGAACATCCCCGGCGGCGTTGTCGTGAGCTACTGGCTCAAGGACAAGCCCACCGAGAAGGAGCCGATCAAGCTGGAGTTCCTCGACGGCGACACCGTGATCCGCACGCTCTCAAGCGAGAAGCCGCCCAAGGCGGAGGACCTCGCGGAACAGGCCAAACGCGATGAGGAGTGGAAGGACAAGGACAAGCCGCTCGAGCCGAAGGCAGGTGTAAACCGACTCGTCTGGGACATGCGTATCTTGAAGCCCACCCTGGTGCCGAAGGCCATCTTCAACGAGGGGACCAAGGCGCCGCCGAAAGTCGCCCCCGGGACATACAAGGTGCGTCTGACCGCCGCCGGGCAGGTCTCTACGGAGACCGTGGAGGTGAGGCCGCACCCGGCCGGGTTCGCGACCGCGGAAGATCTGAAGGCCCAGTACGACTTCCTGAAGTCGATTCGCGATCGCCTCTCCGAGACCCACGACGCCGTGCTGAAGATCCGCGACCTCCGACAGCAGGCCAAGGACATGGGAGATCGGGCGGAACGACTCGGCAAGGGGGATGCGCTCAAGAAGCAGGCGACCGCGCTGGCGGAGAAGCTCACGGCGGTGGAGGAAAAGCTCACGAATCCGCAAATCAAGTCGGATGAGGACGATCTCAACTACGAGCCGAAGCTCGACCACGAGTGGACTTACCTAGCCGCCGTTGTCGCCCGTGCGGACGCGCGGCCCACAGCATCCTCGCTCCAGTATTACGGAGGGCTGAAGGAAAGGCTCGATGCGATACAGGCCGAGCTCCGGGTCGTCATGGACAAGGAAGTGAGGGACTTCAACACCGCGGTCGCGGAAGCGAAGATCCCACCCGTAGCGGCGGCCCCCCGGGGGGGCAGTTAGCGGGAGAGGGAGCGTTCGAAAAGCAAAGTGAGATCGCTCTCACGGGGAGCCCAGCTCCCTTCGCGGCCGCGGCTTGGCGCTGGCCGGGACTGACTGAGGTGGTGGAGGTGGCTTGGCTTGAGGCCCAGCCCCCGCTCCTGGTCTCGGGGATCGGGTCGGCCCGAGCGGGTCAAACCTCCTGACACAAGAGAGAGCTGGGCCTGCTGGCCTCCGCTCCAACCGCGATGCCGGATCGCACTGATCAACTGAACCACCCAACCGCCACCACCCGCACGAGGCCCGCCCGCGGCCCTCTGGGACAGGAGCGGTATCTGGTGGCACCCCCGCAGGTCATCACCAGCCCGGAGACGCAACTGCGGTACCGCATCGAACGCCTGCTCGGCGAGGGGGGGTTCGGCCAAGTCTATCTGGGCAAGCGGCTGGGGCGCTCATCGGCAGTTCCCGCCATCGTCTGCGTCAAGATCAGTCGACGCATAGACGGATGGCTGCGCGAGGCGTACTTCGGGCAGTTGCTGGATGGACATCCACGGGCCATCCGCGTCTTCGATACCTTTCCGCTGATACGCCCGGACGGCCAGGTCCTGTACTGCCTCGCCCTGGAGTACGCGCAGCAGGGCGACCTGAGGGCTTTTCTGGACCGCACGGGCAAGGGGTGGCCGGAATCCACCGCGCGCCGTGAGATTGCCGGCATCCTACAGGTGCTTGGAAAGCTGCACCGGGGGCAGATGCTCCACCGAGACCTCACACCGCTGAACGTGTTCGTCTGCGACGCCCGGTGCCTGAAGCTCGGGGACTTCGGGATCGTCCGCCAGCAGAGCGACCGCCGAGGGATCACGGCCGGCACCATGAACCCGCTGACGGCCCCGAGCGAAATTCTTGCTGGGGCCGCTCCCATGTGGCAGGCGCGCGATGACGTGTACCAGGTGGGGCAGCTCCTGGGCATGCTGTTGAAGGGGAACGCCCGGGTGCGAATACGCACCCACGAAATCCGGCTTCTCCCCTGCAGCGATCAACTGAAGGAGATCGTCTACCGCTGCATCGGCGAGCGGCGGAAGCGCTACGAGAGCGCCGACGAGTTGATCGAGGCCCTCCGCAGCCGCCCCGCTCCCTTGAGGGTCGGCGTGCGGCGCACGCTCAAGGGAGTGCATCTCACCTTTACGGGCATCCTAAGCAAGCGCCGTCGCGACGCCGTCCGCGCGGCCCGGCGCGCGGGGGCCATCGTCCATCGGGGACCCTCGGCGCGGACGACGGTGGTCGTACGCGGGCGGCCCAATCCGCAGCAGGCTGCCGGGCGGGACGCAGGCCTTAAGCTGATGGAAATTAAGCGATTGCGCGAGAAGGGATTCCGTATAACCCTCCTCAACGAGGCTCAGTTCTGGCGGCTTGTCGGTCGACGTTGACACGAGGCTGGGCGGGAGCTGGGCTTTGCGGGTTGCGGGTCTGCGCGTCTCTCCTGGCCCTCGGGATAGGATTGATTGTTGAGGACAGGCGGTGAGCGGGCCTTTCCAAAGACCTGCGAGCATGAGTTTCTTAGGGTTGCCGCGGGCGGGGGACCCGAGCACGCCTGGGATAGGTGGCGAGGTGGGAGTGGCGGAAGAGATCAGTATGCGCAAGGCAACCACAGGCGACCTCGGGATCATCATGCACCATCGGAGGAGCATGTTCGTGGACATGGGCCACCGCGATCCCACGAGCCTGAACGCCATGCTCGCGACGTCGGAACCCCTTTTCAGGCGAGGCCTGGAGAATGGCTCGTATCAGGGATGGCTCGCGGAGGCTTCACCGGGCGCGGTTGTGGCGGGTGGGGGAATCATCATCTTGGAGTTCCATTCCCAACCTCGGGATCCGCGTCCGCGACGGGCTTGGATAGTGAACATGTACACCGAACACGCCTTTCGGCGCCGAGGCTTGGCCAAACGCCTGATGGACGCCATGATCGTCTGGTGTCGCGAGGAAAAGCTCAGCTCGGTTTTCTTGCACGCGAGCGAAGAGGGACGACCTCTTTACTCGTCGCTTGGTTTCACGCCCACCAACGAGATGCGGCTGGACCTGACTTGATGAGGGTGCGGGGCCTTCGCCCCGCCGATTGCGAGGCTCTCTAGTGTCGGGTGAGCAGGCTCTCAACTTCGTCGCCAAGCACGGCATCGTGCTTCAGGCGGCGCGGGGCCCGGTTCCCAGCCTAGCCGAGGCCATCGCGGGGGGGCCGATTCGCGGGAGCTGGTGGGGCCATCCCAAGGGCAAAGAGATCTTCCTGGCGGCCGCGGCCGTCATCGCCAGCGGCGACGTTCTCGTCTGCAAGCTTGTAGACGGCAAGATTACCTACGTGCACCGGCGCCTGTGGCCGGCATTGGTCAGGCTGGCCTCCCGCTTCTCTAAGGCGCAATTGGCGAAGGTGGATGAGGAGCACACTCCGTCCGGGGCGCACAAGTCGCAGCGCGTGGCATTTCCGCGCTGGGTTCCGTCCGAAGTGATGATGGCCGCGCAACGTCTATCTGAGGAGGAGGCGGAGGGTCAGCTCTCGGCGTGGCTACACCTGGGCAAAGGCCGAGGAGCCCGGCCGCACTAGGCGGGTTCGTCTCTCGCCGCGCCGCCGGGCAGGCGCCGGATCTGCATCGGCCCCGGGGTGCAAAGCACTCCTAGGACGTGGAGCGCCTTCCCCGCCCCGGCGGCGGCTTTGTCCGGGGCAAGCGTGCGGACACGGTCTCGTCCGCGAGACGGAAGCGGGCTGAGGTCTGGGCATGAGCAAGAAACGGACTTCGAAGCCGACAAGACCTCTCGTCGGCACGTGGCGGCTCACGGCCCTGAAGGCACGCACACCGTCCGGCGAGACCACGTATCCGTGGGGACGTGCTGTCGGGGGCCGTCTGACCTACTCCTCGAACGGCCAGATGTCCGTACAGATCATGAAGGCCAATCGACTTCCCTTCTCATCGGAAGACCTCGAGGGGGGCACCGCCGAGGAGGTCCAAGCGGCCTTCGACGGATACCACGCCTACTTTGGGACATTCTCCTATGATGGACGGGCGCGCACCGTGACCCACCGAATCGAAGGTAGCCTCTTCCCGAACTGGATAGGACACGACCAGACGCGCTCGGTGAAGCTGTCGACGAGAGGCTTGACCCTCACCTCCTCGCCCATTCTGTTCGGCGGCCAGGAGGTGGTCTTCCTGGCCGTCTGGGGCAGGATTAGGTAAGGCGGCCCGGGCGTCCAGCGTCGCCATACCTCCGGAGGCGGTTCTGGGCTAAGCTGGCCAGCCGGGAGGTGGATATGAAATCCGCGGGACGACTGGGGATGACCGTGCTCGGGATCTATTTGATCGCGGTCGGACTCTTTCCCTACCTGACTTTTCTTGCTGGCCTAGCGCCCTTGCTCTCCTTGGCCGCCATCGTGGCCGGCATCCTCATCCTGCTCGGACGCTGAGCGGCCGGTCCCGATCCGTCAACGTCCGCGGTTAGGATGGTCCCGTGAGCTCCCTGCTTTCGTTCCACCCCGCGGTTCAAAGCTGGTTCGCGCGCCGCTTTGGCGAACCCACTCCCCCACAGCGCGAGGGCTGGCCACTCATCCGCGAGGGCCGACACACCCTGATCGCCGCCCCCACGGGCTCCGGCAAGACGCTGGCGGCTTTCCTTTCCGCCATCGATTCGCTGCTGCGTCAGGAGCCCCCCCTCCCCGACCAGACCCAGGTCCTGTACGTCTCCCCGCTGCGCGCTCTCTCAAACGACGTGCAAAAGAACCTGGAAGGCCCCCTCGCCGAGATCGCGGCCGCCGACCCCCTCTTGCCCACCGTCCGCGTGCTCGTGAGAACGGGCGACACGCCCGCCGGGCAGCGCGCGGCCATGGCCCGCCGGCCCCCCCACATCCTGGTCACGACGCCGGAGTCACTCTACATCCTGCTCACCAGCCAAGCCGGGCGGGGAATGATGGCCACTGTCCGGACGGTGATCGTCGACGAGATCCACGCCCTCGTGCGCGACAAGCGGGGAAGCCATCTGGCCCTCTCCCTCGAGCGCCTACAGGCCTTGACGCGGCGCCCCCTCCAGCGCGTGGGCCTTTCCGCCACCCAAAAGCCGCTGGACGAGGTGGGGCGGTTCCTGGTCGGAGCGGAACGCGAATGCGCCCTCGTCGACGCCGGGACCTTCCGCGAACTGGACCTGGCGGTGGAGGTACCGCCCTCGCCGCTTACCACCGTCTGCTCCCACGAGCAATGGGAAGAGATCTACGCGCGGATGGCGGACCTGATCCGAGGCCACCGCACCACCCTCGTCTTTGTGAACACGCGCAAGATGGCGGAGCGGATAGCGGCTCAGCTCACGAGGCTGCTGGGAGAGGACGCGGTCTCGAGCCACCACGGCAGTCTCTCGCGGGAGCGGCGGCTCGACGCCGAGCAGCGCCTCAAGGCGGGCCGATTGCGCGCTCTCGTCGCCACCGCTTCCCTGGAGCTGGGGATCGACATCGGCGAGGTCGACCTTGTGATCCAGGTCGGCGCCACGCGGTCCATTGCGACATTTCTGCAACGCGTGGGCCGGGCGGGGCATGCCTTGACCCGCGTACCGAAAGGGCGGTTCTTCCCCTTGACCCTGGACGAACTGGTGGAAGGGGCGGCCCTCCTCCGCTGCGTTCGCCGGGGCATTCTTGACCGCACCCCGTTGCCGCCGCGGCCCCTCGACATTCTGGCCCAGCAGATTGTGGCCGCCTGCGTCTCCGAGCCCTGGGACGAGGCAGACCTATTCGCGACCCTCCGGCGGGCCTGGCCCTATCGCGACCTCTCGCCCGCGGAGTTCGAGCAGGTCGTCCACCTTCATGCCGAGGGTCGGCGGGCGCTCCTGCATCGTGATGGCCAGACCGGCCGGATCCGGGCCACCCGGCGGGCCCGGCTCCCCGCCATCATGTCGGGGGGCGCCATCCCCGACACCGCCGACTACCAGGTCCGGCTCGAGCCCGAGGGCACCCTCGTGGGCACCGTGAACGAGGACTGGGCGGTGGAGTCGAATCGGGGCGACATCTTCCAACTCGGCAACGCGTCTTGGCGGGTTCTCCGGATAGAGCAGGGGATCGTGCGGGTCGCCGACGCCCGGGGCCAGCCCCCCTCTCTTCCTTTCTGGCTCGGCGAGGCGCCCGGGCGGACGCGCGAGCTCTCGGCCGAGATCGCGGCTCTGCGCGAGGAGTGCGGGGACTGCGGCCAGGAGCCGGTCACGTTCCTGCAATCCGAGTGCGGCGCCGCCCTCCCCGAAGGGGCGGCGCGACAGATAGCCGACTACGTGGAGGCCGGACGGTGCGCCCTGGGGGCGGTGCCCACCCAGAAGCGGGTGATCCTCGAGCGTTTCTTCGATGAGAGCGGCGGAACGCAGCTGGTCGTCCACGCCCCCTTCGGCTCACGCATCAACCGGGCGTGGGGCTTGGCCTTGCGCAAACGCTTTTGCGTGGGGTTCGGTTTCGAGCTACAGGCCGCTGCCAACGAAGAGGCGATCGTCCTTTCTCTCGGTCCCCAGCACAGTTTCGAACTGGAGACCGTGTTCGACTACCTCCATCCCGCGAGCGCGCGCGAGGTGCTCGTCCAGGCTCTTCTGGCGGCCCCGATGTTCCCCACCCGCTGGCGGTGGAACGCCCAGCGGTCGCTCCTGCTGGAGCGGTCTCGCAACGGGAAGAGGGTTCCCCCTCCCCTGCTGCGCATGCGGGCCGACGACCTGCTGGCCGCCGCCTTCCCCGCGGCCCTCGCCTGCCCCGAGACCCTGCCCGCGGGACCCATCGAGGTGCCCACCGAACATCCGATCGTGCGCCAGACGGTCGAGGATTGCCTGACCGAGGCCATGGACGTGGAGGGTTTTCTGGACGTGCTCCGCGGGCTCCGCGACGGCACCATCGAGCGGCGAACCGCGGACACCGCGGAGCCTTCGGCCTTCGCCCGCGGGATCCTGGCCGCCCAGCCGTATTCATTCCTCGACGACGCTCCCCTCGAGGAGCGCCGGACACAGGCGGTGATGGCCCGCCGGGTCCTGGACATCCGTACCGCGAACGAGCTGGGCGCGCTCGATCCCGAGGCTATCGCGAGGGTGCGCGAGGAGGCCTGGCCACAGCCGCAGGACGCAGAAGAGGTCCACGAGACTCTCCTTTGGATCGGCTACATCACGGTCGAGGAGGGTCGGGGCTGGCGGCCGTGGCTCGATGAGCTGGCCGCGACAGGGCGGGCAGTCTGCGAGGGAGATCGCTGGCGCGCGGCAGAGGCATCGCGTGACCCCAGGGCCGTCCTGCGCGGCCGGCTGGAGGCGCTGGGTCCGGTATTCAGCGACGATCCGCTCCTGCTCGAGCTCGAAGCCGAGGGCTCCGTCATGCGCACCCGCATCGACGCGCGCCAGGCCTGGTGCGACCGGCGCCTGCTCGCGCGCATCCAGCGCTACACCCTGGACCGCTTGCGTCGTGAGATCGAGCCCGTGACCGCGGCCGAGTTCCTGCGCTTCCTGGCCTGCTGGCAGCACGCGGACCCCCAGGACCGGTTGGAGGGGCCGGGGGGCGTGGCGGAGGTCGTGCGCCAGCTCGCCGGCTTCGAGGTTCCGGCTGCCCTCTGGGAGGCGAGCGTGCTGCCCGCCCGGATTCGTGGCTACCAACGCCAGTGGCTGGACCAGGTGACGCTCTCGGGCGAGGTGATGTGGCTGCGGCTGTGGGCCTCTACACCCCTCGTCCTCCGACGGACGCCGATCGCTCTCGTCCGGCGCGAGGACCTAGAGCCCTGGCTCACCCTCTCCACCCTGGCCGGCGGGCGGGCCGCCGAGCCGGAGGGGACGGTTCGAGAGGTGGCGGAGGCTCTGGCGCGGAGGGGCGCATCGTTCTTCCCGGAACTGCTCCGCGTGACGGCTCTCCCCCTTCAATACCTGCAGGCCAACCTGACCGATCTGGTCGTCCAGGGCCGCGTGACCTGCGACTCGTTCGGCGGCTTTCGCTGGCTGATGGTCTCCGCCGGGCGGGGTCGAAGCCAGGGGGACGCCGCGGGGCGCTGGAGCGTGCTCCCGGCGGGGGTCCCGGCCACGGCCCCCCCCGCGGAGTTCGTGGTCCGGCAACTCCTGAGACGCACCGGCGTCATCTTCCGAAAGACCCTGGCCCGGGAGAAACAGCCTCTCCCTTGGCGCGAGCTGGCGCGCACCTGTCGGCTCATGGAGGCTCGAGGCGAGCTCCGCGGCGGACGATTTGTCGCCGGCTTCGATGGGGAGCAATACGCTCTTCCGGAGGCGGTCACGCTCCTGCGTGCCGTTCGGAAGCGGCCTCCTTCGGGCGCGACGCCGGTGTCGGTGTCCGCCGCCGATCCCCTCAACTTCCAGGGCATTCTCACCCCCGAGGAGCGCATCTCCCCCATCGGCGGGAGACTGGTCAAGGTCGGCTAAGTCATCCCTGCTCCCTAGTCGTCCCCCAGATCTGCTGCGGTTTTCCACCCGCTTGGTCGAGTTCGTGACACGCGGAGGCGCGCAGCGCGGCCGCGCATCCCGGGGGCGCGCGGGGAAGGCCTGCCCGCGATCCCGTGGTGTGACCCAACGCACCCCCGGCCCGCCCCCACCGAAGTTAAGGTGTAGGTGCGGCGAGGGTTGGCCCCTGCGATTGGTATCCAGGCTCGGACCTCCCCAGGCTCGGCCGGCCGGTGATGGTGGTGACGCCACCGGGCGTTCTGTGGCCGGCCTAGACACGAAGGTCCCGCGGTGAGCCCGGGCGCAATCGCGAGCATGAACGACGATCTAATTTCGGAGCCGGCGACGCTCGGACCCCAGGGGCTCCGTGGTCTCTTCAACCGGCTCCAGGACCAACAACCGGAGGGGGGCCGGCTGGAGGCGTTCGTCGAGGAAGTCTTCGCGGAGCTGAGCCGGGAACTACACCTGGCCGCGGTCCTCGTTTACGCCGAGCGCCGCGACAGCTTCGAGCTGCGCATTGGCTATGGGGGATACCCTGCCCCCGTCGACCCCGTCCCCAAAGACTGCCCCTGTCTGCGCCTGGTGCTTCAGCACCGGGTCTACATCTTCGCCGATCCCCTGGAACCGGCGTCCCCCTGGACATGCCGGCTCCTGCCCTGCCAGCCCGCGGCGGGAGTCGTCGTCGGCCGCCGGCCGCACCGACACGCCCTGTTCTTCCTGCTGGAGGAAGGATGGGTCCGCGACCATGTGGACTTCGCCCTCAACGTCCTCCGGGCCGGCCTGGGCCTCCGGCTCCTTGAGGAGCGGGTCCAGAGCAACCTCCGCGAGGCGGCCGAAGTGCAGGAGAGCCTCCTTCGCGAGGAGCCGCCCGTCCTTCCCGGCTTCGAGATCGCCTGTCGCTCGCTTCCGGCGGAGCTGGTCAGCGGGGATTTCTGCGACTTCGTTCACGTCTCCCACGACCTCGTGGGCTTCGCGGTCGGGGATGCCGCCGGTCATGGCCTCCCCGCCGCCCTCCTCGTCCGCGACGTGGTCACGGGCCTGAGGATGGGCCTCGAGAAGCACCTCCGCATGGAGTACGTCTTCTCCAAGCTGAACCGCGTGATCCACCGCAGCAACCTCTCCAGCCGCTACGTGTCCCTCTTTTATGGGGAGCTGGAAACCAACGGCAATCTCGCCTACGTCAACGCCGGGCACCAGCCTCCCCTCCTGGCGCGGAAAGATCGCCTGCAGGAGCTGAGGATGGGGGGGGCCGTGATCGGCCCTCTGCCCGACGTCACCTTCCGCCGAGGCTTCCTTCGCCTCGACCCCGGCAACGTGCTGGTGCTGCTCACCGACGGTCTCGTGGAGCGAAAGGGCCTCCGGGGCGAGTTCTTCGGCGAGGAGCGCCTCAAGACCCTGGTCCAGGAGAACTACGAGACCCCGGCCGGTGACCTCGCGGACCGGATCCTCGAAGCCACGCTCGCCCACGGCGGGGGGCAACCGTGGGATGACGACGTCACCCTGATGGTGGTGCGGCGACAGGGGGAGTGACAGACGCCGGGTGTTGTGACAGCCGTCACTTCGGTCTCCCCGCCCCTGGATCATAATGGCTGTGTAGGCAGGCCTTTAGGCCTCCGGGCGGCGTCTCTCGCCCCCTCCCCCACGACGAGGACACCTTGGATTCGAGTCTGAGTTGGTCCTTCTCCGTGCGCCCGCGGCGCGTGGGAGGAGGGCCGCACGCGCTGTGGAAAGGGAGGTCCCATGAGCGACGTTCATCAGAGTGGTCCCGTCACTGCCCTGCCCCGCCTGGTCGCGCGCCCGGTGGCGGAGCTCGAAGACCGCATCCTGGCCTGGACGTCCCGCTTTCCGGTGGCCCTCGTCATCCCTATGATCCCGGCGGAGATGGACCGGCCCGCCCTGGCCGGAATCCTGGACGAGCTCGCCCAAGTACCCTATCTCGACACCCTCGTCGTCTCCCTCAACCACGCTACGGCCGACGACTACGTGCGGGCGGACGAGTTCTTCGCCCCCTACCCCGGGCGCAAGGTCATCCTCTGGAATGAGTCGCCGGCCGTGAGGGAGCTGCTGTCCCACCTCGCCTCTGCGGGCCTCTACATCGGGGAACCGGGCAAGGGGCGGGCCTGCTGGCTGGCCATCGGCTACCTCCTGGCCGAGGAACGGGTGGAGTACATCGCTTTCCACGACGCCGACGTCCTGAACTACAGCCGCGAGATGCTGGCCCGCCTCGTGTTGCCCTCCGTGGACCCCACCGTCGACTTTGACTTCGTTAAGGGCTACTACGCCCGGGTCTCGAATCGGCTGCACGGCCGCGTCACGCGCCTGCTTCTGACCCCGCTTCTGGCCGCCATCACCCGGCTCATCGGCCACGACCCCTACATTGGCTACCTCTCCGCCTTTCGCTATGCGCTGGCGGGGGAGTTTGCGGTGAAGTGCGACCTCGCAGAGCGCATGCGCCTACCCTGCGACTGGGGCCTCGAGATCGTGACCCTGTTCGAGGCCCTGCGCCACCGGGATCCGGGTCGGATCTGCCAGGTGGAGCTCGCGGAGCGCTATGACCACAAGCACCAGGAGCTCTCCGCCGAGGACTCCGGCGGCGGACTCCACCGGATGGCGAAGGACGTCATCAAGCACCTCCTCCGCACCCTCGCCGCGGAGGGCGTCAACCTGCCCGATGGCCTGCTCCGCAGCCTCCTCGCCGCCTACCAGAGGGAGGCTGAAGACGCGGTGGCCGACAGCTACGCCGTGGCCACTACGAACGGGCTCGAGTTCGATCGCCACGAGGAGGAGAAGAACGTCCAGACCTTCCTCGCTGCCCTAAGAACCTCGATCGACGAGTTTCTGGCCGACCCTCTCGGGGCGCCCCTCGTCCCCAATTGGGCCCGGGTGTGGGCGGGGGTGGCCGACGCGGGCGCCCGCCTGGTCGCGGCGGCGGGACGTGGGCCCGCCGATGTCCCGGTCCGGAACGGCGAATTGGTCTCGACGGGGAGAAAGCGCTAGCTCTGACGAAGCCACTGCTGATCGCCACCGACCTCGACGGGAGTCTCCTTGACGAGGATACCTACGCCCACGAGGCGGCCCTCCCCGCCCTCACCATCGTCTCCGCCCTGTCCGAGCAGGGGCTGCTCCTGGTGCTCGCCAGCAGCAAGACCCGAGCCGAGGTCGTGCACCTGGCCCGGGGTCTGGGCATCCTTCCCCTCCCCTTAATCGTGGAGAACGGGGGAGCCCTCCTCGTGCCTCGCGGCCTCCTCTCCGGCCGCGTTCCCGGTTCGAGGCGGCGCGGCGGCTACGACCTCGTCGTCCTCGGTGTCCCCCGACGGAAGCTGATGACCGTCCTGAGCGAAATCGTCGCCGAAGTGGGGGCGCGCATCCGGGCCTTCTCGACTCTGGCCCCCCGCGACATCGAGCAGATCACGGGCCTCTCCCGCCCCGCCGCCCTTCGGGCCCGGCTGCGGGAGTGGGACGAGCCCTTTCTGGCCGATCCTGCGGACGCGGAGCGCGTCAGCCGGGCCGCGCTCCGGCGGGGGCTGACCGTGGTTCAGGGCGGCCGTTTCCATCATCTGACGGGGCCCACCGACAAGGGGGCGGCCCTCGGCCTCCTCATCGACCTCCTCGCGGCGGAGGGGAGGCGCTATCGGACGGTGGGGGTGGGCGACTCCGGAAACGACCTGGCCATGCTCGAGCGCGTCGATCGGCCCATCGTCATCCCCCGACCCTCGGGGACGATCGACAACGTGCTCGCCGCGCGCCTGCCGCGGGCGGAGCGGGCACCGGTCCCGGGCCCCGCGGGCTGGAATGCCGCCGTGATGGCGGTGCTCCGCGGCCGGCGGCTCCGCCCCGCCCCGGCACCTGGTGAGCAACCGCGGGAATGCTGAGCGACCCCCTGCCCCTCCCCCCGGGGGTCGAGGCTCGCCTCCAGGAGATCAGCGAGGTCGACGTGTTGGTGGGGATCCCGAGCTTCAACAACGCCCGCACCATCGGCCACGTGGTTCGAGCGGCGGCGGCGGGGCTCGCCAAGTACTTCCCGGACCAGCGGGCGGTCATCGTGAACTCGGACGGGGGGTCCGGCGACGGCACCCCCGAGGCGGTGGCCGCGGCGGACTTCTCGAACCCCGGAGCCATCCTTGTGCAGCACCCCCTCACGCCCGTGCAGAAGATCGTCACCCCTTACCACGGGATGCCGGGGAAGGGCAGCGCCTTCCGCACCATCTTCGCCATCGCCGAGCGCCTGGGGGCCAAGGCCTGTGTGGTCTTCGACGCCGACCTACGGAGCATTACCCCCGAATGGGTCCACCTTCTCCTGGGTCCCGTGCGGCAGCTCGGGTTCGACTTCGTCGCCCCCCTCTATGTGCGGCACAAGCACGACGGGACGATCACCAACTCCATCGTCTATCCCCTGACCCGGGCGCTCTACGGCCGAGACGTCCGCCAGCCCATCGGGGGTGACTTCGGCTTTTCGGGCGCCCTCGCCTCCCACTACCTCACGAAACCGGTGTGGGAGTCGAACGTCGCGCGCTTCGGCATCGACATCTGGATGACGACCACCGCTCTCGCGGACGGGTTTAGGGTCTGCCAGTCCTTCCTGGGGGCCAAGATCCACGACGCCAAGGACCCCGGCACGGATCTGGCGGAGATGCTGCTCCAAGTCGTGTCGTCGGTCTTCGATCTGATGCGCACCTATCACGAACGCTGGCGGGACGTCCTGGGCGCGGAGGAGGTTCCCTTGTTCGGCTTTCCCCACGGCGTCGGCCTGGAACCGGTCCCCGTCAACGTCGAGCGGATGCTCACCATCTTCCGGCAAGGGGTCCAGGCCCTCTCCGAGGTCTGGGAGGGAGTCCTGCTCCCGGAGACCCGCCACGAGGTCATGACCCTGGAGCGACCGACCAACGGTTTCCACTTCCCGGACCCGCTCTGGGTGCGGGTCATCTACGACTTCGCCCTCGCGTACCAGCGCCGGGTGCTGCCCGGTGACCAGCTCCTTCGTTCCTTGGTGCCGCTCTACCTCGGGCGGACGGCTTCCTTCGTCCTCCGCACCGAGGACAACGGGGCGGGGGACGTGGAGGCGGTCGTCCGCGACCTCGCGGACGAGTTCCTTCGGCAGAAGGGCGGTCTGCGCGAGCGCTGGATGGCGCAGGAGGTGTGACATGTGGGACTTCCTGAACCATGTGATCGGCAGGACATTGAGCAGCTTCGGCCAGCGGCTGGAGGCGGTGGGCCCCGACCTGCTGGCCATGCTCCTCATCCTCTCCCTGGGAGCCCTGGCCGCGGCCGCCCTCCGGACCCTTTTGCGCCGGCTGCTGCCGCGGCTGGGGTTCGACCGCTTTGCCGCGCGGTTGGGCCTCAGCGTCGTGCTGCAGAAGGGCGGGGTCACCCAGTCCCCCTCGCAGGCGGTCGCCGCCGCCGGCGCCTGGGCGGTCTTCGCCCTGTCCGTGCTCCTCGGCATCGGTACCCTGAACCTCCAGTTTGCCAACGACCTCGTCTCGCGGGCCTTCAACTACCTCCCCCAGCTTCTCATCGGCGTGGGTCTCGTCCTCCTGGGCTCCTTGATCAGCGCATTTCTCAGGCGGACCGTTCTCATCGCCGCCGTCAACGCCGGGCTCCCCTCGGCCCGGCTCTTGGCGGCCGGCGTGCACACGGCGGTGATGATCCTCTTCGTGGCCATGGCTCTGGAGCACCTGAGCATGGGCCGGCAGATCATCCTCGTTTCATTCACCATCCTCTTCGGGGGCGTCGTCCTGGCCCTGGCCCTGTCCTTCGGCCTCGCGGGTCGTCACCTGGCCCGTGAGTTCTTGCGTCGGGCCGTGCAACCGCCCACCGCCGAGGAGAGGGGAGACCCCTTGCGCCATCTTTAGGGAAGCCGGGCCTGGCCATCCAGGACGGGTGGCCATTCATGGCCTGGCCGATCTTGGACCCCGCGGCCGAGCCAACCGGACGACCAAGACCGCGTTCCCCGCTCGACCTACAGACAGAAAGGGCGCTTCCCGCCGCGCCACGATAGAATCAGCCCTGTGCTCATGGAAGTTGAAGGGCCGTCGCTGGCTTGCCTCCATTGGAAAGGGCCTTGCCGATCGGGGACACCTTGGATCGGGGCTCCGCCATGGACCGTTTCCTTCTAGTCTGCTTCGGGGGCGCCCTCGGAACGGGGGCACGATATCTGGTCGCGATAGGAGCCCCCCGGATCCTCGGTACCACCTTCCCCTACGCGACCCTGACCGTGAACGTCGTGGGCTCCTTCCTTCTGGGGGCAATCATGCACGTCGGTCTCACCACTAACCTCATGTCGCCGGGGCTTCGGCTGACCCTGGCCACCGGGGTCGTGGGCGGCTTCACGACGTATTCGACATTCAACTACGAGACAATCGAGTTCCTGCGCGAAGGGGCCTACTGGCTGGCGGGACTCAATGTGGCGGCCACCCTCCTGCTGTGCCTTCTGGCGGGGGCGCTGGGCCTGGCCGCGGGGCGCTGGCTCGTGGGGAGCTGATCTTGCGTGTCCTCGAAGGCGATCAGTGGATGGTCCGCATCTTCATCGGGGAGAGCGACCGTTGGAAGGGGCGGCCCTTGGCGGACGCGCTCGTCGAGCGGCTACGCAAGGAGGCGTTCGCGGGCGCAACCGTGCTGCGGGGGCTGGCCGGCTTTGGCGCGCGCAGTGTCGTGCACACCGCACACTTGCTCGAGCTGTCTCAGGACCTGCCGCTGGTCATTGAGGTCGTCGACACCGACGAGCACATCAAGCGGCTGGAGCCGATCCTCGAGGAGATGGTGGCGGACGGCTTGGTCACTCTGGAGAAGGTCAAGGTACTGAAGTACAAGCCGGGGACGCCGCGCACCTGAGGGCACGGAGTCTCGCGCCCAGCGGCGGCCAGGTCCGGGCGAATCGGACCCGGTGCGGAGGTCGCATTCGACAGATCACCCCGGCCCGACTCCAGGGTTGATGCCGAGCGTCTGCGGGGCCTGTTCCGCCGGCTCGGTGCCTCCGCTTCCCCGAGACCAAGGGGTACGCGCCCATCGGTTCAGGAGCGAAGGGGGGCGGAGGCGCTCGCGGTCAGATCACTAGAGGGTTGCACGTGGTCGGGGGCGCCCAGGATCGCACCTACGATTCGCGCCGCGTCCTTCAGGACGTGACGCTCCTCAGGCAAGGCGGCCACCCCGTTGCCCCAGATCTCGAGGGCCCCCGTGTGGCGGTCCCGGAAGTAGAGATCGAGCCGACCACCGTCGGACGGGAACGGGAGGCGGATGCGTCCGGGGGCCTCGGGCGGCTCCCCGCCAGAGAGGAGGTCGTCGGACCGGAGGAGATGGGCCGCCGGCGTGGGCGTGGCCGATCCCGAAAAGGCCACCACCTGTCCTCTTTCGTTGCGAACCACCACCGCGGAAAGCGGAAACCCGACGCGGAGCACGGAGGCGATCTCCGTTAGCACCCGCTCCTGAGGATCGGTGCTCTCTAGGCGACGGAGGACGGAGTGGATGGCCTCCATGTGTGCGCGCGCGCGACGCAGCGCGGTGATCCGCTCACCCCGTTGGGAGCCGAAAGCGGCCGCGATGAGGCCGGAAGCGGCCAGGCCGACGAAGGCGATGACATCGTCCTTGTTGGCAATTTCCAGCCTCAGGTAGGGCTGGGTCAGGAAGAAGTCCAGGCTCAGGGTGGAGGTCAGGGCGGTGGCGACGGCCGCCCGGCGGCCCCCGTATTCCGCGACCAAGATCGTGAGGGCCAGGAAGGCGAATGTGAAATTCGATGCGTTGGTGATCCCACGCCAGGGGAAGAAGGCCATCCCCAGGAGGATCGCTCCCAGGGGCCCGGCCGCCAGGTAAACGAGATCGGATTCGTCGTCCATTGGCCTGGAATCATGCCCCCCGAGGGGTCCCGGTGCAAGCACCGAAAAAGCCGGCGCCCCCCGGCCGCGACAGCGAACCCAGGAGAAGGGCGAGCCACCCCTCGGAGACGCGGTTACGGTCGAGATCCTCTTCGGCTTCGGGCACGACACCGTCCGGAGCTCGGCCTCTTGCTCAAAGCCCGAGATACGCCCTCTTGACGTGGTCGTCGGCGAGCAGCTCCCGACCCCTCCCCGTGAGCGCGATGCGGCCATTCTCGAGCACGTAGGCGCGGTCGGCGATCCCCAGCGTCTTGAAGACATTCTGCTCCACCAGCAGCACGGTGGTCCCTCCCCGGTGGACCTCCTCGATGACGCGGAAGATCTCGCTCACCAGCAGCGGCGAGAGGCCCAGGGAGGGCTCGTCGAGCATCAGCAGCCGGGGGCTCGACATCAGCCCGCGCGCGATGGCGGCCATCTGCTGCTCGCCCCCGGAGAGGGTCCCCGCGAGCTGCTTTTCGCGCTCCTTCAGCCGCGGGAAGAGGGTGAACATCTTCTCCAGCGTCTGCGGACGGTTCTTTCTCGCCTCCGGGGTGAGCGCGCCCAAGAGCAGGTTCTCGCGGACGGTCATGTCGGGGAAAAGCCGGCGCGCCTCCGGGACGTGGGCGATCCCCAGCCCCACCATCTCATGCGCGGGCCGGGTGTGGATCGGCTCCTTCCCGTAGAACACGCCGCCCTTGGCAACAGGAAGCAGGCCTGAGATCGTCATCAGGGTGGTGGTCTTGCCGGAGCCGTTCGCTCCGATGAGGGCGACGATTTCTCCCTCCTTCACCTCCAAGGAAACGTCCCACAGGACCTGGACATCGCCGTAGGCAACGTCGATGCCTTCGACCCTAAGCACGGGCGCTCCCGAGGTAAGCCTCCACCACCAGCGGATCCTTCGCGATCTCCAGCGGAGTCCCTTCCGCGATCTTCTCGCCGTAGTTGATGCAGAGGATGCGCTGGGAAATGGACATGATGACGCGCATGTTGTGCTCGATGATCAGGATCGTGACCCCGCTCGCGTGAATCTTGCGGACGATCTCGATCGTTTTCTCCACCTCGGCCGGGTTGAGCCCCGCGAAGTTCTCGTCCAGAAGCAGCAGCTCCGGCTTGGTGGCCAGCGCCCGCGCCATCTCCAAACGTTTGCGCATGCCCAGAGGCAAGCTGCGGGCGGGGGCCTCGCGCCAGCACTCCATCTCCGTGAAGGAGATCGCCTGCCACGCTTCCCGGCGCGCTTCCTCCGGGCGATTGGTCCGCGAGAAGGCCGCCACCATGACGTTCTCGAGAACGCTGAGGCGGGCGAGCGGCCTCACGACCTGGAACGTGCGGGCCAGGCCCAGCCGGCAGACCTTGTGGGGCTTGCGGCCGTCGATCCGAGTGCCCCGGAAGAGGATCTTTCCGCTCGCGGGCGGGAAGTAACCGTTGATCAGATTGAAGATGGTGGTCTTCCCCGCCCCGTTCGGCCCGATCAGCCCCAGGATCTCCCCCTTCTGCAGGCGAAAGGACATGCGGCGTACGGCCATCAGGCCACCGAAGCGCTTGCTGACGTCGTCGAGCTCGAGGAGGGGGGTCATGCCGTCGCCGGTCCTCCCGGCCCTCTTCGTCGTCGCGCCCGCGCATCCAGGACCGCGCCCACGATCCCGTTGGGGAAGAAGATGATGATGCCGATCATGAGCACCCCAAAGAAGATCAGGTGCCCCTGCTTGACCCAGACCCGGAGGAGCTCGGAGACGAGGATGAAGATAACCGCTCCCACCGCCGGGCCCAAGCTGGTGGCGGCTCCCCCCAGCATCGTGACCAGGATCATCATGATCGAGATGTCCGCGACGGAGAACACGATCCCGGGGTCGATGAAACCCATGTAGTTCAGATAGAAGCCCCCCGCCACCCCGGTGAAAAAAGCGCTCAGCAACACCGAGAGGAGCTTGTACTTGGTGGTGTCGATCCCGAGGGACTCCGCGCAGTCCTGGTCCTCGCGGATGGCCAGGAAGTAGTAGCCGGCCTTGCTCCCCATCACCCAACGGATGACCGCGAAGCTCAAGGCGGCGAGGCCGAGGGCGATGTAGTAGTACCAGATCTTCTCCGTAAAGGCGGGGATGAGCAGGATGCCCTCCGCCCCGTTGGTGAGCTGCTTCCAGTTGACCGCCACCAGACGCAGGACCTCGGAGAGCGCGAGCACGGAGAGGGAGAAGTAGGAGCCCCGTAGTCGGAGGCAGATCCAGCCGATGAGGGCGGCCACCGCCGCCGCGGTGAGGCCGCCGAGGGGGAGCCCCCACCAAGCGGCGGGGGCGGAGAAGCCGGACTTGACCAGGATCCCGGCGGTGTAGGCGCCGACCCCGAAAAAGGCGGCGTGCCCGAAGGAGATCTGCCCCGTGTACCCCCCGAGCAGGTTCCAGCTCTGGCCGAGGACGACCCAGAGCAAGGAGAGGATCGCCATGTGGAGCAGGTACGGGTTTTGGGTCGCCGCGGGGAGGAAAAGGAGGGCGGCGAGGGGGAGGGCGGCCAAGACCCTCTTCTTGGGCATCCCTTCCCCCTAGGCCCGCCCTCTCCCGAGCAGGCCACGCGGCATGAAAATGAGAACGAGGACGAAGATGACAAACCCGAAGGCGTCCTTGTACCCGAGGGAGATGTAGACGGAGCCGAGCGACTCCGCGAGGCCGAGCACCAGGCCACCCAAAACCGCCCCCGGGATGTCCCCCAAGCCGCCCAGGATGGTGATAACAAACGCCTTCTGCGTGAATTGCCCCCCCACCTGCGGGTAAAGGTAGTAGACGGGGGCGAGGAGCGTGCCCGCGGCCCCGACCAGGGCGGACCCGAGGCCGAAGGTGATGGCGGTGATGCGCTGGGTATCTATCCCCATCAGGGCGGCGGCGCGCTTGTCCTGGGCGGTGGCCCGGATCATCCGGCCGGTGTCGGTCCGGCCTAGAAAGAGGAAGAGAAGCAAACCCAGGGCCAAGGCAATCCCAAAGGCGACCAGGAAAGGCAAGCTGAAGGAGAGCGAGATGGTCTGCCCTCCGAGCGACATATCCCAGTAGATGGTCTTGCTTGCGTAGGACACGGGGACGGAGCGGTAGTCGGCGGTGAAGAGGAGGAGGGCGAGGTTGGCGAGTACGAGCCCGAGGCCGACGGTCAAAAGGACCTGGTTCTCGGGGAGCACGGTGTCCGCTTCCATGACGGGCTCGAGCAGGAACTTTTGCACCGCCACCCCGAGCAGGAACATCAACGGGAAGACGGCCAGAAGGGACAGGTAGGGGTCGATCCCGAGAAGCGTGAAGCCCCAGAAGGTGATGTACATCGCGACCATCATGAGCTCGCCGTGGGCCAAGTTGATGATGCGCATCACCCCCATGATGAGCGACATCCCCAGCCCGATGAGGCTGTAGAGCCCCCCCAGGAGGACGCCAGAGATCAACACCTGGGCGAGCAGCTCGATCTGACCGGCGGCTTGCGGCGTCATGGTCCTGCCCGACCTCAGGGTTACTTGCGGTCGCGCCAGCGGGGAACGGGGAAGACGAAGGCGGCGGAGGCGGCCTCCCGGGGCCAGACGGTCTCGAACTTCCTCTTGATGACCTGGAGGAGGAGGGTGTCCAGCTTGTTCTGGTTGGTGAACTGGCCCCAGGAGATGAACTTCACGGGCCCGAAGGGGGTCATCAAGTCGGTGTCGGCAAGCGCGGTCCGGAGGTCCTCGGGCGTCCAGGCCTTGGCCCGCTTGAGGGTGTCGGCGAGGACCTGGACGGCGGCGTAGGCTTCGGCCCCGTGGTAGTCCGGCTCTTTCCCGAACCGGGCCTTGAACTTCTCGTAGAACTCCTTGGCCCCCGGGTATTTCACCTGCGGGGTCCAGAGCGTTCCCGACATCACGTACTCGGATGCCTCGCCGGCGTTCTGGAGGAATTCGGGAAGGGTGAAGCCCGCGGCCCCCCCCACGAACGCTTGGGGATTGATGTCCAGCTCCTTCGACTGCCGCATGAGCAGGGAGGCGTCCATCAGGTACGAGACCATATAGAGGATTTCCGGCCGTAGAGACTTGACCTTCTGGAGGATGGGCTTGAAATCGATCGCGCCTGCCTGGTAGCCCTCGGCGAGCACCACCGGGATGCCTTTGGCCTCGCAGTAGTCCTTCATGGCTTTCGAGGTGCTGGTGCCGAAGTCCGTGTTCTCGTAGAGGAGGGCGATCGACTTTGGTTTCGCGGCGGCCTCGAAGAAGCCGAAGATGCCGGTGTTGTAGAGGCTCGAGGGGGGGTTCAGACGATAAACGTATCTCCAGCCCTGCTGGGTAATCTTATCTGCGGCGCCTGTCACCACCAGGTAGGGCGTCTTGTACTTCTCCGCCACCCCCGCCACCGCGTAGCTGCATTGGCTCGTATACTCCCCGAGGACGATCGGGTACTTACTCACGGTGATGAACTTCTCCACGATGGCGGTGGAGGTCTCCGGCTTGCCCCCGCTATCCTGAATGTCTAAGGCGAGCTTGTGGCCTCTGACCCCCCCCTTGGCGTTCACCTCCTCCACCGCCATCTCGTAGGCCAGCTTCTCCATCTCCCCGAACTTGGCCTCCGCCCCCGTGAGGGGCAAGGGGATCCCGACCATGAAGGCCTTGTCCTGCGCGGTAGCGGGGAGGGCGAGCACGGCCGCGAACAGGGCGGCGAGGACGACCGGGTGCTTCGTCATCGTCTTCTATCTCCTCGGTAGCATGAGGACGGCGGCACCGTGAGCCGGGTCCCTTGTCCGCTCTTGGGGCCGGCTCGCCGCCGGCCGCTTGGTCTTTGAGTTGCGGCTGGTGACATGATAGTCGAAGCCGATTCGGGATAGGCTCTCCCCGGGATCGGGCCCGCTCGCGGCTCGCGAGCGAGAAAGGCAGGACGCTCATGTCTTCGCGGGTCGGTCTCCTCCTCGTCTCCCTCGCGCTCTCCGTAAACGCACAGGCGAGGCCGGGGGCGGGGCGGGAGCCGTCGGAGCTATCACGCTTCAGCCAGAGCCTGGAGGCCCTCAGCGAGCGCGTGCGGCCGGCCGTGGTCCAGATTCTCACCACCGGCTACGCGGAGACGGGGGGGCTCCTCTCCCGGCAGCGGGCCAGCGGGTCGGGGGTGATTCTCGACCCCGATGGCTACGTGGTCACGAACGCCCACGTGGTCCAGGGAGCCCGACGAATCCAGGTGGTGCTCGCGGGTCTGGCTAGCGGTCCCCCCAACGCGCAATCCATCCTCAAGGCCCCGGGGCGCGTCGTGGGCGCTGTGCTCGTCGGTATCGACCGCGAGACCGACGTTGCCGTCCTCAAGATCGCGGAGAAGAACCTCCCCTTCCTGTCCCTGGGTGACTCGAAGGATCTGCGGCCCGGAGAGCTGGTCCTCGCTTTCGGGAGCCCGCTCGGGCTCGAGAACTCGGTGACGCTGGGGGTCGTGAGCGCGGTGGCGCGGCAGATCCACCCCGAGGACCGGATGATCTACATCCAGACCGATGCTTCCATCAACCCCGGCAGCAGCGGCGGCCCCCTGGTGGACGGCGAGGGGCGCGTGATCGGGATCAACACCTTGATCCTCAGCCAGTCCGGGGGCAACGAGGGGATCGGCTTCGCCGCTCCCAGCAACATCGTGGGGAACGTCTTCGAGCAGGTACGCAAGACGGGCCGCGTCCGCCGGGGTGAGATCGGAATCTACGCCCAGACGGTCACCCCCGCCCTGGCCGCCGGACTGGACCTGCCCCAGGAGTGGGGCGTCGTCCTTTCTGACGTTCTCCCTGGTGGCCCCGGGGCGCGGGCGGGGCTTCGCATCGCGGATGTGGTCCTGAAGCTGGACGGGAAAGTCATGGAGAATGCCCGTCAGCTGGAGGTCAACCTCTATCACCGAAGCGTGGGGGCGGTCGTCAGCCTGGAGGTCCGGCGGGGAGCCCAGACCCTGACCATCCTGCCCACGGTCACGGAGCGGGACCGCGACCCCGACCGGCTGGTCGACACCGTGAGCCCGGAGCGGAATGCCGTGCCCAGGCTGGGCCTCCTCGCCCTCGACCTGGAGGAGGTGCAGGCGCAGCTGCCGGGACCCCTGCGCGCGAAAGCGGGCGTGGTGGTGGCGGCAGCGGCCCCGGACGGCTCCTCGGGGGCGGATGCCCTGCTGCCCGGAGACGTGATCTATTCCGTGAACCAGGAACCGGTGCCTAGCGTCCAGAAGCTGCGGCAGGTTCTGGCGCAGATCAAGCCCAGCGTCCCCGTCGTGGTTCAGCTCGAGCGCAACGGCGGGCTGAGGTTCGTTACCTTCGAGGCGGAGTAGCCTCTCCGCCGGACGCGGCCAGGACGCGCTCCCCGTCCTCGCGGGACTGGCTCAGAAGCCGTTGTTCGCGGCCACGTCCCGGAACCAGAGCGCGCTTCTCTTCGGGTAGCGGGCCAGGGTGGACCGGTCCACGTAGAGGAAGCCGTAGCGCTTCTTGTAGCCGTTGATCCAGGAGAAGTTGTCCATCAGGGACCACATGTAGTAGCCCCTCACTTGGATCCCGGCCGCGATCGCGCGGTGCACGGCCTCGAGGTGCTCGCGCACGAACTCGGTCCGCGCCGGGTCGTCCACCACCCCGTCCCGGAGCCGGTCATCAAGACCGATGCCGTTTTCGGTGACGTATACGGGGATGCCGGGTCGGCGGGCATGAACCCGTTGCAGCAGGTCGTAGAGCCCCTCCGGGAAGATCTCCCAGTCCCAGTCGGTGTAGCGCCCGCGGGGGTTACGGACGAGCGCGAACAGCCCGCCCAAGGAGAACTGGGTCCGGTCCTCTTTCCGTCCCGAAGTGTTGAGGGCGAAGTGAGTGTCGCGGGCGGAGGCGCTGCCGTGGTGGGGATAGTAGTAGTTGACGCCCAGGAAGTCCACGGTGTCCTGGGCGAGCCGCCGCTCGTCCTCCGGCTGGCGCACCGGGAGCAGCCCGTGCCCGCGGCCGAGCTCGAGCACGTCTTCGGGCACTGTCCCCCCCAGCACGGGGTCGAGGAAGAGGCGGTTGAGGATGCCGTCCGCCACCCCCGCGGCGGCGATGTCTTCCGGGGCTTTGGTGGCGGGATAAACGGGCGAGAGGTTGAGGGCGATGCCGATCCGGGCGTCCGGCCGGATCTGGTGCCCGATGGAGAGGGCGCGCCCGTGCGCGGCCAGCAGGTTCCAGGCCACTTGGGCGGCTGCCCGGCCGTCCCGCTTGGACGGAGGGTGAAGGCCGGTGACGTAGCCGTGGAGGGTTGACCAACCCGGCTCGTTGAGCGTCGTCCAGAGACGCACGCGGTCACCGAAGAGGCGGAAGCAGGCCTCCGCGTAGTCGGCGAAGGCGGCGATGGTGTCTCCGCTCTCCCAGCCCCCGCGCGCGGCCAGGGCCTGGGGCAGGTCCCAGTGGTAGAGGGTGACATTCGGCTCGATGTCGTGCGCGAGCAGGGAGTCGAACAGGCGGTGGTAGAAAAGGGCGCCCAACTGGTTGAGGGCGCCCGCTCCCCCCGGAAAGAGGCGGGGCCACGAGATCGACATGCGGTAGCCGCGGTGGCCGAGCTCGCGCATGAGGCGGACGTCCTCCGCGTAGCGGTGGTAGTGGTCGCAGGCGACCTCGGGGGTAGCCCCGCCGAAGACGCGCTCGGGATGCTCCGCGCAGAAGACGTCCCAAACGGACGGCCCCTTGCCGTCCTCCCGGGCCGCACCCTCGACCTGGAGGGCCGCAGTCGCGGAGCCCCACACGAAACCGTCCGGGAAACGGAACACACCGTATTCTAGCCGCGCCCCTTGCGCAGCCGCCCGCCCCCTCCAATAATCGCGGCCATGGAACCGCCCGTCCTCCTTCTCCTCGCCCCCCTCTCCGGCCCTCTCCTCCCCATCGAGCACGTGCCGGATCCGGTTTTCTCGCAGAAGATGGTGGGCGACGGCGTTTCCATCGATCCCGTGACCGACCGCCTCTGCTCTCCCTGCGATGGCAAGGTGGTCCAGATTCACTCCGCCGGGCACGCGATCACGCTGGCCCCCCTCCCCGGCCTCGAGGTCCTGATCCATATCGGCCTCGACACCGTGACGCTCAAGGGCCAGGGCTTCCGGCCCCGGGTGAAGGCCGGCCAGGCCATCACCGCCGGCCAGACCCTCATCGAGTTCGACGCCGACTTCGTGGCCACCCACGCGCGCAGCCTCCTCACCGAGATCGTGGTCACGACCAGCGATCGGGTGGCCCGGATGCGCGCGTGCACCGGTTACGTGACCGCCGGCCAGGACGTGGTCCTGGAGGTGACCCTGGCGGCGGAAGGCGCGGCGGCGACGCAAGCCCCCGCCGGCCCCGCGGCCACCTCCGCTCCCATCCGGGTTCCCCACCCGACGGGCTTGCACGCCCGGCCGGCCGCCGTGCTGGCCAGCCGTGCCAAGACCTTCCAATCGGAAATCCGGATTCATCGGGGCGACCAGGAGGCCAACGCCAAGAGCGTCGTCGCCATCATGGGGTTGGAGGTGGACAAAGGCGACTCCGTACTGATCTCCGCGCGCGGCCCCGACGCGGGGGAGGCGGTGGCCGCCCTGGCCCGGCTACTCCAGGGAGGCCTCGGCGAGGAGGGTCCGGCCCCCGCCCGACCCGCCCCCGCCCCGTCCCTTCCCCGCTCCTCCGACCCCAACCATCTGGTGGGGGTGGCGGCATCCCCGGGCCTGGCCGTGGGTCAGACCTTCCAGCTCCGCTCGGAGAGCGAGGTGCGGGTGAAGGAGGGCGGCGGCGATCCGCACCAGGAGCGCCGAGCCCTGGAATCCGCACTCGAGCAGGCCAAGGGGCAACTCGAGGCCTTGCGCGCGCGGTTGGCGGCGGAGGCCGACCCGGGCAAGGCGGCCATTTTCTCCGCCCATCGGGAGCTGCTCGAGGACCCCGACCTCCTGGAGGTCGCGGAAAAGGGGATCGAGGAGGGAAAGAGCGCCGCCTTCGCCTGGCAGCGGGCCTTCACCGGCCATGCCGCGCGCCTGGCCGGGCTAAGAAGCGAGCTTCTGGCCGGGCGGGCGAACGATGTCAAGGACGTAGGGAGGCGCGTGCTGCGCCTGCTCGCCGGGGTCGAGACCGCAGCCCCCGCTTATCCCGCGAACGCCATCCTTCTGGCCGAGGACCTGACCCCCTCCGACACCGCGACTTTCGACCGATCGAAGGTCCTCGGCTTCGGCACCGTGTCCGGGGGCGCCTCCTCGCACGTGGCCATCCTCGCCCGCTCCCTGGGCATCCCCGCCCTGGCCGGTTTGGACGCCAGCGCGCTCGAAGTCCCCGACGGCACCCCCGCCATCCTCGACGGGGGGCAAGGTGTCCTCCGGCTCAACCCCCCAGCGAACGAGGTCTCCGCCATCCGGGAGCGGCAAGGGAGGCGAGCCGCCCGCGAGAAGACGGACCTCGCGGCTGCCCACGAGCCGGCGGTGACGACGGACGGCCATCGGGTGGAGGTGGCGGCCAACATCGCCGGCCTTGCGGAGGCGGAGCAGGCGGTGGCTCTGGGCGCCGAGGCCGTCGGCCTCCTGCGCTCCGAGTTCCTGTTCCTGGACCGGAGCGCGGCCCCCTCCGAGGAGGAGCAGTTCCAGGCCTATCGCGGCATCGCCCGGGCCCTGGGCGCCAAGCGGCCCCTCATCGTGCGCACCCTGGACGTGGGCGGGGACAAGCCCCTGACCTATCTGCCCATCCCCCGGGAAGCCAACCCGTTCCTGGGCGAGCGCGGCATACGCCTCATGCGCGACCGGCCGGAGATCCTGCGCGCGCAGGCCCGCGCCATCCTCCGCGCGGGCGCGGAGGGCGCGGTTCGGATCATGTTTCCCATGATCGCCACCGTGCCCGAGGTACAGGCGGCCCGGGAGCTTCTGGAAGAGGAGCGAAAGGCGCTGGGGGTCGGAAAGATACCGGTCGGGATCATGGTGGAAGTCGCCTCCGCCGCCCTCCTCGCCGAGCACTTCGCGCGGGAGGTCGATTTCTTCTCGATCGGCACCAACGACCTCACGCAATATACGCTGGCCATGGACCGCGGCCACCCCAAGCTGGCCCCCCAAGTGGACGGCCTGGACCCCGCGGTGCTGCGCCTGATCGACATGACCGTGCGCGCCGCCCATGCCCAGGGCAAATGGGTCGGCATCTGCGGGGGCATCGCCAGTGACGCCCAGGCCGTCCCCCTCCTCGTCGGTCTCGGGGTGGACGAGCTGAGCGTGAGCGTCCCCACCATCCCCGCCATCAAAGCGCGCGTCCGCCGGCTGAGCCTGGCCCAGTGCCGGACGCTCGCCGGGCAGGCCTTGGCCGCCGCCAGTGCGGCCGAGGTCCGGGCCCTGTCCCCGGACCCCGACCGAGACAGCTAGAGAATCGAGCCATGAACTTCCTCCAGAACGCCTTCGCCGTGCTCCAGAAGATCGGCCGGTCGCTGATGCTGCCGGTTTCCGTGCTCCCCGTGGCCGGCCTGCTCCTGGGCATCGGCAGCGCCCACTTCGGGTGGATGCCGGAGACGGTGTCGAACATCATGGCCCAGTCGGGGGGGGCGGTTTTCTCCAACCTGCCCCTCATCTTCGCCATCGGCGTGGCCCTGGGCCTCACCGGCAACGACGGAGTGGCCTCGCTCGCGGCCGTGGTCGGCTACGCGGTGTTGCTCGCCACCATGGGCGTGATGGCCCCCCGGCTGGGCTCCCCCACCAAGCCTGTAATGGGAATCCCGTCCATCGAGACGGGGGTGTTCGGAGGCATCCTGAGCGGCTTCATTGCCGCCCAGCTCTTCAACCGCTTCTTCCGGGTCCGGCTCCCCGCCTATCTCGGCTTCTTCGCGGGTAAGCGCTCGGTGCCCATCCTGGCCGCCTTTGCCGCCATCCTCGCCGGCATCGTGCTCAGCGTGATATGGCCGCCCATCGGGGCGGCCATCCACGCCTTCTCGGAGTGGGCGGCCTCCGGCAACCCCAGAGCGGCCTTCGCGATTTACGGCGTGGTCGAGCGGTCCCTCATCCCCTTTGGGCTGCACCACATCTGGAACGTTCCCTTCTTCTTCGAAACCGGGCAGTACGTGAACCCGGCCACGGGAGAGGTCTTCCGGGGGGAGATCCCCCGCTTCACGGCCGGGGACCCCAGTGCAGGGAACCTGGCCGGAGGCTACCTCTTCAAGATGTGGGGGCTGCCCGCGGCCGCCCTCGCCATCTGGCGCTGCGCCCGCCCCGAGCAGCGGGCCCGGGTGGGCGGGATCATGATCTCGGCCGCCCTCACCTCCTTCCTGACCGGCATCACCGAGCCCATCGAGTTCTCCTTCCTCTTCGTGGCCCCGCTGCTCTACGGGATCCACGCCCTGCTCGCGGGTGTCGCTTATTTCACCTGCATCGCCCTCGGGATCAAGCACGGCACGACCTTCTCCCACGGCCTCATCGACTACGTGGTGCTCTTTCCGAAGTCCAGCCGCGGCCTCTGGTACCTGTGGCTAGGCCCGATCTGGGCCGCCCTCTACTTCGTTCTCTTCCGGGTGCTGATCGTGAAGCTGGACCTGAAGACGCCCGGCCGGGAAATGGAGGAGGCGGCAAGCGAGGCCGTGGCCACGGAGGGGAGCGCCCAGGGGCTGGCCCGCGAGCTGGTGCTCGCGTTTGGTGGCCAGGGAAACATCAAGAACCTCGACGCCTGCATCACCCGCCTGCGGGTGGAGGTCAACGACGTGGCCAAGGCCAGCCCGGAAAGGCTCAAGGCCCTGGGGGCGGCCGGGGTGGTCGTGGTGGGAAGCGCAGTGCAGGCCATTTTCGGGACCCGCTCCGACAACCTCAAGACGGACATTGAGCAGTACCTCAAGAGCGTGGGGTCGACGGCGGAGGCGGTCGCGATCTCTCGGGCGCCCGCGACCGGGATCGGCCCCGCGGGGGCCGCCGCCCCCGCCGACCAGGGAAAGGTACGCGCGCTGCTTCAGGCCCTGGGCGGCGCCGCCAACATCGAGCGCCTCGAGGCCTGCGCCCTCACCCGCCTGCGACTCGTGGTGGGCAGCGAGAGGGCGGTGGACGAGGCCGCGCTCCAGGCCGCGGGCGCCCTCCTCATGAGATTCCCCGGCCGGACGCTCCACCTCGTGGTGGGTGCGAACGCGGAGGCGTGCGCGGCGGAAATGCGGCGGCAGATGGCTCAGGGATAGCCGAGGGTGAGGCTCCAGAGGGACCGGCCGTCGGTCGTGGCCCCAAAGTCCAGGCCCACGGGGCCGAAGCGGGTGGGGTAGTAGACACCGAGACCCAAGCCCACGCGGAGAGAGTTCAGCCGGATCTGGCTCCGGTTCGGCCAGACATTCCCCGCCCCCACCCGGCCCCGCACGCGCAGGCCGTCGAGGCGCACGGAGGCGGCCGCCGACGCCCCCGCCCCCTGGGGCCCCCACAGCTCATCGGCGTGCAGCCCCGGGATCAGAACCGGGCCCCCAAGCCGGAACCAGTCGTAGACCGGCAGGTCGCGCCCGGAGAGCCCCCCGAAAATCTCGGCCTCGAGCGTGACCCGGGTCCCCGCCGGAGAGACCACCCGGGCCTGTAGCTGGCCCTTCCAGTAGTCATGGGTCGCCCCGAGTCCGGGGGCGTTGCGGTTCGCGAGGAGGTCGACCCGCCACCCCCGGGTCGGGAAGTAGAGATCGTCCAGGCTGTCCTCGACGTAGCGCGCGAAGAGCGTCCGCGTCTTGTCGGTGCCGGGGGGGTAGGGCACGGCGGGCTGTTCCTGGGTCTCGACGCTGCCGAGTAGAATCCCCGCCTGTAGAAGCCGCGTACGCTTCAGGGCGCGGGTCAGGGACAGCAGAAGCTCCTTGCGGTCGAACCGGGCCCGGTTGAGCAGGACCCCGTCCTTGAAGAGCCGCGGCTTGTCCTCACGCCATCCCGCCCGGATGGAGTAACCCACCACGGGCTTGAAGAGCCGGTCGGAGTCGAGGCCCAGGGCGACCTCGCTCTCAGCATCGCTCGCCGCCCCCACCGCCTCCAGCCGCTCGCCGAACCCGAAGGCGTTCTGGTTCCGCAGGCGCACCCGGGCGTGGGTCTGCTCGGGCTCGTCGTAGCCCGCCGAGATCCGGAGGCTGCTGCGCGCGGCCTCCCGCACACGGAGGACGATGCGCAGCCCCCCGTCCGCGCTGGGCTCGAAGCTCATCCAGCAGGAGTCGAAGAAGCTGGTAGCGAAGAGGCGGTCGAGCGCGTTCAAGCCCTTGTGCATGTCGAAGGGCCGGCCCAGGGGGATGCTGAAGGTGCGCCGGATCAGGGCCTGGCTCGTCCGCTTGTTCCCCTCGACCGCGACCTCGACGATGGTCGTGCCCTCCAGAGCGCGGCCCGCGGCGGGAAGGGCGGGAGGGGGAGGGCTCGGGCCCAGGCGCTCCTTGAGCGGCCCTATGATCTGCAGGGCAGCCGCGTACCCGCTCTCAATGAGGCCTTCGAAGTCGACGTACTCGGTGGCCCCGTGTCGGCCGACGTCGGGGCGGATTTGGAAGTCCGCGGTCTCCCGGTAGGTTCGATTCCGGGCCTCGATGAGGGCATCCGAGACCTGGGCCCCCACCCCCGTCAGCGTTCGCCACTCGGAAGGCTCCAGCGGTGGGGACGTGATGTCCACGGCCAAGACCACGTCCGCCCCCATGCCGCGCGCCACCCCCACCGGAATGTTGTCGGCCACTCCCCCGTCCACCAGGAGCGTCCCCTCCCATTCGACGGGGGGGAAGAAAATCGGGATGGAGAGGCTGGCCCGCGTAGCTCGTGCCAGGTCCCCCCGCGCCAGGACCACGCGCTGCGCGTTGTCGAGGCGGGCCGCCACCGCACGGAACGGGATCGGCAAGTGGTCGAAATCCCCGCCCGCCGAGTAGCCGGGGCCGGCCAGGTGCCGGATCAAGAACCGCCCGATGCCGTAGTCGGAGAGGGCGGAGGGCGGGAGGAGCACCTTCCAGGGCTCGAACCCAAGGCTCAACAGGGCGGGCTCCTCGTCCAGGCGTCGAGCCAGGGGCACCAGGACCCTTTCCGGCCGACCGCTAAAGGCCTTGTTCCAGTCGAACGAGTCGACGATGGTCCGCAGCTCCTTCGCCCGGTAGCCACTGGCGTAGAGAGCGCCCACGAGCGCGCCCATGCTCGTCCCCGCGATGCCGTCGACCACAATCCCGTTCTCCTCGAGCGCGCGCAGAACCCCGATGTGGGCGATGCCGCGAGCCCCGCCCCCGCTCAAGGCCAGGACCAGGCGGGGACGGGCGCTAGGGACGGTGGGGGGCAGCTGCGCCTCTGCCGCGCAGGGAGCGAGGAGCAGGAGGACGAGGCCGAGGGAGCGCTCTCTCAAGACTCCGCCGATCATGACCCGGGGGCCGGACCGACGCAATCGGCTCTCGCGTTCTCCCTGAGTCTCGGGGGGGCTTGTCCGGATCGCTCATGTTAGCCTGTCTCCCCAGCACAGCGGGGTTCTCTCTGCGCACAAGTCGGCATGGGACAGCGTGGCGGGCGGGGGTGGGGCTCGCCCTCATCGGCGCCGGCGTCGCGACCCAGGCTGCAGCCGCCCGTCATCCGGCGGCGGTCGAGACCCTCTACTCCCGAGCGCTCTACCCGCGACTGGCCGGCGTTCTCGGCTGCCTCACGGGCTGGCTGCCCTTCTCCCTGGGCGAGGCCGGCCTGGCCGGCCTGGGGCTCTGCCTCGCCCTCCTCCTGCTCCGGCTCGCCCGCGAGGTCGGGCGACGGAGGGCCGTACCCTGGGGCGAGATCGGGCGGCTCCTGGGCGGCGGCTTGATCGGGGCAGGAGTGATCTACCTCGCTTTCCTCTTCCTTTGGGGTCTCAACTACCAAAGAGAGCCCTTCGGCCGCACCGCGGGGCTGGAGACGGGGCCGGCCCCCCTCGCGGAGCTCCGGGCCCTCGGCCACGAGCTCGCCGAGGGAGCCAACGAATTGCGGGAGGGGCTTGCCGAGGACGAGGGGGGCGTGATGCGCCTTCCCGACGGCACGGCGGGAGCGCGCTTGCGGACGGAGGCGGGGTTTCGGCGCCTGGCCGACCTTTACCCCGTCCTTCGGGGGAGCTGCTCCCGGGTCAAGCCGGTGTTGGCCTCGCCGCTGCTGGCGCGGCTCGGCATCAGCGGCATCTATTCTCCCTTCACCGGCGAGCCCAACCTCAACACCACCCTCCCCGATCCCGAGGTCCCCTTCAGCGCTTCCCACGAGATGGCCCACCAGCGCGGCTTCGCGCGCGAGGACGAGGCAAACTACCTCGGCTACCTGGCCTGCCGTCTCCACCCGGACCCCGACTTTCGCTACTCGGGCGTCCTGGCCGCGAGCCTATACGCCCTGGACGAGCTGCGGCGGGCGGACCGGGAGGCCGCGACCCTTCTGGAGGCCCTGCGCTCTCCCGCCGTCCGCCGAGACATTGACGCCCTGGCCGCCTGGGCGGCGCGATACCGGGGGCCGCTGGGGCGGGCCTCCGCGCGGGTCAACGATGCGTACCTCAAAACCCAGGGCCAGCGGGAAGGCGCCCGCAGCTACGGACGGATGGTCGACCTGCTGCTTGCCGAGCGCCGTGCCCGCAGCCGCCCCTCCCCTTGAGCCTGAGTGTCGCCGCGCCACCGTGGGGGGGCGAGCGACGCCCGCTCGCGACCTCGGCCCCGCACGAGGAACAGTCCCCCCCGCCTGTTTAGGATAGAGTGTCGGTCGACCATGCCGAAGAGTCCCCGCCGTGTCCGCATCAAGACCCCCCCCATCCTGTTCGAGAAGACCCAGGAAGTCCTGGCGCGAATTCAGCGCCGCATGGGTGGCACCCTCCTCACCTATTGGACCTCGCCCAGCGGGTCCGTTTGCGACAACGACGTCATGGCCATGCACGAGGTCCTGGAGGCCACCGGCCCGCGGGATCGGCTGACCCTGTTCGTGAAGTCCGACGGGGGAAGCGGGATGGCCTCGCTGCGGATGATCCACCTGCTCCGGCGCTACACCCGGCGCCTGACCGTGGCCGCACCCTTGAACTGTGCCTCCGCGGCCACCATGCTCGCGCTCGGGGCCGACACCATCCTGATGGGCCCCCTCTCATACCTGACCGCGGTGGACACCTCGCTGGAGCACGACCTCTCGCCCGTGGACCATACGAACAACCTGGTGGCGGTCAGCAACGACGAGGTGGACCGGGTCATACGGCTGTGGAAGGAGACGGTGGGGCGGGACAAGGACAGCGTCAACCCCTATCAGGAGCTCTACAAGTATCTTCATCCCCTGGTCATCGGGGCCCTCGACCGGGCGAGCAGCCTCTCCCTCATGCTCTGCCGGGAGATCCTCGGCTACCACATGAGGGACACCAAGAAGGCGGACCGGATCAGCCGCCGACTGAACTCCTCCTACCCCGCCCACCAGTACCCCATCACGAGCCGGGAGGCCCGGCGCATCGGCCTCAATGTCCAGCAGCTCACCCCGGAGCTGGACGGGCTGCTCCAGGACCTGAACCTGCTCTACTCGGAGATGGGCCAGCGGGCCATCACCGATTACGACGAGCTGAACCACCACGACAACGAGATCACAAACATCCTGGAAGGGAAGGGCCGGCAGGTCCTCTACCAGGTCGAGAAGGATTGGCACTACCGCAAGGAAGAGCGCCGCTGGGTCTCCATGAACGACGTCTCCGCCTGGTACCGCTGCAGCCTCAAGGAAGGCCGGATCGCCAAGGAGAAATTCCACATTCGCTAGCCTTCCCGGTCTCGAGGCAGGGCGGACGGCGGTCACCCTCCCGACCCCTGGCCCGCCGATGGGTCACTCGGGTTTCTTGAGGCCTTCGGGATAGGAGCCGAGGATCCGGAACTCTCCGGCCAAGCCGCGCAGCTCCGCGAGGGCCTCCCCCACCCGACCCTGTGGATTGCCGAGGACGTCCAGGTAGAAGGCGTATTCCCAGGGCCGCCCCCGGAGGGGCCGGGATTCGATCTTGGCCAGGCTGGCTCCCCGGAGGGCGAAGGCCCCCAGCGCCCGGTGGAGCGACCCGGCGACGTTCGGCAGGGTGAAGGCCAAAGACGTCTTGGCCGCGCCCCCGATCGGCCCCGGCTCGCGGGCGAGGACGAGGAAGCGGGTGAAGTTTTGGGGGTCGTCCTCAATCCCCTCCGCCAGCACCTCGCCGTGGTAGAGGGTGGCCGCCAGCCGGGAGGCGATAGCGGCCTCGGTCATCGGCCCCGCTTGGAGGAGTCTCTGGACGCTCCCTGCCGTGTCGTAGGCAGCCACCGCCTCCAGGTGGGGATGGGCGGCGAAGAAGTTTCGGCACTGGGCCAGGGCCACGGGATGGGAGGCCACGCGGCGCAGGGAGCCCAGGGATGCGCCCGGCCGGGCGATCAGGCACTGCTGGATACGGAGCTGGGTCTCGCCCACGATGTGCAGGGACCGGGCCAGCAGCCGGTCGTAGTTCTCATGAATGGAGCCGGTGAGCGAGTTCTCGATCGGCACCACCGCCCGGTCCGCCCCCCCGCTGCCGACGGCGTCGAAGAGCGCGTCGAAGCTGGGGCAGGGACGGATCTCGACCTCCTCCCCCAGCGTCTCTCGGGCCGCCTGGTGGGAGAAGGAGCCCATCTCTCCCTGGATGGCCACCTGCATCGGCTGCCCCATGCGCCCCTTATCCCGCGCCGCCGGAAGCGGAGCGCCCCTGTTCGCTCCCCCAGGAGAACGGCCACGCCGCCCAACGGGAGTTCCCTTGCCCCTAGCCCTCTAGAGTGAATGCGGAAGGGGGGATTCGAACCCCCACGCCCTTTCGGGCACACGGTCCTAAGCCGAGCGCGTCTGCCGTTCCGCCACTTCCGCAGGGTACCCGAGAAGGGATTTTGTCACATCGGCCGGGCCTCCGGCCAATGACCCCCTCTTCGCCCTCGACCGCCGGCCGCGTACCCTTAGTCGGTCAGCTCAGGGTCCCTCGACCCGTAGGGCCGACGGGCAGCAGGCCCTCCCCGAATGATGTTTCGGGGTATTTCTGAGGGGAGTCTCCGCCGTCCCCCAATTGCGACTACTGCCCGCGCCACCTATGTTTAGCCATGCATACCAACCTCCATGGGAGCGGAGGCGATTCGGTGGGCTCCCAACATGCGGGGACGAGGGGCCAGAGGCCCGTGACGTCGTCCGCCGCGCAGCCAGGTCGGTCAGCGAGCCATAGCTGCGGGGAACATTGAAGGGGCTGCGGGTCCTACTCGCCGAAGACAAGAGCGCTGCCGCGGAGCGCCTCACGGTCCAGCTCAAACGCCTCGGCCACACCGTCGTATGGCTGGCCCGAGACGGTCGGGAGGCCCTGGTCTGCGCTTCCCGACTGGAGCCAGAGCTCATCTTCCTGGGCACGCACCTCCCGGTCCTGGATGGGATCGAAACTGCCCGGGCGATTCTCGCCCAGAGGCCGGTGCCCCTCATCCTTCTCACCTCCTACGCCGCCGCCAATTTCGTCCAGCGAGCCCGCGAGGCCGGGGTCATGACCTATCTGGTGACTCCGGTGGAGAGCGGGCGGCTCGCCCGGGCCATCGAGGAAGCGCGGGCCCGGTTTCGAGAGCTCGATCTCATCCGCGAAGAGGCGAGTGATCTCAATCAGGCCCTGGAGATCAGAAACCGGGTGGAGCAGGCCAAGAGGGTCCTGATGAGGCGGCGAAAGCTCTGCGAAGCCGATGCCTTCCGACAGCTTCAGCAGCAGAGCCAAAGGACCAGAATACGCCTTGGGGAAACTGCCCTTGCCATCGTCAGGGCGGACCAGCTGCTGCTCAGCCGGGGCCTCAGCCTCACCCGAACACTGCCGTCCCTGCTCGCCGCGATCCAGCGGGGACTGCAAGGTCCCCCCGCGGCACACTCCGCTCCCCTCCCGCGCGCCAGCTCCGAGCCCGGTGGCCGGCCGGCCTGGCCCCCTTCGCCCGTCCCCTCCGGCTTGGAGAAATAGCCTTCCCCAATAGAACCGAGAATGAATCCCCTCCCCCGCTTCGTGTTGAGGATCCTCCGTGCGAACCCGGGGTTGGTTGAGAACCGGGGGATGGCCTACATCGTCATTCGCCGGCCCTACGCCCACCTCGAGGAGGAGTTGCGACCCTTCGAGGACCAAGGAGACATCCGGGTCATTGTCGACAAACGCCACAGCGAGCGGCGCGTGGGCCCGGGGCTCCCGCCCGTCGAGCGACGCTCCGCCGACCGGCGAAGAGACAGAGAAGAGCTCCTCGAAATCGTTATTCTGCAGGGCCCTTGACCGCGCTGCTGCTGCCTCCCGCCGTCGACGGCGGGGCAGCGCGCCGGACCCTTGGCTTCTTCTGACCCGCAGGCCTTCGGCCGGTTCGAGGACACCCACCGGAGAGACGGGATATTCACCTGCCCCAGACCGGCCCCTCCGGAGCGAACCCAGCCCCGAGCGCCGTGCTATCCTTAGTGAGGTTGGCTCCCGCCTGCCGTTCCCACCCGGGCGGGGCATCTCTCGAGCCGAGGTGAGCTCACTTGAAAGTCGAGTACACGGAGGAGACGTCGGTCCGCAAGTCCCTGGCCTTTGAGATCGAGGCCGAGGTCGTAGAGAAGGAGATCGAGGCCCGGGCCCGGGACTACGCGCGTAAGGTCAAGATTCCGGGCTTCCGGCCGGGCCGCATCCCCCCCGAGGTCATCCGCCAGCGCTTCCGCTCCCAGGTTCTGGAGGATGCAGCCGAAGCCATCGTCAACCGCGTGGTCTTCGAGGAGCTGGAAGGGCGCGGGCTCCGCCCCTTGGCCAGCCCCAAGGTGGCGGATCTCAAGATCGACGAAAAGAAGCCCATGACCTTCCGGGCCGTCTTCGAGACCCTCCCCCTCATCGAGGTCCCCGAATACCGCGGCCTATCCGTCAAGGCGCGCGTGGCGAGCGTCACGGGAGAGGAGGTCGAGCGGGAGGTCGACCGCCTCCGCGAGGAGGCCGCCCGCTTCGACCCCGTGGAAGGCCGGGCATCCCAGAAGGGCGATTTCGTCGTCCTCGATCTGCAGTGGCGGCCCGCGGGCGGGGGCAAGGGGGGGCGGGACGAGAACGCCATCATCGAGGTGGGGGCGGAGGCCAACCACCAAGACCTCAACACGGCCCTGGTGGGTCTCTCCCCCGGCGACACCCGCGAGGTCGAGCTCGTGTACCCCGCCGACCACCCGTCCAAGAGCGTGGCCGGCCAGACCGTGCGCTACACCGTGACCCTGAAGGCGATCAAGGAGAAGGTGGTGCCGGCCGCCGACGACGAGTTTGCCAAGGATCTGGGAGACTGGGACAGCCTGGAGGGGCTAAAGGAGAGCGTGCGCGAGCGGCTGCTGGCCGGCGAGGAACGGAAGGTGGACCGCGAGGTCAAGAACGCACTCCTTCAGGCCCTGGCCGAGAAGGCCGGCTTCGAGGTGCCGGAGGCGCTGGTGGAGCGGCACATGAACGCGCGCACCGAGAACGCCGCCCGCGGCCTGGCCTATCAGGGAATCGATCCCACCCGGATCGGGATGGACTGGAAGCAGTACCGGGATTCCCAGCGGGAAGACTCCCTGCAGGCGGCCAAGGCCGACATCCTGCTGGATGAGATCGCCCGCCGTGAGGGCATCGATGCCCTGGAGGCAGAGGTGGACGCGGAGCTGGCCCGGTACGCCCAGCGCCTCAAGAAGTCGCCGGAGTCGCTGCGTGCCCAAATGGAGAAGGAGGGCGAGCTTACCTCCCTGCGGGCCCGCATACGGGAGGAGAAGACCCTTGACTTGCTCAAGGCCAATGCTAGACTGGACTTAGGATGAATCCGCAATCACCGTTTGCGGGCACGCTTGTGCCGATGGTGGTCGAGCAGACGGCCCGCGGCGAGCGGGCCTACGACATCTACTCCCGCCTGCTCAAGGACAACATCGTCTTCATTGGCACCTCCGTGGACGACATGGTGGCCAACCTGATCATCGCCCAGCTCCTGTTCCTGGAGGCGGAGGACCCCGAGAAGGATATCCACGTCTACATCAACAGCCCCGGGGGCTCCACCACCGCGGGCTTGGCCATCTACGACACCATGCAGCTCGTGCGCCCCGATGTCCAGACCATCTGCGTGGGCCAGGCCGCGTCCATGGGGGCCGTTCTCCTCGCCGCGGGGACTCCGGGCAAGCGCTTCGCGCTGCCGAACTCGCGGATCCTGATCCACCAGCCCTGGGGTGGGGCCCAAGGCCAGGCCTCGGACATTGCCATCCAGGCCAAGGAGATCCTCCGCATCAAGGACCGCCTGAACCAGATCCTCTCTTTCCACACCAAGCAGCCCCTGGAGAAGCTCGCGAACGACGCGGACCGGGATTTCATCATGGACGCGGCCCAGGCCAAGGACTATGGTATCGTGGACCAAGTGATCAGCCGGCGCGAGCGATAGGGCCATGAAGAAAGGCGGCGATTCCGAGGTCCTCCGTTGCTCCTTCTGCAACAAGGACCAGAACGACGTCCGCAAGCTGATCGCCGGCCCTACCGTCTTCATCTGCGACGAATGCGTCGACGTCTGCAACGACATCATCGCGGATGACCGCCGGGTCGAGGGACGCAGCTACAAGTCGACGTTGCCCGTTCCCCACGAGATCAAGAAGTTCCTGGACGAGTATGTGATCGGCCAGGATCAGGCCAAGAAGAAGCTTGCCGTCGCGGTCTACAACCACTACAAGCGGATCGAGATCGCCAAGCAGCGGGGAAAGAACGACGTCGAGCTGACCAAGTCCAACATCCTGCTCATCGGGCCCACGGGGACGGGCAAGACCTTGCTCGCCCAGACGCTGGCCCGCCTCCTCTCCGTGCCCTTCACGATCGTAGATGCCACCACCCTCACCGAGGCCGGCTACGTGGGCGAGGACGTGGAGAACATCATCCTGAAGCTGCTCCAGGCCGCGGGGGGCGACATCGAGAAGTGCCAGGAAGGCATCATCTACATCGACGAGATCGACAAGATCTCCCGGAAGGACGAGAACCCCTCCATCACCCGCGACGTCTCCGGGGAGGGAGTCCAGCAGGCGCTTCTCAAGATCCTCGAGGGGACAGTGGCCAACGTGCCCCCCCAGGGAGGGCGCAAGCACCCCCACCAGGAGTTCTATCAGATCGACACCACAAACATCCTTTTCATATGCGGCGGGGCCTTCGTGGGCCTCGACAAGATCATCGAGCGGAGGGTGGGCAAGAAGAGCCTGGGCTTCCGCACCGACGCCAAGGCCGTCGCCCCTTCCGCCAAGGGCAGCAACTCCCAGGCCCAGCCCGTGCAGCCCACCGACCTCATCAAGTACGGCTTGATCCCGGAGTTTGTGGGGCGCCTGCCCGTGATCGGCACCCTGCACGACTTGGACAAACCGGCCCTGGTCGAGATCCTCACCGCGCCCAAGAACGCCATCATCCGCCAGTACCAGCGCATGTTCGACTACGAGAGCGTGAAGCTGCGCTTCACGGACGACTCCCTGGAGGCCATCGCCGACCTGGCCATCAACCGCAAGATAGGGGCCCGCGGCCTGCGGATGATCATCGAGGACCTGATGCTGGACCTGATGTACAACCTCCCCTCGATGAAGAAGGTCAAAGAGTGCGTGGTGACCCGCGAGGTCGTCCTTGACCGGGAGAAACCCATCACCCTCATCGAGAAGGTCGGGTAGCTCTGACCGAGAGGGCCGTACGCGCCGCCCGGGACCGCGGGATGGCGGAAGGAACGCCGGGCGCGCAACGGCGGGCCGCGAGTAAGACCGGGCCTAGGCCCGTGGCGTGCGCAGGCAGGATCGGGGCGGGCCTAACGCCGCATACCTGGGGGAGAACAAGGTGTTCGGACGAGACAAGGACAAGATGGACGTGATCGAGACCCTCCCCATGGTACCCCTGCGGGATGTGGTGGTCTTCCCCCACATGATGATCCCGTTCGTGATCGGGCGCCCCAGCTCCATCAAGGCCCTCGAGTACGCGCTTGTGAAGGGCAAGCGGATCTTCCTCTCCGCCCAGCACGACGCCACCCGCGACAACCCCGGCCCCGACGAGATCTACACCCTGGGCACCCTCTGCAACATCGTCCAGAGCCTGAAACTCCCCGATGGGAACGTGAAGGTTCTGGTGGAGGGGCTGGACCGGGGCCGCGCGCTGGAGTTCAAGGAGGAGCAGGGCTTCCTCAAGGTGGTGGCCAAGCTGATCCCCCGCCAGGTGGAGACGGGCAACGGGATCGAAGCCGTGATGTCCAAGGTCATCGCCCTCTTTGAGCAGTACGTCAAGCTCTCCAACAACCTCCACTACGACGCTATGCTGGCCGCGGTGCGGGTTGAGGACCCGGGCAAGCTGGCGGACACCATCTCCTCCCACCTCGTGATCGCGGTGGAGGAGAAGCAGAACCTCCTCGAGATTTTCTCGCCCCAGGAGCGCCTGCTCCGCATCTCGACCATCCTGGAGGCCGAGGTGGACAAGCTCAACGTGGACAAGCGCATCCAGGGCCGGGTCAAGAAGCAGATGGAGCGGGCCCAGAAGGAGTACTACCTCAACGAGAAGATGAAGGCCATCCAGAAGGAGCTGGGCCGCAAGGACGACCGGATGAACGAGGTCGAGGACCTCCGGAAGAAGATCGAACAGGCCCGGATGCCCAAGGACGCCGAGGACAAGGCGGTGCAGGAGCTCAAGCGCCTGGAAGCCATGCCCCCCATGTCCGCCGAGGCCACCGTCTCCCGGAACTACCTCGACTGGCTGATCGCGGTGCCCTGGTCGCGTAGGACCCGTGAACGCAAGGACCTCCTGGCCGCGGAGAAGATCCTCAACGAGGACCACTACGGTCTGGAGAAGCTCAAGGAGCGGATCGTCGAGTTCCTGGCCGTGCGCCAGCTGGTGAACAACCCCAAGGGGCCCATCCTCTGCTTCGTGGGCCCGCCGGGGGTGGGCAAGACCTCCCTCGCCAAATCCATCGCGCGCTGCACCAACCGCAAGTTCGTTCGCCTGTCGCTGGGCGGGGTGCGCGACGAGGCCGAGATCCGTGGCCACCGTCGCACCTACATCGGCGCCTTCCCCGGCCAGATCATCCAGATGATGAAGAAGGCGGGGACCCGCAACCCGGTGTTCCTCCTGGACGAGGTGGACAAGATGTCCATGGACTTCCGGGGCGACCCTTCGGCCGCCCTCCTGGAAGTCCTGGACCCCGAGCAGAACCACACCTTCTCGGACCACTACTTGGACGTGGAGTTCGACCTCTCCTCGGTCTTCTTCATCGCCACCGCCAACGTCCTCCACACCATCCCCCAGGCCCTTCAGGACCGGTTGGAGGTCCTGCGCCTGCCCGGCTACACGGAGCGGGAGAAGGTGGAGATCGCGCAGCGCCACCTGATTACCAAACAGATCAAGTCCCACGGCCTGCGGGAGTCCAACATCGCCTTCTCGGAGGAGGCGCTCACCGACCTCGTCCGCAAGTACACGCGGGAGGCGGGCGTCCGCAACATGGAGCGGGAGATCTCGACGATCTTCCGGAAGGTCGCGCGGAA
>Ga0210399_10000020_pt1 | contig 119175 bp, 105 predicted proteins | sample IncBWC14MmetaG_FD_150865 | JGI IMG/M metagenome (GOLD analysis project Ga0210399, IMG submission 150865) | Forest soil microbial communities from Barre Woods Harvard Forest LTER site, Petersham, Massachusetts, United States - Inc-BW-C-14-M | ecosystem: Environmental > Terrestrial > Soil >...
CGTTTGAATCTGGTTGCTTGGCGAAAAAAAATCCCGGGATTTGCATCCCAGGCAGCCTGCCAAGCGAATTGTTGATCGCTCGAATTAACTCAGACCATCGGCGCTCGAAAAGCTCCAATGGTTTCGAACAGATTCTGGCACATCGTATCGGTTGTCAAAGAGCCAAGCCCCCCTGTCCAGCAGAAAGGCACATCCACAGCCCAAGCAGTATGCCAAGAGCAGGAAGGAATGTCAACACTTGATTGACGATTTCCACAGGCGTCCACGGCGAACCGCTGAGCGCTTGCGGGCGTTGTGGGATGCGCGGTAACGGTTGGCAAACGCGGCGCAGGCTAGGCATGCCGCCATGGGGCGGGCAACAGCTGTCCTCAAACAGAAAGGCCAAAAAATTAGCTCTCTAAGGTTCGCGAACTTGGACCTCAAGCAACTCACTGATGTCGCAAGCATGAATGTGTATTCGGTGGCGGAATACAGCGCCTAGGAGTCAACAACAGACGCAATAAGAGGTAGGGGCTATGGAGCGCGAAAAAAGGGCCTCCTTCGCCTCCCCACCGACGCCGCAACCGGAGAAAATCACTGCCTGTGCAACGCTGCAATGCGCATTTCGCATTCAATAGCCGCGTGAGTTTTGAAGGCATGACTGCTAGGATGACGACCAGGAGATGCAAAGAAGCTCTGCCGCCGTGGGCTCCACACTAATCCAAGAATTACTCAAACATATTCAGGCAGAGCGATTTTTGCGGCCGGGCGAGCGCTTAGGCGTGGCGGTATCCGGGGGGGCGGATTCGGTGGCCCTGCTGCTGTTGCTGGTTGAGTTGCGAGAGAAACTGGGCATCGTGCTCAGAGTGGTGCACTTCAATCACAAATTGCGTCGCAAAGCTTCCGATGTGGACGAAAAGTTTGTGGCGAACCTGGCCAGGAAGCACCGGCTGGAGTTTCACTCGGCTTCTATTGATGTCGCAAAAAAGGCAAAAGACGAGCGGGCCAATCTCGAGGACGCGGCGCGGCGGGCGCGGTATGACTATTTCCGTTCGCTGGTCGAATCCGGAACGTGCACAAGGATCGCGGTGGCGCACACCGCCGACGATCAGGCGGAGACCGTGCTGGCGCATCTTCTCCGCGGTACGGGTCTCGCCGGGCTTGGCGGGATTCATCCCGTAGCGGGTCCGGTCGTCCGTCCTCTGCTGGGCTTTCGCCGGACTGAGCTGCGGCGCTTTCTCCGCGCGCGGAAACAAATCTGGCGTGAGGATGCCAGCAATCGCGACACGAAGAGGATGCGAGCGCGAATCCGGAAAAAACTCTTGCCGTTGCTTCAGAAACAATTTCAACCCGTAATCGTTGAACGCTTAGCGACGCTTGCGAGCCTCGCCCAGGAGGACGAGGCGTTTTTGGATGCCTTGGCGGAAGAGCGGTCAACCAACTTGGTTCAAATGAAAGATAAACAAGTACGAATCTTCGTCGAAGATTTGTTCCAGCCCTGGAAGAAGGGGGAATGTGGCATCCCGGCCGATTCGGGGCAGGCACCGAACATGGACGACACCGAGGGCGCGGACAGGACAGAGGTGACAAGAGCCCTGAGCACGCGGATGGTGCGGTGGATCGTGGAAAGGGTTAAGCCGCGCGCGGGGCAGCTTGGGGCAGGCCATGTGGGAGCGGTGCTGAAACTTGCACGCTGCGGACAAAGCGGAAGTTCGCTCACCCTGCCGGGTGGAGTCGAAGTGCACAAGGAGCGCGACTTGCTGGTGTTTCACGCAATTGAAAATGCGGGAGTGCAAAGTTCTCGGGGCGCGCCAGTCGAATATGAGTACAAGATCGATACGGCAAAAGGGAGCGCAGAAGTGAAGGTTGCCGAAATGGGGTGCGTATTCCGCTTCAGGGTGATTGACTGGCCTCCCAAGAGGGGGGAAACTAGTAAGGACGGAGTTGTTCTGGACCGCGACCGATTGCGTTTGCCTATGGTGCTGCGCAATTGGCGCCCCGGAGACCGTTTGCGTCCCCAGGGTCACCAAAGCACTCACAAGCTGAAGCGCTTGCTGAACGAGAAGCACGTCAGCCGATGGGAACGCGACGGATGGCCGGTTCTGACGAGCGGTGGCGTTCTGGTTTGGGCCCGCGGCTTTTCTGTCGACGCCGAATTTGGAGCGAACGAAAGGACTCGAGCGGGAATCGTGATGGTCGAGGAAAAAATTTGAGCGGCGGCAAGGGAGCGACGTACTCGGCGTCGCGCATTGCCGCACGCGTGGCAGCCCTGGGCAGGGACGTTTCGCGGGAGTACCAGAGACACCGGATAGACGTGGTGGTAACGTTGGACCGAGGTTTTGTTTTCGCGGCGGACCTAATGCGGCATATCGACGCGCCGGTGGTTTGCCACTTCGTTCGCGAAGAAGTGCGAGACGTCGAACATGGCGGGCACGCGCGCCGCGAGGTTTTTTTTGGCTCAGGGCCGGATTTGCAGGGCCGGGATGTCCTGGTGCTTGACGCGGTGCTGGAAAGCGGCGTGACGCAGGAGTTTTTACTGCGGCGGCTGGGCGAAAGCAAACCGCGCTCGATCCGTCTGGCAGTGCTGCTGGACAAGCCGGCCAAGCGGCGGGTAGCCCTGGAGCCCGATTACTTTGGCTTCCGGACCGCATCTAACGAAGTATGGATAGGTTACGGCTTAGCAGCCGCCAACGGAACTGGGCGCAACCTCCGGGAGCTTTCTTCCGGAACGAATGGGACGCACAGAAAATTGTTAAGGGGCGGAAGAAATAAGTAGGATTTGATTTTTTCCGGCGAATTGCAAGATTAGTGAGGACAACGTGAATTCTAGTTCCACGGCAAAAACAATTCTCTTTTGGATCTCCATCGTCTTCCTGGGCGTGATGCTCTGGAAGTTGGTGTCCACTAACGCGACACAGGCGCGCGAAGACGAACCCAGCTACAGCTTGTTGATGGCCAAGATCGACGCGGGCGAGATCAAGGAAGTCACCATGTATCTCTCGCCCAACAGCTACGAGCTCAAGGGCGAATACTCCAAGCCCGCGAACCAGAAATTCCGCGCCATCATCGCCAAGGAAAATGCTCCTGAAGTCACCAAGGCGTTGCGGGACAAAGCCGTCCAGGTGAAAGTCCAGGAGGTGCGCAGCGGCGACTGGGTGCTCATCCTTCTGAACGCCGCCCCCCTGATTCTTCTGGTGGGCTTCTGCTTGTTCCTGATGCGGCAGATGCAATCCGGCGGAAACAAGGCCCTGAGTTTCGGCAAGTCCCGCGCGCGGCTGCTTTCCGCGCAGCAGAAGAAGGCCACTTTCAAGGACGTCGCTGGAACGGACGAAGCCAAAGAAGAACTCCAGGAGATTATTGAGTTTCTGAAAGACCCGCAGAAGTTCCAGAAGCTGGGCGGGCGAATTCCAAAAGGCGTGTTGCTTGTCGGGCCTCCAGGCACGGGCAAGACTTTGCTAGCTCGCGCGATCGCCGGTGAGGCCAACGTTCCCTTCTTTTCGATTTCCGGTTCGGACTTCGTGGAAATGTTTGTCGGAGTGGGCGCGAGCCGCGTGCGCGATCTTTTTGAACAAGGCAAGAAGAATGCGCCCTGCATCATCTTCATAGACGAAATCGACGCGGTCGGACGGCACCGCGGTGCGGGACTTGGCGGCGGACATGATGAGCGTGAGCAAACGCTCAACGCTCTGCTTGTGGAGATGGACGGATTCGAAACGAACGAAGGCGTGATCTTGATTGCCGCGACGAACCGGCCCGACGTTTTGGACCCGGCCCTATTGCGCCCGGGCCGCTTCGACCGGCGCGTGGTGGTGGCGCGTCCCGACGTGAAGGGCCGCGAAGAAATTCTCCGCGTACACACCCGGAAGGTGCCCATCGGCGATGACGTGGATTTGTCCATCATCGCGCGCGGCACTCCGGGCTTTTCCGGTGCGGACTTGGCGAACCTGGTGAATGAAGCAGCATTGTGGGCCGCGCGCCAAAATCGCAAGTTCGTCATGATGGTCGACTTCGAGATGTCCAAAGACAAAGTGATGATGGGCGTCGAGCGCCGGTCGATGATTTTGTCGGACGAAGAGAAGAAGAACACCGCTTATCATGAGGCGGGCCACGCGCTAGTTGCGGCGATGACGCCGGGCGCCGATCCCGTCCACAAAGTAACGATCATTCCGCGGGGCATGGCTCTCGGACTCACCATGCAGTTGCCGGAAGACGACAAGCACACTTACACTCGCGAATATCTTGAGACCATGCTCGCCGTGCTAATGGGCGGGCGCTCAGCGGAAGAAATTTTCCTCGGCCACATCACCACGGGCGCAGGCAACGACATCGAACGCGCCACGGACATCGCGCGCAACATGGTGTGCGAATGGGGCATGAGCGAGTTGGGGCCGCTGGCCTATGGCAAGAAAGAGGAGGCTATCTTCCTCGGTCGCGAAATCGCGCAACATCGCGACTATTCGGAAGATACCGCCATCCAGATCGACAAGGAAGTGAAGCGCATTGTCAACGGCGGCTATGAAAACGCCAAGAATCTTCTGGCCAACAATCGCGATACACTCGAGCGCATCGCGCAGGCGCTGCTGGAACGCGAAGTCATCGACGCCAACGAAGTGAAGCTACTCATGGAAGGCAAGCCGCTACCGGAAAAGCCGCGCACGCCTCCCACGTTGCCCCCGCAGGCTGCGCCGAGCGCGGACCCAAAAGTGGTGCGCCCCGAGCTGCGGCCGGCCCCGGGATTCACGCGCGGCGAAAATCCGGCCAAGGCTTAGCGCTTTTTCTCGCATAACCGAACACACCGGGCACCGGCCGCGGCGGGTGCCCTCTTTTCTTGCACACTCACCATTTTTCTTGATGCGAATTGGCAGGCCGTGCATGTCCCCAGCAAAAAGGCGTAGAATACGGCCATGGGAAAGCAGAACAGCGAGAACCTGTACGTCACTTGCCCCTGTTGCCAGGCAAAGCTGACCGTTGATCCTGTTTTCGGCGCCGTTCTTTCGCATGAAGCTCCAGTCAAGCCTGGCCCGAATGTGGATTTGAGTGACGCTCAAAAAATTCTCGCCGAACAAAACCGCCAGCGCGAAGATAAGTTTGCGGATTCGTGGTTCCAGGAAACCAATAAGGAAGACATCCTGGCGAAAAAATTTGAAGAGGCGATGAAAAAGGCCAAGGACGCGCCGGCAGGTAAGCCCATCCGCGATTTTGACCTGGATTAGGTGGGACAGGCATTCCTGCTTGTCCTTGCTCTTGTAAATTCAGCAGGAAGAGAGACAGACAATAATGTCTGTCCTACCGTTTGCATTACCGTGCTGCCGACGTATTAAATGCAAAAACGAAAGAAATTTCGGCTGAGGCTGGGTTCTGGGACGCTGCTTCTCGGCGAGCGCACGCTGGTTATGGGTGTGCTGAACGTCACGCCGGACAGCTTCTCTGATGCCGGGGAGTTTCTTGACACTGAGCGCGCCACCAAACAGGCGCTGATGATGGAACGTGCGGGAGCAGACTTGATTGACATCGGCGGCGAATCCACGCGGCCGGGCTCCGCTGGCATTTCCGCCAAGGAAGAGTTGGCCCGTGTGTTGCCGGTGTTACAAGCGCTTCAAGGGCGAATAAAGATTCTGGTCTCCATCGATACGCAAAAGTCGGAGGTCGCGGAAGCCGCGCTCGACGCCGGGGCGCACATCATCAATGACATTTCAGGGTTGTCGACTGACCCACGGATTGCCGAAGTGGCGGGGCACCGCCGCGTGCCACTTATCCTGATGCACATGCGCGGAGAGCCGCGAACGATGCAGACGGGGCCGTTTGCGAGGAACGTAATGAAAGATGTCAAGCAGGGGCTGCGCAGGTCGGTGGCGGCGGCGCGCAAATCCGGCGTCGCAAAATCGCAGATCATCCTCGATCCGGGGATCGGCTTTGGCAAGAGCTTCGCGCAGAATTACCAATTACTACAAGAACTCCCGCAACTGGCGAAACTCGGCTATCCGTTGGTGGTCGGCACTTCGCGCAAGGGTTTCCTGGGCGCGGCCTTGGCGCACGACGGCAAACCGGCGCCGCCAGAAGAGCGCATCTGGGGCACCGCCGCAACGGTTACTGCAAGCATTCTGAATGGAGCGCACATTGTTCGCGTTCACGATGTCGCGGAGATGGTGAAGGTCAGCAAAGTTGCCGACTGCCTCCTGAACCCCAAAGAAAGACCAAGGACTTAACCCAAGCAACACACTGGGCGGAGCAGTGTAAGCACCGGACGGATGAGAAAACTGACGCCGGCGTGCCCGTACTATGCCTCCTTCGGTATAATCCGCACGGCAAAACAAGTCGCGCAAGCATCACAACAAAGTTTCAAGAAAAGTGAGCCCACTCATGCCGCGCCGCACAATTTTCGTTTCGACCCTGTTTTTTTGCTTCGCCACAGGCCTTCTGCCAGCGCAGGGGCAACTCCCGCCTCCAAAGAAGGACCCGCTGAGCCTCACGCAAGGCTCTCAGGGAACTGCGGGATGCTCTACCGCAGAAGCGTCGTCATGCGCGGAGGCCGTGGCGAAGATCTTGCCGATCGTAATGGGCCCGTCGCCGATGGAGGAAAATCTACGGCGTCTGACCGATGAAATCGGCGGGCGAGTGACCGGGTCGCCGGAGATGGCCAAGGCCGTGGAGTGGGGCGTGGGGGCGTTTCGCGCGGCGGGAGTGGATATTCATACGGAGAAGTACACCCTGCCGGTGAGCTGGAGCGAGGGTGACACGCGGCTCGAACTGCTCGGGGCGGTGAAATTTCCCGTGCGGCTGAAAGCCGAGGGATGGTCACCGGCAACGCCCGCGGGCGGGATCGAAGCGCAGGTCGTCGATGTGGGATACGGCAACGAGGACGATTTTGCAAAGGCGGGTGCGTCAGTCAAGGGTGCGATACTGCTGGTTCATAGCGATATCGGATCAACATGGGCCGATCTCTTCAACGAATACCTGCGGCCGCCGACGATCATCGAGCATGCCGTCAAGGAAGGCGCGAAGGCCATTCTGTGGATGGGCGCGCGGGAAAGATTGCTGCTCTATCGTCATACGAATTCGCTCGCTGGCGAGATCGACAAGATTCCACAGGCGGTCCTGGCACGGGAAGACGCCATGCGGCTGGCGCGCACGGTTGCTGCGTATCCAGGGAAAGTGCGTGCGCACTTCGACATGCCCAATAAGATTGGCGGGCCGATCGCGCAGGAAAACGTTGTGGGCGAAATCCGCGGATACGAGAAGCCGGATGAGAGTGTCATCCTTGGGGCGCATCTCGATTCGTGGGAACTGGGAACCGGCGCGCTGGACAACGGCTGCAACGCGGCGCTGGTGATCGAAGCCGCGCGAGCGATCAAGGCGACCGGGCTTTTGCCCCGGCGGACGATTCGCTTCGTGCTCTTCAGCGGGGAGGAACAAGGCACGATTGGCTCCTTCGAGTACGTGAAGGCCCACCGCGCGGAACTCGACAAAGTCCGCGCGATGATCACCTATGACTCGGGGATCGGCCGCGTGACGGGATATTCATTGGGCGGGCGGCGCGACATCGAAGCCGGCGTGCGCGAAGTCCTCAAACCGCTGGAAGCGTGGGGCGCGAACAATCACACTTATGACGCTTCCTTCGGCACGGACAATTTCGATTTCATGCTCGAAGGCGTGCCGACGCTGGTGGCCAACCAGGAAGAAGCCAACTACCTGCCGAATTACCATGCCGCTTCAGACACCCTGGACAAAGTAGATATGCGCGAGCTCAAGCTGCACACGGTGATCGCCGCGTTGACGGCCTGGGGAATCGCCGACCGCGCCGCCCCGCTCGGCAAGCGCCTTTCCCGCCCCGAACTCGATGTTCTGGTCAAAGAAACCGGCCTCGACCAGCAGCTCAAGGCACTCGGTTATTGGGACGCCTGGCAAAGCGGCGCTCGAGGCCGCAAACCGTAGACTCAGCACCGGCATCTCACCGCACACGTGTGTGACGGGCATGCCTTAGGACGCATCGCATATATCGAGAGCACCTTCCCGGTATACTGGAAGCGTGGCAATCACTAAGAACGAGCTGAACCGAGTCGAGCGCCAATCCATTCTGGCGGTGGATTACGGGCGGGCGAAGATCGGGCTCGCCCTGGCAGACTCCGTAACGCGGATGCCCCAACCGCTGAGCACCTTGGAGCGCGTCAACCGGAACGAAGACATGCGACGGCTGCGCGAACTGGCCCGCGAGCATGGGGTGAAACAAATTGTCGTGGGATTGCCGCTGCGGCTGGATGGCAGTCGCGGCGAAATGGCCGAAGAGGTGGAGCGTTTTGCGCAGCGTATGCGGAAGCAAATCGGCGTGCCGGTGGAAATGGTGGACGAGCGGCTCACCAGTTGGGAGGCCGAGCGCTTGATGGAAGAGATTCAGGGAAGGTTTATCCGCGACGAAAAACTGACCGGCCACAAGAAACCAAAGAACGCACAGGACAAGATGACTGTGGACGCGGTGGCGGCTGCCGTCATTTTGAAAGAATACCTAGATCGGCAAAGTGACCCGGTGAGGTTGAATTGAAGTATTTTCTCGCGTTATTGCTTGTCATTGTCCTGATTGCCGGAGTCGCCTCGGCTTGGATTTGGTACGGCATCACGAAACCATACCAGGGCTTTGCAAAGGAAGGCGCCTTCGTCGATGTTCCGCGCGGAGCATCAAGCCGTCACGTGGCGTATCTGCTTAAGAACAATGGCGTGGTGCGCAGCGCGCTGGCGTTTGAGATTTACGCGCGGCGGCATCCGAAGCGTACACTGCAGGCCGGCGAATACTTTTTCGATCATGCCATGACTGGCCGAGAGGTCTTCTGGAAGCTTGCGAACGGCCAAGTCTACCAGCAACCGTTCACAGTGCGCGAAGGCGAAACGATGTTCGACATCGCCCGCGAACTCGAGGCGGGGAAGTTCATGCGCGCGGGCGATTTTGTTTTTGCGGCCGGGGATCCGGCGCTGATTCGTGATTTCGCGCCGGGCGCTCAAACACTCGAAGGCTTCCTCTTTCCTGCCACCTATGAACTCCCGAGACGCCCCGCGGCCAGTGAATTGACTGCGGAAATGGTGCATAAATTCAAGGAGCAGTGGAAGCGTATCGCATCCCCGACAGTAGGTGGGATAACTGGTGAAGGCGACCACGCTGGCGTGAACAGGATCGTCACTCTCGCGTCGCTCGTGGAAAGAGAAACGCCAAAACCGGAAGAACGCCCGCTGGTGGCCGGCGCATTTGAAAACCGCCTGCGAAAGGGTATGCGCCTGCAATGCGACCCCACGGTCATCTATGGAATGGAACGGCTAGGAAAATATAATGGGACGCTGACGGGAAAAGATTTAACCTTTGATTCTTTGTACAACACGTATGAGCACGGCGGGCTTCCACCCGGAGCGATCGGAAATCCCGGGGAAGCGTCGTTACGGGCCGCGATGCATCCGGCGGAAACGAATTATCTGTATTTTGTAGCCAACACGCAGGGTGGACATTTTTTCAGCGCCACACTGGCGGAACACAACAAGAATGTGGTGAAGTACCGTCGGTTGCTGGCAGGTCTGCCGGCGGATCCACCACCGCCGCCGCCGCCGCCCCCGCCCAGCCCCAAGAAAAAACACGGCAAGCAACACCGAGGCAAAGCCCGATGACCGAAGATTTGAAAACAAAGAAGGCGCTGATCCTGGAAACCGCCCGCGAGATCAAGGTCCAGCAATGGACGCCGGCGGAGATCGATCAATTGCGCCGCCGGCTCCTGGCGGAACATGGCGAGGCCGGCAAAGCTGGATCCGATTACATCGCAGACGTGCTGCAAGACGCGGGACAAAAGGTGACGCTCAACCAGCAGGAAGAAGCCGAGGAGCAATACGAAGAAGAATTCGAGGACTTGCTGCACTTCAAGACGCTGGAAGATGCCGAGGTTAGCATCATGCGTCTGGATGAATTGATGCGCAACTTTCGTTCCAAAGGCGAACAGGCGGCCGTTGAGCGCGTTTTAAACGTAGCACGGCTCGGCAAGCGCCGCGCGGAGATGATCTCGCGAAATCACAAGGTGGAAGCTCACAAGCGCGCCGAAAAAGAAGAAATCGCCGGATGGTTCCGCATCTGGCTGGAAACGCCGGATGCTTTCTTCGACTGGCTGGAAGTTCGCAAACAAGCGCCGGACTTTCGCGACAAGTTTCCCCGGTCGGAGACCGAAGAATGAACGCCCCGGGAACTGCTGCGCCCGGAAGCGGCGCGCTGGAATTGCCGCCCTTTTCCCTGGATGTGCAGGCGCTGGAACTCGGCGGCGGCGTAAAAGCGGTGGGACTCGAGCTGGTCGAAACCGAAAACCGCGAGCCGGTGCGCGGCAAGGATGCGGCCGAGATCTGGTCGGCGGTCTTCCCTGCTCTGGCCGGCAACGCCTCGTATGTGGTGGATTTTTTCAGCCACATCGAGCGCGTAAGAGAGTTTTGCAACATGCGGGAGATTGCTTTGCGCGAAGCGGCGGAGCGCTGCATCGTTCTACCGCAGCCGAATCAAGAGCAGTTGCGGCAAGTCTTCGAACGATTTGAAGTCGAAACATTCGGGTTCAGGGTAGGCAGTGCCTCGCAGTTCCCCGATGCCGCCCTCGAAGGCGACCTCTCAAAACGCGGGTTGGAGGCCTACCAATCGGCCTACGCCGGGTACGCCTTCTGCGCCATTTGCGAGCCCGAAGACGGCTGGGTGACGCTGCTGAGCGAATCGCTCTGGACCAGCGAAGTCATCCGGCGGGTGCGTCCGGCAGTTCAACCTTTTGACATTTACATTGCGCGGCCCAATTGAATGCCTCTCCGGCTGCGCCCGGTGCTGTTTGACCGGTGCCAAAGTGGTTGCTAGATTGCTTCATTTGCATGGGTGAGGACGGAACTCATTGATGGGACGTGTGAAAACATGGCTGCTCCTGGCGACACTGGCGGCTATTTCCTGCGGGTGCGGAGGCGGAAAAGTTGTAACCGGCCACATCGTGGTTCCACAGAAGCCGGTAGCAAAGGATGCCACGCGTGAAGAACTCCTCGAGGCCTACAATGTGATCGCGCGCGGCACAAGAACGCTGAACGCCACCGTGGAACTCAAGCCCACCGCAGGATCGAAGTATAGCGGTGTCATCGAAGAATACCATGAGGTCAAGGCGTTTCTTCTGGCGGCCCGGCCTGCGGAAATTCGCGTGATCGGGCAAGCCCCCGTGATCGGAACCACGGTGTTCGACATGACCAGCGATGGCGAAACATTTCGGGTTTCAATTCCCCCGAAAAACAGATTCCTGGTGGGGACGGTGACCACCGAGCGCGTCAGCAGCAAGCCCATCGAGAATTTACGGCCGCAGCACCTGCTCGATGCGCTCCTCTGGCCGGAAATCCGCAAGGAAGAATCGGTGACCTTGCGGGAGTTCAACGACGAGAACGCCAAGTATTATGTCCTGACCGTTTTGCGCGGCGGATATCAAGTGGAAGTTTTGCGGGAAATCTGGTTTGATCGCGCGGACCTGCAGGTCGCCCGGCTCTATACTTTCGGGCCGAAAGGTACTCTGCTTTCCGATGTTCGGCTTGCTAACTGGCAACCGCTGGATACGGCCGCCGGGCAGACTGCTACGGCGCCTTCTTCAAATAGCACGGCTGCGTTTCCACGCACGATTCGAATCGAAAGGCCGCAGGACGACTACAAGCTCGATTTGCAGGTAACGAAAATCAGCATGAACGAAGAGATTCCTACCGAGCGATTCAAGCTCGAACAACCGGCAGGCTCGGAGTTGATTCGCGTCGGCGAAATCCCGGAGAAAAAACAGCCATGATGGGTGAGCTGATCGTCCGCAATCTGCTGCACCGCCCGATGCGCACGTTGATCGGGGCGATGGGAATCGCCGTGGAAGTTGCCCTTGTCGTCCTGATCGTCGGGCTGACCAGCGGTCTGCTGACCGAAACCGCCAAGCGCATTGAAGGCATCGGGGCGGATATCATGCTGCAGCCACCGGCCGTGTCGCCCATTTTAACCTTTAGCGGCGCGCCGATGCCCATCAAGATCGGCGGCAAACTTGCAGAACTGAAATACGTCCAATCCGTGGCCCCGGTGCTTTTCCAGTTCAACACTTCGGGCCTGGAAATCGTTTATGGAATTGATCAAGAAAGCTTTCGTGCCGTCTCCGGCGGTTTTGTCTTCATTCAGGGGCACGACCTGGAAGGTCCGGACGACATTCTAGTGGACGACATTGCGGCAAAAGTGAAAAAGATACAAGCGGGAGAGACCTATCGGCTCTTCGAGCACGATTGGCATGTTGCGGGAATCGTCGAACATGGCAAGGGCTCCCGGCTTTTTGTTCCCCGGACTACTCTCCAGGAATTGGTCGGCGCGCGGGACAAGGCCAGCGTCTTCTTTGTGAAGTGTACCCGCCCGGAGCACACCGAAGACGTTATGGAAAGTATGCGCCATCTTCTTCCCGGCTACACCGTCCGGCCCCTCAAGGACTACCTCTCGCTGATGACCTCGACAAATATCCCGGGCCTGGAAGCCTTTATCAACGCCATGATCTTTCTGGCCGTCATCATCGGGCTACTGGTCATTTTTCTCACCATGTACACCACCGTGATCGAGCGCACCAAGGATATCGGTGTCTTGAAATCGCTCGGCGCAAATCACTGGTTTGTCATCCGGGCGCTGCTGTCGGAATCCGCGGCTCTTTGCGTGCTCGGCATCGGTGCAGGCATCGGCCTGAGCTATGTGGTCCGGGCCGGGTTTATCTGGAAGTTTCCGAGCCTGACCATTCTGATCACTTCTGGATGGATTCTTCGCGCCGCTGCCATCGCTCTGTTCGGTGCTCTGTTTGGCGCGAGCTATCCGGCATGGATGGCGAGCCGAAAAGATCCAGTGGAAGCGCTGTCGTACGATTAGTGCTGGAAGCATCGGGCGCGGAATGCGCCGGAAAGTTAGCGGAATCGAAGTAGCGAGGAAAGGGCCGCGAACCACGCGGGATGGCTAGGCACGAATGGGAATCGCAGCTACAATACCAGAACCTGCCGAAGGGCTGATTTTCCTGGGAAAAAAGAGCGTGGAGCCGATACTCAGAACAGAAAACTTGTGGAAGCTCTACCGCGCGGGCAAGGTTGACGTCCCGGCTCTGCGGGGCGTGAATTTCGAGGTACAGCCGGGCGAATCCGTCGCGGTGATGGGGCCATCGGGTTGCGGCAAGTCTTCGCTCCTGTACGTGATTGGCGGACTGGCGCAAGCTTCGCGCGGTAAGGTGCTGGTCGATGGCAATGACCTCAGCGAACTGAGCGATGCCGCGCGCACCAAATTGCGCCGCCACAAAATCGGCTTCGTCTTTCAACGGTTCAATCTCCTCCCGACCCTGACGGCCAAAGGAAATATCGCCATCGCGCAGTTTATTCACGGCGACGGCTTCGACCCGCATCGCTTCGATGTTGTGACCCAGATGCTCGGCCTCGCAGGACGCCTTCACCATAAGCCCTCGGAGCTCTCGGGCGGCGAGCAGCAGCGCGTGGCCATCGCCCGGGCTATCATCAACGAGCCCAAGATTCTTCTCGCGGACGAGCCCACCGGAAACCTCGATTCCAAAAACTCTGAAATCGTTCTCCAGATGCTGCGGCAACTGAACAAAGATCTGGGTCAGACCATCGTCATGATCACCCACAACCCGGAAGCCACAACCTATTTCGACCGCGTGGTACACATGCGCGATGGCGTGATCGTCGACGGCGTGCCAGCGGATTGATATGGCGAGCCTCGGCCAAATTCTTTCCCGGACGTTTTTCTGGTCCTACGAGCGCGGCACGTGGCAGTATGACCTAGCGGTCATCCTGATCCTCGCCTTCGTCCTGCTCACGCCCAGGAACTGGTTCCACGATAAGCCTCAAAGCGGCGCGCCGGTCACGCCGGGCCAGGTCCAATTGATTTCGCAAGAGGGAAACCATTTCAAATATCGCGTGGATGCGCGCATCCTGGCTCCTCCGACGAAGCTCGCACTTCAGAACGATTTGCACACCGCCCTGCAGGAGGCCCTTCCCGAACTGCACAACGGGAATTTTTCGATTGCCAAGATCGAACCACTGCGTGATGAGCAGGGCACGGTGATTGCTTACCAGGTGGAAGTTCACCACTAGCCGTGGCTTTGATCGAGCGCCAGAGGTTGTTAGCGGGTAACATCGCGGCGCGTTCGCACATCTCTTTGTATATGTTACGATTTCGACGGCGCAAGCTGACGCGTCATTCCTGGATCGAGGCACGTTTGAGACGTCTACCATTTGTGATTTTCGCGCTCGCTGGTCTTTGCTGCGCCGCTAGCCGGCCTCAAACGCTCGCCGCTCAGACCACTCCAAGCTGGACCCTCGATGGCGTCCTTGCCATGTTGGATAAAGCCGCGCAAGACTTCCATACCCTAACCGCCGATATCGAGCACATTAAATACACGGCGGTAGTGAAGGACACCTCTACCGAGACCGGCCAGATTTTCGTGCGGCGCGACGACAAAATGCGCATCGATTTTCAGAAGCCCGATCCGCGCACAATCCTCCGAAACGGTGATTCGCTCTTCGTTTTCACGCCCAAGATCAATCGCGTCGAGGAATACAACATCGGAAAGCACCGCTCGTTTGCCGACCAGTATCTGGCGCTGGGATTCGGAACGAAGGGCGAAACGCTCAGGAAGAACTATGTTCTGACGCTGGTCGGCGAGGAAGAGTTCGACAGTCGCAAGACCGTCGTTCTGGAGCTGACGCCCAAATCCGACCAGGCGCGCAGCCAGATCTCCAGGATTCGCATGTGGATCGACGAAGCATCGTGGCTGCCCGTACAGCAGAAATTCTTCGAAACCGGTTCCGATGATTATTTCATGTCCCATTACACCCACGTAATGAAGAACCTTAAGATCGGCGATCCAAAGTTCAAGCCCGATTGGCCCAAGGGTGTAAAAGTGGAGAAGCCTCGAGGATAACTTCAAAGATACTGCCCTCAGCCGACTCTCGCCGGCTTTCCGGTTTTCACGGGCTGAACGGTCGGCACTCTAGTCGCCGAAAGCACGCTCCTTCGCCAGCAATTGTTGTTTGCGCGAAAGCCCCCAGCGATAACCGGCCAGCGTTCCGTCTTCGCGAATCACGCGATGACATGGCACCACAATGGACACCGGATTCGTGGCGCAAGCTCTCGCCACCGCCCGCGCCGCCTTCGGTTGCCCGAGGGACCGCGCGACTTGCGAGTACGTGTGCGTCCGCCCGCGCGGAATCCGCTGCAGCTCCTGCCAAACGCGCCTCTGAAACGCAGTCGCCTGCAGGTCGAGCGGCAGTTCCAATCGAGGCTGTTTGCCTTCAATGCGCCCCACGATCTCACGCACCCACCGATGGAACGAATCCGTGGCAGGCGCAATTTCTGCGCACGGATATTCTTGGCGCAGTTCCGCAACCATTCGATTCTCCGCATCGCCCAGATAAACAGCCGAGACGCCGCGCTCCGTCGCAGCCACCAGAACTTTCCCTAGCGGCGATTTCGCAATGCTGTATCCGATCCTCATACCTTGTCCTCCCTTTTGATAAGTCGCCGGTGTCATGCCCAGCTGTGCGTTGCTCCGCTCATAGACGCGGCTGGATGATCCATAACCTGTCTCGTACAACGCATCGGTAATGCTTTTTCCCGCGCGAAGCATCGCCTTGAAACGCTTGATACGAAGCGCTTCGGCAAGTTCCCGTGGCTTCAGTCCCGTAACCTGCAGGAACGCGCGCCGCAGAGTCGCTTGGGTGGTCCCCAGCGTCTTGGCCAAAACTCCCAAACGTAGGGTCTCTTCAGAAGACTCAGCGAGATGACCGACGGCACGCTGCACCAGGACCACCGGAGCCGCAATCTCATTCGGCCGGCAACGCAGGCAAGCCCGGTACCCTTGCTTCTCCGCTTCCTCCCGTGTTCGGAAGAATGTAACGTTCCGCCGCAGTGGCCGGCGCGCCGGGCACGATGGACGGCAGTAGATACGCGTGGAGCGCACCGCCAGCACGAAGCTCCCATCGGCTCGAGAATCGCGCGCCAGGGTGGCCCGCCAGTACTCTGCGGCTGCGTGCGAGGAGATGTTCTGTACGAACTTGGAATTTGTGTGGCTCATGTTCAACACGCTAAAAGTAACGTAAGCCGAAAAGCAAATCTATCCGCAAAGTATGGATCAAACTAAGGGGCATAAGAAGGACGTGAGTCGGGAAACCGTGGCCGCGGATCCACAAGCTGCGCTGGCCCGGCTTTATGGTGACTTCGCTTTGTAGGTCTGGCGGTGGCATTCGGGGAATCCGCATGGTGTGCGCCCGTGCGCTGGTGGTTTGTTCGCGCTGCGGTGGAATCCTTTGGCGTGGCCGCATTCGCAGAGCTTCTTCTTTGGAGAGTGTCCGCGGGGCAAAGTTGTGGCTCCTTCCTGGGCGGCGGCTTGGTTATTAAGCGTGGGCCGTTGTCGTTGAACTCGATTATGCCGATGTCCGCGAGGATACTCCACCGATCTATCCGGAGAGATCCGGCAGGTAACAACGATGGGGCCGCGAAATAGACGGAAGGATCAGACTTCGTCGGGCGCAGGCGCCGGCGTGGTCACTGGCGTCCGCGTTCGATGCGGTACCGTAATCACCAGAATCACCGCCGTCAGGATGATCGTGGCGGCTAGGATCGTGCGCAAAGTAATGGTCTCGCTGGCGATAAGCCATCCCAGGAACAAGGCCACGACAGGATTCACAAACGCATAGGTTGCCACGCGCGCCGCCGTGCTTTTGTGAAGAATGTAGATGTACGCGCTAAACCCGATGCCCGACCCGAACACAATTAGGTACGCGAGCGCCAGCAAGGAGCGCGGCGAAATCGCCCCCAGTTGCAGCCCGCGGAACTCACCTGCAAACAGTGCGGCAATTAGCAGAATCACTCCTCCCGCGAAGCTTTGCATCGCCACCCCCAGCATCGTTGAACTGGGCATACCACCGTGTTTTGAATAGAGCGATCCACACGCCCACGCCAGCGAAGCAATCACCAGCACTGCCGCACCCAAGGGGTTCACGCGCTCTGAACCTCCCAGGTGCGCAGGCCCAACCAACAGCGCAAGCCCCAGAAATCCCATCACTAGGCCCATGACGACCCGTGGCACGGGCTTAACCCCGCCAGGGCGGAGCCAGTCCACGATCACCAGCCAAAGCGATACCGTGGCCACTAGTAGCGCCGTGACGCCCGAGGGCACGGTTTGCTCCGCCCAGCTGACTCCGCCATTGCCCACGAATAGCAGCAGAGCGCCAGCGACAATGGCTGTCCTCCAGTTTGCAGCGGTAGGCTTGATACCTGTTTTCTTGCGAAGGAGCGGGTAGAGAAAGACGCCCACGGTAATGTGCCGGAATCCCGCGAGGATCAGCGGCGGAAACGACTCAATCCCAATGCGAATCGCCAGGTAGGTAGACCCCCAGACAACGTAAACAGCTGCAAACGCCACCAGAACCAGGCTTGTCTCGCGCACGGGGGCGTGCGGCAGCGGCGCCGGACTCGCCATCTTGTGTTGCGAATTGTGTGCCGTCGTGTACAAATTTCTATTCTAATCTCCTCTCAAACGAGAAGCACTGCAAAGCCAAAGGTGTCGAACGCCATATTGGTAGCGTTTACGGAAAGACAAATCGATTCGGAAAGATCCGGCAAAGAGAAGTAGTCGCGTCTAGCGGAAATTACGCCGCGAGCAGGTTGACATACGCTTTTTCCTTAACTCTTCTCACCTTAGGATGAACGCTGAAGCCAAGGGTGCCGAGGACCCTATTGCTGGAGCCTTTCCCGGAGGAATCCACAGAATGTTGTAGGTCGGTTGCGGTACTATTACTAAGTGTTTGAGGTTAAGACACTTCCAGTGTTTCCCACAGGTTGACGCTGGCCAAAAGTAATGCCATCTTATCGCTCCACACCGCGTTGCGGGGACGCGGCAATTCCAGAAAGTAAGCTTGGAAGTTCAATTTGTTGGGCCGGGGCCAGCGAAAGTGAAGGAGCGTCTCTGAGGGCACAAATGAGCGCGACGAAGCGTGTAACTCCATTTGAATCGTGGCCAGCCAATCCACTTGTCGAAGCTCGCAAGGCAGTAGCTGGGCCACAACCGTTGGCGGAAGTGCCGCGCGTACCTGCCCTTCGGTTAGCGCCGCTACTGGGCTCCCCTCAGCCGCGGCGCTTCGCTCGCGTACCCACGCACGCCGTGGGCGTTCATCCGGAACACCGGGAATACCCCCGCGCCACTCTAAACCTCCCTCTGCGTCTTCGCGGCGCTGGCGGAGTTCCCGAGGAATCTCCCAGAACTCTCGTCACTCGCGACATCAGCTCCACCGGTGTCTATTTTCTCTGCCCCAGGCAATTGGCCGTCGGCACTTCGATCGAACTCGAGATTGTCCTGGTCAGCAAACCTCTCGGCCTCGGTAACGTCGTTATGGCCACGATGGCGCATGTGTGCCGTACAGAGGCAGCTGCCATGCCTGGTTGGTATGGCATCGCCGCGACCTTTGATGACGTGCAGTTTGATCGTGACGACCGCCTTCCTTCCCGTTTTCTAAAACCCTAGGTTTCATGCTCCCATTTTTCCGAACTGGCTCTCGGCGCTGACCTCACTACCTTTCCTAGTGTTCAGAATTCGACTCCCCCGAGCTTTCTGCTACTCTGTGGAACCATGCCGGCGAAACGAAAGCACTGCGTCGAAGGGGTGCTCTTCGACTGGGATGGCACGCTCATTAATTCCTACCACGCGGACACCTCTGCCTATCTGGCGATGTTCAACGAGATGGGCATCGCCTGGGGACTCCAGGAGCTCGAGAATCACTACTCGCCCAACTGGTATCAGGTATACAGAGATGCGGGGCTCCCGCGGAAACGCTGGGAAGAGGCGGACCGCGCGTGGCGTGCCCACTATGCCCGGCACCGGCCGAAGTTGATTCGGGGGGCCCGCCAGGTCCTGGCGAGAGTGGGAAGTGCTCATCCTCTAGGCCTTGTCACCAGCGGTGACCGCGACCGCGTCACCCGTCAATTGCGTGAGTTTCGTTTGACGACGCTATTCACGGCGCGCGTTTGCAGCGGAGATACCCTGCGCAAGAAACCACATCCCGAGCCGCTGCGCTTGGCCTTGCGGCAGATGAAACTGGCCCCCTCCGGGTGCGTGTACGTAGGCGATTCGCCGCAGGATGTGGAAATGGCCCGGCGCGCTGGTGTACGTGCGATTGGCGTGCTCGGCCCTTTCCCCACGGAAAAGCGTCTGCGGGCCGCAAAGCCGGAGTTCCTAATTGGCTCGCTCGAAGAACTGCCGGGTGTACTCAAACGATTGCTCCGCTGACGGACCGGCTTCGGGACCGCCGCGCTTAGGGTTTCGGAGAAGTTGTTGGAGCCGGCATTGCTGCTGCCGGCGTGCCGGGAACAGCTTTGAAGTCCGTCCACTTGATAACCAGACGAACGGGAATCTCCTGCCCCTTCAAATTCAGAGTCGCATCCGCTCGGGAGTAGTTCGGGAACCAGTACTTTCCGTCGATATATTCGCGGTAGGTTTCGAACAGGCTGAAAGGCAGATCTTTCATCGCGCGGACTTCACCCTGATCGTTGACCCATTTCCCGTAGGTTTTCACTACTTCCAGGTATTTCGCATCCACCCAAACTATGCCATCGAAATAAGCCTTGGAGCGTTCGACGATTCTTGGTTTCACCTGAAAGAGGTAGCAATCAATCTCGTCCACCTGTTCCTTGCCCACGTATTTCAGGTCGTATTTCGCAAGCTGGCTCGAAGTGAGCGGGAAAGCCGGGACGCGCTGAAGCCCCTCGAGATCCTCCGACCGAAGAAAGAGATGCTGCAGGGTCGATTGAGGCTTTTCGAGCACCTTTTCGACCATCTTCCCGTCTGCATCCCGGCCCGGCTGCATCACCAGCACAAATTCGCCCGCAGGTTGCCCGTCCGGACCAAACTCCTGGATTCGAATCGTCTTCCGGTACGTGTAGCGCGTACGAGAGAGGATGTATTCGTCTTCCTTTAGGGAGAACCGCTTGGTAATTTCGGCTTCGGGGAGCGCGGGCGGGGCTTCCGGTTCGGATTCATTTCCGACACGCGTCACGTGGTGGTCCGGCGGCGGAGCGATCGGCCCCTGCTGACCCGCCTGCGCCTTCAACGGCTGCCCCTGGAGTGACGACCCCACCAGAAAGATTACGGCCGGCAACACCAGTGAGAAGTTTATTTCGCGCCGAAAAAGTCTAGCCTGACTCATGAGATATTGGATGCGCGGAATCCGTCTCTGAGCAGCCCGCGCATAAGGTTGAAACAAGAGTCTAGCGCACTCCGGGCACGCGCCCCAAGCTAGACCCCGGAAGCCCCAGGAAGCCGGGCAGAACCTGGCTCAGTCACGAGTCACTAGTCGCGAGCCACCCACTCTTCCGTCCATCAAGCTCAGAAATCGCGCTAAACTCTCTGTTACAATTTTGACGATTCGTGAGCGACGCTAAACTAGCCAAGCGGTATTTCGTGTCGGGAATGGTCCAGGGCGTGGGCTTTCGTTTTTTCACCCAGGCTGCCGCGGAGAAGCTGCGCGTCAGCGGGTTCGTTCGAAACCTTCGCGACGGCCGGGTCGAAGTGTTTGCAATGGGTGCGCCCCATCAACACGCCGAACTTCGAGCCATGCTGGAACGCGGTCCGCGATTCTCCAGCATCAGTGAAGTTCAGGAAGAGACCGCCGCATCGGATCCGCAGTACGAGGGCGGATTCGTCATCAATCCCAGCGCTTGAACGAAACTTGCAAGAGAAATGGTGTCCAAGGGAGACGTTCGAATGAACGATTTGAAGAAGTTGATCCGCGAAGTGCCGGACTACCCGAAGCCGGGCATTCTTTTTTACGACTTGACCACCCTGCTGAAAGACAAGCTTGGCTTTCACATGCTGATTGACCGGCTCTGCGAGCACTACGTCGGCCGCACCATTGACGTAGTGGCGGGTATCGAAGCGCGCGGCTTCATCTTTGCTCCCGCTTTGGCCTACCGCCTCAACGCCGGCTTCGTGCCGGTCCGAAAGCCCAAGAAGCTCCCCGCCAAAACCACCAGCATCACGTATTCCCTTGAATACGGCACGGACTCCCTCGAAATCCACGAAGACGCCATCAAACCCGGCCAGCGCGTGATTATCTGCGACGACCTGCTGGCCACTGGCGGCACCGCCGCGGCCACCGCCAAACTCATCCAGAAATTGGACGGCATTGTCGAAGGTGCCGCCTTCGCCGTCGAGCTCACTTTCCTCAACGGCCGCAAAAAGCTGAATGGCCTCGATGTCTTCTCGCTGATCCAGTACGACAAATGAGTTTCTTGTGGCTAGTGAGAAACAGGACTAGACGCTGACAAGAGCTTCCAAAGAAATACCAAGACAAAAGGATCCTGAACCCAAGAAATAGTCGCAAGTACCATCTTGCTGATCGGCCCCGCGCATCTTGGTATTTCCATCTTCGATGGCAACCCCTAATTTCGGCTTCGAGCATTCCGCTGACGGAGCGCTTCGAAAAGCACAACTCCGGCCGCAACCGATACGTTAAGAGATTTTACCGGGCCGGTCGTCGGCAGCGAAACCACGAAATCGCACCGCTTGCGCGTCAACTCGTGCAGCCCCTGTCCTTCGCTGCCTAGCACAATCCCCACCGGCGAAGTGTAGTCCACTTCCGTGTAATCTTTGTCCCCCTGCTCATCGAGGCCCACGAGCCAATAGCCCGCTTCCTTCAACTCCTCCATCGTCCGAACAAGATTGGTCACCTTCGCTACCGGCAGATGCGCGAGAGCTCCCGCGGAAGCTCGCGCTACGGTATCGGTTAGCCCTGCCGCCCGCCGTTCCGGAATCACCACGCCGTGCGCGCCCGCTGCCAGCGCCGTTCGAACGATCGCACCCAGATTGTGCGGATCCTCAACTCCATCCAGCAAGACGATCAACCCCAGCTGGCCGGAGACAGCGGAATTCGCATTCGCCAGGATGTCTTCCAAACTCGCCGCCGCGCGCGCCGCTGCCAGCGCCACCACTCCCTGGTGATCTTTCGAATTGGCCAGCCGGTCAATCTGCCCGCGGTCCTCGAATCGCACCGGAACGCCCTGCTTGCGCGCCAGTTGAAGGATTTCTTCAACTCGCGTGTCCTGCCTTCCCTTCGCAATGGCGATGCGATCGATAGGCCGCCGCGCCTCCAGCGCCTCTTTAACCGCATGTATGCCCGTCAGCTTGTCCATAAAGTAGAGATTTTACCGTCGCCGGCACAAGGTTGACAGCCCAGAGTTAGTAATCCGCTAAACGGTGCGTCAGAAATTCTCAGCATGCTTTCGCTACAAGCACGCAGGAGCAATCCCGCGCATAGGATTGATCTTCTTTCTTTCAAATGCCTTGAAATCGTTTTTTTCCTCGCCGCAGCGCTAATCCAACGCCGAGCAAAACTCGAGAATCCTCTCGCGCGCGGACTTAACCGGCACTGCAAAGGAAACCTCCGCAGCCTCATCCAACAACAAAATCACGCGGTCAAGTTCCCCTTCCCCCGCCCGCCCAGCCAGCGCCAGCCGCATCGGATGAAACAACTCGCGCCCGCGCAATTCCATCCCCTCTTTCAACGCCGTAACAATCTCCTTAAATCTATCCGATGTGAGCGCCGTCCCATCCAGAAGCAGCAACGCCACCTGCCGGAGCACACCCCGCGCCGCGTACCGCGACAACACTACGTGACTTTCTACCCTGGAAATGATTTGGCGCGCGTCATACTGAAAAACCAAGCCGAGCAGATCTACCAGGGCAGCGCGATCAACGCAGTGCCCCCCGATCATCAAAGCCGCGCGTTCGCACCAGGCACTTTGCTCCGGCGAAGGCTCTGCGACCAGCCACTCCCGCTCACGAAGAATGGCCAGAACATCGCCGGCAGCGAAAGGATTCTCCGCAGCAACCGGCGCACCAAAAGGATCAGCAGGAATCATCAACGGATTGTAGCGCAGGGGGCGCAGCATGCTGCGCCCCTTCAGGCCCGATTGAAGCGTCTCAGCGAGAAACCAATGTAGCAACCACGTGCGCCGCAATCGCTTCCCCGCGCCCGATCGCATCCACACCTTCGTTAGTCTTCGCTTTAAGATGAACCTTTTCCACCCCGACGCCCAACGCCTTCGCCAGTGCCTCACGCATCTTCGGGAAATGCGGTCCAAGCTTGGGCTTTTCCGTAATCACCACCGCATCGACATGCTCGATCACAAACTGCTTCTCATCCAGCAGCTTTTTCGCATGCTCCAGAAAGAGCATGCTGTTCGCACCTTTCCACTTCGGATCCGTATCCGGAAAATGTGTCCCGATATCGCCAAGCCCCGCAGCACCCAGCAAGGCATCGCAAAGCGCATGCGCCAGCACGTCCCCATCCGAATGTCCCACCGGCCCCTTATCGAACGGCAGCTCAATTCCACCCACAATAAGTTTCCGGCCCTCCGCGAGGCGATGCAGGTCGTATCCAATTCCGCAGCGCGTACTCATTTCTTCTGCCGTTCTCGTTCCACGTAAAACCGCGCCAGCTCCATATCCGCCGGCTTGGTAATCTTCATGTTCCGCTCCGACCCCAGCACCACATGCACATCGTGGCCCATGCGCTCGACAAGCCCCGCCTCATCGGAAGCATTCACGCCGTCGGCTTCAGCGCGCGCAAACGCTTCTTTCAGCAGCTTTGTCGAAAACGCTTGCGGCGTCTGCGCCAGCACCACGCGCTCCCTCGGCACCGTCCCCGTTATCAACGCCACGTCCTCCGGCAAACTTGCGCGCTTCACTTCCTTGACCGTGTCCATCGCCGGGATGCCCAGTATCGCCGCCTCGCACCGCCGCGCTTCTTCAATCACTCGCGCGACCTGCTCCGGCGTCACGAACGGCCGCACCGCGTCATGCACCAGCACGATTTCTGTGTCGTTCGCCACCTCGCGGAGCGCCGCCGCCACGGAATCTTGCCGTGAATCGCCGCCCTTCACCACGCGCACCGTCTGCTTGAATTTTTCTTGCTTGATTCGTTCCTCGAGCCGCCCTACTTCATCCGCCCGCGTCGCCACAATAATTTCGGTAACCTGCGCGCAAGCCGCAATGCGCCGCAAACTCAGGATCACGATCGGCGTTCCCTCCAGCTCCAGAAACTGCTTGGGCGTTTCCGCGCCCATGCGCGTTCCCATACCAGCGGCGGGAACAATGGCAGCAATTCGGCTCATTCTTTGGAGCGATTCCGCCCGGACGCTTCAAGGCAGGCATTCGCAAACTTCAGAGTGTACCTCAAGCGGGGTAAGGAGGTGAAATTGTGCCAAGCGCGCTACCGGCTAGCTGACATCGGTTTCAGGAAAAACGGGCCGCGCCTGACGGTCCAGCGCACCCTGCTCCGGAAGAGGCGCGGAAGGTTCCGCCCGGGTAGGGGCATGGGGTCGTGCGCCACCATATCCGTCTCCGCGGCCGGCGGCGGCAGCTTGCCGCAAAGGAGGAGCCGCTTGCTCCGCCCGTTCTTCCAGCCGCCCAAAAATCATCTTCCCTGCCGTGGTCTGATGAACGGAGGTCACAATGATGTCCACACTCTTGTTGATCATTCGCCGCGCACCATCCACCACCACCATGGTGCCGTCACCCAGGTATGCCACGCCCTGGTTTGGCTCTTTGCCTTCACGCAGAATCAAAACTCGCATGGACTCACCAGGCAGCACCGCGGGCTTCAACGCATGCGCCAACTGATTGACGTTCAGCACCGCAAGACCCTGCACCGTCGCCACCTTATTCAAATTAAAATCGTTGGTAACAATTTTTGCTCCCGTGCGCCGCGCCAGTTCCACCAGTTTGTGATCCACATCCCCAGTCTGCGGAAAATCAGTCTCCAGAATTCTCACTTCCACCTGGGGCATCTTCTGAATCCGCTGCAGCACTTCCAACCCGCGTCGCCCGCGTTGCCGCTTCAGCGGATCCGAAGAATCCGCCACCATCTGTAGCTCGTGCAGCACGAATTGCGGCACGCCGAGAACTCCCTCCACGAACTGCGCCTCGCAAATATCCGCGATACGGCCGTCAATCAATACGCTGGTGTCCAGCAGCTTCATGGAATCCGCTGGAGCGGCCTTCTTGCCAAAGAACCCGTCCAAAGCATCAACATGCATTTCACCGCCCCGGCGCGAACCGAGCACCAGCCCGAGATAACCAAAAGCAAAGAGTGCTGCAAATTCGAGGAATGACTTGGTGGGTTCGGGTTCGTCCGTGCGGGAAATCACCAGCGTCACCAGGACGGCGGCGAATGCGCCGAGGACCGCGCCAAACGCCCCGCCCAGCAAAGCACTCAACGCCGCCTGCCGCAGTCGCAACTCCGCGAGCAGCACCACCAGCACAATGAGAAATCCCACGCCAGCCGCGGCAAATCCCCGCAGGCCGAAAGGCCCAAAGGTATAACTCACGGCCCCCGTGGACGCGACCAGAAACACGCGCACTACCCAGAAATCCCAGCCCCCACGTGATGCCCAAGCGCCACGCGTAGAAACTCACTGATCTTCCCGCTGCGCTGAAACTCTGGATTCCGGGGAAGGCCAACGCCGTCGCCCTTCAGGGATGTTCCGGCTCATACGACCTCACAGTTTCGATCGTTCACTGCAAAATCGGTACAGCCAGCCCGCAGGAGCGGAGGGGCAAGGGCAGATGCGGGATGTGCAACGCCGTCTCGCGTCGCCGTCGTCTATATACTCTTCCAATAGTTTGGCGTCAAGCAGATGTCAAGTCAGCAAAAGCGGAAAGGTCGAATGCAGCGGATAGAATTTTCCACTTATCGGACGTACAGGCGCGGCACGCGCTGGCTCACCGCGCACAGCAGATCCGAAGTGACCGTCCCGATGCTGCGCGCCACGCGATTCGCCGGCAGTACTTGCTTGCCATCTGTCCCGTGGACCGTCGCCACATCGCCGATCTCGGCATCCTCGATGTCCGTAACATCAATCATGGTCACGTCCATGGAGATGATTCCCACGATCGGCGCGAGCTTCCCGCGCACCAGCACGCTGCCGCGATTTCCCAGCGAGCGGTGGATCCCGTCCCCATATCCCGCGGCCAGCACGCCGATCCGCGAAGGCCGTTGCGCCACAAACGCCGCGTCGTATCCCACTCCCGCGCTCTGCGGCACGTTGCGCAAAGTGATAATCCTCGAACGCAGGCTCATCACCGGCTTTAGCGGCAGCCGCGCTTCGGCTTCCTCGCGCTTTTCGATCGGGTCGTAGCCCGGATGGTAGCCATAGAGAATCGCGCCGGGCCGGACCATGTCCGCCCAGGTTTCCGGCCTCGACACGATCGCCGCACTATTCGCCAAATGCACAATGCCAGGATCGATTCCCAGGCCACGCAATCGCTCCAGCGCGCCATAGAAACGTTCTTCTTGTTCGCGCGTCTGCTGGCCAGCAGCGGTTTCAGTGAAAACTCCGGAGGAAGCAAAGTGTGAAAAAATGCCCGTAAGCTGAATGTTCTTGCACTTCCCAAGCTGTCGCGCAAAACACTCCACGTCGCCGGAAGCGATGCCCAGCCGGTTCATCCCCGTATCAATCTTCAGGTGAAACGGCACGCGCTTCTTCTCCCCTTGGCGCGCCGCCGCCCGATCGAGCAGCTCCAACTGCTCGCAGCGATGGATCACCGCCGTCAGGTGGTGCTCTACCAGCCGGGATTCTTCTCCCGGCACGAAACCGGTGAGAACCAGGATCGGCTTGCGCACGCCGTTTTTGCGCACCGCAACCCCCTCATCTGTGCAGGTCACGCCGAACCAGTCCGACCCGGCCTTCTCCAGCGCCTTCGCCACTTCCGGCCCGCCATGGCCGTAGCCATTCCCTTTCACGATGGAAAGAATCTTGCGCGGCGTTTTGCGTTTTTCTTCCGGGGGATTCACGTATTTGCGAATCGCTTCCAGATTGAACGCCAGCGCGCCAAGCGAGACCTCCGCCCAGACGGGACGTCGCACTTCTTTGCGGGGAATCTTCTGTCTGTCTGCCATGGGCCTTCCAAAAAATTTAGTTTACGACATCCAAACAGCCTGCGCCGACAGCCATATCGCCTGCCGCGTGAATGACAACACCCTCCTCCACTGCAACCCAAAGGCCGATCGAAGGTTCCCGAAGGCTGTCCTAGTCAAGCTAAGGAAGGGGACGTTTCCAACAAGGTTCACAATCCGAAACCAATTTTTCCTGATTTTTTAGCGCTCTGGTATTCTAGTTCTCGGGTAAGTCTGCGTCACATTCCGTGGTCATCCATTTTACCAGCGTAGTCCAGGGTCCTCATTGCCCGCTAAGTCATCTACGATCATCACTTATGAGGACGTCCGATAAAGACGCCCGTATTTTCATTTCGCGGGCCGCAGGCCCATGGGGACCCTGATGAAAAACTGGGTGGAGGGGTTCCTGGTTACTGTTAACTAGAAACTCGGCATCGTCGTTCCTGGCTACCGAGCGCCCAAACTGTGGTTGAATTGCCGCGCTGTGGCAGCAATTACATGTCGTCCGGGCCAAACTGCGAGAACGCATCCGGCGCTGCCTCTTCAAACCGCGTGAACCGGCTACGAAACACAAATTTCACCATGTCCGTCGGTCCATTTCTCTGCTTGGCGATCCGTAGCTCCGTTTCTTCCCTCTCTTCAGGCGTTGCCCCTGCTTTAAAGAAATGCGGCCGGTAGATGAACATCACCAGGTCGGCATCCTGCTCGATGGCGCCCGACTCGCGCAAATCCGAAAGCTGTGGCCCGCGTTCGTCGCGCTCCGGCGCGCGCGTCAACTGGCTCAGCACCAGCACGGGAACCTGCAGCTCTTTCGCCAGGCCCTTCAATCCCCGTGAGATGCTGGAGACTTCTTCCTGCCGGTTCCCAAATCGTCCTCTTGCGGTGATGAGTTGGAGATAGTCCACCACCAGCATGGACAATCCTTTGTCGCGCTTCAACCGCCGCGCCTTGGCCCCAATTTCCAACACGCTGATCGACCCTGCGTCATCAATCCACAACGGCGAGGATGAAATAATTCCCAACGATTCCGTCATCCGCCGCCAGTCTTCCTTGCTCAAATGGCCGGTGCGAAATTTGTGCGCATCGATCTGCGCCACCGATGCCACCAGGCGCTGCAGCAGCGATTCTTTGGACATTTCCAGGCTGAACATGGCTACCGGGCGCCCGCCGCGAATCGCAATATTCTCCATCAGGTTCAGCGCCAGCGCCGTTTTCCCCTGCGAAGGCCGCGCCGCCAGAATCAGCAGCTCGGAAGGCTGCAAGCCGGAGGTCAGTTTATCCAGCTCGACGTAGCCCGTCGGAATTCCGGTAATGCTCTTCCCTTCCTTGAAGATTCTTTCCAGCCGCTCGAAATTGTCGCGGACGATGTCCTTGATCGGCAGCAACCCCACGCGCACGCGGTCTTCGGCCAGCGCAAAAATGTCGGACTCCGCGCCATCCAGGATCGCGTCCGCGCCGTCCTCGCCCTCAAACGCGCGCTGCTGAATATTGTGCGTGGTGTGAATCAGGTTGCGCAGGATCGCCTTTTCCTTGACGATGCGCGCGTAATGCTCGATGTTCGACACCTTCGGCATGCCATCCGCGAGCGACGCCAGGTACGGCGCGCCCCCGGACGCTTCCAGATCGCCTTTGCGGTTCAGCTCTTCGGTCAGTGTGACCAGGTCGATGGCCTGCTGCACCTCACCTAGCGCAATCATCTGGGTGAACACCCGCCGGTGCTGGTCGAGAAAAAAATCTTCCGGCCGCAGATGTTCGATCGCCGGATTCAGCGCGTTGTTATCCAGCAAAATCGCGCCAAGAACCGAACGCTCGGCATCCAGGTTATTCGGTAAGGGTTTCTCGAGTGTCGCGTCAATCGGCATGAGGGGTCAGCTTTGTATTCGCCTTTTCTTCGCTTTTGTACCACGATCCGCGTCGGAGGGCAAGCGCAGAAATTTCTTTTCCAGGTACCGCAACACCATATTTAAAGCGATGTCGCATTGTGCGGGGAAGTCCCGAGCGCGTCAATCCAAGTGCCTGTGCATCGCGTCGGAAATCTCTGCAAAACTTTTTTCCAGTTCTCCGCGCTTAACTCTCTCCGCCAACGCCTCAAAATGTGTCGGTTTGCGCGAGACGCGCATCAAAACTTCTGGCTTGAACCCAGCGTGAGAAAACGGAGAGACTCAATGACAAAGATGAAAGTGGCTTTGGTGCCGAAACCCGGAGCTGATTTTGAAATTGTCGAGCGCGAAATTCCCAATCCAGCTGCCGGTCATGTGCGCATTCGCGTGCAGGCCTGCGGCCTCTGTCACAGCGACAGCCTCGTAAAAGAAGGGTACTGGCCGGGCATTCAATATCCCCGCGCGCCTGGACACGAAGTCGCCGGCGTGATCGACGAAGTTGGCTCTGGGGTCACCGGCTGGAAAAAAGGTCAGCGCGTCGGGGTCGGTTGGCACGGAGGCCAGGACGGCACTTGCCTCCCATGTCGCCGCGGAGATTTCGCCAATTGCCGCAACCTGAAAATTTGCGGAATCAGCTTCGATGGCGGCTACCAGGAATACATGATCGCTCCCGCGGAAGCGCTCGCCGCAATGCCGGACAGCCTCGACGCCGCGGAAGCCGGTCCGCTGCTCTGCGCGGGAGTCACCACCTTCAATGCTCTGCGACACAGCGGCGCCCTGCCTTCCGACCTCGTTGCCGTCCAAGGCATCGGCGGCCTCGGGCATCTCGGAATTCAGTTTGCCAATAAATTTGGATACAAAGTCGCCGCCGTCGGCCGCGGTTCCCAGAAGGCCGCTCTCGCTAAGAAACTTGGCGCGCATGTGTGCATCGACAGCAAAGCCACCAATGCCGCGGAAGAACTCCAGAAACTCGGCGGCGCCCGTGTAATCCTGGCCACCGCCACGGATTCAAAGTCGATGTCTGACCTCGTCGGCGGTCTTAGCTTGAACGGAACGCTCCTGGTGGTCGGCGCGGGACAGGGCCCGATTGAAGCTACACCAATTCAACTTATCGTGGGGCGAAGGAGCGTCCAGGGCTGGCCTGGCGGCATTCCCACGGATTCGGAAGATACGCTGCGCTTCGCCGAAATGACCGGTGTGCGCCCGATGATCGAAAAATTTCCGCTGGAAAAAGCCGCCGAAGCCTACGCCCGCATGATGAGCGGCAAAGCGGAATTCCGCGTGGTCCTGACAATGTAGCGCTCTTTCGCTTCAGAATTTGCACCGCGTGGCCGCCATCCTCTGGAAGCCACGCCAGAGGCAAGCAAGACCTTCCAGTCGGCCACGGATTGTCCGAGCCCGGCCGCATGACCACCGACCTGTTGAAAGGGTTTATGCCAGAACAACAACGGACCGACCGGGTCGTCGCGGCCGTAAAGAAAGTGTCCGATCAGGTCGGCCGCGGCATGGCGCAGGTCGCGCTGGCATGGCTTCGCTACCGCCCCGTGCCGGTCATCCCCATCATCGGCGCGCGAAAGCTTTCTCAGTTGCAGGACAATCTCGCGAGCTTCGACCTCACGCTCTCAGCGGAACAGCTAAAGTCGCTGGAAGAGGCAAGCTGTTTTGAACTCGGGTTCCCCTATGACCTTTATGCAAAGGAATTCGTGCCAGCAATTCGCTACGGCGGCATGCGCGACCAGATCTTGGCCTAGTTGCGGCGCATCGCTGAAGGAACCGCCGAAATATGTCTCCAGAAGAATTCGCTGGCTGTAAGTGCTCAGCAGAGACCAAAAAGAAAAAATGTGGGGGCGCAGCATGCTGCGCCCCTGTTCAAGAAGACTCTGCTCGATCAACGACTTCCTAAGCTTCTTTTTCGACACTCACCTTGATTTGCGCCGTGACGTCGCGGAACACTTTGATGGTCACCGGAAACTCACCGATGGTCTTGAGCGGCTCACCAAGCTGCGCCTGGCGCTTGTCGATCTTGAAGCCCTGCGCCGCCAGCCCTTCCGCGATATCCGCGGAGGTAACCGAACCGAACATCTGGTCGTTCTCGCCGGTCTTGCGAGTGAACTTCAGCGCAACGCCGTTGAGCAGCTCGGCTTGCTTCTGCGCGGCTTCCACCTCCGTGGCCGTTTTCTTCGCCAGCGACGTGCGAATCCGCTCGATCGCCTTCAAATTGCCTGCGGTCGCCTCGACCGCCAGCTTTTGCGGCAATAGAAAATTGCGCGCATAGCCTGGCTTCACCGTGACGACATCGCCGCGGTGGCCCAGCTTTTCAACATCTTCCTGAAGAATAATTTGCATATCTTTTCTCTAAGCTCCTGAATCTCTCAGCTAACGATTTCCTACACTGGCAGGAACCGTGCGCAACACTAGAAAATAGTTTTCTACTCTCCCTAAATCTTTCTTTCACTGAACACAGACCATTGAAAACCGAGAACTTCTCCTTATGCCTTCGGCGCTTCGGCTGCCGGCGCTGGTGTCACCGCGGCTGGCGCCGGTGTTACCGGGGCTGGCGTTGGTGTTGCATGTGCAGGCGCGGCATGAGCCGGCGCTCCTGGCACGACCACGCGCGGTGCCTGCGTGCCCGCCGCGCTGCCCGCGAAAGGCAACAAAGCGATGTTGCGCGCCCGCTTGATGGCCACACCCAGCCAGCGCTGATGCCGCGCGCAAACACCCGTCATCCGCCGAGGCAGAATCTTCCCGCGCTCCTGCACGAATTGCGACAGAATGTCCGCTCGCTTGTAGTCGATGAAGTCCATCTTCTCGACGCAGAACTTACAAACCTTCTTCTTACGGAAATATTGGCGCTTGCCCCTGGGCCTTCCTCCGGGACCGCCGGGTCCGCCCGGCCCCCCGCCACCGGGACCGCCTTCGCGCCGTGGACCACCGTGCCCGCCGCCCGGTCCGCCGTGGCCACCACCATGGCCGCCTTCACGCCGCGGTGCTCCGCCGGGCGCTGATGCTTGTTTCTGTTCCTCTGCCATAATTCCACCCTTTCACTCATCGCCCCGATCGAATGGGGATCAATTGCTTGTGACCCCGCCAAACCGGAATCACTCTTTATGCGTACAAAAACTCCTGCCGCGCGCAGAACTAGCTCGTCGCTGCGGCCTGCTCCGGTGCTGCCGCCGCTGGGGCGGCGGCCGGCGTGCGGCGCGGACGTCGCGCCGCGCGCTTCTCGCGCTTCTGCGAAAGTTTCTTCTGGCGCTTCAAATCTTCGTCGAGCCGCACGGTCTGATACTTGATCACGTTGTCTTGCACGCGCAGGCGGCGCTCCAACTCGGCAATCAGCTCGCCGTGCGTGGTGCGAATTTCCTGGTGAACATAAATGCCCTCGCGATGCTTGGCAACGCGGTACGCCAGCTTCCGCGTGCCCCAGTGTTCGGTCTTTTCGATCTTGCCGCCCTTTTCAGCGACGGTGTGCTCGATGACCGTGAGAACTTTTTTTATCTCGTCTTCCGGCGTCGCCGGCCGCACGATGAAAACCAAATCGTAATAACGCTCTTCCATGATGACCTCTTTTTCTTTTGACCCCGAACGAGTCGGCGTCGCTTCAAATCTTCCAGCCACACAAAACGGCAAAACTTGTTTCTACTTTTCTTCCGTCTCTTCAGGCTCCGCTGGTTTCCGCCGGTTATATTTCGTCATTGCCGCGTCGAGACCCTGCGTCAGAATCATCTCCACGGCATCTCCGGCTTCGCCGATCATCACCACCGCTACTTCCAGTTCGGCCTTCTTCATCGGCCGCAGCACATATTCTTTGCGGTTGCTTAAGGGATGATCCGGTCCGCAACCGAGCCGCAGTCTTGCAAATTCCTGCGTCCCCACCGAACTGATCACCGACTTCGCGCCGTTGTGGCTCCCCGCGCTGCCGTCCGGATGAATCCGAATCGTACCCAGCGGTAATTGCGCTTCATCCCACAGCAACAACAAATTCGGCACATCCAGTTCGTACTTTCCCAACAGCTCCCGCACCGAAATGCCGCTGAGATTCATGTATGTCTGCGGCTTCGCCAGGATTACTTCTTCTCCTGCGATTTTTCCCCGGCCCACTAGCGCCTTGCCCTCGGGCCGCTCCACGCGAATCCCATTGCGGTTCGCAAGTTCATCCACCGCCGTGAAACCCAGGTTATGCGGCGTCCACTGATACTCCGGATCGGGATTACCAAGTCCGACAATGAGCCGCATAGAGCTTTTTCCAGCCGTTCCCAAAACGCCGGACGAATGTTATTTTTTCTTTTCGCCCTTCTCGCTCTTTTCCGCCTTGGGCTTGGCTTCCGCCTCGGCGCCTTCTTCGCCTTCCACTTCCTTCTTGCCCTTCTTGATGACTTCTGGCTCGGCCGGCGTTGCCGCATCCGTCGCCACAACCTCGGCCGGCTTCTCTTCTTCCACCTTCAGCGCCACGACGTGCGCCAGAACGCGCTCCGGTTCGGTAAGCAACTTCATCTTGGTGGTGTCCAGCGTCAATTCGCTGGCGCGCAGTTGCGCATTCAGCATCAGGCCACTTACATCCACACGGAACTCCGTCGGAATGTCCGCGGGCAAACATTCGATTTCCACTTCGCGCGTGACGACTTCAAAGACGCCGCCCTGCACCTTCACGCCGGAAGGCTCGCCGAAAGTATGCACGGGAACTTTCACCTTCATTCGAACGTCCATGGCTACGCGCAGAAGATCCACGTGCAGAAGATTGCCCGTAACCGGATCAACCAGCCAGTCCTTCAGAATCGCGGGCTCATGCTTCCCGCCAAGATCCACTTGAAAAAGCGTGTTGTGGCCGCTCTCGGAACGAAGAATCGCGCCGACCTGCTTGGCGTTCACCGAAAGCGTAATTGCTTCGCCTTTGCCGCCGTACAGCACTGCGGGCAATTTGCCGGCTTGCCGGAGCCGCCGCGCCTCATTTTTGCCGCGCGTGCTGCGCGGCGCACCTTCCACTACAATCTTCTCTGCCATGTCCTTCTTCCTTCCGTAAGCCTAGTACTCGGCTAAGAACTTTCAACTTCGGTTCGCGACTGAATCAATCTCTTCCGCGAGTCACCCGTCACCTAGATAAAGAGCTCGCTGATCGAAGTCTCTTCGTGAATCGAGCGAATCCCGCGCGCCAGCAAATCGGCCACACTAAGCACTTTGATCTTCCCCATCCTCTTTGCCGCTTCGCTCAGGGGCACGGAGTCCGTAGCGACAATCTCCGTGATATTGGACTTCTCGATCCGTTCGATGGCCGGCCCGGAGAGCACCGCGTGCGTGCAGGCCGCAAACACTTGCGTTGCTCCTTCTCTCAAGAGCGCGTCGGCGGTCTTCACCAGCGTTCCCGCCGTATCGATAATGTCGTCCACAATCAGCGTGCTGCGCCCGCGCACGTCTCCGATCAAATTCATCACTTCGCTCACGTCCACATCCACGCGGCGCTTATCCACGATCGCCAGCGGCGCATCCAGCTTCTTGGCAAAAAACCGAGCCCGCTCCACGCCGCCTGCGTCCGGCGAAACGACCGTCAAATTCGGCAAATTCAATTGGCGGAAATGTTCGACTAGCACCGGCGAACCGTACAGATGATCCACCGGCACGTCGAAATAACCCTGAATCTGCGGCGCGTGCAAATCCAATGTCAGCGCCCGGCTCGCGCCGGCGGTTTCCAGCAAGTCCGCCACCAGCTTCGCTGAGATCGGAACTCGCGGCTTGTCTTTGCGATCCTGCCGCGCGTAACAGTAGTACGGCAGCACCGCGGTAATCCGCCATGCCGACGCGCGCTTGAACGCGTCGATCATCAGCAGCAATTCCAAAAGATGACAGTCGACCGGAGCATGGCACGGCTGCACAACAAACACGTCCGCTCCACGAACGTTTTCCAATATCTGAAAATAAATCTCGCCGTCGCTGAAGCGTCCGAGCAGCGCCTTGCCCAGCGGCACGTCCAAGTGCTTGCAGATGCTTTCCGCCAGTACCGGATTCGCGGTCCCTGAGAAAATCTTAAATCGGTCGTCGTTCACGACGCGCGCGCTCCCTCAGCAACTCAAATTCTGCAATTCTTTTTGGGCCGCGGTTGAAAGTTGAAAGTTGAAACCGGAGACGGGGGTATGCATCACCAGCATCGCTCCAGGCCCATTCTTTTAGCTTTGAACTTTCAACTTCTGCGAAGAGACGCTGAGGCAGAATCCACGACACGCCGGCAGACTACTCTGCGGTGCGCATCAAACCAGCGTACCTATCGCGCGAGAGAGTCTCGCAAACGAAGGTCTGGTCGTGCGGAAACCCAACAGCGGCTCGGCGCGCCATCGCTGGGCTCGGGAAAACTCCAAACACCGCCGAACCGCTACCCGCCAGCGAGGCTTCTGCAGCTCCTCTTTGGAGCAAAACCCGCTTGATTCGATCAAGCCGGGGATGCCGCCGAAAAACGGGTCCCTCGAAATCGTTCGAAAGGCCGGTTCTCTGCGAGCTCCAGCATAGAGCACAGAACTCAAAGAGTTTAGAGGTTATGGCGGATTTTGTCAATTCGAACGGCTTGGCTTTCAGCCAGCGATAGGCGTCCGGCGTCGGGACATGAATCTCTTTCGGCGAGACCACCAGAATGTTCAGCTTGGGAATGTCCGGCAAAGGATAAATCTCATCGCCCTTATTTAAGCCGAGGGCGCGACCGCCGCGCAGAAAAAACGGGACGTCCGCGCCGAGGGAGGAGGCAATCTCCAGCAATCGCGCGGGTGGTAATGTCTGGCGCGTAAATTTCAGGTACCCCAGCAGAGCTGCAGCGGCGTCACTCGACCCCCCCCCGAGGCCCCGACCCGCAGGAATCGCCTTTTTCAGGACGATTTCGACGCCACCGCGGATTCCCAGTTCGCGGCGTAGAGCCTCTACCGCGCGATAGACAAGATTTTTATCCGGCGGTTCCGCGGAGAGCGGCCAGTTCCCCTCGATGCTTAGTGCAATTTTTGGGCGGCGTGACGCGCGCAAGCGCAATTCGTCGTGCAGCGAGATAGTCTGAAAAATGGTGCGCAATTCGTGAAATCCATCGGGGCGTTTTCCGAGGATATCCAGGCGGAGATTGATTTTCGCGAACGCGGGAATGCGGACTTCGGGCATGCGCCGGATTACGGTTTCGCGTCGCCAGCGGTGGATTTTTGCGCCACGCGATGCTTCGATTGGGAGAGTTTCTTTTCGAGTTCCGCGACTTTATCGGTTTCCACGTCGGCGGGCAGCGAGCGGCGCCATTCCACGAGAGACTTTTCCCACTCCGCGGCAGCCAGATCACCGCGGCCCGTCTTGGCGTAGAGATCGCCGAGGTGCGCATGAATCGTCGCGTCGTGCCTTTCGCGCTCCACGGCCTTGCGCAAGGTGCTTTCTGAAGCGGCCAGCTTGTTCGCCTTGAAATAAATCCAGCCGAGACTGTCGAGGTACGCCCCGTTGTAAGGGTCTTCCTTCAGCGCCTGTTGCACCAGCGCTTCCGCTTCATCCAGCCGTATCCCCAGGTCGCCCAGCATGTAGCCGTAGTAATTCAGCACCGGAGCATTTTTCGGATTCACGGCCAGGACTTTCTTGAACTGCTCCTCGGCCTTGTCGAAAAACTTTTGCCGCTCGTAAATCGCGCCAAGCAGGAACCACACCATTTCGTTTTCGTGCGCTTGACCCGGCAGCACTTCCGCGGTGCGGGCCGCTTCTTCGGCTTCTTTGTAATGCCGCCCGCGCTCGTAAACTTGGGCAATGTTCAGATACGTCTCACGATCTCCCGAATCTCCGTGGAGTTGCGCTTTCAGAATCTTGACAGCTTCGTCGGTCGCGCCGTTTTCTCCCAGCAACAGCGCATGGCTCGTTCGAATCGCCGGGTCGGCCGGGTATTTTGCCAGCGCTTCCTTGCCCGTCTGCAGAGCTTTAGGCAAATCTTTCGCGGCACGGTAAGTGTCCATGATCATCATGCGTGCGCGGCGATCCTCTTCTTCGCCGAGATGCCCCAGTTCTTCGAAGGTATAGATCGAAGCCTGATAATTCTGGGTATCGCGGTAAAGCTGCCCGAGCTGCTGGTACAGGATGGCCAGAGACCGCCGCCGCGACGGCACCGCCGGAGATTGCCCCTTGATGTCCGTCACCGCGTTGGACAAAACACGAATGGCGTCCTCGTAGCGCCCTTGCGCCTGGTACAACATCGCCTCGTTGTACATTACTTCCAGGCTGCCCGGCGCGTACTGGCGCGCCTTCACCAAATTCTGCTCGGCCTTATCGAGCTGGTGCAGTTCGCGGTAGATCTGCGCGATTCGCAAATAAATGTCAGAATCGTCGGGCATCGAGTCCGAAAGCTTCTCGTATACTTTCAACGCTTCGGGAAATTTCTCTTCGGCCAACAGGGTCTGCCCCAGACCCCGCTGGTGGCTCGGTTCGGAAGGATCGAGTTCCGCGGCTTTGCGGTAAGCCTCTTCAGCCTTCGCCAACTCATGAGCCTGGGTGTGGGCGTCGCCCAGAAGATCCAGCAGCACCGGCGAGGAGGAATGTGCGGTGATCCTTTCAAGCAACGTGACCGCTTCAGTGGACTTGCCTTCATCCATGAGCAACTGGGTCAGTTGCTCGACCGCTGGTTCGTTTTCCGGATCAGTCTTCAGGATGGCCTTCAAGACCTGTTCCGCATGTTCGTGCTCGTTCTTCAAGCGGTAAAGCCTCGCCAGCCATAGGGCCGATTCTGTGTCCGAGGGATCGAGCCGGTTGATCTCGCGGTACTGCTCGATGGCCTTGCCCACGGTTTCGGATTGGCCGTTCCCCGCGCTGACATCTCCAAGGCTCCGCAAATAGATCCGTCCCAGGAGCCGCCGCGACTGCACGTTGTCCGGGTCGCGCTTCAGGATTTCCTGCGCTTCGGTTACCGCGTCATGAATCCGCTGGGCCTTCCAATACATCTCCGCCAGCCGCTCGCCAATGACTTGCGATTTCGGATCCAGGGCATACGCTTTCTTGTAGGACTCGATGGCTTTGGTAGCGTATTCGGGGCTACTGGTAGCTTCGTACTGCTGTTCGTAGATGTGGCCCATCGTGAAGTTGAAATAGGCCTCGGCGCGCGGGGATTCTTTTGCGGCAGGAGCGGTTTTCGGGTCCAGCACCTGCTCTTGCGGTGTCTGCGCTAGGGCAGCCGCCCCGGAAACACTCATCAAAATTAAGGTAAGACTAATCTGTCGGAGATTCATGGTAGCCCCAGAAACGTAAATTATCCCATGCGGCCGAAACGCGGTCAAAAGCCAAATACAAGACGTTTCTAGAGCTTGGGTGCCCCCTCTCTAAGATGCCGGATGGCCATCAAAAGGTGGGATAAAAGGGGAAAATTAGGCGAGGGTCCTTCTCTTTAAGCATGGGCATGATACGAAACGGCAATCTGGCCCGCCAAAGTGGCGTTCGCAACAAGAAGAGCGATGTTCGCCTTCAGCGTTTTTCCGCCGCTCAATCTTGCGACTTCTTGGAGCAAGAACGGCGTGACGTCCTTTCCTCGCACTCCGGCTGTCTCGGCAGCCCGCAATGCGGCCGCGATGAATGCATCGATTTCGCCGCGCGGAAGGGCGCTTTCCCGAGGCACGGGGTTTGCAAACAGGATGCCCGTTTTTGTTCCCTCGTTCGCGCCGCGTTTTCCCGATCCCCACTGAACTCTCATGACCTTCGCAGCTTCCTCCGGCGTCTCCACGCGGTGTACCAGCGGCAGGCCGCTCTCCCTAGAATAAAACCCGGGGAACTCTTTCGTGGCGTAACCCACCACCGGCACTCCGAAAGTCTCCAGCACTTCCAGTGTCCGCGGGAGATCGAGGATCGCCTTGGCGCCCGCGCAAACCACGGCCACGGGAGTCCGCCCGAGTTCCGTCAGGTCTGCCGAAATATCCATGGAATTTTCGCCACGGCGATGCACGCCACCAATTCCACCTGTAGCGAAGATGCGTATTCCAACCATCTCCGCCGCGATCATCGTGCCCGCAACCGTCGTTGCGCCCGGCATGCCAGACGCGAGGACCGCGGCCAAATCCGCGCGGCTTAGTTTTGCCACGCTTTCCGCCTCCGAAAGAAATGCGATCTGTTCCGGGGAGAGCCCAATCACAAGTTTTCCATGCAAAACACCGACCGTGGCCGGGGTCGCTCCCGCCTCTCGCACGGCTGCTTCCATCGCGCCGGCGGTTTGCAGATTCAGCGGCCGCGGCAGTCCGTGCGATATCACAGTGGACTCTAGGGCCACGACCGGCTGTCCTGTGGCAATCGCAGCGGCTACGTCTTCACGAACGGTGAGAAATTCCTCCAAACGGTTCCTCCCAGTACGCACCTGCCGCCCGATCACAAGGAAACGCCACGCGCGAATCCGATGACACCACGCAGGCGGTGCTCAGGCCACCGTGCGGCGGCCCCGCGTTGAGCAATGATAAGATGCCGCTGCCATGGGCCGCAAAAAAGATTCCGCCGCAAGCCTTCTCGTTTTTGGCGATCTGAATATGGACGTGATTGGCCGCGTGGACGCCTGGCCGGTCCCCGGCGGCGAAGGTCTTTGCCCACAACTGGAACTGCATTGCGGCGGTGTCGGCGCCAACTGCGCCCTGGCCATGGCGCCCTGGGGGATCAACGTTAGTTTGCTGGGCTGCGTGGGCCAGGACCGTTTTGGCGAACTACTGCTTGATACACTAAGAAAAACGGGTGTTGATGTTGGCAGCGTGCAGCGTAGTTCTCGATCCCTCACCGGTCTTCTTTACATTAACGTTACTCCCGACGGCCAACGGACGTTTTTCGGCAGCCGCGGCGCCAATCAATTCATGGACCCTCGGAAAGTTCCTGACAGGTCGTTTCTTTCATCCACTGCCGCGCATCTTGTGGGTTACAGCTTTCTGAATGCGGGGCCTGAAAAAATGGCCAGGCAGATCCTGGGCCAGTTTCATTCACGCGGCAAATGGGTTTCTTTTGATGTTGGGATGGAGCCGTCCAAAAGAATTCCCCAAAAAATCCTCCGTCTACTCCCGCAGGTGGATCTTCTGTTTGTAAGCAGCGAGGAAGCCGCTGTCCTCACGGGTCAGAGCAACGCGCGCAAGTCTTTTCTGCAATTCCAGCGGGCGGGCGCGAAAGAAATCGTGATGAAATTGGGAAAACGCGGATGCCTCATCTCGGAGGGAGGAATTCTCCGCGAGATTCCTTCCTTCGCTGTTCGCGCCGTGGATTCGACCGGCGCCGGTGACGCGTTCACCGCGGCATTTCTGCAGGCTCGTCTGCGCGGGTGGTCGACGCTCGAAGCAGCGTTTGCTGCCAACGCCGCCGGAGCAGCCGCTGCATGCCGTGTCGGAGCCGGAGCGACGCTGTCGGAAGTCGCGGGAACTCTGCGTCTGCTGCACAAGCGGAGCAAGAAAGGAACTTGGGAGAAAATAAGATTGCAAATCTTGTCCCGCCTACAGACGATGCGCGGTTTCTGACTGAGGATGATGACCCCACAGCAACTGCCGGGAGACGGCCAGCAGGGGGAGCGAGTGAGCCAATTCGCTGACTACCTCTGTCGCTTAATGTAGGAAATGACGCATACCGGTAAAGACCATGGCGAGCCCGAGCCGGTCGGCGGCGGCGATCACATCGGGATCGCGGACTGAGCCCCCGGGCTGGATCACGGCTGTCGCACCGGCCTTCGCGGCTTCTTCGACTCCATCAGGAAAGGGAAAGAAGGCGTCGGAAGCGACCACCGTACCGGCCAGCGAAGATTGCGCCTTCATCACCGCGAGTTTCACGGAATCGACACGGCTCATTTGGCCTGCGCCGACGCCCAGCGTCGCGCCGTCTTTCGCAAATACGATGGCATTGGACTTAACGTGTTTTGCCACTTTCCAGGCGAAGCGCATGGTGTGCATCTCCTCGGCGGTGGGCGCGCGCTTGGTCACGGTGCGCAGCTCGTCGCCCTTAATTTCGCCGAGGTCCGATTGCTGCACCAGCATTCCGCCGAGGACACGCTTGAGCTGTTGTTCGCGTTCCGGTTCGAGGCCGCCCGCGGGCAGTTCCAGCAATCTCAGATTTTTTTTTGCCGCGAAGATTTCTTTTGCGCGATCCGCAAAAGCGGGCGCCGCGATGCATTCCACGAAAAGTTTCGCGACTTCTTCGGCCGTCGCCGCATCGACCGCACGATTGAACGCCAGCACGCCGCCGAACGCCGAAACAGGGTCGCATGCCAGCGCTTTCAAATAGGCTTCCAGCAACGTGGCTTGCTCCGCCGCGCCGCAGGGATTGTTGTGCTTGATGATGACCGAGGCCGAATTCTTGAATTCGGCGGCCAGGCTTCGTGCCGCTTCGAGGTCTACGAAATTGTTGTAGGAGAGTTCCTTGCCCTGCAGTTGCTTCGCAGCAGCCAATCCCTCCGGAGCGCGGCCTGCCGGAACATACAGCGCCGCGGCTTGGTGGGGATTTTCTCCGTAACGCAATTCCTGTTGCCGCCGCAGAGCGATATGTACACGCTCTGGCAGAACCGGTTTCGCGTCCAGAACAACGTGCTTAGCGCCGGCCGACAGTCGTTCCAGTTCAGTGGTGATCATGCCGTCGTATCGCGAAGTGGCCGCGAAAGCTTTGCGCGCCAGGTCCAGCCGCGTCGCCAGCTTCGTTTCCCCGGCGCTCTCGAGTTCAGCGGCCACGCGAGCAAAATCCGCAGAATCCGTCACCACCGTTACACTTTCGAAATTCTTCGCCGCCGACCGCAGCATGGTCGGCCCGCCGATGTCGATATTCTCGATCAACTCTTCGGCCTTCAGGCCTGCTTTTGCCGCCGTCGCTTCAAATGGGTACAGATTCACCGCCACCAGATCGATAGGGGCGATGCCATGTTCCGCCGCCTGCTTCTGGTCTTCCGCGTGGCCGCGGCGGAAGAGCAGCCCGCCATGCACTTTCGGGTGCAGCGTCTTCACGCGTCCGCCCAGCATCTCGGGCCAGCCGGTAAAATCGGAAACGTCGCGCACCGCGACTCCGGCTTCGCGCAGCAACTTGGCGGTCCCACCGGTCGAAAGAATCTCGATCTTCAGCGCGGCCAGCCGCTTGGCAAATTCCACTATTCCGGTTTTGTCAAACACACTGATAAGCGCGCGCTGCACGGCCATGGATTCCTCCACAATGGGAAAAGCACAACAGTGTAAGGGGCGCGCGCAAATAGTGGAAGTACAGCCCTGTGGGAAACGCGGAAGGAGGTCTACGATTTCACGAGGGCTTTGAGCTTGACCTGGCCTTCGACAACTTCCACGACGTATTCGACGTCGCGGCAATTCTTCTGTTTTTGGAGCTCTTTGGTTTTCTTCAGCACAAATTCGTTGAAGCTGGAACGCGAGAGCTTTCCGGTCTCCTCCCCGGCGGTCTGCTTAGCTTGAAGGAAAGCCTGGTATAACTGCTCGACTTTCTCGGTTTCGCGCTCCGGCTCAGAACAGGTCATGCGAAATGACTTGGAGCTCCCCGCCGCAGCTGCAGCGGCTTGCTCTTCCGCTTCTCTCTTAACTCGCGCGGACTCGATCTCTTTTGCCGCGGCCCCGAAATGCCGCTGGATTTTGCCTTCTTCCTTTTGAGCAACTCTTTTCCGGAAAACATCTTTGTACTTGGCGTAAGTCTGGGAAAGATTGTTGAAACGGAAGCGCTGGGCGAATTTCAATTCGCCGCCGCGTTCGGCATAGCGCTTGACCAGCTGATCGATGCGCCACTCAATTTCGGTGGGAGGACGCTTCCGGCCGCCGCCGAAATACTGGTCGTATTCGATCTTGAGCTGACGGATGTCCCGTTCCAGGGTGCCCAGCTCTTCGTCGATGGTCGCCATGAGTGGAAGAACCCCTCGAGTCTCCATGCTAGGTGTAGAGAGCAAAACCGTCAACAGAGAATGCGCGGCGATTCGAACCTGGTACCACGCACTGCCCGCGGCAATGACCGTGCACTGCCGGCGAGGCCACTGGCATTGCCCGCTGCTCCGCAATGTGCTGAAATGTCCGAATGGAACTGCGAGGAAAGAAAACCGTTTCGGCGGAGCAGGCGGAACTACTGAGGCAGATTCCGTCGGTGGATGAATTGCTTGCTCAGCCGCGCCTGGCGGTACTTTCTAGACGGGTGGACCGCAACCTTGTGGTCGAAGTCGCGCGGGCGGTGCTTGCAGATTTGCGAGCGCGGATCGCGGAAGACTCGAATTGGATGGCGATCAGTTTTGATGGGGCCTCGGTAGAGGAACTCATCTCCGCCCAAGTGGAAAAAATTCTTTCGCGCTCGCTGCAGCCGGTTATCAATGCGACGGGAGTGATTCTGCACACGAATCTAGGCCGAGCGCCTTTGCCGGAAACCGTGGTGGACGAATTCCGACGCAGCGCCACACAGTACAGCAACCTAGAATATGATCTCGAAGCAGGCGCGCGGGGCAAACGCGATGTGCACACGGCCGAGTTGTTGAGGAGATTGACCGGGGCAGAAGCGGCCATTGTGGTGAACAATTGCGCGGCGGCGGTGCTGGTGACGCTGGCGGCGCTGGCTCGCGGCGGAGAAGTGATCGTCTCGCGCGGGGAGCTCATCGAAATCGGCGACGGCTTTCGAATCCCGGAGATTATGGAACAGAGCGGGGCGATCCTTCGCGAAATTGGGACCACGAATCGCACGCATCTGGCGGACTACGAAAACGCCATCAACGAAAAGACGCGCTTGTTGCTGCGCGTGCATCCTTCGAATTTCAAGGTCACCGGTTTCACCGATAAGCCTTCGCTCGAAGAGCTCGTGACGCTCAGCCAGCGCAGCGGCTTGCCGCTGGCGGAAGACCTGGGCTCCGGCTGCCTGGTTGATCTTTCCGAATACGCCGTCAGCGAGCCCACTGCGAAGCAAAGCATCGACCGCGGCGTTTCCGTCGTCATGTTCAGCGGGGACAAACTTCTGGGCGGACCGCAGGCGGGCGTCATTGCGGGAAAAAAAGAGCTCATCGCCCGTGTCCGGCGGTACCCTCTGTTTCGCGCGCTGCGGGTGGACAAACTCACCATCGCCGCTCTGGAAGCCACGCTCGGGGCCCATCTTCGGGCGGCGTGGGACGAGATTCCTGTGATGCGCATGATTCGAATGACGCCCCAAGAACTCAAGCGGCGCGCTGAGAACTTCATCCGCGAATTGCGGCCGGAATTGCCGCTCGACGAAGTGGAAATCGAAATCGCGGATGGCGCGTCTCTCGCCGGTGGCGGCTCGACGCCGGCGCAAACTTTGCCAACGAAGATTATTCGCATCGCCAGCGCGCGCTACTCGGCGGGGAAACTGGAGCAGCGCCTCCGCCGCGCTCCTGCGGGCGTGTCCGTTATCGCCCGTGTGGAAGATGATCGCCTGATCCTCGACCTACGGACCGTCTTTCCCGAACAGGAACCACTTTTGATTAAAACTCTAGCTAGTGCCCTCCATTAATTGGCGTAAATTACCGGATATCTTTTCACCCCAATGGAACGTCGAATAGGACAACGGGGAAGGCTATACCGAGAATGGGGATCGCGGCAAATGGCTCTCGCCGTGAAAGAATGGCCTCATGGAAAACCTGTTACGGGACATCCGCTACGGTATCCGCGCGCTGGCAAAAAATCCTGGATTCACGGCTGTTGCGGTGTTGACCCTGGGGCTGGGCATCGGCGCGAACACGGCGATTTTCAGTGTCGTCGAAAATTTGTTGTTGCGTCCCCTCCCCTATCCGCAGCCCGAGCGTTTAGTGGAAATCGCAAACACCTATCTGCCTCAAGTTCCGAAAGCTGGTTTGTCCCCGGGCGACTACGCAGACTGGCGACGGCAAAACGCGAGCTTTTCGGAGATGGGCGCCTACGCGAAAATCCTGCAAGGGTTTAACCTCACCGGCGGCCAGGAGCCGCGACGCATCCAGGCGGCCTACGCCGACTCCGGGCTTTTCCCGATGCTAGGGATTCGCCCGGTTGCAGGGCGGTCGTTTTTACCGGAAGAAGACCGGGCAGGGAACGCGCCAGTGGCGATCCTAGGCCACCGCTTGTGGCAGTCTGGTTTTGGCGGGGACAGGCAGGTGGTTGGCCACAGCATTTCTCTGGACAACCAGCGATACACGGTGGTGGGCGTTCTGCCCGCCGGAGTGCAGTTCTCGCGCTCCGCCGATTTGTGGATGTCGCTTGGCCAATTCAATGACGACTTGACGGAGCACGTCCATCATGAGTTCGTGGCTATTGGACGGCTGAAGCCTAGCGTGAGTCTGGCGCAGGCGCGGGATGAGGTGGGCAGGCTCAACCAGCAGGAGGCGATCGCCTTTCCGGACGCGCACAAAAACTTTGGAGTCCTGGTGGAGCCGATTCAAGATGTAGCGGCGGAGCAATTGCGCACAACTTTGCTCGTGTTGTTTGGAGCCGTGGGGCTCGTTCTGCTGATTGCATGCGCGAATATCGTGAATCTGCTGCTGGTGCGGAATGCGGCGCGGGAACGAGAAGTGGCGGTGCGAACGGCGCTGGGCGCGAGCCCGTCGCGATTGATCTGCCAGTTGCTCACGGAAAGCACTTTGCTTTCTCTGTTTGGCGGCGCGCTGGGCCTGCTCTTCGCAGTTGGTGGATTGAAGGCGCTGCTGGCGTTTGTTCCCGCGGAGCTTGCGGTGCTGCGTGAAGGCGGCTGGAACGGCAGGGTGCTGGGATTTACAGCTGCGGTTTGCCTGATCACCGGGCTCGCGTGCGGATTATTCCCGGCCGTGCGAATGCTGAAAAATGACCTGGCCGGCGTGCTGAAACAAGGGAGCAAGGGTGCAAGTGCTTCCGGGCATCATCGCGCTCACAACCTACTGGTGATTTCGGAGATCGCGATGGCGCTGGTGCCGCTCATCGGGGCGGGATTGTTGCTTCGGAGTTTCCAGCATTTGCTGGAAGTCGATCCTGGCTTTATGCCAGACCATGTATTGGCGATGGAAATCCAGCAGCCGGGGATTTCCTTCGCACAATTTAACAAACTCTCGCAGGAGGAACAAACGGCGTACGGGCTGAAGCAAGCGCGTCAATTCGAGGAAATTGCCGCACAGATCCGGACACTACCGAGTGTTAAGGAAGTTGGGGGAATTGACGATTTGCCGCTGGGGACGGAGCTGCGTCAGGCCACGCGATTCGTCATCGAGGGACAGCCGATTCCGGCCAGCGGCGCGCGGCCGATCGCGGAATTTCGAACCGTGAGTCCCAGCTATTTTGCTGCGCTGCGGATTCCGCTACGCGCGGGACGGCTTTTCACGGAGGACGATTTCAAGCAGCAGAACACAGCGATCATCAATGAAACCATGGCGCGGCGCTTCTGGCCACAAAGCGACGCCGTCGGGAAACGCATTAATCTTTGTTCGCTGGATCCCAAGCCTTGCTGGACTACGATTATCGGCATCGCTGGGAATGTGCACCAGTACGGACTCGACCACGAGCCTACGTACGACGTTTACCTTGTGGGAGGATGGACGCCATATTTCCTCGTGCGCACGGCTTCCGATCCGTTGAGCGTTGCAGGCGCACTCACTGAGGTGGTCCACAAGTTCGACCCGAATTTGCCGGTGACGCATGTGATGACCATGGAGCGGCTTATTTCAGATTCGGTTTCGCCACGGCGGTTTTCGTCGGTGCTGGTGGCCATCTTCGCGGGACTAGCGTTGCTGCTCGCGGCCATCGGGATATATGGGGTGATGAGCTACACGGTGTGCCGGCGGACGCAGGAAATTGGAGTGCGCATGGCGCTGGGGGCACAACTGGCGTCCATGCGGCGCATGATTCTTGGGCAGACGCTTCGATTGACGCTCCTGGGAGTGGGGATCGGGCTTGCGGGGGCTTTTGTCGTGGCGCGATTTTTGACGAGTTTGCTTTTCGGTGTCAGCATGTATGATCCGGCGACGTTTCTTGGCGTGGCGGCGTTGTTGGTCGCGGTCGCTTTGGCGGCTTCTTATATTCCCGCACGGCGCGCGATGCGAGTGGACCCCATTGTGGCTCTGCGATACGAATAAATCATGCTTCGTCGAACCACAAGCGAACCATGAAAATAGCTGCATCGTGCCCGTTGAAGTAAAGGGTTATAGCTATTTTCTAAGGGAATAAATCGCGAGCTTGAACGGTTTTGGGGACAAGAAGCGGCACGGTTCGCCGAGACGCTCTGCGAATTGCCCGGCAGACGGTACAATGCCGTGGTGCTCTCCTTTCGTATAGAAAATGGAAAACTGAAAGCAACATCTGGGCCGATGCCGCAACTGCGACGTGGGTGGGCGCTGGTGCGGGTACGGCTCGTGGGAATCTGCAATACCGATGTAGAGCTGTTGCACGGTTATTACAATTTTCGGGGCGTTCCCGGACATGAATTTGTCGGCACGGTCGAAGAATTGCGCGGCGTATCGGCCGCGGAAAAGAAAAAATGGCTAGGCCGGCGCGTTTGCGGGGAAATAAATATTTCCTGCTCTGCGCTTGGACGGCCCGTTTGTGATTTTTGCAAGCGCGGACTCCAGACCCATTGCGCGTGGCGGACAGTGCTTGGGATCATCGGGCATCCGGGAGCCTACTCGGAGTTCTTGACGCTGCCGCTGGAAAATCTCCACATGGCGCCGGATAACGTCAGTGATGAGCAGGCCGTATTTGTCGAGCCGCTGGCCGCGGCTTACGAAATACTCGAGCAGGTAAATGTAACGAAACTTCGTCGAGCGGCGGTGCTGGGAGATGGGAAGCTCGCTCAGCTCGTAGCGCTAGTGCTGCGCATTGCAGTTCCGCGCTTGGTGATGTATGGCAAGCACGAAAAAAAATTAGCTCTCGCCCGCCGCGTAGGGATTGCAACGAGGAAAGTCCGTGGGAATGTGAGCGATTTGAATCCCGTTCGAGAAAGATATCGCCTAGTGGTCGAAGCCACCGGCTCTCCCACAGGTCTAGCGCTGGCGCAACAGATGACGGAGCCGCGCGGCACACTGGTTCTGAAATCCACGTTTCACGGCAGCGCGCCGGTGGAAACCTGGCCTATCGTGGTCAAGGAAATCACTGTCGTAGGCTCTCGCTGCGGCCCCTTCGCCAAAGCTATCGCTCTTCTGCGTTCCGGCCAGGCTGATCCCACGCCGCTCATCACGCGCACGTTTCCACTTTGCGACGCGCAAAAGGCTATCGCATTCGCACAGCAACGGGGTGTAATGAAAGTCCTCCTAAAACCTTAAAGAAGTTTCTGGGCCGCATTGCGATGGCGGACATGCACATGGAATTCTTAGAAAGCGAGGCGTCAGACTGCCCCTTGATTCGCTTGTAGGAATTCAATCTGAGCGAAGCGCAATTCCTGCGCCGAATCGTCCTGCAATTGGCCAGAGGCCGGACCCCACGAGTCTTTCTCCACAAAGAGCAGGGAATTCATGCGATAGGTGGTTGCCAGCTCTCTCTTAATCAAGGAGAGAAGGATCTAGCAGTGTTTGAAACTGGGTCTCTGGAGTTTGCCTGGGTCCCTCACAGGCGTTGGTTGGCCGAGCGTTTCGGGTTTAATTCGACCTTTCTCGAGAGCCGGTTCAGTTGGTTGTCAATGGCGGTGCAACCGCGGCAAGATGCGGATTCTAATTTCACAAGACGGATGCTGGTAGTGGCAGAGGTTTTCTTATAACCGGTTGATGCAGGAGGCGACGCAGGCGGCACCGAATCCGTTGTCGATGTTGACGACGGTGACGTTGGAGGCGCAGGAGTTGAGCATGCCGAGCAGGGCGGCTACGCCGCCGAGGCTGGCGCCGTAACCGACGCTGGTAGGAACGGCGATCACCGGCAGGGGGACGAGGCCGCCGACGACGCTTGGAAGGGCGCCTTCCATCCCCGCGACGCAAATAATCACGCGTGCTTGTGTCAATTTTTCCCGGTGCTCGAGCAGGCGGTGAATGCCGGCGACGCCCACGTCGTACAAATGTTCGGCGCGGTTGCCCATCACGCGTGCGGTGTGGAGAGCTTCTTCCGCGACGGGGATGTCGCTGGTGCCGGCGGAAACCACCAGGATTGATCCTTTACCCGTAATCACTGCGTTGCGTTCGATGGTGATTGCTCCGGACAACTCGTGAAACTTTACGTTGCGCGCGTCTTTTCCGCTTGCACGTTTAACCGCGGCAAAAATCTTTTTGTGGGCGCGCGTTATCAGGATGTTGTGGCGCGAGTCTTTCTTGCGCAGCATGGCGCGTACAATTTCGGCCACCTGCTGCGGCGTTTTGCCCTTGCCGAGAACCACTTCGGCAAAGCCTTGCCGCAGCGTTCGATGATGGTCCACCTTGGCGAACCCAAGGTCTTCGAAAGGGAGATGCTTCAGGCGCTCGATGGCTTTTTCCGGCGCGAGTTCGCCAGCTTTCACGGATTCCAGTACTTTCATCAGTTCAGATTGATTCATAGACTCCGACCACAGCGGATTCTATCATCGCTCGGGACTCGCGCCTTAGCTTGACTTGCTGGAACGCCACTGCGAGACTGATCCTACGCGCGCAAAAACATGGCCGACATACAAAAACAGATTGTAACCGTGGGTGTGACTGGGGCCAGTGGAGCGATCCTGGCGCAGAAGATGCTGGTGCTGCTCGAAGACGACCCGCGCGTCGCGCACGTTCATCTGGTGGTTACGGAAGCCGGCCAGCGGCTTTTTGCGGAAGAGATGGGCTTTGCTTCCGGCGACTTGAAGCAACTCCCGAGCCGCATCCTGGGCCATCCGGTAGCCAAGATTGACGTATTGCCAAACAAAGATGTAGGCGCTTCCATCGCCTCTGGCAGTTATGTGGTGGATGCGATGGTGGTGATTCCCTGCTCGATGGGAACGTTGGGCGCGATTGCCAACGGCATCAGCGACGACTTAGTTGCGCGCGCGGCGGATGTGATGCTGAAGGAAGGACGGAGGCTGGTTCTTTGCGTGCGCGATACGCCGTTCAACCACGTGCATCTGGAAAATATGCTTCGGGCGCAGCAGGCGGGAGCTGTGATTATGCCTGCGGTGCCGGCGTTTTATCACCATCCGAAAACGATCGACGATCTTGTCACCCAATACGTTTGCAGAGTGCTTGCGCAGATTGGCCTCTCGCAGGACAAGATGTATCGCTGGACCGGCACGCCCGCAGCGAAAAAAGCAGAGGCCTGAGGCAGCTCGCAAATCAACCATGGCGAACCGCATCAAAACCGTGCTTGAAATGATCAAGTTCGAGCACTCTGTGTTTGCGTTGCCGTTTGCGCTGACAGGAGCGTTACTTGCGGCGCGTGCGACGCATCAGCCACCCAAGGGCTGGCCTTCGCTCCGGCAGGTTCTGTGGATCGTGGCGGCGATGGTGGCGGCGCGTTCCGCGGCGATGACTATGAACCGCATTGCTGATCTTCGCTTCGATCGCGAAAACCCACGCACGAAACAACGCGCGCTGGCTACGGGCGCGCTCACGTTGCAATTTGCCTGGCTTTTCACGATTGTTGTGGTCGCAGTGTTTTTCATAGCGGCGTGGCAATTGAATCCTCTCGCGCTAAAGCTGGCGCCGCTGGCCATCGCCATTCTGTTTTTCTATTCTTTTACGAAGCGCTTCACCAATTGGTCGCATCTCTTTCTCGGATTTGCGCTGGGCATTTCCCCGGCCGCTGCATGGATCGCCATCACGGGCGGCCTCGACGTGCGCATGCTCATTCTTTGCGCTGCGGTCACGCTGTGGGTGGGCGGCTTCGACGTTCTCTACGCGTGCCAGGACATTGATTACGATCAGCGCGCGGGGCTTTTTTCCGTGCCCAACAAATTCGGCATCGCCATGGCGTTGCTGATCGCCCGAACGATGCACGTCGGTGTGATCCTACTGCTAGGATGGCTGGCGTTCAGCTTCGGATTGCCATGGCCGGCATGGGCGGGCGTTGCGGTTGTCGCTTCCCTGCTGGCCTACGAACATTCGCTGGTCAAAGCCGATGACTTGAGCAAGCTGGACGCTGCGTTTTTCACCGTGAACGGCTATATTAGTATGTTGTTCCTGTTGTTCTGGGGCGCTGCGGCTGCGGTTTGGCGTGTTTGAAACTTTCGACGGATTCAAAATGAGCGAACTGACGATCACCGACCAGCGGTTGAAGCCGATTGCCGAGAAAGTGCTTGCTGGCGAGCGCTTGAGCGTGGACGACGGCATCACTCTGTACCGTTCGCCGGACCTGCTCGCGGCGGGCTGGCTGGCGAATTACGTGCGAGAAAAAAAGCACGGAAACGTAACCTATTTCAATGTCAACCGGCACATCAATCCGACAAACATTTGCGTCGCTCACTGCAAGCTCTGCGCGTTTGGCCGCGACCCCAACGCGCCAGGGGCGTACAACTTTTCTCTCGAAGAGATTTATGCTCGCGCCGAGCAGGGTGCGCGGGAAGGCGCGCTGGAATTCCACATCGTGGGCGGCTTGCACCCGGATTTGCCGTTCGAATACTTTCTGGAGATGATTCGCGGGCTGAAGCAGCGTTGCCCCGGCGTGCACCTGAAGGCCTTCACGATGGTCGAAGTGGGCTACTTCTCGCGCATCGCGAAGCTGTCGATCAAGGAAACGCTGATCAAATTAAAAGAGGCCGGCGTCGATTCGCTGCCTGGCGGCGGCGCGGAGATTTTCCATCCGCGCGTACGCAGGACTATCTGCGATCACAAAGTGAGTGGGCAAATGTGGCTCAACATCGCGCGGCAAGCGCATGAGATCGGCTTGCGCTCGAACGCAACGATGCTCTACGGCCACGTGGAAACCGAAGAAGAGCGCGTCGACCACCTCGTCAAGCTGCGCGAACTGCAGGACGAGACGCGTGGCTTCGTGGCATTCATTCCACTCGCGTTTCATCCGGACAACACCGCGCTCTCGCACATTCCGAAGCCAACGGGTTACGCTGATCTGCGCAACATCGCGGTGTCACGGTTGCTGCTCGACAATTTCGAGCATATCAAGGCGTACTGGATCATGCTTTCGCCGAGCATCGCGCAGATCGCACAGCACTTCGGCGCGAATGACCTCGACGGCACGGTTGTGGAAGAAAAGATTTATCACGATGCCGGCGCGAAAACGTCGGAGTTCACGCCACGCTACGAACTAGAACGATTGATCCGCGCCGCGGGGCGCGTTCCTGTCGAGCGCGACACGCTTTACCACCCGGTGGACCGCTCGAAGATGCCGCCGCTTCCGCCGCCCACGCGGCCGGACCTCGTCTCTCTCACCCTGAACGTATGAGGAAGTCGACTGTCTCCTGGCGCCTTTCACAAATGGTAAGAAAGCGTACCCCCGATTCAGGTAACGCGTTCCGGAGGCCAAACGACTACGTCCTGCCTTTTCGCAAAATGGAGTAGTGCCTTTCGGGCGGGCAGCACGATTCCCGATGCTTCTGCCATCGTATTGCCGGTTAGCTTGGCCTCCGCCACCTGAAGCGGCCATGGCGAATGATGAATCTCGCCCCGAATGATTTGGCCGTGGCCATCGCTGCTGTATAGGCAATACCGTTCGGTCAAAAAATGCTCCAAAGTCCCACGCTGCGGCGAAAAAACCTCTCCGCCAGAGCGATACCGGCCCTTCAGCAATCCAGCTGGCGATCCGCGATGCATCCGCTCGCTTTGGTAATGGATCCAGCCTTCCTGTTCTGCGCAGCTCATTCTTGCTCGAAAATACGGCAAGTGAAACCACGCGCGCGCGATGGCCACGGCCAGCGAGTTCCCCGCGTCCAAGCTGAAAAACCACACACCTGGTTTATCACCATGAGTAACGTAAGTACGAACATTCAGTTCAGGGAATGCCGCGAGCCAAGGCACTGCGGGCGTCCATCGCAACCGTACACCAGTCATGCGAAATGGAACTACTGCTAGCCAGGCTGTTCCTTCAAAGGTATCGACCTGCAACCGCTGAGGAATGAGCGGTCGCAACAAGGCGGCGTCCACCGGCCAATGCGCAAAGAGCAGGTCGTGCCAGCTTTGCGCCATCACCCACGGTCCAGCGGGAAGAGGCCAGGGACGGTGCGCGACTTCTTCGAGAATCGCGCTCATCCGGCGCACGCAAAGCTTTCTCGACAAGGTCATTTTCTGAATATACCCTTGCAGGAAGCCTGGGAATCGAATTCTCTGGATTCAAATAGAACGAAAGAGCTAGAAGGAGAAAAACCATGCAGCGCAAGGCGTCAGCGGTTTGGCAGGGCGGTTTGAAAGACGGGAAAGGCTCGATTTCGACGGACAGCGGCGTCCTGAAACAAACGCAATACTCGTTCAGCACGCGCTTTGAAAACGGGGTGGGCACGAATCCCGAGGAGCTGCTCGCGGCGGCGCACGCGGGCTGTTTTACGATGGCGCTTTCCGCGCAACTGGGCAATGCGGGCATGACCGCGAGCAGGCTCGAGACCACGGCAACGATTTCGCTCGAAAAATTGCCGGACGGATTCGGCATCACCAAGAGCCACCTGGATCTGGTGGCGCAAATTCCCGGGGCGGACAAGGCCAAATTTGACGCGGCGGTGAAAGCCGCCGAAACCGGCTGCCCGGTGTCGAAACTGTTCAAAGCAGAAATCAGCGTCAGCGCGCGGCTGGAAGCCTAGAACGCAGGCGTTGTCGTTCGACGTCTTGACCGGACGTTTTCATTGCCGGTCCTGGCGGGTCGTTCTCATCGAAGGGGTCAAACAGGTACAATGCCGCATATGATTCCGGCTCCGGGAGCGTTCGCTGCGGGTGTAGCCATGTTTCTGATCGTGGTGTGGGACGCGTTCGAGGCCATCATCCTGCCGCGCCGCGTCACGCGAAAGTTCCGCCTCGCCCGACTTTTTTACCGCTCCACTTGGAGCGCTTGGAAATTCGTGATGTGCTTCATCCTTAAGCCCAAGTCGCGAGAAGCCATGCTGGGTTTCTATGGCCCGATGTCTCTGCTGGTGCTCGTTGCGGTTTGGGCCGTTGGGTTGGTGCTGGGGTTCGGGCTGATGCAATACGGCGCCGGATCCGCGGTGGTGATAACGAGCGGCCCGCCTAGTTTTCTGACGGATATCTATCTCAGCGGTACGACCTTCTTCACCCTCGGCCTGGGAGATGTCATTCCCCGTTCCGGCCTGGCTCGCGCCCTGGTGGTCATTGAAGCTGGCTTTGGATTCGGATTTCTTGCCGCGGTCATCGGCTACTTGCCGTTCATCTATGGGTCGTTCTCCAAGCGCGAGGTGAATATTTCCCTGCTCGATTCCCGCGCGGGCACCCCGCCCACGGCCGGGGAACTGCTGCGCCGGCACAGCTACGCGCATGGCCAGGAGGCTCTCTGTGTACTTCTGAAGGATTGGGAACTGTGGTGCGCCGAACTGATGGAGAGCCATCTCTCTTATCCGGTGCTGGCTTATTTTCGCTCGCAGCACGACAACCAATCGTGGATCGCTTCGCTCACGGCGATTCTGGACACTTGCGCGCTGGCCATCGTGGGCATCGAGGGCGCTTGCGAAAAACAGGCGGAGCTTACCTTTGCGATTGCGCGTCACGCTGTCGTCGACCTCTCGCAAGTATTCGGCACGGCGCCCAAGGCGCTACCGCACGACCGGCTGCCCGCGAAGGACTTGCGCCAAATCCGAGACATCCTCGCGCAGCACGGGATGAAACTACATGACGGAGAAGAAGCCGACCGCAAGCTGGCGGAGTTTCGCAAGATGTACGAGCCCTACATCTATGCGCTGGCCAATTATCTGAACCAGACGCTGCCGCCGTGGATTCCGCTGAAAAAGGGCAAAGACAATTGGCAGACGACGGCCTGGGCGCAGTCCGCGGGGCTTGTCGATAAGAAAGTAGCCACAGTTGTGGCCGATGACCATTTCTAGTCTTTCTGGACGGCGGTGGCTTTACGCCGGTTTTTTTTCGTTCACTAATTCATACGCTGGAGAAAGACAATGAAGGCTATTCTTGTTCGTGAATTTGGCGGTCCTGAAGTTCTAAAACTGGAAGAAGTTCCCACGCCAAAGCCAGCCGCCGGGCAGGTTCTTGTGCGCATCCACGCCGCGGGCGTAAATCCTTACGACACCTACATGCGCGCGGGCACGTATGCCATCAAACCACCGCTGCCCTACACGCCGGGCTCGGATGCTGCTGGTGTGGTTGAAGCGATTGGCGATGGCGTAAAAAAAGTGAAGCCGGGCGACCGCGCTTACACGGCGAGAACGGTTACGGGCGCTTATGCAGAATATGCACTCACGCTGGAAGAGCAGGTGCATGCGCTCCCCGAAAAGATCAGTTTTGGACAGGGCGCAGGCGTGTGGGTTCCCTGCGGAACCGCGTATCATGCTCTCCATCATTCGGCCGAGGCGCGCGCTTCGGAAACGGCGCTGGTACACGGCGCGAGCGGCGGAGTCGGAATCGCGGCGGTACAAATGGCACGTGCCATGGGGCTCACCGTGTTTGGCACGGCGGGAACACCGAAGGGCGTCGAGTTGGTCAAGCGGGAAGGCGCGCATCAGGTATTCGATCACGGCAAGGCGGGTTATCAAGAGGAAATCATGAAGGCCACGAGCGGCCGCGGTGTGGACATCGTTCTGGAAATGCTCGCCAACGTGAACCTGTCCGCCGACTTGAAGCTGCTCGCGATGAATGGACGCGTGATTATCATCGGCAATCGCGGTGAGATCACTATTAATCCTCGGGACCTGATGATGCGCCGCGCTTCCGCTCGAGGGTTTACGCTTTGGGCCGTCACACCGGCGGAAGAAGCGGAAATCCACGGCGGTCTTTTCGCGGGCCTCGAAAACGGCACGTTGCGCCCGATCGTCGGCAAGGAGTTGCCCCTCGCCGAAGCCGCGCGCGCCCACAAGGAAATTCTTGAGCCCGGAGCGGCGGGAAAAACCGTTCTTGTACCATAGTGGTGTGGCCGGAGCTGATTTTCGCCGCCGATCGTGGGTTTCGCGGTTCTTGTTGATCTGAGTTCATTACCATCAAGAACATGCCGTATAATCTGTGCTTCCGAAGATTGAGGCAGGGAAACCATTGCAATCACCGGAATAGCTCTTATCGTGCCCATGGCCCTCTCACTCTCGATTGCTCTCGCGGCGCAGAACCCGATCAGCCACTATTGGCACAAGGTCACGGACAGGACCTTTACCGGCATCTACCACGCCAATGCTTTCGACCTCGCGATGATGATCCCCTACTTCATCGTGCTTTTCGTTCTTGCGGTTTATGGCTTGCATCGCTATTGGCTGGTCTACGACTATTTTGCGTATTCGAAAAATGTTCCCCCGGCACCGCCGCCGGTCACCAACTGTCCTCGCGTCACCGTGCAGTTGCCCATCTTCAACGAGCGCTACGTCATTGAGCGTCTCGTCGAGGCGGTTTCGCGTTTCGACTACCCGCCCGAACTGCTCGACGTGCAGGTACTAGACGACTCCACCGACGAGACTTGCGAGGTTGCTCGCGCTTGCGTCGAACGCCACGCTACCCAGGGCATGCCCATCGTTTACATTCACCGCACCAACCGCGAAGGCTACAAAGCCGGCGCCCTCGAAAACGGCCTGAAAACGTCCCAGGGTGAATTCGTCGCCATCTTTGACGCCGATTTCCTCCCCGAACCCGATTTTCTTCGCCGCACCATTCCCTATTTCATGAATCCCGATGGCGGCGCCAAGATCGGCATGGTACAGGCGCGCTGGACCTATCTGAACAGCGACTATTCTCTGCTAACCAATGTGGAAACGATTCTCCTCGACGGCCACTTCGTCGTCGAGCACGGGGCGCGCTCCCGTCGCGGCACGTTCTTCAACTTCAACGGTACCGCCGGCGTTTGGCGCCGCCAAGCCATCGACGATGCTGGCGGCTGGGAGCACGACACCCTTACCGAAGACACCGACCTTTCTTATCGCTCGCAGCTTAAAGGATGGAAATTTCTTTACCTTCCCCATATCGAGTGCGCTTCCGAGTTGCCCGTGGACATGAACGGCTTCAAAGCCCAACAAGCGCGCTGGGCCAAGGGCCTGATGCAAACGGCCAAGAAAATCCTCCCCAAGGTCTTGAAATCGGATGCCCCCTGGCACGTCAAAGCCGAGGCTTTCTTCCACCTTACTGGCAACATCAGCTACCCGCTGATGATTTTGCTTTCCACGATGTTGTTACCCGCGATGATCGTGCGTTTTTATCAGGGCTGGTTCCAGATGCTGGTGATCGACTTGCCGCTCTTCCTCGCTTCCACCTGCTCCATCTCCAGTTTCTATCTCGTCGCGCAAAGAGAACTGCGGCCCAAGACTTGGTGGCGCACGTTTCTTTATTTGCCCTTTGTCATGGCCACTGGTATCGGAATTGCCGTCCGTAACGCGCAAGCGGTAATCGAAGCTTTGCTCGGCAAGAAAAGCGAGTTTGCCCGCACGCCCAAATTTAATATCGAAGGCAAGCAGGGCACCTTCACAAAAAAATCGTACCGGAACAAAGCCGGCTGGATGCCCTACGCGGAAGTGTTGCTCGGCCTGTATTTCTCGCTTACCATCGTCTACGCCATCTCCAACGAAAACTACGCCACTGTCCCTTTCCTGCTGCTCTTTGTCTGGGGCTACCTGTATACCGGCTGCATGTCTCTCGGCCAAACGTACTTCGCGCGTCTCCGCTTTGGCGTCAACGCCCCCGAAATGCGCCCCGCGACATCAGGTGCACCGGGTTTCTGAGTTGTCAACGTGGAACCAGCAAAATTTGACGTCCCCAAGTTGCCTTTGAGTGCTACCACGGGGATTTTCCCGCAGCGAGAATGCCTGATTTCGCCGTGTGGGCTTTGCAAAACCGACACGACGGCCCAGCCGTCCGGGAACTTGTCGGTTTGAAATCGGCCAGGCGCTCAAACGAGGGAAAGCGGGTCGAACGTGCTCCTGTTGAACTTGGGGTTCAGCCCATGAACCTGCAGGAAGCTGCGAAACGCCTCATTTTGAGTGTATTCGAGCAGATTGTAAGCGGCCGAATGCTTCCTGGCCAGGGAGCTGCTCGCATCGTTTACCGGCTCAGCCATTCCGCTGGCCAATCCGAAGAATTCTTACGCTTAGACTCCTTAGCGAGTGGGAAGACCAAACAAAAGCGATTACTTTTGAAAAGGAAATTATCGCGTTCGCGAGGAGCTACCTCATGAAGACAGCTCTGGAGATACCTCTCGATACCATCACAGTTCGAAACCATGCTGCAGGTCTCCACGCCATTGCCGCAGGCCCCAGGGACGGCCCCGTCGCCGTTCTCCTCCACGGCTTCCCGGAATTCTGGTATGGCTGGCACAGACAGATCGCGCCGTTGGCAGCCGCCGGATTTCGCCTCATCGTCCCGGACCAGCGCGGCTACAACCTCAGCAGCAAACCCTCTGGCCTGGCAGCCTACTCTTTACCGGAGCTCGTCTCCGACGTCATCGCCATCGCCGATCAACTCGGCCAGGAAAAAATCTTTCTGGCCGGGCATGACTGGGGCGCCGCCGTCGCCTGGAGTGCTGCCCTCCTCCATCCGGAGCGCATCGCCAAACTCGTCGTCCTCAACGTCCCTCATCCATCCGTGATGCGCAAATTCCTCAGCACACGCCCGCGCCAGCTCCTCCGCAGCTGGTACATGTTCTTCTTCCAGCTCCCCTGGCTGCCGGAAGCCTTTTTCTCTGCTTTCAACTTCCGTATCGGCGCGAGTGCGCTTCTCCGCTCCAGCCGGCCAGGCACCTTCACCGCCGAAGACCTCTCCCAATATCGCGCCGCCTGGTCCCAGCCCCGAGCCGTAACCTCCATGATCAATTGGTACCGCGCGCTCTTTCGCATTCGCGCCAAATTTCCAGACAAGATCGTCCGCGTCCCCACTCGCATCCTGTGGGGCGAACGCGACGCCTTCCTGCTGGCCGAAATGGCGCACGAAAGTTTGCGCTACTGCGCAAACGCCGAGCTCTTCACCTTCGCCAACGCCACTCATTGGCTGCAGCACGAAGAACCGGCTCGCGTCTCTGAATTGTTAGTTGATTTTTTCCGGAGATGATCGCTGCTTCATTTGCTCGTCACGCGCGCGAGCTCGCCGCTCTCACTCAAATTGTAACAGCACGATCTCCGGGCTGGATCCCAATCGCAGCGGCGGTCCCCATGTTCCGGCGCCGCTGCTGGTATAAATCAGCATCTTTCCAATCCGGCTCAGCCCGTACACGAACTGGCGATAAATCCTCCGCGCCATCCACGTCCAAGGAAAAAACTGCCCCACGTGCGTGTGTCCTGAAACTTGTAATGAGATTCCTTCTTCTTCCGCAATGTGCGGCCGGTCTGGCGCATGGGTCAGCAAAATGCTGGCCCGATTCCGGTCCACGCCGATTTGCCGCAGCACTCTCTGGAAATGCTCGTCCGGCGAGGCGTGATTGTACGGTACTCCTACGATCTGCAGATGATCCGCTTCCACTTTCTCGTTGTGCAGCACGCGCACTCCCGCGTTGCTGACTGCTTGCAGGTAGCGGGAGTCGTCGCCGAATTGCTCGTGGTTTCCGGCAACAAAATAGGTGCCCTGCGGGGCCCGCAGGTCGCGCAGAGGTTCCGCCGCCTTCGCCGCGTCGATCGCCGTTCCGTCGTACAAATCGCCGGCCAGGAAAACGGTGTCGGGGTTTTCTTTCATAACCCTGGCCACAATCCGCCGCAGAAAGCCGCCGTTGCGGACGTGCCCGAGGTGCAGGTCGCTGATCAGCGCGGCTTTCCGTCCCCGCCACGTTTCCGGCAGATTCTCCAGCCGCACCGTGATACGTCGGATCCGGGTCCACCCGGCGTTCAACACTCCGGTAAGTCCGCTCAGCACGGCGACGACGTAAAGGATCTCCACGATCTTGTGGAACCTCACGTTCATCCCTGCCATCCGCGTCACCCCAAAAACGACCCACGACGCACAAGCCGCAAAAAACAGAAAGCTAACGATTCCAAGCCACACCGCCGCAATTCGGTAGAGAGTCCGAATCGCGGGATTCGTGTACCGAAACGCCAGCAGCGTCGCGGCCAAAAAGCTGGCCGACAGTACTCCCATTGTAAGCTTGAGCCATTCGCCAGAGATCCCACTTCCGGCAGGCGCAAACGTCCATGTCTTGTAAATGAAAAAGTGCGTCAGGAACAAAATGGCTTGAATGACGGTCGCAGACGCGATGATTCCGGCTCGTATCCGCATACACTCTTAGATTCTCCGAGCCGCCAAAACGGTATCTTTAGATTCCAAGCCTGCGCCCTCAGCGTCATGACCGGCAGCACTTGCCACTGCGTCGCAATGCTCTACGCCACCTTCTGGCGCGCAAAATTCTGACCGTCCCGGTTGCCCTCAATTGCGAGATCCATCTCTGTTGGACAGGCAGCGGTTTTTAGTTCCCGTCACGACTCTTGGTACGAAGACGGAATGCGGCACTCCAAAAAATTTCCCCACCTCGCACAAACCTTATGAACTCCCCTCAGTGCGTGAGGAACTGATCAGGTAAGCCTGAGGCATTTCTTGGAGTGCGGCGGCTTGCCGCCGTTTTTCGCTCTTCCCATACTTCAGACCGAAGATCTCTGCCTCACCATTCGCCTTGTGCAGGGGCCTATCTCTTCAAAGCTGGATTTATGTCTAACTCATTTAGAATCAACACTTACAAAAACATAGGGGGCTGGTCCGGTTATTGTTGACCAGACATTTCAGCGATCCGCCGCTTTCAGTTACAATCCCCCGGCCGTGAGTGGCACGCCGCAAACCCACATATCCAGTGGGCGCAACAACAATTAGGATGGTTCCGAGGTGCGCGAATGAGTGGTCGCCAATGGTTGGTGCGGTCGCAGGGTCTGGTGAACGCAGCAACGCGCGTTTTCTGGGGATTGTTCTGCCTGGCTTGCCTCGCCACCAGTGCACGGGCCCAGGAGCGCCGCGAGCGCGAACCCAATAGCGTCTACGCCGAACGCCGGGCCAAGCTCGCGGCACAAGCCGACGGGCCCATCGTCCTCTGGGGCTTCACGGGCCGCGAAGAAGTCTCGGAAACCTACGTTTTTGAACAGGAAGAAAATTTCTACTATCTCACCGGCCACAACGAGGAAGGCGCCGGCCTGATTATCCTTCCGGCGAGTCCGAAGGGTGATGTCGCGAACGTTTCGCGCGAAACTCTTTTTCTCCCTGCAAAGAATCCGCAGAAAGAAAAATGGAACGGCCTGCGCATGTCACCTTCGGATCCGGGCATCGAAGCACGCACCGGTTTTGTTTCCGTAAAATCCTTCGACAGCGATTTCCGCTCTGTTATCGAGCATCTTGCGAAAACATTTGCGAACTTCGATACGATTCTTCCTTATCAAAAGGAACTTGGCGGTTATCCCCACGAAAAAGCCGTTGTCGACTGGCTGCAGCTCGCAGCGCCGCAAGCCAAACTGAAAGACGTTCGCGCTCAAATCGGCGTCATGCGACAGATCAAGTCGCCCGGCGAACTCGCCTTTCTCAAAGAAGCGATTGACTTGTCTCTCGACGCCCAACTCGAAGCCGTGAAGTTAATGCGCCCCGGCCTCTACGAGTATCAGATTTCCGCGAAGATGGTCGAAGTCCACGCCTGGGGCGGTTCCGAAGCGGAGGGTTACGCCCCCATTGTAGGCGCCGGCCCGAACTCCACCGCGCTGCATTACGACAAGCTCTCGCGCAAAATCGAAGACGGCGACATTGTTGTACTCGACGTCGGCGCGCAATACGCAGGCTATTCCGCGGATATCACCCGCACCATTCCCGCTAACGGCAAATTTACGGCCCGCCAGCGCGAAATCTACGACATCGTTCTGGGTGCGCAAAACGCCGCAATCGAGGCGCTCAAGCCCGGCTTGGACTTTTGCAGCAAAGGTGACAAAAACGTCCACAAGGTTGCCTACAACTACATCAACTCCCATGGAAAAGATCTTCATGGCAAGTCGTTGGGCGCTTATTTCGTCCACGGACTCGGCCACCATATTGGCTTGAACGTCCACGACGCCGGGGACCACTGCGCCCCTTTCCAGCCCGGGATGGTTATCACCATAGAACCCGGCATCTACATTCCCGAAGAAAATCTTGGCGTGCGCATCGAAGACGACGTGCTCATCACCGAATCCGGCTACAAACTGCTGAGCGAGCGCCTCCCTCGCGATCCCATTGAAATCGAAAAGATCATGGCGGAAAATGCACTGGCGCGCACAAAAGGAGAAAAAGGCGAAGCCCGTGGCAACATTTCGTCACAGGAAACAGCCGCTGATACCGGCGCGATCCGCAGCTTGATTGAGAAATACGCGAAATCGGTTGATAGCGCGGACACCGCGCTTGCTGCAGAAGTCTGGCTGGATTCCCCAGACGTCTCTTTCATCCACCCTTTGGGCCATGAACATGGCTTCGAGCAAATCAAGCAAAACGTCTACACGCGCTTGATGGGTGAGATGTTCTCGGAACGCAAACTGAGCGCGCACGACGTTTCCGTTCATGTTTACGGGGACGCTGCCTGGGCTGAGTTCTATTGGGATTTCGCCGCCAAATTCAGAAAAGACGGTTCCCCCCTGACCACCCATGGCAGAGAAACCCAGCTCTATCAGAAAATAAAAGGCCGATGGCGCCTGGTTCATGTTCACTATTCCGGAATGCCGGTTGCTGGAGAGCGCTAGGGCTTTTGAAGGAAATGATGATTCCCGAACCTGCCCGGTCAGCGATTTGGGCTTCCTGCCCTAGAAGTTTGCCTAGCAGAAGTCGAGCATTGACCGGTTCGAATGCGGGCCTTTATACTTGTAGTTTCGCGCTGGAGAGGAATTTCCCTCCTGCGTGCCTCGAGTCATTCCGGATGCGGCCGTGTTCCTGGCCCGCCTGAATTTCCGAAATTGTTTATCTTCTTAGGGAGCATATGAGCAGCGTCAAAGCGACACAACTCCGCCCCGGCATGGTCATCCAGCACGAGGGCCAGCTATTCACCATCTTCAGCGTCGATCACCGCACCCCGGGCAACAAGCGCGGCTCGATGCAAACGCGCATGAGAAACCTGCGCACCGGCGCGATCATCGATTACCGGTTTCGCGCCGAAGAATTTGTGGATCGCGCCATTCTCGATGAAATCGAATTCGAATACCTCTACAACGAGGGCGACGATTTTCATTTCATGAACACCAAAAACTACGAGCAGATGCAGATGAGCCGCGAAGAGCTGGGCGAATCCGTCTACTACTTAATTCCCAGCACTATCGTGAAGGTCGAATTCTTCGAGGAGAAAGCCATCGGCGTGGATCTGCCTGACACCATGGATATGAAAGTGATCCAGACCGAGCCGACACTGCAAAAGGCCACGGCCAGCGCGGTTATGAAGCCCGCGACGCTGGAAACCGGCCTGGTAGTTCAGGTGCCGCCATTCGTAAACGAAGGCGACCGAATTAAGGTGGACACCTCGGAAGCGCGTTACGTTCAGCGCGTCGAGTAATTTTAGTTCTTTGATTTTGTACCTGGCTAGTAGATGATGCCCATTTGAATTTCCGCCTCCGCAGCTAATTTCAGCGCAAGCCGGAATTAGAAGAGGCAGAAAGGCGCTCCGATCTGGTCGGAGCGCCTTTTCCTTTTTCCTAGTATTTTCCCGCGGCGCCTCCGGCGGATTTCTCGCCAGCAGGATGCGCTCCAAACACGCGGTCGAAGATGGCGTCCACATACCGAAGCTGGCGCTGCAGGTCGAAGGTGTGTGCCAGCGCTTTCGAGTCTAGGTACTTGGTGATGCGCGTGTCGTTTGAAATGCGTTCTTGAAAACTTGTGTCTGACTCCCACGCGGCCAAAGCGTTCTCCTGCACCGCCTTGTAGGCATCGTCCCTGGGCATGCCCTTTTCCACTAGATCCTGCAACAACTGACCCGAGTAAATGAGGCCGTGAGTGGATTCGAGATTTCGCATCATGCGCCCGGGGAAGACGCGCATCTGGCCAAGGATCATGGTCATCTTCGAAAGCATATAGTCCACGAGAATGGTGGAATCAGGAAGGATGATCCGTTCCACGGAACTGTGAGAGATATCGCGCTCGTGCCACAAGGCGACGTTTTCGAAGGCCGCGAGCATGTTCGACCGGACGAGGCGGGCGAGACCGCAAATTTGCTCGCAGGTGACAGGATTGCGCTTGTGAGGCATGGCGGAACTGCCACGCTGCTCGTCACTGAAGGGCTCTTCGGCTTCGCGGACTTCGGTGCGCTGGAGGTGGCGAATTTCGAGTGCAATTTTTTCGAGGGTGGCGGCGATAAGCGCGAGGGCGCTGAGATATTGCGCATGGCGGTCGCGCTGAATGACCTGGGAAGCGACGGGAGCAACGCTGAGGCCTAGTCGCTTGCAAATGCGCTCTTCCATTTCCGGGCCAAGATGCGAAGCGTTGCCGACTGCGCCGGAGATTTTCCCAACAGCCATCTGCGCGGCAGCATCGCGAAAGCGCGCGATATTGCGCTGATTCTCGGAAAACCAATTGGCGATTTTCAGGCCGAAGGTGATGGGCTCGGCGTGAATGCCATGAGTGCGGCCGATTTGCGGCGTGTGGCGGAACTCGTGAGCCCGCAAGTCGAGAATCTCACCGAACACGACCAAGCCGCGCTCGATTAATTTCGAGGCGTCGCGAACCTGAAGGGCTTGCGCGGTGTCCACAACGTCATTCGATGTCATGCCGTAATGCAGCCAACGCGCGGCGGCAGGATCGCCGATAGATTGGCCCACTGCCATAGTGAAAGCGATGACATCGTGCTTTACGCGGGCTTCGATTTGATGGATTTGCGCCACGTCGATCTTGGCGCGAGAGCGAATCGCGGCCGCGGCATCTTTCGGGACCTGGCCCGCTTCGGCAAGAGTCTCGGTAGCAGCGATCTCGACTTCCAGCCACTTTGCAAACTTGTTCGCATCGCTCCAAACGTGGCCCATTTCCTGGCGGGTGTAGCGTGGAATCAATTGCTTCTCCTAAACGCGGCGCGAAGAATAGGGAGAGGTTTTCCTCAAGTTCCTCCTTCCATGATACCGCAGTTGGCGAGTGGATCGTTGCGTGGTAGCGACGGGCCGGACTGTCCGAAATTGGGATGAGCAATAGCGGAAGCGGTCGGCCGCGAGGCCCGGGGATCAGGGATATGGAGCATAAGGCGCTGACTAAGAAGGGTTTGGGAGTAAAGAAGGGCGGCAAGGGAGTTGCATGGAGCTGGGGGTAGAGTGTCTACAGGCTGGGAGTAGAATGTCGACACCCTGGATGGAACAAATGACCGGGTCACGACGTCATTACCAAGAACGAAAACAAAATGAGCGCGCGGCCAAAGCATTCGAGGGCACCGAACGAGCGTCGCAGGGGCTAACTGAGGGACAAAGCGATGATTGAAAAGAAAGCGCGGTACCAGAACCGTATTGAACTCTTGCAAGGGACACTGGACTTGTTGATATTGCAAACTCTGCAATGGGGGGCTCAACACGGCTATGGAATCAGCGTGGCGATCCGGAATCGTTCCGGCGAGTTGCTGCAAGTGGATACCGGGTCGCTTTATCCAGCGTTGCACCGGCTGGAAAGACAGAAATGGATTAAAGCAGAGTGGAAAGTCTCCGAGAACAAGCAGCGGGCGAAGTTTTATCAACTGACGGCGGCGGGTAAGAAGCAACTGACTAGGGAGCGCTCGAAGTGGTCGCAACTCTCGGATGCGATTGCTGGAGTTTTGCAGCCTGAGGAGTAGCAACGACTCAGCGGAGCAACGACGCAGGGAAATGCGGATGTACGGAAGTGTTGGAGGTGGAATGTGAATTTTTGGCGCCGTAAAAAGCGAGAGGAGGAGCTTGACGCGGAAGTACAGAGCCATCTGCAAATGGCGGCTCGGGAACGCACGGAAGTAGGTAAGGACAAGAGAGAGGCAGAGCAAGCGGTGCGGCGAGAGTTTGGGAATGTGGGGTTGGTGAAGGACGTGACGCGGGACGTTTGGGGATGGCGATGGCTGGGAGAGATCGCTGACGATGCGCGCTACGGATTGCGGATGTTGGCTAAGAATCCAGGATTCGCGATCGTTGCCATTCTTTCACTGGCGCTGGGGATCGGCGCTACCACGGCAATGTTTAGCGTGATTTACGGCGTGCTGGTGAATCCGTATCCGTATGCCAACTCGGACCGGATGGTGCATTTGGTGGTTCGCGATACTGGCGGCCACCGCCGCTATGTAGAGCTCAATGGGCCGCAATTGCGGCAACTCCGGCAGGCTGCATCGGTCGAGAGCTCCGCCGCCATGGATGGGTGGGAACTCACCACAACCGAAGGCGATCTTCCTGAAAACGTTCATGCCGTGTATCTCACTCCCAATTCTTTCGTCCATTTCGGCGTGCCGGCATTGATTGGGCGTGGACTGTTGCCATCGGATGCGCCAGAGGGCCAGGATCCGGAGAATGTGGCCGTGCTGGGTTATCAATTCTGGCAGAGGCACTACGGCGGCGATCCCGACATCGTCAGTAAGAACATTCAGTTAGTCCATAAAAGCTATTCGATTGTGGGAGTGGTGCGGCCGCGGTTTACCTGGGGCGACGGCGAAGTCTATTTGCCGCTGAAGCTCACAGCTGACCCGGTACGGTCCTACTTCCCGATGATTCGGCTCAAGCCGGAGGTTTCGCGCGCGGCAGCAAATGCGGAGTTTCAGTCCCTGGTAGAACAATTCGCGAAGGAGACTCCAACGCATTTTCCTGAGCATTTCCGCGTAGCAGTAGAAGGACTGAACGACCACTTCGTAGCCGACATCGGCGGGACTTTGTCCCTGCTGCTCGGCGCCGTTGCCTTGTTGCTGCTGATCGGGTGCGGGAACGTTTCGATTCTTTTGTTGGCCCGAGGCACGGCGCGGCAGCACGAGTTGGCGGTCCGGTCGGCGATCGGCGCCGGGCGCTCCCGGCTGCTGCGACAGTTGCTCACGGAGGCGCTGATGCTGTCGTTTACCGGAGCGCTGCTCGGGGTGGCACTGGCAGATAGCTTGGTGAAGCTCATCGTGAACTGGCTGCCGCAATTCTCTTTCCCGCATGAAGCAACCATCAGCATCAATCTGCCGGTGCTGTTCTTCAGTGTTGGTCTGGCTTTGCTGACGGGCATTGTCTTCGGCATCTCGCCAGCTCTTCAATCCGCGCGTCCAGATGTTGCACAGGTGATGCAGGCGAACACGCGCAAGATGACGGCAGGAGTTCATGGCCGCAGGACTCACAGCATCCTGATCGCGGGCCAAATTGCCCTGACACTTCTGCTGCTGGCGGGAGCCGGGGTCGCCATGCGAGGCTTCGTGCGCATGATGAACGTGAACCTTGGATACGATCCGCACAACGTCATGTCGGTCGGAATCCCAGTCCACGACAACAGCTACATTTCGTGGGAGGCCAGGAGGGCATACTTCCATCAGCTCCTTCAGAAGGTGGGGGGGATGCCGGAAGTTGTCTCGGCTGGAATTTCGACGAACGCCACACCGCCAAACAATGGATGGGCGCAAGTTTTTGAGATTTCCGGAAAACCAATGGCGGAGCAACAACTTGCGCGCTTCAACGTCATTAGCCCGGAGTATTTCGCCGTGCTACACATTCCGTTGCTGCAAGGAAGAATCTGGGATGAAAGCGAGACGACGCACGGCTCCAAGCTCGCGCTGATCAATCAGACCCTGGCGCGGCAATATTTTCCGAATGGCGATGCCGTTGGCAGGGAGATTCGCGCCCCCGGGCTGAAGGGCGAGCCTCCTTTTAATCTTGCGATCGCCGCGAGCGACAGTTGGTTTCAGATTATTGGCATCGTCGGCGATGCTCGCGATGACGGCCTGCGCAATCCCATCAAGCCCTCCGTATTTGTGCCGTACACAATCATGATGCCGCAGTATACGCAGATCCTGGTCCGGACCATGGTTCCCCCGCTCAAGATACTCCGCGCGGTTCGCGAACAGATTCACTCCGTCGATGCAGACCAGCAAGCAGCTAGAAATGTCCGCGATCTTGACGGTTGGATTACTACGCAACCAGAGTGGGAGCAGGGACACCTGGTAGCAAGCCTGTTTGCGGGATTTGCAATCCTGGCGCTGGCGCTGGCCGCCACCGGACTGTACAGCGTTATTTCCTACGCCGTAAGTCAACGAACCGGCGAATTCGGAATACGCATGGCGCTGGGAGCAAGGCGAACCGATGTCCTAAAGATGGTATTTCGTTCGGCAGCGATGAGTGTGGCAGGCGGCGTTGTGACCGGAGTAGTTCTGACGATCACGCTCAACCGCGTGCTTGCGCGGTGGATTCAAGGGAGTTCACTCGATGCGCTGATTCTTGTAGTCGTGATTTTGATTATGGTCGCGACTGCTGGCTTGTCATGTTTCCTGCCTGCGCTGAGAGCGTCGTCGATAGATCCCGTGGTGGCGCTGCGGTACGAATAGAAATTGGAAAAAGAGGGGCTGCGATGAGCTGGTTGAACCGATTTTTTGGCGAGAAAAGGCAGGAAGAGGAATTGGAGGAGGAAGTGCAGAGCCATCTGGAAATGGCGGCGCGGGAACGCGTGGATCGAGGGGCCGCAGCGAGCGAAGCTGACCACGCGGCGCGGCGAGAGTTTGGAAACGTTGGTCTGGTGAAAGAGGTGGCACGAGACATGTGGGGATGGCGGTGGCTGGAGGAGTTTTTCGAGGACGCGCGTTACGGCCTGAGAAGGATGCGTAAGTCACCCGGGTTTACGGCGATTGCGGTACTAACGCTGGCTATAGGCATGGGAGCCAACACTGCCATCTTCAGCCTGGTGAATGGAATTCTTCTCGCTTCCCTGCCCTATCCCAACCCAGACCGACTCGTCAGCGTAACAGGCACCTATCCGCAAGGTGCGTTTCTGGCGATGCGCGAGCAGATGCGCACGATGGACGTCGGAACGTACGTTGAAAGCCAGGAGCTTAACCTGACTGGAATTGGGGAACCGGTTCGCCTGACCGGAACTTCGGTATCAGCGGAACTGTTTTCCATTCTCGGAGCACGGCCGGAGCTGGGGCGAACGTATTATCCGGGCGAGGACGTTCCGGGGCAGGATAATTTCGCAATATTGAGCCACGCCCTTTGGGAAGAGCGCTTCGCGGCCGATCCGAACATTATTGGCCGGTCGATCGAACTGGGAGGAGTGAGCCGCCAGGTAATTGGCGTGATGTCCGCCGAGTTTCGTTTCCCATCTTCGAAGACAGAAGTATGGATTTCCCTGCACAACGATCCGCGAAATGCAATTAGCCTCTGGGCTGGCGCGTTCATGCCGGTCATCGGGCGGCTTCAACCAGGTACGACAATCGAGCAGGCACGCAACGAGATTCGCATGTTTCAGTCGCATGTGGGAACACTGTTTCCCTGGCCAATGCCCGCGAGCTGGAACGCCAACGTCAGTGCAGTGCCGCTGCAGAATGGAATGGTGGCCGATGTGCGCACACGACTCTTGATTCTGCTGGGAGCCGTCGCGCTGGTTCTTTTGATCGCTTGCTCGAACGTCGCAAATCTGACCCTTTCACGCGCAGCGATACGCGAGAAGGAAATCAGCATCCGTTCCGCACTAGGCGCCGGGCGACAACGAATTACCCGGCAGCTTCTGACCGAGAGTGTGTTGCAAGCCTTGTTCGGGGGATTGCTCGGATTGGCTTTTGCCAGCGCGGGGCTGGCTCTGCTCAAAACAGTGCTGCCCGCGGATACGCCACGTTTGGCGGAGGCGCACATGGACTGGCATGTGCTGGCCTTTACCGGCGTGCTCGCCTCCTTGACGGGCGTCGTGTTTGGACTTGGTCCGGCACTGCAATCCGCAGGAGCAGGGCTGACAGATTCGTTGAACTCTGGCAGCCGTGGCACTTCGCTATTCGTATCTCAGCGGTTGCGCAGCGGGTTGGTGATTACTGAAGTTGCTTTTGCCGTGCTGTTGGTGATCGCCGCTGGACTGATGATCCGAAGCTTCTGGGCAATCTCGCATGTGAATCCGGGCTTTCGCGCGGAACACATCCTGACCGCGCGCATCACGCCCAATGAATCGTTCTGCAACGATGCGAAGCGCTGCCTGGCTTTCTATCGCAGCGTACAGGAGCAGGTTCAAGCCTTTCCTGGCACAAATGGGGCCGCCCTAGTGAACACTCTTCCTCTGGGAGGAAGGGTGAGCAAGCGCTCTCTCGATGTCGAGGGGTTTGTCGTTCCCCCGGGTGAGGACGTGCCTCTGTTCTGGCTCAACGTCGTGAGTCCAGAATATTTTCGCGTGATGGGGATCCCTCTGTTGGGGGGAAGAGCGTTCATCGATTCTGATCTCTCCGGGGCTCCGGTGGCCATCGTCACCGAGGAAACCGCGCGCCGTTTCTGGCCCAATCAAGTCGCCGTCGGGAAACACATCCGGCTAGTCGATGACAAGGACTGGTGCACCATCGTTGGTGTCATTCCAAATGTGCGCGCTTATGATCTTCAGCGAAACGCGCCTGAATGGATCGACGGAACTGCTTATGTGCCGTACAACTCGGCGGCCACCCTCGAAGACCGGCGAATCCCCGCAGAGATGACCTTAGCCATTCGAACCGCCGCGGATGACTCGCAAATCGCAACGATAATTCGCAACGCCGTCGCCGCCCTGAACCAGGAAGTGCCGGTCAGTGAAGTGAAGACCATGCGAGCCGTGGTGTCCGAAGCCGTATCGACGCCAGCATCCACGACAGCTCTGATGGTGGTCTTCGCCGCTCTGGCTTTGGTCTTGGGAACGATCGGCATATATGGTGTTCTTTCTTTTCTGGTCTCGAATCGCACTAGAGAGATCGGCATTCGGATGGCGCTCGGAGCCCAAAGAAGCGACGTGCTCCGGTCCGTGATCGGAGAAGGTGCGAAGTTAACTTTGGCGGGGATTGCACTGGGAATGGCAGGCGCTTTTGCCGTCATGCGGATCTTGTCGGGTGAATTGTACGGCGTGGGACCGTCGGACCCGCTTACCTTTTTTAGCGTGGCTATGCTTGTCGCTGTCGTAGCGCTGACCGCGTGTTATTTGCCGGCGCGCAGAGCCATGAGGGTGGATCCGATGGTCGCTTTGAGATACGAATAAGAATTGGAAAACGGAAATCCGAAATTGGAAATTGGGAAATGAGGTGACGCGATGAGCTGGGTGCGCCCGCTATTTGGAAAGCGCAAGCGGGAGGAGGAACTAGAGGAGGAATTGCGAAGCCATTTGAAAATGGCGGCACAAGAGCACGTCGAGAGGGGCGAAGTGTCCGAGGAAGCAGAACGAAGGGCACGGCGCGAATTTGGAAACGTGGGGCTGGTACAAGAAGTGACCCGCGATGCTTGGGGCTGGGGATCGCTTGACCGGCTGACCCAGGATCTGCGATTTGGCATCCGGATGCTCGCGAAGTCGCCGGGATTCACGACGGTGTCAATCCTGACGCTGGCGCTGGGGATCGGCGCGAACACAGCGCTTTTTTCCGTAGTGAACGGGGTGTTGTTCAACCCGCTGCCATATCCGGAGCCGGAACAGCTTGTCACGCTGCACGAGAGCAAGCCGAACTTTGAAACAGGGTCGATCTCGTTCCCCAATTTTCGAGACTGGCGAAAGGAAAACACGACGTTTTCCAAAATGGGTATTTCGCGCGGCTACTCATTCAGTCTGACGGGTGCAGGCGAGCCCGAGCAAGTGCAGGCGCAATTTATTTCGACCGATTTTCTTCCCATGCTGGGAGTAAAACCGGTGATGGGGCGCTTGTTCGAAGCGGGTGAAGACGAATTCGGCTCGAGCCCCATTGCGCTCATCAGCGCAGGATTCTGGAACCGAAAGTTCGGGTACGCGCAGGACGTGATCGGAAAAGGGCTCACGCTGGATGGGCGAAGCTACTCAATCGTAGGTGTGGTGCCCGCAAATTTCAACTTGCAGGTGGGTGTGTTTCGCGCCAGCGAGCTCTACGTCCCCATCGGGCAGTGGACGAATTCTGCGTTACACCTGCGCATGGCGGGCTTGGGAATTCATGGAATCGGCCGTCTGAAACCGGGCGTCACGATTCAACAGGCGCGGTCCGATATGGCACGCGTCACGGCACATCTGGCGGAGGCCTATCCGGACGCGGACAAAGGGATTGGCGCAACACTCATCCCACTCAAGGAACACATGGTGGGCGACGTGCGGCGGTTGTTGCTGGTGTTGCTCGCGGCGGTCGGGTTCGTGCTCCTGATCGCTTGTGTCAACGTGGCCAATCTGATGATGGCACGCTCGACGGGACGCAATCGCGAGTTTGCCGTTCGCGCCGCCCTGGGCGCGGGCAGGGTGAGAATCGTCCGGCAACTCCTCACAGAGAGCATGCTGCTCGCGCTAGCCGGTGGCGGACTCGGGCTGATGCTGGCAGCATGGGGCACGAAGGTGGCGCTGCAGCACTTGCCCTCCGGATTGCCGCGAGCGAGTGAAGTCGGAATGGATTGGAAAGTTTTGTTGTTTACCGCGGGGATTGTGCTGCTGTGCGGAATTTTGTTCGGCCTGGTACCGGCGCAGAGGATTTCGAAGCCGAATTTGCAGGACACGTTAAAAGAAGGCAGCCGAGGTTCGGGCGGCGGGAAACAGCGCGCACAAGGAGCATTCGTCGTCGCAGAAATGGCCATGGCGCTGGTGCTGCTGATTGCTGCGGGATTGATGATCCGGAGCCTTAGCGCGCTCTGGAGCGTGAACCCCGGCTTCGATTCGCACAATGTCTTGGCGTTCGGAGTTTCCCTTCCGTCGTCGATGAGGGATGCAAGCCCCGACGCAATTCGCGCGGCCTTGCGAGAGATTCAGAGCAGACTGGGCACGACTCCTGGAGTGAAGGCCGTGTCTCTCACGTGGGCGGCCGTACCCCTGTCGAGCGACGATGAGGAGCTCTTCTGGATGGAAGGACAGCCAAAACCGGCGAGCGAGAGTGACATGAGCTGGGCCATCAGCTACGTCGTGCAGGAAGACTATTTGAAGGTAATGGGAATTCCGCTGCAGCGAGGCCGGTTTTTCACGGCGCAAGATCGCGAGCACTCGGGGCACGTGATCGTCATTGACGATGTTTTCGCGCGAAAGTTCTTTGGCGATCAAGATCCAATCGGGAAGCGCTTGAATCTGGTTTCACTGGGAGGGGCGGCGGAAATCGTGGGTGTCGTCGGACATGTAAAACAGTGGGGGCTCGATTCGGACGACAAGCAATCGCTCCGGGCGCAGCTTTATTCCTCGTACCTGCAGGCCCCCGACGAGATTATGCGTCTGTCGTCGACTGGAACCGGGGCTCTGTTGCGCATCGACGGAAATGCAGCAGCGACGGCCGGCGCCATTCGAAAGGCGTTGAAAGAGATCAGCAGCGAGCACCTTATGGTTAAGGTGCAGGCCATGGAAGAAATCATTGCCGATTCGCTGGCGGCGCGCCGGGTCTCGATGATAGTGCTTTGCGTCTTTGCCACGCTGGCGTTGGGGCTTGCCAGCATGGGGATCTATGGCGTGATCTCCTACCTGGTTGGGCAGCGAACGCGTGAGATCGGAATCCGCATGGCGCTGGGGGCGAAGCAAAGTGATGTTCTGCGACAGGTCCTCGGCGAAAGCATGAAAATGACGGTCGCTGGAATTCTAATTGGATTGCTGGCTGCACTGGGACTCACGCGCCTGATGGCCAATTTGCTGTTCGGCGTGAGCGCCACCGATGCGCTGACGTTTGCCGGCGTGGGAATTATTTTGACTAGCGTGGCGTTGGCGGCGTGTCTCGTGCCGGCAAGAAGGGCCATGCGTGTCGATCCGATAATCGCTCTAAGATACGAGTGACAAATGAAGTAAAGAAGTAACGAAAGCAAAGATTTTTGCGCTCGAACGGGAGCGATGCGATCCTGGATTGAGGCGTAGCACGACTCAAATTCGCGCGTGGCCAATGCTGACGGTTTCCCTCTCGTACTACCGTTCCCTAGCACCGAAAGCGCTATGTTGTTGATGGATAAGGGTCTAAGCCCGACCTAACCGCAAGCCTCGAATCCTGTCTAATGAATCGGATGCCACAGAGCGTCGAAAGCACCCAGGCCATCGCCGAGAGCGACGCCATCGCCGTGGAGCGCACGCTCGCGGGCGATCGCGACGCCTATCGCATTCTTGTTGAGCGGCACAGCCACAACGTTTTTCGGCTGGCCTACCGCATGACCAGGAACCGGCACGATGCCGAAGAGGTGGTTCAGGAGGCGTTCTTGCGCGGCTATCAAAAGCTGGGGCAGTTCGCGGCGCGGTCGAATTTCGGGACGTGGGTGTATCGTATCGCCGCGAACTATGCAATTGACCGCATGCGCCAGCGGCAGAAGGAAGAGGCGCGGCGGGAAGCGCCGAGAATGGAAGACCAGGACGGGATGGACCACGATCCGTTGTCGCGCGTCAAGGATGAATCGCCAACTCCAGAACGGCTGACGCAAAGCATCGAATTGCGAAAACAGATGGAACAGGCGCTGGCCGCCCTCTCGGAAGCGGAAAGAACGGCTTTCGTAATGCGGCATTGGGAGGGCTGCGGGATTGAAGAAATCGCGGCGGTCTTGAAATCCAGTTCGAACGCGACGAAGAACACCGTCTTTCGAGCCGTCCAGAAACTGCGGTTAGCGCTTCAGCCCTTGGTGGAAACCAGAGCGCAGGCCCGCGCGATGGGAACGGAATCATGAAACACATTACGGAAGAACAGTTGATTGCATATCGCGAAGGAGTCGCCGAGCAGCGAACGGCGATTTCAGAGCATCTCGCGGCTTGCGAAGAGTGCCGCGCGGAGTTGCAAAGAATCGAAGCAGTGCTTGCGGCGCTCGATACGCTTCCTGTGCCAGATCCGGGAGCAGATTACGGGCGGCAGCTGTGGATGAAAATTGCACCGCAGCTGACAGACAAACCGGGGCGGTGGTGGCAAGCATGGCTCGAACCAGGGCGGCTCGCGGCGGCGGGCGCCGTGATGGCTCTGCTAATCGCGGCGTTTCTAGTCGGACGATTTACAAAGCGCTACACCCCCGTAGACAACGTCGCAAGCAAAGAGCAAGTGCGCGAGCGCATTTTGGTCGTTGCCGTAGGCGAACACCTGGGTCACTCCGAAAGGATGCTGGTTGAGCTTTCGAACGCGGCGCCAAGTGATCCAAAGCAGAAGGAAGTAAACATCTCTGCTGAACAGCACCGCGCGGAAGACCTGCTCCAGGAGAATCGTTTGTACCGTCAGACCGCTGTGCAAGACGGCGATGCCGGGCTAGCCAGCGTGCTGGACGAACTGGAGCGCGTCCTGCTCGATGTGGCCCACAGCCCGGATGAAGTAACACCAGCGCAGCTCGAAGCCATCCAGAAAAAGATTGAAACCCGCGGGATTCTGTTCAAAGTTCGCGTGGTCAACAAGGAATTGCAACAACGGCAGGAGGCCGCAGCGCCTGCGCCAGCGCAAAGCGATTCTACGAAAAGAGAGAGGAACAAGGTATGACCATTGGGAATTCAATTCGAAAGACGGGCATGGGGTGCATCGCAATCGCCGCCCTGCTGCTGGCGCCCCCAGTCACGCGCGCGCGTGGGTTTAGAGCAATGTCCGTGTTATTTGCGGACCTTGTGCAGGACCCGCAAGAGGCCCAGGACAAAGAGCAGGAGAAGCGCGACCGCCAACAGGAGGCACGCGACAGGGAGCAGGAGAAACGCGATCGTGAACAGGAAGCCCGCGACCGCGCTCAGGAAAAGCTCGACCGGCTCCAGGAATTGTACGACAACGGTCGCGATGAGCTGGACGAGGACCGCTACGACAAGGCGGCAGCGAAATTCAAGCAACTGGCGGATATGAACGGTCCGCAGACGGATGCCGCTCTTTATTGGATAGCTTACGCGGACAACCGGCTTGGCAAGCGCGACTCGGCACTCGCGGCGATCGCCGATCTGAAGCGCCGCTTTCCGCAAAGCCGCTGGCAAAAAGACGCCAGTGCTCTGGAGATCGAAGTGAAGCAGTCTACCGGCCAGGCCGTAAAGCCAGCCGATCAGAGCGATGAAGAGTTGAAGATGCTCGCGATTCAGGGGCTGATGAACAGCGGCGCCGAAAATGCCTTGCCACTTCTCGAGAAAGTGATCAACGGCTCAGGCACGCCAAGGGAAAAATCGAAAGCGCTGTTCGTGCTGGCGCAAAGCGGATCGCCTCAAGCTCGCGAAATTCTAGGCAAAATCGCGCAAGGCCAAAGCAATCCGGAACTACAGCGCAAAGCGGTTGAATACTTGGGACTCTTCGGCGGTGCTGAAGCCCGCAAGACACTTGCCGAAGTATATGCGACGACCGGCGAAGCCTCCGTCAAACACGCCATCCTTCGCAGCTACATGATCGGCGGCGATCGCGAACGACTCTTCGCCGCCGCAAAGAGTGAGAAGGACGAGTCGTTGCGCCGCGAGGCCATCCGGCAACTCGGTCTGGTTCATGGCACGAGCGAATTGGAGCAGTTGTACCAAGCGGAAACCTCGACGGACCTCCGGCGGGAAATCCTGCAAGCATTTTTCCTGGCCGGTGACTCGGGAAGACTCGTGCAAGCCGCGCAAGGAGAAAAAGACCCACAATTGCGGCGGACGGCGATTCGCAACCTCGGCCTTATAAACTCCGGCGATTCGGCGAAAGCATTGCAAGAAATTTACAGCAAGGACACGGACAACGATGTCAAAGCAGAGGTGTTAAACGCCTATTTCCTGCAGGGGAACGCTAAAGCCCTGGTAGCCATCGCACGAAGCGAAAAAGATCCGGAACTCAAGAAGGCGGCAGTGTCCAAATTATCGCTGATGCATTCCAAGGAAGGCACCGATTACCTGATGGAACTTCTGCAAAAGTAAGGGGAGAGTTATGCGAGAAGAACGAACGGCTACCGCGCTTCGGAAAATATTGGGATTGGCCATGGTTGTGGCTGGGATTAGCTGTGCCGCCGTGCAACTAGCGGCCGGCGGCGCCCCGGCCCGGTCGGCTCAAGAGAGCCAAGCCACTGCGCAAGCGGCGGAAGGTGCGCACATTGAAAATGCAAAGCTGGAGATGCGGACAGCCGACCCAAGTCTCGACAAAACCGTTCATGAGATCGCAGCAACGGCAGTTAACGCGGAGTGGCTCGGTTACCAGGTGGATCGGGTGGCGGGGGAGCAGGGCGGCTGCTGCAACAACAATTGGAATGACGGGAATTGCGGCACCTGCCGGCTGGAAAAAGAAAACGGTGAAACCGGCCGCACCACTCACACGAACGGAAACGTCAAATTGGAAGGCGCGCGGCAGCTCGTGGTGCTCTATCGCCTGGAAGCCAAGCGGATCGTTAAAATTCGAGTCGCGTCGAAAGATTGCACACTGGATGCAGGAGGGCTGCCGTTCGTTTGGTTAATGGGAGTCAAAGCTCCGGAGAGCGTGGCGCTGCTCGCAACCTACGTGCACAGTTCGGAATTTGAAGATCATGGTGACCGCGGGATTGGCAACGGGGCGTTGACGGCGATCGCATTGCACGCGGACGCGTCGGCCGACCGGGCGCTCGAATCATTTGTGAAGCCGGAGGAACGCGAAGGATTGCGCAAGCAGGCAGCCTTCTGGATGGGTGCAGCCCGTGGCGAGGCTGGATTGACTGCTTTGCAGCATATTGGGAAAACCGACCCGAGTTCCGACGTGCGCGCTCATGTCGCTTTCGCACTTTCCGTAAGCCATGAATCAGGAGCCCTGGATGAGATGATCCGAATGGCACACGACGACGCAAGCTCTCACGTACGGGGACAGGCACTCTTCTGGCTGGCACAAAAAGCGGGAAAGAAAGCCGTGGGCACAATCACCGGAGCGATCGAGAACGACCCCGACACGGACGTTAAGAAAAAAGCCGTCTTTGCGCTAAGCCAATTGCCCAAGGATGAAGGTGTGCCCAAATTGATTGAAGTTGCGCAGACAAACCACAATGCGGAAGTACGCAAGCAAGCAATGTTCTGGCTGGGGCAATCAAATGATCCACGTGCTCTGCAGTTTTTTGAAAGAGTGTTGACGCAATAAAGCGCTAGCGCAAAAGGTCCTCGAGCTGTACGCGGACATCCGTCTTCGCATCGCGGTATTTCACGATAACCGCAGCTAGCAGAGAGAGTCCCCACTTTGCGCCGCTAGGATGCAAGACAGCTCGCGAACCGGGCACCACGATCGCTTCTTCGGGAACAATGAGCGGTTCGGTCTCCTTAGCTGTATAGAGTTTGTCGCGCACGAGATCGTAAACGGGAATGGAGCGATTGAGAATCGTTCCCGTACCAAGAACGGCGCGGCGCTTCACAACAGTTCCTTCATAAACGCCGGAATTTCCGCCGACCAGAACGTCGTCTTCGATGATCACCGGCAACGCGCCGACAGGCTCAAGAACTCCGCCGATCTGCGCCCCCGCCGAAATGTGGCAATTGCGCCCGACCTGCGCGCAACTCCCAACAAGCGCGTGAGAATCGATCATCGTTCCTTCTCCCACGTAAGCACCCACATTGACAAACATCGGCGGCATGCAAATCACGCCGCGGCCGATGTAAGTGCCATCTCGAATACTGGACCCGCCCGGAACGATGCGCACGCCATCCGAAGACGTGAACGCCCGCACCGGATAAGTGGACTTGTCGAAGAAAGGCTGTTTCGCCGCGTCGATGGACATGTCGGCGATAGCGCCCATGCGAAAGCCGAGTAAGATCCCCTTCTTAACCCAGGCGTTGGCCCGCCAGCCGGACTTCGTGGAGGCATCCGGCTCTGCAGCGCGAATCTCACCGCGATTCAGCGCCGCCTTGAAATCGCGGAAAAGCCATTGATGTTCTTCTTCGTAGTAGGCCGGAGCCTCATCAAATAGACGCTCAATTTGCGAAGGCAGCATGAACCCTCTCGACCGTGGGCACGGTCGCCGGGCGGCTGACGAGCCCGAGCGCTTCGAGCACGGCCCGAATACGCGCCTGATTCTCCGCTTTCGGCGCCACGAGTGGCAAGCGCCACACCGGTTCGAGCAAACCCATTTCCGACATCGCCGCCTTTACAGGGATGGGATTGGATTCGAGGAAGTTTATTTCCATCAACGGATGATAGCGGCGGTGAATCGCGCGCGCGCCAGGAAAATCACCGTTGAGAGCGAGCCTCGTCAATTGAGACATTTCCGCAGGGATTTCGTTGGAAACGACAGAGATAACTCCTCGGCCGCCCAACGAAATAGCCGGAAGGGTGATGGCATCATCCCCGGAGAGGACGATGAAATCGTCGGGCACGACATTTAGAATCGCCGCCATCTGCGACACGTTGCCTGATGCTTCCTTGATGCCAACAATATTCTCGATTCCGGCGAGGCGTTTCACAGTTACCGGCTCGATGTTCACGCCGGTGCGGCCCTGCACGCTATAGAGAATGATGGGCACTCGCACCGCCTCGGCGATGGCACGATAGTGCTGGAAGAGGCCTTCCTGGGTGGGCTTGTTGTAATAAGGGGTGACCGACAGGATTCCGTCCGCGCCAAGGGCCGCCAGCTCGCGTGCCAGTGCGACGACTTCTGCGGTGTTGTATCCTCCGGCGCCAGCCAATACCGGAACACGACCCTTCGCGAGTTCAACAGCAATTTCAACGACGCGAAGATGCTCCGCATGCGTAAGTGTGGGGCTCTCGCCCGTTGTGCCGCAGGGCACAAGAAAATCGATGCCCGCTTCAATCTGCCGCTTGATCAAAACCCGCAGCATTGCTTCGTCCAGCGATCCATCGCCGCGAAACGGAGTGACCAGTGCCGTACCCGTGCCTGTAAACATGATGCCCTTCCTTCCTTATTCCCTCAGCGTACTTCGCCGAGAATTTCCTTGAATTCGAAAACTCCCTTTTTCCCGCTCATCCAGCGCGCCGCCCAGAGAGCTCCACGCGCAAATCCTTCCCGGCTACGAGCCGTATGCCGCAGCGTGATAGTGTCCGCGACCGAATCAAATCCAATCTCATGTGTGCCGGGATGCGCGCCCGCGCGGTTGGCGGTCAATGTAAGAGTCCGGTCGTAACCGGCGGCGCGAATTTCTTCTGCGAGTTTCTTCAGCGTGCCGGAAGGCGCATCCTTTTTCGCCGAGTGGTGAATTTCCCAGCCCCAGGCTTCATATTCGGGGTATTTGGCGAAGAACGTCGCCGCGCGCCTCACGGTTTGAAGAAATACGTTAACGCCCAGGGAAAAATTCGCGCTGTAAACCAGCGCCGTGCCGGCGGAGAGAACCGCTTCGTGCGCTGCGGGCAAGTGCTCGAACCAGCCGGTCGTGCCGCAGACCGTGTTGATGCCCAGGGAGGCAAGCAGGCGTAGATTACCAGGTGCGGCATCCGGCGTAGTGAATTCAACCGCAGCTTCTACGCTCCTCAATGATTCGCGGCTGGTTCCCGGTTCGTGCAGACTGTTTTCGCGCGTGAGTTTTGCGCGCACGTCGAAACCGTATTCGGGCGCGAGCTGCTCAATCAGACGCCCCATTTTTCCGTAACCGACGATGGCGAGGCCGGAGCTCATGCGCCGCTCCCTCCCATGGCAAGGAGTTGAGTCGCCATACGCGCGTAGATGTCCACCGCTTCAGACAATTCTTTCTTCGGAATGTGCTCTTCCGCGGTATGCGCAACGTGAATGCTGCCTGGTCCGATGAGGAAGGGCTGCCCCCAGGTACCTTCAAAACTGGGGATGTCGGTCGTAAAAGCCACCACCGTTGTAGGCAAGCCATCGAGCTTCGCCAATTGCAGAGCTGGCGTGTAAAACACCTCGCGCGCCTCCGCACGTCCCGCTGCCGCCGCCAACACCGCTTCTCGAGTCTTCGCCGGATCGCCGACGGTGCGAAACATGATTTCTGCTTCGGCCAGGTCGGCGACCACATTCGGCGCGCGGCCGCCTTCGATCGTGCCGATATTCAGCGTGCTATGGCCGAACAGGTCGTCCGCAGGCAGTGGAATCCGGCGAATATCGTTGAGAACATCGAGCAGCGTGTGAATGGCGGAATGGCCAAGCTGGGGATAAGCAGAGTGCGCGAGTTTTCCGCGGGCGGTAATCTCGTAGCGCAGCGCGCCTTTCGAGCCGAGAGCCAGCCGGTTTTCAGTGGGTTCACCATTGATAAGAAATCGCGAGCCGCGCGGAGTTGCCGCGGCGGCGATTGCCCCCACGCTGTTGCGCTCTTCGCCGACCACAAAGAGCAACCCGAAATTGCGATTACCCGCAGCAAGAAGTCTTTCCGCCGCAGCAATCATCGCCGCGATAATGCCTTTCGCGTCGCACGAACCGCGTCCCCAGATAAAATCGGCATCCTCGCGAGAACCAAAGAACGGCGGCACGGTGTCCATGTGCGTGGAGAACGTGACCACAGGCTCGCCCCAGGACGCGAAAACATCTTCGCGATTGGGCTCCGCGGGGATGCGTTCGATCCGTCCGTTGTAGCGCGCACTTAGGGCCGACAAATGCGCGAACAGGTAGTCGCCCACGTTTTTTTCATGGTTCGTAGTCGACTCGATGTCCACAAGCGCGCGCGTCAATTCAAAAACATTCATTCGAATCTTGCATTTCTGGATGAGCGAAGCGAAAGGAAGGAACCGCGAGGATACAAATCGAGGCCGCTGCCTCTCGATAGCGCTTCATCCGATCGAACGGATGACAGTGAACAGGCCTTGGACCTATTCCCCAACCACCGCGGTTTCAGCTACCGCAGCGATTTCGGCGGACAACAGCTACAACTGGACTGCCCCTTTCGCGCGAGCCTCCGAAGCTGATCGGAATTGCCTGGCCGGCTACTCATGGCTTCCGCACCTCTACCAAGAAAGACTAAGTTTAGGGGAATCATCCAGAAAAAGCGAACTAAATCTCTAACCGGGCCTATTCAAGAAAATGATTCCACTCATCCTAAAAAGAGACGCCTTCTGCCTCGTCGCGATGGCAGACAGTACACGCCAGGTCGGGAGCAATAAATGCGGCAGTGACGTGTGGTACTAAGATGGGAGTTGAAGAATGCCCAGCTGGGTGAAATCTTGATAGGAGCGGTGCCATAACACCGGAACACCGGGACATGCTCTTGAGATCATTGAAAATCCTCCTCGGGCAGCAAATTGGACATCGCAAGGAGAGCCGGTGTCGATCTCTGTGTCCTCGTTGGAGAGCTTCCGCCTCGCACCTGAGCAGCGGATCAGGAAAATGGAAGCACGCCTGAATCGAATGTTGGAACGAGCCAGAAGTGCAGAAAGCTACAGCTCTAGCGGCCTCAGTGGCACGTGTTGGGAAGCGACCAGGAGTTCCCCATTGAAGGCCGACTCGGCCGGGCGCCGCTTCAATGCTTCTTCGGCGGAGATGCGCACAAGATCGGGATTGTTGTTTTCCTGGGAAACATGAGCCAGCACCAGATAGCGCGCAACCGCGTCGAACCCATCAGGGTCGCAGAGATATTCACTTACCGCGTGATTCGAAAGATGCCCAGTGCGGCTAAGGACTCGTTGCTTCACCACCCACGGATACGGCCCGACCTTGAGCATGTCTAGATCGTGATTGGATTCGAGGACCAGGCAGTCGGCCCCTCGCAGATGAACCTTGACCAATTCTGGCATGTAGCCGAGGTCAGTAACGATCGCCATTTTCGCCCCATTCGAACGAAACGTGAACCCAATGGGATCGGCGGCATCGTGGGGAATTGCGAAAGCGTGGACGACAATATCGCCAATCGTGAAATGCTGGCCGGGCTGGATGGTTTCGACGCGTTTGAGCCGCTTCCCCAACGTTTGCGGAAGCATCCGCTGCATCGCCCCCAGCGTGGGTTCAGTCACGTAGAGCGGCGCTTTCCACAAACCCAGCATCTGCGGAAGTCCATTACAGTGGTCGGTGTGCTCGTGGGTAATCAGAATGCCGTCGATGTGGTCAACAGTCTTTTCGACGGCGGCGAGGCGGGCAAGCGTTTCGCGTTTCCCGAGCCCGGCGTCAATAAGGAGGCGGGTCCGCTCGGTCTCGAGCAACGTGATGTTGCCTGAGCTGCCCGACGCCAGGATGGATACGCGCAAGCCGATTGCTGACTCCTCGCCTGAAAGACCGCAGACCTAAAGGCCTGAGCTACAGCAAAACTAATTTTCAGAATAATGGCAGAGCGCCAAGCGCGCGTCAATAAGGACTCCACGATTCCAACGGTGATATACTCCCGCCGCAAACCATGGAAAAGTACGATCTCATCGTGGTTGGTTCTGGGCCAGGCGGCCAGCGCGCCGCCATTCAAGCCTCCAAGTTTGGAAAGCGCGCCGCGCTTGTTGAAAAGCTGGAAGTAATCGGCGGAACCGCCATCAACACCGGCACAATCCCCAGCAAGACCATCCGTGAAGCGGTCCTGCACCTTTCCGGCTATCAATATCAGAGCATTTACGGCGTCAACTATCGCGTGAAGGAGCCGATCACCATGGCGGATCTCTCCTTCCGCGCCCTCAACGTCATCAAAACCGAAATCGATGTGATTCGCGCGCAGCTTTCGCGCAACGGCATTGATGTCCTCACGGGAACCGCCAGCTTTCTCAATCCCCACCAGATGCAAGTGACCAGTTCGCGCGGACAATCGGAATTGGAAGCCGACCACGTGGTTATCGCCACAGGCACGAAACCCGCCGTTTCCCCCCTCGTCCCTTTCAACGACAAGACCATCATCAATAGCGATCAGATCCTTCGCATGCCCGAGATTCCCAAGTCCATGATTGTCGTTGGCGGCGGAGTCATCGGTGTCGAATACACCTGCATGTTCGCGACCCTCGGTGTGCGCATGACGCTGATCGAAAAACGCCCGCGGCTGCTGGAATTCGCCGACTCTGAAATGGTCGAGGCGCTTTGCTACCACTTGCGCGACCGCCGCGTCACCTTGCGGCTCAACGAGGAAGTCGAAAGCGTCGAACAAACTCCCGAGCACTCCGTCGTGGCCAACCTCAAGAGCAAGAAAAAAGTCTCCGGCGATGCGCTCCTCTATGCTGTGGGCCGCCAAGGCAACGTCGAGGAATTGAATCTTGCCGCGGCTGGCCTGGAAGCCGATTCGCGTGGACGGATTGTGGTGGACGAGAATTACAGAACCACGCAGCCGCACATCTTCGCCGTCGGCGACGTCATCGGGTTTCCCAGCCTCGGCTCGGTCTCCATGGAGCAGGGACGCATCGCCGCTGCCAGGGCCTTCGGCATGCCAACCAATTCTAATCGCGCGAATTATCCTTACGGGATTTACACCATCCCCGAAATTTCCTTCATCGGAAAAACGGAGGAGCAACTCACCGACGATGGCGTCCCCTACGAGGTCGGAATGGCTTTCTTCCGCGAAATCGCCCGCGGCCAGATTCGCGGTGACACCACTGGCCGCCTGAAACTTCTTTTCGATCCCACCACCAAGGAACTCTTGGGGGTACATATCATCGGTGAAGGAGCCTCCGAGCTGTTGCATATCGGGCAAGCAGTTTTCGCACTGAAGGGCACCGTGGAATATTTCGTGGATACCGTTTTCAATTATCCGACGCTGGCGGAGTGTTATAAAGCTGCGGCGTTCAACGGTTTGAACAAACTGGCCAGGACGTAGTCACGTCCAGGTAAGGAGTCGATTGCCCGAATTTTCGACTACTTAAGATCGGTAGGAGCACGATGCGCAAGACTGTCGGTGTGCTGGTCATGGAACATATCGCCGTTGGCCTCGTGGAGACCCACAAGGTCCTCGGCGCGCTCGACATCTTTCCGGACAAGCCGCAATCGCTCGATCCCCTGCAGTCCCTGCCCGCGGAGGGCATCGTCGATTGCATTCGCAAGCAGATTGAAAAAGTCGCCGCCGGGGAAAAGATTGCCGCCATTGGTATCGGCTTTCCCGGCATCATCCGCAGCGGTGTCGTCGAGGACTCGCCCAACTTTCAGCAAGTGAAGGGCTTTTCCTTGCAAGCCGCCTTGTCCACCGCGCTGGGCGGCAAGCTTGCAGGCGCGCACGTGGGCGTTTTCAATGATGCCGACGTCATGGCCGCTGGAATCGCCGCCACGCAAGGCAAACTGAACAAACTGTTCCGCGTGTGGACCATCGGCAACGGCATCGGATTCGGCCGCTTCCCTTCCCGGGAGGGAATCTGGGAAGGCGGCCATTCCGTCGTCACGCTGGATCCCAAGGAAAATTTCTGCGGCTGCGGCGGCAAAGGCCATCTGGAAGGAATCCTCGGACGCCGCTCCATGCGCTTGCGTTTCCTGGATCTCGAGCCTGACGAAGTCTTTGAAAACGCCCGCGCGGGCGATCCGCGCTGCACGGAATTTGTTACCTTATGTCACCGCGCGCTGGCCGCTGCCACCGCCACCAGCATCCACATGGAAGGTCCGGGAACATTTTTTGTCACCGGCCCTGAAGTGAAATTTATCGACGTGGGATTGCTGGACCGACTGCTACACGAAATGGTCAAGATGAGCCCGCTGCAAGGCAGCCGCTTCGAACTGGTCCCAACGTCGGACGAGATCGGCATCATCGGCGCCGCCGTCAACGCCGACCGCGCCATGCAACATTAGGCTTTGCTCGCTTCGCCCGCCCATGCACACAGCCATGCCTGTCCCGCAAAGACGAAAATCTGCAAAATGTATGTGCAGTCCTAGGAGAAAATCATTGGGTTCGCTGCGGTCAATTATAGAACAAGGATTCGCGATAATGCCAAGCGTCCCGGAACCAAAGGAAATTTGGGGCCTTCTCGACGAATTTGCCAGCGGACACTTGCCACGGAGCAGGGCTGGTGTCCTGCACATTGAGTATGCTGCTTCACGACTCATTGCCGATGGTCTCGAATTAGCAATCGCCTGAAAAACGCTATTATCTCAGAAAGACTTGAGGCATTCGGACCGCGTCTCAGCAGGCCAGGCGGGAGCGGTCGAGGGTGAAGCCGTTGAGGGGGCCGAGGACGGTGACGGCGATTTGGGCGGCTTGGAAATAGCGGTGGGCAAGGGACTGGAGTTCTTCGCGTGTGACGGCTTCGATCCCCGCGAGGATTTCGTCCAGCGAATAGAAGCGGCCAAAGTAAAGTTCCTGGCGCGCGAGATTAGACATGCGCGAACTAGTGGACTCGAGCGAAAGCATCAACGAGCCCTTAAGGTGATTTTTTGAGCGGCGAAGCTCTTCTTCCGTGACCGGTGATTCCTTCAACGCGCGAAATTCCTGGATAGTAAGATCGATGACCTGGCCAACTGTTTCCGCGGCCGTGCCGGCGTAAACAGTCATCATTCCAGCGTCGGAATAAGGCGTGAGCTCGCTAAACACCGCATAAGCGAGTCCCTGCTTTTCGCGAATATTCTGGAAGAGCCGCGAGGACATGCCGCCGCCAAGAAGATTGTTGAGGACGGCAACGGCAAAGCGGTCTTCGTGCCCGAGCGGAGCCGACGGAACACCGATGCAGAGATGCACCTGTTCGAGGTCGCGCTTGGTTTCCAGATGGATGGGCGCTTCCGTGTGCGGAGCGGCATCGCTCTCGCCGGGTCCCGTGGGGTTCATGTGGCCGAACTCGCCCTGCACCAGTTCCAGCACTTGTTCGTGCGTGACGTTGCCCGCAGCAGTCACCACCAGATGGTCCGGCGCGAACCAGTCCCGGAAGCGCGTAAACAGCGAATCGCGATTAAATCCTTTGACGGTTTCCGGCGTGCCCAGAATCGGCCGGCCGAGCGAATGACGCGGCCAGAAACCGCTGGTGAAAATCTCGTGAAGGAGATATTCGGGATTGTCCAGGTCCATCTTGATCTCTTCGAGAACGACCTGGCGTTCTTTCTTTACATCTTCGGAGTCGAATTTCGGGCGGAGGACAAGGTCGGCGATGACGTCAAAGGCGATGGGCAAGTGCTCGTCCAGGATTTTTGCGTTGAAGCAGATCTGCTCTTTGGAGGTGAAAGCGTCGAGCATGCCGCCGACGGAATCCATTTCGCGTGCAATCGCTTCCGCGGAGCGGCGCTCCGTGCCTTTGAAGACCATGTGCTCCATGAAGTGAGCAAGGCCGTTCTCTTCGGGGACTTCCCGGCGGGAGCCGTTGCGAACCCACACGCCGACGGAGACGGAACGCACGTGGGGCATGGTCTCGGTGATGACCACGAGGCCGTTGGGCAAAACGTGCTTCTGAATGTCGCGCGTTTCAGTGGCCATGTAAATATTGTGACACAGGCAGGCCGGAAAGGAGAAACGGAAGCATGCGACTTGCTAAATTGAGCCTTCCGCAAACAGGGAGAAAGAAAGATGCCGCGCTGAAGCCGGCGTTACAAGAGTTTTTCGGAGGGATTCAGCTTGCCATACTCGCTGGTGTAGTGGAGGGGGGCATCGCCATAGGTGCCTTTCTCGCGAAGGTAGACCTCGCAAGTGTCGAAGGGCTTGGAGTAAACGTGGATGCTGACGGCACGCTGGTTGAATTCGGCGAGGTTCAAGACCTGATGGACGGGCTCGAGAGGGTTGACGTAGGCGGGATGGGCGGCATCCATTTCGTAAATGTCGGTCGGGATGATGCGGCAGGTGCCGCGCGCGCTGTCGCGCTCCTCAACGCGGAAATTCTGGACCTTTAGCCGGCCGATGGGAGCGGACATCCAGCAGTTCTGATCGCGATGGTTGTGAATGCGGCTGGCCTGGCCGATTTCCCAGCAAATGGTCATGCACTCGAAGACTTCGTTCTTGAAGATGAGGTTGCGCGTGTAGTTGCCCCTTGAAAAATAGCAGTACTTGTCGAGCGTCTCAGGGCGTGCCAAATGGCGGATGATGTAGTCCTGGACGTTTTCGAGGGTGAAGTCGCGCGCAGGAATAGCCGCTAGGCCTTTGACCCAATCGGCGATGCTGAGTTGTTCGACTGCGACGTGCTGTGCCATCAAGCGCCTCCGGATCCTGCATTGCGGGCCACAGAGCAATCCTGCGGAAGCGGTGGATTGCCAAAGAATTATAGCGCGATTCCAAGGCGAAGTAATGAGTAGCGAAGTAAAGGGGTAAGGAAAAGAGGTAATCTGTAGGTTGCGTTGGGCAATGATAAGGAAAATGACTAGCGGCAGTCATCACCGAATGGAATTGCTTGGCAAATCGAAAGAAGAGTTGCGCGCATTCTGCGTGGCGCTGGGTGAGCCTGCGTTTCGCGGAGCGCAGATTTATCATGCGCTGTATTCGGAAGGTAAATTTGATATGGCGCAAATTACGAACCTGCCAGCGACGCTGCGGAAACGTTTGTCGAAAGAGGCGCGCGTCACTGTGCCGGAGGTGAAGCAGCGATTTGCTTCTACGGACGGTTCGGTGCGGTATCTGTTCGCGCTGAGCGCTGAAGAAAAAGATAAAGAATTTAAGGGAGAGAACGCGGAGCGCACGGAGAACGCGGAGAAGAGCGGAAAAGAAAAAGCGAGCCGCTCGCCGAGGGCGGCTTCGGTGGAAGCGGTGTTCATGCCGAGTGAGGGACGGCAGACGATTTGCATTTCCACACAGGCAGGCTGCGCCGTGGATTGTCATTTCTGCTTGACTGCGCAGCTCGGATTGATTCGCAACCTGACTGCGGGAGAAATTCTGGCGCAAGTTTTGCTGCCTCTCGAGGAGCACAAGTCACAACTCGCGCGGCCCTTCGAAGCTCCCTTCGAAGCCCAGGGTAAACAAGGTAAGCAGACCAACATTGTGCTGATGGGGCAAGGGGAGCCGCTGCTGAATTTTGAGCCGGTGATGGCGGCGGTGCGCATTCTGCTCGATCCGGCAGGGCTGGGAATTTCGCCGAAGCATGTGACCCTCTCTACGAGCGGGATTGTGCCGGGAATCGAGCGGCTGGCACAGGAGAAAGTGCGGCCGAAGCTGGCCGTTTCTTTGAATGCCTCGAATGACCAGCAGCGCGATGCGCTGATGCCGATCAACAAGAAGTATCCACTGTCCGCGCTGATGAACGCCTGCAAGGAGTATCCGCTCAGACCTTGGGAGCACCTGACGTTTGAATACGTTATGCTCGGCGGCTTGAACGATGCAGCGGAAGATGCGCGGCGCGTGGTGCGGCTGTTGTCGCCGCTGAAGAGCGTTAAGGTGAACTTGATCCCGTGGAATCCGGGGGAACTTCCCTACCGCGAATCGTCGGTGGAGCGAATTGAAGAATTCCGGCGAATTCTGGTGGAGCGCGGCGTTCCGGCATTTGTGCGCCACTCACGCGGGCGTGATGTCATGGCCGCTTGCGGGCAACTGGCGCTGCTGCAGATCGACGGTGGTACGTTGTCTGTTGTCAGCCCTAAGTAAAAAGATAAGGAGCGTACGAAGGTCTAGAGGAGTGAGGAGGGAAGAAAAGCGATAGCAAGCCGCCGCCCTCCCATGGGCCGACCTGGAAGGGCGGGCCCCCGCGAATTCGTTTGACAAACGCGCGCTAGAATTTCCGCCACCTGAAACCAGAAAAAGCAGCAGAAAAACCCCGACAGGACTCGACGTGAACCGGGGACAGGCAAGAAGGTCTGTTCTGCGCCTCGGCATAGATTACCTGTATTGATTCGTGCTGGCCGAAACATTTGAAGTTGAGATCCTTCGCTACGCTTAGGATGACAATCGCGGTGGGATATTCTCAACCATGCGCGCTTGCGGCAGAAATCACGGGTGAGACGATCGCAGACCTATAACGGACATCATGCGGCCGCTTTGCGGGCCTTCTTTGCGGTAGCTGAAGAGGAGGTCGCGGCGGCAGGCGGTGCAGAGATCGCTGACGAAGATGTTCTGGGCGCGGAGGCCGGCGCTGAGGATCTGGGCGCGATTGGCTTTGCGGAGGTCGAGGAGGACGTTGTTGGGCGGGGGTTGGTGGCCGGGGGGCCTCATGTTGAGCCACTGGATGGGGTTGGGCTCGTCGCCGGTGCGGAATTCGTCGAACCATTCAGGGGCCTCGGCGAATTGCGAGAGGAACTGGGTGGCGACTTCGGTGCCGACTTCGTAGCAACAGCCGCCGATGGATGGGCCGATGGCGGCGAGGAGGTCAGCAGGCTTGGTCTTAAATTGCATTTGCATCTGGCCGACAGCTTTGAGGACGATGCGTTGGAGCGTGCCACGCCAGCCGGCGTGGATGGCGGCGATGGCCCACTTTTTCGGGTCGACCAGGAGGATGGGGACGCAGTCGGCGGTTTGCACGCCGAGGAGGAGGCCAGGGTGATTCGTAACGGAGGCGTCCCCTTGGCAGACTTCAACAGGGGCGGCGTCGAACCGATGGATTAGGTCGGAATGGATTTGCTTCAGGGAGATCAGTTTCAGATCTGTGGCGCCCAGGGCGGATTGGAGGCGGCGGCGGTTTTCGAGGACGTTTTCCTTGCTGTCCCATTCGGTGAAACCGAGATTGAGGACTTTTTCGGCGTCTTGATTGCTGACCCCTCCGGGCTTGGTGCCGAAGCCGTGGACTAGCCAGGGAAGTTTTGCAAGTTCGGGCACTTGCAGGATTTCGAGGCCGCCGGATTTGCGAGTGATCCAGTTGCGGTTGGATTTGGTTGAAGAGACGGACAGGAATGCCTGCGCTTCGGAAGGGCGCTCGCGAGCGGCGCGCTTTTTTGGAGATGATTTCGTCGTCGACACGATTGAATCAGTATAATCGCAGTCTGAAGAATGACCGAGTCCGAGGACTTGAATTAGGATTGGCCGGCGAAAGGGACGCAGCATGCTGCGCCCCTACGAGAGGGCTGGATGATCATTGGGATGGGTGTGGACATTGCCGAGGTAGAGCGGATTCAGGGGGCCATTGAGAGGCATGGCGAAGTGTTTTTGAGGCGAGTGTATACGACGCGGGAGCGCGAGTACTGCGAGCGATTCAAGAATAAGTATGAACGGTACGCGGGACGGTTTGCGGCGAAAGAGGCGGCAATGAAGGCGCTGGGAACAGGCTGGCGGCGCGGAGTGAGATGGGTGGATTTGGAAGTGGTGCGGGAGACGAGTGGGCGGCCGACGCTAGCGATCACAGGTGAGGCGGCCAAGATTGCACAACAACTTGGCGTGAAGAGCGTCGCAGTTAGTATCACGCATACGGAGAGTCAGGCGCTGGCGCAGGTGATTTTTGAGGGTTGAAGGTTCAAAATTGAAAGAAAGACAAACAGTTTTAACGCAGGGTTCACAGAGAACGCAGAGAAGAGAAGAAAACTGACATTGCAACGCCGGGACGGGTGCCGAACGCAGAGTCAGCGCGGGGAGAAGTTTTTGCTATCTATCTAACCAGGTCGGCGGCGACCGCCGCGACGGCAAACCTGAGAAAGGGATACGCTAAGCCAAACACCACGCAGCGAGCGGCGGTCCGCTTGCTGATCTCTGCTCGCTGCAGAACCCAAGATATAACTCCGAAGAACAGCAAATCTGCAGCGAAGGCAAAAGGATATGATGCCTAGCTTGGTGACCTTGAGGGATCTGGAAAACCCATAGCGTTCGTAGCCATCAAGAGAAATAACGCAGGAAACGCGGAAACTGATAGTCCGGTGATGAAGCCAACTTGAGCCGTTTCCCATTTCATGGGAATGAGGGCAGCAATCAGATACGGCCCGACGTGAAAAACAACAAAAAGAAGCACGAGTATTGCGCCCGGATCAAGTTCATGGCGCAGGATAAATATACAAACCCCTCCCAACAGACTTGCGAGTCTAAGTGCTAGGCTTGCGTTTGCTTGCCGTTTCCCGATCAAGTGGGCACTTCAAACTTCCGCAATGAAAGTAATCCCACGTCTGCCTACTCACTCAAGCTGTAATTCTCTTCTTGTGCCGAGATCGGCAAATCAAGCCAGCGGTTAGCAGGCCAGGTGCCTGGGACTAGCACTTTGAGGTAATTGGAGGAGAGGGCGGGCGTCGAGTGTGGGTCGGAATCGTCGCTTGGGCAAAGTGTTAGGACGCGCAGGGTGCGGCCTAGTTGGGATTGGCGGAAGGCGGAAGCTTTGGCTTCGCTGAGGGCACGGAGTTCGCGGGCACGGCGCTTGATGGTGGCGCCAGGAACTTCGTTCGAAAGCTTGGCGGCTTGGGTGCCGGGACGCTTGGAAAAAGAGAAAACGTGGAGATAGGTGAAGGGAAGGCGTTCGATGAGAGACCTGGTAGCGGCATGGTCGTCTTCGGATTCACTGGGGAAACCGGTGATGACGTCGGCGCCGATGGCGGCGTGCGGGAGGCGTTCATGGATCAATTCGACGCGGCGGGCGTAGTGCTCGGCGCGATACCAGCGGTGCATAGCGGCGAGGATGCGGTCGGAGGCGGATTGCAGTGGCATATGGAAGTGCTGGGCGATGCGATCGGTGGAAGCGAATAGATTGACGAGGTCCTGGGTTACGTCGAGAGGCTCGATGGAACTGATGCGGAGGCGTTCGACGGACGTTTCGCTGAGGATGCGCCGGAGCAGGTCTTCGAATTCGACGCGGGGGGAAAGATCGCGGCCGTACGTGCCGAGGTTGATGCCGCTGAGTACGATTTCCCGAAAGCCGGAGTCGGTGAGGCGCTGGGTCTCATGGATGACGGCGTCTGGAGGCAAACTGGAGCTTTTTCCCCGAACGAAGGGGATGACGCAATAGGAGCAGCGGGAGTCACAGCCGTCCTGGATTTTTAGGGTGGGACGGGTGTGATTTCCTTCACCGCCGAGGACGGAAGCGGAGAGAAATTCGGTGCGCTCGAAGATGTTGCCGGTAAGGATCTTGCCGAGACGGGGCGCAACATGTTGCGCGCCTACAAAGGAATGGGACGGAACGGTCGAGGTGGAGTGTAAGGCGGCGACGGGGAAAAAATCGTTCGTGGGTTCAGCGGATGCGGGATGCGCGACGATTGAGAGCTCATCGATTAGCTGGGGAATTTGGGGCTTGTGGGAATTGCCCACTACCCAGCAGACGCCCGGGAGGGAAGCCAGCTCTTCGGGAGCGCGCTGGGCGTAGCAGCCGGTTACGATGAGGCGGACAGCAGGGTTTGTGGCGTGAAACTTGCGGATGGCGTCGCGGGCTTGGGCGTCGGCAGACGCGGTGACGGTGCAGGTGTTGACGACGATGATGTCGGCGGCGGCTACGGTGGAGGCGGAAGTGCAACCGCGGTCAAGCAACTGGCGCTCGAGCGCGGCGCCGTCGGCTTGAGTGGCGCGGCAACCGAATTGTTCGATGAAGAAGCTGGGCATTTAGAATTGTCGCATTGAAGCAAGAAACATTTTACACACAGAGTTCGCAGAGAACGCAGAGAAGATAGGAAAGCCTGCTATGCCTTTGCGAAACTTGTTAAGACACGACGGACACAATTCAATCATAGCGGTATTAACGGCGTGCGAAAAGATCGATCGCAAACGAAGAACAGCGTTGGCGGGGTGGGAATCACCTTTACTCGCCAGAGGGTGCGCCGCTACAATCTTTGAACATTCATGGCCCATCAACGATACAACGCCTCCGCGTTGCACGATCCGAAGGTCTCGATTGTTATTCCCGTATACAACGAAAAATCCACGATTGATGAGATCCTGCGGCGGGTGCTGGACACCGCCGTGCGCAAGGAAGTGATCATTGTGGATGACTGTTCGACGGATGGAACACGGCAGATTCTGGAGAACATGGCGGCGCGGCAAGCGAACGGAGACGCTTTCGCGCCGGCGCAGGATGGAAGCGACCAGATCGAATTGCGAGAATTGCGGTTTTTGTTCCAGGCGCCGAACCAAGGCAAGGGAGCGGCTTTGCGGCGCGGATTTGCGGAAATAACCGGAGAGATCGTACTGGTGCAGGACGCGGACCTGGAATACGATCCGCGGGACTATGCGGTGTTGCTCGAACCGATTATCGATGGGCGCGCCGACGTGGTGTACGGCTCTCGATTTCTCAGCGGACCACAGCGGGTGCATTACTTCTGGCACTACGTGGCGAACCGGATGCTGACGCTGCTTTCGGATATCTTCACGAACCTGAAGCTGACGGATATGGAGACATGTTACAAAGTGTTCCGTAAAGAGGTACTTGCGGGGATTGAACTCAAGTCAAATCGATTTGGATTTGAGCCAGAAATTACGGCAAAGATCGCGAAGCACAAGTGGCGGATTTACGAAGTGCCGATTAGTTATGCGGGGCGGACTTACGAAGAGGGCAAAAAGATTACCTGGAAGGACGGCATTCAGGCGTTGTGGTGCATTATCCGGTACCGTTTGGGCGATTGAAGATTGCACAAAAGCGGCTTCAGGGGATGTCTTCCACCTATTTCCAAAAAATGCAGACTAATTGACGCTGAGTTTTTGGAGCAGATCCCACGCGAGAGCTGGCAGTACATCCTGGCAAAGCTACGCGGCAAACGATAATAACATCCCGATGTCGCGACCACGGCGCGGTAGAAGCAGAAGAGGAAGAGCCACGCTTGGATTTCGGGAAGTCCGTTAGGTTGCGGCGTAGCCCTGTGGATTTTTCTGTCTCCACGTCCAAGCCGACTGAATGATTTCCTCGAGCGAGGAATGCGAAGCTTCCCAGCCGAAGGCGCGCTTGAGCTTTTCCTTGCTGGCAACCAGAACCGCGGGATCACCGGGGCGGCGCGGGCCCAGTTTGCGAGGGATTTTGCGGCCGGTGATGCGCTCGGCTGCCTCGATGACCTCCAAGATAGAAAAACCACGGCTATTGCCGACATTGAACGCTTCACCGGAAACCCTGTCGATTTCTTCAAGAGCGCGAACGTGAGAATCAGCGATATCGAGAACATGGATGTAATCGCGGACGCAGGTTCCGTCTGGCGTGGGGTAATCCGTGCCGAAAACGTCGACGTGGGGGATGGCACCGCTAGCGGCCTCGAGAACGCGAGGGATGAGATGAGTTTCCACGCGATGATGCTCACCACGTTCCGTGGAAGCGCCGGCGGCATTGAAATATCGGAGGGTTACATATTTCAGTTCGGTATAGAGCTTATAATCGGCGAGAATTTGTTCGAACGTAAGCTTGGATTTTCCGTAGGGGTTGATGGGCACCTTCCGATGGTCTTCGGGAATGGGAACGATTTCGGGTTCGCCGTAGGTGGCGGCAGTGGAAGAAAATATGAATTCCTTTATGCCGTGGCGGGTGACGGCATCGAGCAGATTCACGCCGCAGGCCACGTTGGTGGCGTAGAAAATACTGGGCTCGCTGACGGACTTGGCGACGAGGGCCTCGGCCGCGAAGTGCATCACGGCGTCAATTTTATGCTGAGCGAAGACGGCTTCAAGCGCAGGGCGATCTCCGAGATCTACCTGGCAAAAGACAGCGGCTGGCGGCACGGCGGCACGGTGGCCCTCCAGTAGAAGACTATCCAAGGCGATTACGGACATTCCGCGCGAGATCAGGACTTCCGAGCAGACACTTCCAATGTAACCCGCCGCGCCCGTAACAAGAATGTTCACCTGTCAGTTCTCCTCGAAGCGGACAGAAACCCAGAAAGGGGGTGATTCATGTTACCCGATACATCGGCCCAAGCCGAAGCAAAGTGGCTCTGCCCGCATTAAAATTTCATTCAACGGAGATTAAGCCTGCGACAGGCGGCGCTGGAAGGTAAGCAGAATTAGGTCGGCGCGGCGGCGGACCCCGAACTTGTTGAGCAAGTTTGAAACGTGAAACTTCACGGTGCGTTCCGCGATGTTGAGCTTGCTGGCGATTTCCTTGTTGGAAAGATTTTCCAGCAGCGAATCGAGCACCTCCTGCTCGCGGCGGCTAAGATTCGTGACGGAATCGGTCTTCAGACGGCGGCCCTGGCCGGTGAGGATGGAATCCACGAATCCGGAGAGTAGCTGCCGGGGAACCCAGAAGCCTCCGCTGGCCACGAGGGGGAGAGCACGGATCAACTGTTCGCGGGCTTCGACATAGGTGAGAAGACCCTTAACGCCGAGACGCAGGAGCGAAAAACTGTTGGCTTCATTGTGCTGCTCGCCGACGACGATGAGGCGGGATTCGGGAAAGCGTTCGAGAAGGTTGGCCAAGAGCGCACCGGTGGCGGGCTTTGCGGCATGAGCGTCGATGACGTAAACCTGAGCCTTGGGCGGCTCGAGAGTGCGAAGGTCGGGGGCAAGGGTAGATTCGAGTTGCTTGACAATCACTTTGAATTGAGATTTCGCTAAAATGCGTTCGAACTCGCCCAGCACCAAGGGGTGCGGCGAGAGGATACAAACCGTCAATTTCGTGGAAGTACGTTTCGTAGTCACTGTTCGACAGATTATTGAAAACTGGCCAAAGGGGCAAGTCCTTTGCTGTTGCTGTTCACGAACTGTTACTGACTGCTACGATGCAATCCCCCGGGGTACTTCCTGGAGCAAAATATCAACTAAGCGCTTGGCAGCATGACCATCCCAGAAAGGAGGAATGCGCCCTGCTTTGCGCATGCCCGTCAGGGTATCACGGGCAGCGGCAACGATTTTGAACGGATCGGTACCAATCCGCAGGTTTGTGCCTTCGGAGATAGTGAGGCAGGGGACGCAGAGAGCGCTGCTCTCCCCATAGAGCGTACGTTTCAGGCTTCCAAAGCCAGTATACCATCGCAGGAATTCGCGGTTCGAGGCCGCCAATCTGCCGCTCGACCCAAGAAAACACTGGTTTAATGCGCGGAGGTAGGTATCCACGGGGAAACCTGGGTAAAATAGAGGTTTCTGGAAACGCAAGATTTCTTTGGCATTTGCAGCTGTTTTACCGGCGAAACGGCGAGGGGAAACACTTTCCAACGCATGCGTAACCTGAACGAATCGGCCAGAGCTTTGCGGGAGTTGCTGGGGCAGCGGATCCTCGTGCTGGACGGCGCGATGGGGACAATGCTGCAGCAACGCAATCTAAATGCGGCGGACTTTGGTGGAGCTGCGCTGGAAGGATGCAATGAGAATCTGGTTCGAACGCGGCCGGATGTCGTTCTGGATATTCACAGGAAGTATTTTGAAGCGGGATCGGACATCGTCGAAACGAACACATTCGGCGGTGCGCCGATTGTGTTGGCGGAGTACGGGCTAGCAGCGGACGCACATTTCCTGAACAAGCGGGCGTCAGAGTTGGCACGGCAAGCGGCTGATGAATTCAGCACGCCCGAGAAGCCGCGATTTGTAGCTGGCTCCATGGGACCTACCACGAAGGCGATTACGGTTACCGGCGGCGTGACGTTCAGCGAACTGCGCGAGACTTACTATACGCAGGCAAAAGGACTGCTCCAAGGCGGAGTGGACCTCCTGCTAGTCGAAACCTGCCAGGACACTCGGAACATCAAAGCCGCGCTCCTCGCCATTCATAAACTTTCGAAGGAGATAGGGAGCGAAGTGCCATTCATCGTATCTGTCACAATCGAGCCGATGGGAACGATGCTGGCCGGGCAGACAGTCGAAGCGATGTGGGCATCGCTGCGGCATGCCAAACCGCTGGCTTTTGGCATGAACTGCGCCACGGGGCCCGAGTTCATGACCGACCACATTCGAACGCTGAGCCAGCTTACGAGCGAGTTTGTCTCCTGCTACCCGAACGCTGGATTGCCCGATGAAGAAGGCAAATATCTTGAAACACCGACGACGCTCGCGGCGCAACTGGAAAAATTCGCGGATCATGGGTGGCTGAATTTCGTTGGGGGATGCTGCGGAACAACGGAGAAGCATATTCAGGCGATTGCGCAGATGGCGGAGGGCAAGAAGCCTCGTCAGCGACCAGCCGAGACGCACCGGGCGGTTTATTCGGGGATCGAAACAATTGAGGCGGAAGACAGCACTCGGCCGCTGCTGGTCGGAGAACGCACAAACGTGATTGGTTCGCGCTTATTCAAGAACCTGGTCGCGGAAGAAAAATGGGAAGAAGCGAGCGAAATCGCGCGGCGGCAGGTCCGAGGCGGAGCGCATATCGTGGACGTTTGCCTGCAGAGCACGGAGCGCGATGAGAAGAAAGATATTCCGCCGTTTTACGAAAAACTGATTCGCAAGGTAAAAGCGCCGGTGATGATTGATACCACCGATCCGACGGCGATCGAGCTGGCGCTGACATACTGCCAGGGCAAGGCGATTCTCAATTCGATCAATTTGGAAGATGGCGAAGAAAAATTCGAACGCGTAGTACCGATTGCGCATGAATTCGGGGCGGCGGTAGTGGTGGGCTGCATCGATGAGGACAAGCTGCAGGCACAAGCGTTTACGCGCGAGCGGAAGCTGGCGATTGCGCAGCGTTCGTACAGGTTGCTGACCGACAAATACGGGCTAGGGCCGGAAGACATCATTTTCGATCCACTGGTCTTCCCTTGCGCGACGGGTGATGAGAATTATATCGGCGGAGCGGTCGAAACGGTGGAAGGCATTCGGCTGATCAAACAGGCGCTCCCGAACGTTCGAACGATCCTGGGTATCTCCAATGTGTCCTTCGGGTTGCCGGCGGGCGCACGCGAAGTGGTGAATTCGGTGTTTCTTTATTACTGCACAAAGGCGGGGCTCGACCTGGCAATCGTCAATACCGAGAAGCTCGAACGGTTTGCATCGATTCCGCCGCACGAACGGGAGCTTGCGGAGAATCTTTTGTTTTCGCATCCTCCGAAGGATGTGCCGGCCGACCATTCGAATGCCGCGTTGTTGCGGGATGTCCCCGCCGACTGGCGCAAGCAAAGCAGGGAACAACGAGCGGCGGTGAACCAGCACTATATCGCCGCGATTGCCGAGCATTTCCGGACGGCCAAGAAAAAAGAAAAAGTCCGCGCGGCGGACCTGCCGCTCGACGAGCGGCTGGCGAATTACATCATCGAAGGGACGCGGGACGGCCTGATCGTCGATTTGGAGAAAAAACGCGGGGAAGGTGCACCGCCACTAGATATCGTGAACGGTCCGCTGATGGCGGGCATGGCCGAGGTGGGGCGGCTATTCAATGCCAATGAGTTGATCGTGGCGGAAGTGCTGCAATCCGCGGAAGCAATGAAAGCGGCGGTGAGCCATCTCGAACAGTTCATGGAAAAAGCGGACACGGCGAAACGTGGAAAAGTGGTGCTGGCAACGGTGAAGGGTGACGTGCATGACATCGGGAAAAATCTCGTCGAAATCATTTTGAAGAACAACGGCTATGACGTGGTGAACCTGGGCATCAAGGTGCCGCCGGAAGAGCTGATCAAGGCCTACCAAGAGCATAAACCGGATGCGATTGGATTATCGGGATTGCTGGTGAAGAGCGCGCAGCAGATGGTGATCACCGCGAGTGACTTAAGAGATGCAGGGATCGAAATTCCGATGCTGGTGGGCGGCGCCGCGCTATCGGCAAAGTTCACACAAACGAAGATCGCCCCAAGCTACGGGAAAGCCGTGTGCTACGCGAAAGATGCGATGACCGGACTGCGCCTGATGAACGAATTGATGGATCCAGCGACGCGCGAGAGCGTGCTGCGGAATCATACGGCAAGCGGAAACGGTGTGAGCGTGGCCACGATCGTGACGGTGCAGGAGATTCCGACGGTGACGAGGTCGCCGCGAGTGCGCGCGGACCTTTCCATCCCGCCGGTGCAATCACTGGACCGCAAAGTGCGGCTGGTGCCGGATTTGCGAGAAGTGTGGGGCTATATCAACCCGTTCATGCTTTTCGGGCGGCACATGGGTTTCCTGGGAAACTTCGAGAAACGTTTCACGGAACGCGATCCAAAAGCGGTCGAGCTATTCGAGAACATGGAAGAGGTAAAGAAGGAAGCCGCGGAGTTCATGAAGATTCGCGCGGTGTGGCAATTGTTCGAAGCGGAAGCAGCCGGCGATTCCCTGCACCTCTTTGCCCCGGGGGCAGCCGTCCCACTGCATACTTTTCGATTTGGGAGGCAGCGGCAGGGCGACTTTCTCAGCCTGGCCGATTATGTATTGCCTGCGAAGAAAGGCCAGCGTGACCACCTGGCGTTGTTCGTGGTGACGGCCGGCGAAGGCATTCGCGACCGTGCGGAAAAAGCAAAGAACGAGGGCTACTACTTCAAGTCGCACGGCTTGCAGGCGCTGGCGATTGAAACGGCGGAGGCGTGTGCGGAATGGCTGCACCGGCGCATCCGGGAAGATTGGGGATTCCCCGATCCACCAGAAATGACCATGGCGCAACGATTCACTTCGCGCTACCGCGGGAAGCGCTATAGCTTCGGTTATCCAGCGTGCCCGAATCTGGAGGATCAAGCAGGACTCTGGAAGCTACTGAAGCCGGAAGAGGTCGGCGTGCAGCTGACGGAGGGCTTCATGATGGACCCGGAGGCGAGCGTGAGCGCGCTGGTGTTTCATCATCCGGATTGCAGCTATTTCAGCGTGGGTGACGAGCGCGAAGGCTGATCGCGCTTCCTTGAACCGTCCTAATTCGGCAGCAGGCCAGAGACAGGAGTAAGGACGCGTGCCCGCCAATGTAGACTTTTCCATTCGCGGCTGTCGGCACCGTAAATTTAACAGCAGCAGCCGTGGCTCCGTCCCGATCGAGGACTGCTAGAGAGCCGTTTCGCAAGATTTGTAGCGTCCTAAGCGTCCAGAATTGCCGGCCCTCTGCCACTTCGTAATATCGAGCACCCAAACAATTCCGCCGCTGCGGGAACATCGCTCCGCGTCCTGGCCCTCCAAAGCGCGCGCCACCAGCGGCGCGGAAGAAGCAGGGGGAACAGGAATAGGGGAATTCGCCGTCTGCCAGCTAAGTGATGTCACCTTTCATTCCGTGCGGAGATGCTTGATTGCCCGCCGCGCGGGCAGGCGAGGTGTTCTCGTACTTTTCAAACAACCAGGTCTCTTCCACTCCGAGATATACCGAAAGCTTTTGCCGCTGCTCCGGCGAGGGCTCGCGATAGCCGTGAATGATCTTGCTCAAGATGCTTTCGTCCATCCCCAGCTCCCGAGCCAGGAAGTTTTGCCGAACCGCGTTACGAAAGAGTTGCAGTTTTAAGTTTGGATACATCGCGTTACCTCAAAGTGTCCAATACGGATTCAAGCTGTATTGGATCGAATCCACGACTAAACCAAGAGAAATGACAAGCTTGACGGTAAATCCCTTCAGCTTTTGCCGGAGCCATAGCCATACCCGTCGTAGTCCTTCCCTGTCACATCGGTGGCATTGAACACCACCCCGAGCAATTTTCTTGGATCGAGTGTGGCGGCGGTCTTCTGCAAAGTTTTCCGCTGACCGTGGTGCGCTCGAACAACCATGACAACACCGTCGCAGGCCCCGCTGATCAACTCAAAATCGGCCAAGGGCTGAATCGGAGGCGTATCGATGAAAACGGCTTTGAATAGTTCGCGGCAGTGTCCCATGAACTCCTGCCAGCGCGTGCCGGTAAAAAGTTCCGGTGGCGATGACGAAACGGTCCCGGCAGGCAAAACGAACAAGTTCTTTTGATTGGTGGCCACGATGGCTTCATCCGGAGAAACGTCACCCGCCAGTACTTCCGCCAATCCCGGCGTGCTCGAGCTGTCAAGCATCGAGGTAAGCCCGCAGGTGCGCAAATCCGCGTCAATGACCAGCACACGCTGCTGAGAAAGCTGCGCGTAGCATAAGCCCAGATTCATGGTGGTCAGAGTCTTGCCCTCGCCGGGCAGTGAACTGCTGATCGCCATGGACTTGAGGCCGGTTTTTGCCTGGGCGCGCATGAGCCTCGTGCACAACCCCCGGTACGCCTCCAACACGGCTCTTGATGCGGCGCCCTGATCCAGGACCAGTCTTGGCGCATGCCCATTTCCTACATGAACTTGGCGGCATTGCTTGAGACGCGTGTCCGGCGATGGCGCGCCGGAAGCTGGCCCCTGCTTGAGTGACTCCAGCATTTCCTTGACGTCCAAGACGCGGTTCGCCCCTTTCTGCTGCGCCCACTGATTTGCCTTCTGCGTTTCATTGAAGAACTTGCTCATCTATAACTCCATCGGGGAAGCGCGGCGCAGTCTCATCGCTTGAACTAATACATCGACGGCCGATTCTATGACTTTCTCACCGGCAGGGTCTCTTTCATGCGCGGCGTTCACCGCCACGGCGACTTGTTCCTTGATGCTCATCTCCGGACGGACTTCCTTGACCTCGGGCACGAGAGCGCGCCGCTTCTTCATGGCTTGAATCAGCAGGTCGAGCGCCGACCCAATGACCGCATCACCCGCCACTTCCTTCCCGCCGGTCCCGTTTCCGGCCAGAGCACTCTTCAATTCAATCTCTGGCTCGACGAAGATTTCATTCAATCCGAGCTCGGTCGCTGCTTCTGCCACGATGGCCAGATCTATGACTGGCCGATGTGCCTTGTAGCCAATGGTTAGGCAGGCGTCACAAAGCAGGTTCAGGAGTCGCGGAACGCCTTCGGTGAGCCGCACTATCTCTTCCAGCACGGGGGCAGGAAATGGTGAAGCTGTGCCGCGGAAGCCCGCGGAATGCAACCGCTCGGCGATGTAGGAGCGCACCTCGGGCAGGCTCAGGGGCCGTAGCACGCAGCTGCTCGCGACACGCTGCCGCAGCGCACGCAATTCGGGTTTCCGGAGCAGACCGAGAAGCTCCGGTTGTCCGCACAAAACAATCTGAAGGAGTTTTTCCTGGTAGGTGTCCGCGTTGCTCAACAAGCGAATCTCTTCCAGAAGTTCAGATGTCAGTAAATGCGCCTCGTCCACCAGTAGGAGGGATGTGCCGCCCTTTCTTTGTGTCTCCAGCAGCATGCGCTGCAGAGCGGCGAGACGTGCGGGCTTGCTTGTTGAAGTGCAGGTAATCTCAAATTCCGAGAGGAGCATTTCCAGGAATTCCTCGCGGCTGAGAGTCGGATTAAGAATGAATGCCGAAGAGATGGGGTGATTGGTCGCGGCTCTCTCGGTGAGGATTTGCAGGGCCGTGTGAACAACCGTAGTCTTACCCGTCCCGATAGGCCCGGTCATCAACACAAAGCCCTTGCGGCGCATAACCGCTTCGACCAGCGTGGCCAGCGCGGCCGCATGCGGTTCCGCGAGGTGAAAGAACCGCGGATCCGAGGTAAGCCTGAAAGGCTCTTCGCGCAGGTTGTAAAAGGTGGTGTACATTTGTGCGCTACGATACGAACCGCGAAATCATTAGGCCGAATGCGACGGCTGCAGCGGCTGTGCCGACCGTTAAGCTCGCCGTTCGGCAAAGGGCCCAGGCATGTTCCTTAGCGCTGGTGATCTTTGGAATTCCCGCTAATACCGGCTTGCCGAAGATTTGCGCTGCTTCCCTCTCGTGCCTTACCGATTTATCGCTGACCTCGACCAGAAAGGCCACCCCGATTCCACACATGAGGCCGAAAAAGAATCCACCGACGATCATGATCCCGCGCTTTGGTCCCGCAGGCTCATCTGGTGGAACCGCCGAATCCAAAACTTCGAAGCGCTCTCCCGCTTGCACGGCATCCAATTTCTTGGCCTGAAGCTGGTTGTAGTGGTTTCGCAGCGAGTCGCAATCCCCCATTAGCCCGGCGATCTGCTGTTCAAATACCGGGACTTGCTGCAGCTTGCCAACATGGTATTGAATCTGCTTTTCGAGTTTGGCCTGCATTTTAGTTTGGCCTTCGATGTCTTGGTCGAGTTTTGTCACTTGGGCTTCCACGACCGGATTGCGCGCCTGATGAGTCGGCGCACTTAACTGCGGGTCCGCAGCGCTTGTTCCGGTCTTTTCGCTTTCGGCTTTGGCTTTCAATTGATTAATCTCATTGCGGAGTTTGCGAACATCGGGATAATTTGGTCCGTAGCGAGCCTGCATGTCCTTTAGCTGCCTATCCAATTTCTGCAGCTGCGCCTGGTATGGAGATTTGGAAGCAGTCGCTTGCTGATGGCGATCGATGGTCTGGGTTGACCTCCCAGCCATAGATTGGATGTCTACCTTACTCTGACGATCGCGTTTCACCTGATCCTGGCTGTTTCGCAACTGGTCCCTGAGTACATTCATGGCCTCGATGTGGGACTGCTTGGACTCTGGCAGCTCCACCGTGTAGCGGCTCCTAACGTCCTCGAGAAGATGCTCTTTTTCCTCGAGTTGATGTTTCGTTTCCTGCAATTCGGTTTCGAGGACTTGAGACACTCCATTGAAGTGTTTCTGCCGGGCTTGCAGGTTGCGTTCAATGAACAGGGAGGCAATCCGATTGGCAGCCAGTGCCACTTGGCTCCGGTCCGTGTCCGTAAACGAGATGCGCAACGCGCTGAGCCGCTGCCCGCCGGAGTCCACCACTCCGATGGAAGTCGACTTCTGCATTCGGGAGACCAGTTCCTGCTCGGAGACCTTGGCTCGCAATTTCGGATAAAGATTCATTTCTTTAATCAGAAGCCCAAGCTGCGTGGGAGACATGACTTCCTGGCGGATCGTGGCAAGACGGTCAGCCATAGTATCGCTGACGTTCGTGGGAACGACACTGTCGGGCACTTTTTGCGGATCCACCAGGATGACTGTTTCTGCCCGATAGACGTTGGGGAGACGCATGGCGACCACAGCGATACAGGTCCAGACTCCTAAAGTGAGCAGAATGATCCACAATTTGCGGCGGCGGGCCAGATCTAAGTACTCTCGAATCGGCGTGTTAATCCCTGCGTCGCGGGAGGCGTCAAAAACTGGTTGCTCGTTCAAAACTCTGCCTCCAAATGGCTGGTGCGTTGGTCAACAAATTTCCGACATTACACTCTGAGCAAACCGTCTTCCAGAGGTTCCATCTAAAGGGCTGCTTGTGCAAAACCTAATGGTTTTGTTTTCATATAGTTATGGGAAGCCCAACGAACCTCGCGGTTAGCGATCCACAGACGTGCACGGCCTACGGGAAACCCATTTCCCATATGTCCCTGGTTGTTCCATCCCCTCTAATCTATAAATATGGAACGAGTTAGATGCCACCTCGGGGCAAGAAACCCGCCATTCGAGAGGAACATTGCTTCCAAGCCACGGGACGGACTGCGGTTTTTTTAGCGGTGTCTGAATATCAGAAAACAATTACCAACCTAGTCCATCCTTGTCCTCTGGTCGCCGGGAAGCTCCGTCTCCGGTCTCTTGCGGCTCCCCTTCGGGGAGAGCCCCGCTTCCCGAATCTTGTAAATCAGCGCCCGGTAGCTGATGTGGAGCGCTGCCGCCGCTCTTCGGCGGTTCCAATTGTTTTCCCGCAGCGCGCTGAGTATCAAATTCCCTTCCATCTCGCGGACCGCTCGCTTGGTAATTCGCTTCAGCGAGATCGTGTCGTCAAGACCCACTCGATAGTCAGCCGCAAGAGACCGTCTCGCTGGCCGCTCCGGCTCAACCGTATCGAGTGAGCCCAAAATCGCATAGCGCGCAACCACATTCTCGAGTTCTCGTATGTTTCCCCGCCATTCACGGCACGCTAAATTTTCAATGTTCTCTTCCGAGAAGGGTGGCGCATCGAGCCCGAAGCGGGCGTTCAGTTGTCCCAAAAAGTATTCCGCAAGCGGCCCGATGTCTTCGCTCCGTTCGCGCAAGCTCGGCAAATTTATGCTAATGACGTTGATCCGGTAAAACAAGTCTTGCCGGAATCGGCCGGCTGCAATCTCCGTCCGCAAGTCTCGGTTGGTGGCGCAGATGACCCTGGTTTCGGCTCTTCTTTCTTGCTTGTCTCCAATTCGACTGAAATGGCCGTCTTGAAGTAACTGTAAGACCTTCGCTTGCAGGCTCAAATCCAAATCCGCTATCTCATCCAGAAAGAGTGTCCCGCGGTGCGCCATTTCCACATATCCGGGCTTAGAGGTATGCGCATCAGTAAAGGATCCCTTTTCATAGCCGAACAACTCACTCTCCAGAAGGGCTCCTGGGATCGCCGCGCAGTTGACTTTTATAAATGCGCCGGAGCACATCGCCGAGCGGGAGTGAATGTACTGTGCGAGCAGCCCCTTCCCAGTGCCGTTCTCTCCTTGGATCAGGATCGGAACATCGGCTCCCAGCACTTTCTGCACTTTTTGACGAATCGAAATCATCGGCGCTGAACGGCCAAAGATAATCTTTTCAGGTGGCAAAGTGCTGGCTTTCGAAACTGCGGCGCCGTTTGTGGGTATGGAAACTGCCATGCTGTGCCCTCTACACATGCGGGGGGATTTTCCCCACTTCCTATGTGCACACCAAGAACCAATTCCCGAAGCCCCCTTTTTTTCAGGGCGCACGCCCTCCGGGCCCCCAGTTAATCCACTAAGGGCTTTAATATGAATGAGTTGGTGCGGGAATCAAATCCAGGGTTAACTGTCAAAGAGTACCCTCGTCTCCACGGTAGGATCCCCTGGCACTGCGGAAAACAATTTCGCAAAGGGGACAATCTCTTCCGGGACAGCCTCCCGGGAAACAAGAGCATCTGAGAAATACTCGCTTGTCAATAAATTGTTGAGCCGTTTACCTCGGCGGAAATATAAACGCTTCCAGCAAATCCGCGCGTGCCTTTTCGTCAGATGCCACCACTCTGAGAATGTCGCTGACCGAGAGCATTCCTCGGAATTTTTGTCCCTCATCGACTACCAGGAGATGGAAAATTGTGTTCTGTTCCATCAATCGAAGGCAGTCTTCCAGTGTCTTGTCAGGCGTCACCGTCACAAGTTCGCGCGTCATGATATCCGACGCCTTCATCCACGCGGGGCATTTATTCTCCGCCGCGACTTTATCGGAAACATCGCTGTGTGAAATCACTCCGACGAGATTGCCGCCGACATCCATCACGCCCACCGAGCGCACCTGTTTCTCGCGCAGATATTGCGCGGCCTGGTGAACGCTCGTCTCTTCTGTAATGGAGAAAACTTCCTTCCGGGACCCGATGAGATCCGATACTTTCACTGGACCCTCCGCGGGACATTCTGGCCGGATAGTAGGCCCAAGTCACCCTTGATTGCAATAGGAATTCCAACGAGTTCCCGTCACAATTAACGTGGGATGATAGAGTGGAGAGAATCGCAAACGGCAGGAGTATTTCAATGGTGCGCGGCCAGGAGATTCGCGTCAGGCTCGCGCGGCTTCACCGCGAATAATGTCGTATCGTTCAATCACTGCCGCAACGCCCATTCGGGCGCTGCCATCTTCCATTCGTCGCTCCACTCGCACCACTTTGCCCAGAGCCCGCACAAAAACCTCGGAGCCATGCGTTATCTCCGCCGGAAGCGTCAACGTGATGTCCAGTTGCGAACCCGATTCCAGATTCTGATCCACCACAAAATAGAGGCCGCGTGTGGAGATATCACGCGTCTTCCCTTGCTGCGAATCCGGCGCCCGGTCCGCGGGTACTCGGATGATAATCGGCAACGATAGGTCATAGCGTCGAGCTGTACGGCGTTCGGTCATTCCCTCATCCTCCCCACCATAGCGCGCAACACTTTCCAGGCTCGGACCGGCCCGTCCACAGAATCTCCACTACTCCTTTGACGTGCATGTCAGGCGAGCGATTTGCGCTGACCGAGAACTCTGCGGCTTCCCCACCCTAGTTCCTGCTTTGTTCCGAGTCTATATAATGAATATAGCTGTTCTCGCAACACATGTCCCGGGTCAAATTGGGACCACTCATGCAAACACAAGTTTAGAGGTCCTCGTCAAGCTCCCCAAATCTCGGTTCGAATCAGTCTGCAGCGGCGCTAGAGGAGCCGCCATCGCTGGATGATCCTCGCCTCGTGCGCGGCGTATCCAGGTTGAACTGCCGCATCTTGTATAGCAGGGCCTTGTAGCTGATCCCCAGCATTTTCGCGGCGTCCTTGCGGCACCAGCGCGTCTTTTCCAGCGCGTCCGCGATCGCTTCCATCTCCGCTTCGTCTTTTAAGCCGCGCACCAGGGCCTTCAGGCCTTGTTCCTTCGGCGGCGCGGGCTCCTCGCGTGGCGAAGTCCTCTGCCGCGTCGAGGACATTTCCACCAATTCGCGCAAGCTGCCTTCGTCGTCTTCGAGAATCACGTAACGCTTTACGAAATTCTCTAGTTCGCGCAGGTTGCCTGGCCACGGATAGTTCACTGCTGCATCCAGCAGGTATTTGGAGGGCCCCGGCGGCGTCTTGCCGAATTTCTCGCTATACTTTTGCAGGAAATGACGGAACAACAGCGGAATCTCAGCCGTCCGCTCGCGCAGGGGCGGCACGTTGATCGACAAGACGTTCAACCGGTAATAGAGATCCTCGCGGAATCGCCCCGTCTTCATCGCCTCGTGGACGTCCACGTTAGTAGCCGCCAGAACGCGCACATCGGTTTCCACCAGGTGCCGCCCGCCCAAGCGCGAATACTGATGATCCTGCAGGACGTGCAGAAGTTTCGCCTGCAAGTGCGTACTCATTTCCGCGATTTCATCCAGGAAGATCGTGCCCTTGTTAGCCATTTCGAACTTGCCCGGTTTGCTGCGCACCGCGCCCGTGAAGGCACCCTGCTCGAATCCGAAAAGTTCCGATTCCAGAAGTTCTCCCGGCAAAGCCGCACAATTCACCTTCACGAACGACTGGTTGCGGCGCTTCGAACGCAAGTGGATCATTCGCGCCACAACTTCTTTGCCTACCCCACTCTCCCCGCAGATAAACACAGGCACATCCACCGGGGCGATCTGTAGGATCTGCTGGCGGATTCGCACCATCTGAGGACTAGCGGCCAGAAAGCTCAGATCCTCCGTCACTTGGTCGCAATAATCGCGCAGCGCCTGGTTCTCCGTCGCCAGTTCCTTTTTTTGCCGCGACTTCAGCATCGCCGCGTCCAGCTCCGTTTTCTCGAACGGCTTGGTCAGATAATCATGCGCCCCAATTCGAATGGCTTCGACAACCGTGCCTACTTCGTTCGAACACGAAAGCATGATTACGTTGAGGGTGCGGTCGACCCGCATTAGCTCCTTCAGCGTTTCGATGCCGTTCATCTCCGGCATCAATACGTCTAGTATGATGAAGTCCGGCCGCTCTCCTTTATTCACTCTTTCTAGCGCATCTTTCCCGGAGCTGACGGCTTCCACTTCGAAACCGTCCACTTCCAGCAGTGTCTGCAGGTACTTTCGAATGCTCGGCTCGTCATCCACAACGAGGATTTTTTCTTTTACCACCATGACTGTCCCCTCTCGACCGCCAAAACTCAAATTCCTTAGCCCTGATCCATCGGCAACAAAAATGTAAATCTGCTTCCCGTTCGCGACTCACTTGCTACCCAAATCTTTCCGCGATGCGCCTGGATCAGCCGCTTCGCGATCGCCAGCCCCAAACCCATTCCAGACGTGTTTCTGTCCACGCGCACAAAATCCTCAAAAATTTCTTGATGATGTTCCGCGGCGATTCCCGGCCCCGAATCCGTTACGCTTACTTCCACGCTGTTCGGGCGCGGCAACCGGAACCTGCGCCGCTCTTCTACCGGAGCCATGGCCGCCACTCGACGTTCCCAGAAATGCGGCGCGGCGTGCAGGGTCACAGTGCCCCCGTTCGGCGTGTGCTTTAACGCATTATCAAGGAGGTTCGCCGCCGCTTGCTGCACCTTCTGATAATCGAATCGGAAAGTCGGGATGGAAGGGTCAAAACTCGCGTCCAGTTTTACGCCCTTGCGCTGAAATGCTTCCGACCAGCGCTTCGAAAGGTCATCCAAACAATCCCGCAAATCGTTTTCTCTAAACTGCAGCACCAACTTCCCGCTCTCCAACGCGGAATAGTTCAGGAACATCGACACCAGCCGCACCAGGCGTTCGCAACTCTCCTTCGACTCTTCCAGAATGTCACGCTGCTTGTCTGTCAGGCGGCCGAGCGAACCCGCCAGGAGAAGATCGTAATAACCCTTGATCACCGCCAGCGGAGTTTTCAGCTCGTGCGCCGCGGACGCCAGGAATACCGTCTTCTGCCGGTTTACTTCCTGCAATTTCAAATACGCGGCCAGCAGATTCCGGTAAGTAATTTCGCGTTCCTGCAAAAGCTCTTGTACCGTAAGTTGCGTTGCAGGATCGGGCGCGGTCTGCTCTTCCGCGCTGCTCTCGATCTCCACCACCAGCCAGTCCGGCTCGGGCATCCAGCGGATCTGCACCGCGGATTTTACTTCCTCCCGCTGGATCGCCAGGTTTACCTGGTGTTCGCCCTTTTCGATCTCCTCGAAAATCTTCCGCTCATCCATCTTCAGGAAGTCATTAAATAGATTGAAACCTGCAGCTATTGTGTGTCCGCTGGATTCCAGGAACTGCCTTGCGCGGGTGTTTATCAGCAGGAGGTTCCCGCTTCTCTCGGCAACGATCAGCGGTTTGTCGATGGTATCGAGCAACCCGCGAACGAACCTAAAGGGCAGAGCCGCCCAATTTCCCGCTTCCGACATCGGAGGCAACACAGTCCTTCCCGTCATCAGTTGATCTTCCGCCCTCAGCCAAAGTGGTAAAACTTTTCCCTATCGGCATCGTTACAGAAGGGGCGTCTAAGAGTCAATGGTAAAAGCGTTCCATTTCCACATTTGAGGAAAGGAAGTGGATTTTCCGGGCCATGCGCCGGCATCGACAAATTCCTTCCGCCGAGATACACCTGCAGTTGTCTAATAACAAATGGTTTATTCGCGCTCTCCACTATTCGCTCTGGCACTCCAGATGCACAGATCGATCCGTACTAGTTCCTTGGTACTAAGCCAGCGAGATCACTTGAAGATTGCGTCGCACAATAAGGGGCAGCTCGTAGAAGCATCGTCAACCCGATGCTCGCCACGTATTCGCTTGCAGGTACCGATCTTCCTGCGGGGAACCGATGTATCTGGAGTTGAGTTCATCGAACTCACCAAGACGCTTAATATTAGCTCCACGGGCGCCTGCATTACTTCGATTCACATCCTCAGGCCAGATCAAACCGTTCATCTGACGATCCCCACCCCGGGGGCTGCCACTTCCAGCCTTGTTCCCAGTGGGACTCCACCTATCGTGGCTAAGGTCCTGCGCCAGGAGTCGGCTGGCGAAATGCGCCTCTTTGGCTTGGAATTCGTCCGTCCCCTGGAGTAAATCCTGGCAGTTTTTTACCACCCGCTTCGCTCGTAATGGATAGTTATGTTACACAGGTTTCTCCAAGTCTAAAGTTTGCGTACTTTTTCGTACCCTATATCTCGCTTTTGTAATAGGATACGCCCGCAATTTGGGAGGTTCGATTCCCAGGTGGACTCGCCTAGGTCCAGTACGAATGGGCTCTTGGTTGCTCCACTCAAATAGAGAAAACTAGATACGCTTTCCCCAAACCCGCGGGGATAGGCAGAGGTTAGGTCTATACCGGATATGCCCAGCCCCGGCGCCCTCGGGCCCCCGCGCTTGCCGATTGAGGATTCCTATTTCGAGCTGTTAGCAAACACGCTCGAGAGCCTTGATCTGCCTGCGCGCGCTCAGTTCATACAGCGATATTTCCGTGCGATCGCTCACCTCGATCTGCGCGAAACCCAAAGTGTGGAAATTTGGGAGGAGATGCTTTCGCGCCGTCGCGAACTCACGGGTCTCGTCGGCCGTCCGGTTTCGCTGAAAACGGCTCTGACCGACGTGCTCACCTCCTCCGGCCTTCTTCGCGTTCCCATCCTCATCGAGTATGACGAGTTGAAGAGGTTGGAACTCGATGCCGTGACCGACCCCTTGACAGGTCTCCACAACCGCCGGCTCTTCTCTGAAACATTTGACAAGGAACTGAATCGCGCGCGCCGCTATAGCCAGCCTCTAGGCTTGGTCACCCTCGACTTGCACCGCTTCAAGGAAGTAAATGACAAGCACGGCCATCCCCGCGGTGATGACGTCTTGCGCGCCGCTGCCGCTACCTTGAAGAGAGCCTTGCGCACATCCGATTCGGCCTTCCGCATCGGCGGGGACGAGTTTGCCCTACTGCTCCCGCAAACGGATTCTGCGCAGGCTCTCGCGTTGAGCCGCCGCGTCCAAACCGTCTTTGCTGAGATGCTTCAACCGCTGCAGCTCGCCGTCTCCGTGGGCATGGATCACGGCGTCGCGATTTTTCCGCAGGATGCGGAACAAGCGGATCATTTGATTCGCATCGCCGATGAACGTCTCTATCGCATCAAACACGCGAATCACAGGAAGACTGGCAATGGCTCCGCGCGCAACGAAGCGGAAAGAGCACCTGCTCCAGAAGCGCCAGTGACTCCCGCACCGGAGCCCGCGGCCCCGGGACCACAACCGATTTCGATCGAAACCAGACGCGCTCCTGAAAAAACCGAAACAACCATCGAAGCAGCTGCCTCCGCAACCTCCGCGGCAATTTCCGGTGAACTCCTCCGGGCCCCGCGGGCTTTCAGCATTCAGCGCAAGGCCGAGCGCGTCTCCATGACTGGTACCAACGCGTATGCTGTTCTTGGCGATCAAGGCGCCCGGCGCGCACGCGTCCTTGATCTGGGCTTTGGCGGCGTCGCCATCGAACTGGATTCTGCCGAGGATCTGCCGGAAAATCTCCTGGCCGTTTTGCACGTGCCGATTCTTCCGCCTGTTCGCGTAAACCTGAAGCCCGTCTGGAAGCAACAAACCACTGAGGGCGGCGTGCGTGTCGGATGCGCTTTTGTTTCCTAGGCAACTCTCCAAGTTCCGTTTATATCTTCGATAATCTTCGATCTATCCTCAAGAGCGACGCGGAAGTTCTCGGTTTCCTCCCTCTCGTCCTGATACAATTCCGCCGCATTCCTCCCGAAGGAGTCGCCATGATTGAGCCGAAGGCCAGTCACCCATATTGGCCTGATGCCGTTCAAGATGCCCCCAAAGACTCGAGTGGACTCAAGCCCTGGCCTTGGGCACTCGAACGCCTCGAAAAATCTCACAACTATTGGATCACCACGACACGCCCCGATGGACGCCCTCATCTCATGCTGGTGTGGGGAGTCTGGTGGCAGGACGCCTTCTGGTTCAGCACCGGCCCGCGCACCCGCAAAGCAAAGAACATCGCCGCGGATCCTCACGTGGTCATTGGCACCGAGAAAGCCGACGAAGCCGTTATCCTCGAGGGAATCGTCGAGGAAATCAAAGATCGCACTGTCTGGAAGCAACTCGTCGAAATTTACAACAGCAAATATGGCGGTGACGTTGGCCCACTTCTCGAATCTTCCGGCGGCCGCGTCTTCCGCGTAAAACCGCAAATCGCCTTCGGCCAGGACGAACATACCGAAAACTTCACGGAAACCGTAACCCGCTGGCGGTTTCAGGATTAGTGCGGCACAAGGGAGCGAGACGACACCTGCGCGGCGCTTCTAGTCTGTAGTGTCCGTTGGCATGATCCTCAGGGTTTCGGCGCTGCGTTCCACATCTCTTGCTGAACTTTCCACTCGCCGTTCGCCTCACGATGCAGCACCAGCGCCATCTTGCCATAGTTGTCAATCATGGGCCTTCCATCGGGCGGTTGGACCACTTGATGCTCCGTCGCCCACTCCGAAGCCCAATCCCCGCACACGCGAATATCGTGAAATTCCATGTCCTGCTTCATCACTTTGTATCCCGGCATCTTGGCCAGAATGTCTTCCACCCACGCCGAAATCTTCTTCCGTCCGATCATGGCCGCGTCTCCCGGCATTAGATCGACACCGTCCTCCTCCCACAGCGCCAAAATATCCGCCGTGTCCATCTTCAAGTGCAACTCTACATACCGCTTGTTAAACGCTTCAATCTCTTTCCGCCCGGCGTCCTCGGCCGTTCGCGCTTTCATTCCTGCCGCGATCAGCAAAACAACGCAGCACGCTCCTAGAAGTACTCTTCTTGTGAAATCCATCCGGTCCGTCCCCCTCGATAATGCGTTAATCCCCGCCCAATCTATCCGAAGCCGGCCATCCCGGAAAGTCCGATCTGCATCCTCTCCGGTCCCCACCCCTTATTTCCTCGTTCTCTACCCTTTGCCCCGACCCTCATTTGGAAGAATTTGACACTTCGCGTATGATTGAGAATTGCCTCGCGACCTAGCGACGCGGCTGTAGCTCACCCCTTTAGGGGTGAGGCCCTTCTCTCCGAAGAAGAATAGCCGTGCAGACCGGTCGCGACAGAATGGAGCCTCATGAAACCCGGCATTCACCCCGACTATCACATCGTAACGGTGCACTGCGCCTGTGGCCACAACTTCCAGACTCGCTCGACTATCAAGGGCGACAAGCTGAACGTCGAAATCTGTTCGAGCTGCCACCCCTTCTTCACCGGAAAGCAGAAGCTGATTGACACCGCCGGCCGCGTCGAACGCTTCACCAAGAAGTACGCCGACGCCGCTGCTAAAGTGGAAGCCGCAAAAGTCGAAGCCGCCAAGAAGTAATTTTTTGGGCGTGCGGCAGCTCGCTGCCGCTTTTCCGTCCTCCAGATCAACTCCAATCCCCACTGGGTTGAATCTGATCATCTCTATTGATCGAATTCCAGGTGGGACAGCCATTCCTGGCTGTGTCCCTCTTCTTTTTACTTCGCCCACAATCGTGAATTCTTCCCGAGGCTCTCGGCGCTCCTCTGGGCCCTTAGCGTCTCCGCGTTGTCTTCTCTTCTGTCTTCTTTCCCGCTTTAACTTTGCACCTTTGACTTTCAACTCTCTTCCCTCCTCCGCCCGTGTACAATGAACTTCGATCGTGGCTACCCAATCCCGCATGTTTGATGGCGCGCGCCCCAGCGAACTAGTCGAATTCGCCCCGCCCCGCGTCACTCTCCGCAACGCCTTCGCTCACCCTTTTGATTCCGCCATCGCCGCTGCCCGCACCTGCTACGCCCCGCGCCTGATCGGTCCCGAGGAAATCACCGACAAGCAGCGCCTCAACATCGGCGCCGCCACTTTCTACAGCGGCCACCACACCGTCTACCAGCATGCCCACTTCGAGTTCGGCCTCGAAAATATCAGCCGCCAGTTCGTCTGGTCCTTCCTCCACGCGCATCCCTTCTACAATTCCGAGCAACAAAGCCAGCGCTACGTCCGCCTCGACCGCCCGCAAGCCTACGTCCCGCCCACTTCACTCTTCTTCGACGAAAAATCCAAGGAAATCTACGAAGCCGCCATCGCTCGCGCTTGGAACTACTACCGCGAACTTACTTCTCTTCTCATCGCCGACGCCCGCGCCATTCTCAACGACATCTGGCACATCGGCCCGATGTCCCACCCCAAGCGCCACCAGAAAGTCGAGCGCTCCGCCGAAAAACGCGCCATCGAAATCGCCCGCTACGTCTTACCCGTCGCGGCTTTCACGACCCTGGTGCACACCATATCCGGCATCGTCCTTCACCGTCTGTGGCGCATGAGTGGCGCTTCGGACACCCCCAGCGAAGCACGAGCCGTCATCGGCGCCATGGTCGCGCATGTAAAGGAAATTGACGCCCAGTTCTTTGATCGCTTTGGAACAGAACCTCTGGAAGAATTGCCCGAATGGGGCGATCGCTCGGCGGTCGCCCCGGAAAAAAACGCTGCTTCAATGCAAACCACCGGCGAAGCCTTTGCCCGCGAATTCGACGTCAAACTCAATGGCAAAACTTCCCTCCTCGTCGACTATTCGCCCAACGCCGTCCGCGTCATGGCCGAATCCTACCGCGCCGTCGCCGGACTCACCGAATCTCAATGCAGCGACCTCGAAGCCATCGATCGCTTGCTAAACCCCGCCCGCAACCTCTACCGCCTCGAAACTCTAAACGTCGGCGTGCATGCCCCGATCATGCGCACTCTGCAGCACGCTAATTACACCTTCGCCAAAAAAATCAGCCACACCGCGGACAGTCAGGACCAGCGCCATCGCATGGTCCCCGGTTCGCGCCCGCTTCTCACTCTCGCCGACACCCGCGATCCCGACTACATCACGCCCATGCTCCTCAACAACAACCCCCGCGCCAAAGAAGTCTACGACCGCGCCATGCACGATTCCTGGTCCGCAAAAAACCAACTCCTCGATCGCGGCGTGCTTCCCGAAATCGCCCTCTATCTCCTCCCGAACGCTAAATCCATCCGCCTCTATGAATCCGGCTCGCTCCTCCATCTCATGCACAAATGGACCATGCGCACCTGCTTCAACGCCCAAGAAGAAATTTACCAATCCTCCATGGACGAAATCGCCCAGCTCCGCGAAGTCCATCCCGAACTCACCCGCTACATCGGCCCCCCCTGCCACATCCGCGCCGGCATCACCACCCCCATCTGCACCGAAGGCTCGCACTTCTGCGGCATCAAAGTCTGGCTCGACTTCCCCAACATCACCCGCCGCATCTAGCTCTTGCCTGTCCTGGATCGCGCCGCTCAGACTTGTCTCCCAACGAAGAGACGGCTGCTCACAAGCGTGCCAGCCAATCCGCAAAGCAGGATTACAATCCACCCGACAGACACAATCGGCAGGTAGTGCTCGTCCAAGTCGGCCCACGAAAGCAGTGTCGTTATCGCCGCTCCCGCGAGGCAAACGTACAGACTGAATGCGGGAGTTCGTCAGGAAATTCTTTGGTGCACGTTGCGCAACCAGGAAAACACAAAAATGAAGACAAACGAACCGACCGCATGCAGCCCGATCAGTCCAACTGCGAAATCGTCGCCTTTACTCTGGGCGCGATCGTAAAGATACATTCCGGCAATGCTGCCTGCGAGCCCTAGGACGAAAGCCAGCAACCATGCAATGATTGCTGAGAGGATGAAAGTCGGCCACGTCGGCAGGCGTCGGTAGGCCTTCGTCAACCGTCCCATCTTGCCTCCAACCCACTCACGTCAGCGGCCGGTCGTGCGTTCCTTTGAGCCAAATGGATTGCACAGTTTCAACAGGCTGAGCTTATCAATCCTGTATCTAAGACACCGCACCCACTTCTGCGCCAGCAGGGCATGGCTAACCTTTTCGACGGGCGTGTTCAATGCCCGGTCCGTCGAACCCGCTTCGACCACCACCCTCATTCCACAAACCATCGGAACGGCCACGGCAGTTTCGAGCCACGCTGGCTTCTCGGTCTATACTGTAGAGATCGCGCCTTATAATTTGCTTCCCGCGCTTCAAGCAACTGCAGGCTCCTCATAACCCGGCTCAATATCCCGGCCACCGTCACCGTCTACCTCGACACCAGCGCGCAACTCCTGAACTCCTCTCCCCTTAGCACCGGCAGCGTTCTGCGATTCAGGGGCTCATTTTTGACGACAATGGCACGTTGCGTATGGATTGCGACCAGGTGAACGACGGACTATCGCAGTAAACAAGTAACCACCCGGAAGCCTTTAAGCGTCTAAGTAACAGGAGGCATAGTCCGGTGCTGCACTCCGCTCGCTCTTCAGCCGCAATCTTTGCTGCTCTTTTTCTCTTATCCCCTTCCGTCTTCGCCTTCGACACTCCCTTGTCCGACCAGGCCATCCGCGAAGCCTATTTCCTCGGCCAGCGACGCGACGAGACCATGGCCACTTTCCTCAACAAATATACAAAGTTCCTGGAGTCGCCAAAAGCCGGTCCGCACATCGCCTCCGTCACTGTCTTCACTCCTTTCGCTCTTGTCGTCCAGCAATCCAGCCAGCACTCCTCCGGCTACAGCGCCCAGCAGGCCGCCCTCGATCATCGCGATCAACCCGAATTCGTAAGAATTGTGGTTCAAATCCAGCTCACCGATTCCTACGGCGCGTATATCCCTCGCCCCACCGGCTCCCGCTCCGGCTCTCCCACCGGCATCGTTCCGCGTTCCTATGACTTCTGGAAGGACTTCGACGTTCAAGTCTCCAGCGAGGACAAAAAACTCCGGCCCTTCTCTTCTTCCGGCCAGCCCGTTCTCATCTGCTCCGATGACGGAGGCTGCATGCTCACCGGCGCCATCCTCCAATTCGATTTCTCTGCCGAAGACTTTGCCTCCGGCTCGGCCACCATCGACGTCGTTCCCCCGGAGAGTGATCCGGTCTCGGTCGACTTCGATCTCGACCACCTCCGCTGACCCCTTTGCCCTCCGGCACCGGCGCCAGCGCGGGAAGGTCGTCTGTAGCTGTGGCAGGGCGAAATTCAGCGCTATACTTCTTTTCAGGGAATGTGCTAATGCGGCGAGTCTTTCGCGTCTTCGGCTGCTTGCTCCTTGCTTTATCTGTTTCTCTGCCCGCACTGCCCTTCGATACTCCTCTCTCCGACCAGGCCGTCCGCGAAGCCTATTTCCTCGGCCAGCGCCACGATGCGTCCTTCCTGACCAATTACATCAAGTTTCTCCCGCCGCCCAAGACCGGCCCCCACATCTCTTCCATCACTTTTCTTACTCCATTCGCGCAATTCGCTCAGTTCTCCGGCAACTACGTCGGTAACTACAGCGCGCAGCAGGCCCAGCTCGATCACCGCGGCCAGGATGAGTCCGTCAAAATCACCGTCGAAATCTATCTGACCAATTCTTATGCCGCTCTGGTCCCCAATTCAGCTGCCTCACGATCCCGCCTCTCCCCTGCTCTCGTTCAGCGCCCCTTTGATTTCTGGAAAGACTTCCGCGTCCTGGTCTATGACGGTCACCAGATTCTCTCGCCCTCCGATTCCGAGGCCCAACCTCTCTACCGCTGCGGGCGCACAGGCCCTTGCCGTCCGAGGGGTGCTGCCATCGATTTGGAGTTCCCCGCCGGCGCCTTCACCTCCGATTCCGCGACCATCCAGGTCATTCCTCCGGAAGGTGACCCCGTCTCGGTCGACTTCGATCTCACCCGCCTCCGCTGATACGCTTCAGCCTGCTTGACCGTGACCTCCCCGCGCTGAACTCCGCCACTCCGACTTTTCCTTGGCTTTCCTTAACGCTCTGGTACACTAGTGGTGAGGTAAATCTCCGTAGCATTCTGCCAGCGGCCGGCTCTTGTAGCGGCAGCATGATGCACCCCAAAGTTTCAAGCTACGTCTTTTAGAATCAACACTTACAGAAATGCCCCAAGTATTGATTCTAAACCACTTACATGAGCTAGCTCTAAGTCCTTTAGATGCAACACTTATGAAAATTATGGGGGGGCCGCTCACCAGGAATGGGTAACGATGGTAGGTTCGCCCGTCCTTAAGCCTTGCGTTCGGTAGGGCCGAACTTCGGAAAATGGAGAGAACAACTTTTCGTCCGCGCGCCTCTTTGCCTCCTTACTTACTTCTTCCTCTCACGACCGCCATCTCAAAGTAACCGGCCCATCCATAGGATGCACCATCGTCGCGCCCGTCCGCCGCGACTCGATCAAGTTCGCCTTTAGCGCGAAATACCATTTCGCCGGTCGGTCCGCGTCATCGATCAGCATCAACCGCGGATTGTGCTTCAATCCTTCCGCCTGCCGGATCATGGTCTCCTGATCCTGCCGGAGAAAAACCTTGCCGAACATCCGGAAAATCGAAACCGGCAGGAAGAACAAATTCCACGCCGCCACAAAATCGATCCGGCAAAGATCCCGCCGCACCGGCGTCACCGTCGCTCGGCTGGAGAACCACAGCTTCCCGCTGCGATCCTCTTCCGTGCGGATATTCGGCAGCACGAAATCGATCGTGGTCGTCACCGACTCGCCGGTGATTTTCTTCAGCAACTTGTAAGGCGCGCTGTTCGTGCTCGGCGAATGCGGGCTCATCCGGAAACCATTCGGAAGCGGCTCGAATTGCTTGGCCTTCTCATGAATGCTCCCGCGTTTCCGCCAAAACCACGATTGATGCACGAACGGCCCGTGCGCCGGGTCCATCAACCCAATGATCCCATGATCGATGTGCGAAGGCAGCTCGCACGAAAGATGGGTGATCTTGTATCGGTCGCTGAAAACGGTGAGCGCCGGCGCCGCCGGAATCGTCTCTGGCAACCGCTTTCCCGGCGAGTTGTCGGCCGCTTTGCGGCCGCCGGAACTCATATAAACCCAAACGTAGCCGTCCCGCTCTTCGCAGGGATAATGCCCCGCAAAAATCCGCTCCATTTTCAGCTTGTCTTGGCTGGAAAGCGACGGAATCTCCACGCA